>JABAOC010004981.1_pt3 | contig 11273 bp, 11 predicted proteins | sample 7062161 | NCBI WGS metagenome assembly JABAOC01 (sample SAMN14538625, study PRJNA623070) | marine sediment metagenome | biome: marine biome [ENVO:00000428]; feature: marine pelagic biome [ENVO:01000023]; material: deep marine sediment [ENVO:00002113] | place: India: Gulf of Khambhat ... | reverse complement strand
GGCCACCAGTCACAGCAGCAAAGATCTCATACCCCTCTCCGACATTGTAAACTATTTGATGCTCTCAGTAGTAAGTACATAAATGAGAGTGCAGTGATCCGAATGTTCACTGAAAACGCCAGTATGCGCCGGCCCGAAGGGCGTGGATCTTCGTTCTATATCCTTTGCAGATTCCTCAGGACCGGACAGGAGAGGGCCGTTATCACTCCCAGGAGGAGAATACCGAACTGGAAATTCCACAGGTCGGCGACCGCGCCTAAGACAAGGGGTGTAAGCCCAGCTCCAAAAAGAACCCCGATTGCGACGGTTGTGCCGGTAAAGATGCTCCTTTCGTTGAGGGTCGTGAGCTTGGAGATGGCCACGAGGCCAGCCGGAAAGAACAGGGTTGAAAGGGTTGCCTGAAGAACGAGCATGGTGACTAACAGGGGAACGCCCTGGGCAACCGCCAGGCCCATGGTGGAAAGTCCTGTGGCTAAAAACACAAGGAAGAGGATCTTTTTGACCCCATACCGATCCACGAGAAACCCGGCCGTGACAACAACAAGGAGGCCCCCCACCCGTGAAAGGCCAAAGATGGTATTGGCCATCTCCAGCTCCATCCCCTTCTCCTTGACGATGAAAAGGGGGATCACATTGTAGAGGCCCAGCCCGTTTGAGGCACCGAAAATCCATAGGAGGGCCATGATCCAGAAATCCCTGCGTGCCAGTATACCGGAGAGCGGGGCTGTCTTTTCCTCACGGGGGTGTGGGCCTGGAGAAAACGCCCAAAACGCTATAAGGGCAATCAAGCAGGCCGCACTGAGGATGACGAAAAGTTCCCTCCAGTGAAAGGCACGGAGGGCAAAGGCCGTCAGGATTGGAATGGAGAGGACGCTAAGAGAGGGAGCTGTGTCATGGAATGCAAGGGTCTTCCCCCAGCTGTCTCGTCCAAAGCTCGCCGTGAGGAGGGGAATGGCACTTGGCAGGTAAATGCCAGCTCCGAGTCCGATGAATAGGGTGACAGTCGCGATAGAGGAGTATGTCGTCGCATACTTCAGGTAGAATAGTGCCGCCATGCAAATCGCGAGCCCTACTATGATGGATCGTTTGTAGCCGATGCGGGGAGACAGCAGTCCGGACAGCAACAAGGTGATGGTATAGCCGAGGGACAGGAAGGAAAAGATGCTACCTGCTAAGGTATGGCTGATGGCGAGCTCGTCTTCGATAATGGGAAGAAGGGGAGAAATAATGGTGCGGGTGGAAAAATTAACAAACCAGAGGCACCAAAAGAGTGTGAGGAGGGATAGTTTCATGGAGGAAGCTTATACACATTGGCAGGGGATTTTACAACGGTTATGTGCTATAGCTCCTGATTGAGGAAGAGCCGTGGAATTCATTGACAGGCTCGCTCTCGTTGCAGATCCAAGATTGCGTGTAGTCGTACTGACTGGCGCTGGTATCTCAGCGGAGAGCGGGGTGCCGATCTTCAGGGGCAGGGGATCAATGTGGGAAAATGAAAAGGCGCGCACCCTGGCCCGTAAAGCGGGCCCTCCCTGGAATACAAAGGGAACGTGGGAATTCTATGAATGGAGGAGAGGCCTTGTTCATCGCTGCAAACCCAATGCCGGACACCTGGCCCTCGTGGATATGGAACATTACTTCCAGGATTTCTGTCTCATAACTCAGAATGTCGACGGGCTTCATGGCCGAGCAGGGAGCGGGCGTGTTCTTGAACTCCATGGAAATATGTGGAAGGCTCGATGCCCCAAGGATGGCGAGATAGTCGATCTCCCTGAGACCCCTCTTGTGCGTTTACCCCCGTACCACAGCTGCGGTACCGCGCTACGACCCCATGTGGTTCAGTTCGGAGAGTCACTGGATCAAGGAACTTTAAAGGCCGCACTGGGTATGAGCAGTCGTGCCGATCTCTTCCTGGTTGTGGGCACCTCGGGAGTCGTCTCCCCGGCATCTCAGATGCCCTTGATAGCCCTCAAGAACGGTGCCACGGTTATAGAGGTCAACAGGGACGCAACGGCATTGACCCCCCATGTGACCATTTCCCTGCGGGGAATGGCAGCTGAGATACTTCCACGGTTTTGGAAAGTGTTCTTGGCAAAAGAGGCACGTGAGCTCAAGCCTGAAGGCGAATAGCCAGGGTTACTGTATTTTTCCTCCAAACAGCATCTGGGCCATCAGTCCAGCAAGGGGGGGAAAGAAGGCGGTGCTTGCAATGCGAATAAAGGTGAGTTTCCATCCCAGTACTCCCACCTCCAGGGGCAGTCTGCTGACCGCCCATATCGACCACCCCGTCAGAAATGCGACCATGGTTCCCGCACTGGCACCAGATCGCAGAAGGCCGGCCGCGAGAGGGAGACTGACATAAGGGCCTCCAGGGGCCAAAGCCCCGGCTATTGTGCCGATGAGGATTCCTCGCATACCCGATTCCACGCCAACCCATTTCGCGATGATTTCCTGAGGGAGCAGTGTCTGGATCATACCGGCACTGATAAATGCGAAGATCAACAACGGCACTATTTGGACTATCATGCTCATGCCGGACCGTACCCCCACAATGTGCGCTCCTTCTCCCTTTATGTAACCTATGGTGAGGAGCAAGATGGCAAGTGCCCCCATAATGACAGTTGGAATTAACATCGCTGAGTTTCTCCTTCCTCTCGCCATGATTCTTCTCCAGGACTCCGTGACCCTAGTCGCAAAGCAGTCGGCAAGTCAAGGAAAATCGGTGTGGTTATAGTTGGACTCCTCTTTTACAACCAGCTCCTGGCAGTCTGCTTTGACGAGGAATTCGCACGTCTGCGCGGCATCAGGGTGGAATTCTACTACCTCTTGCTCCTGTGCCTGACGGCGCTGACGGTAGTTCTGCTCGTTACAGTGGTGGGGATTGTGATGGTGATTGCGTTGCTCACCCTGCCTGCGGCGGTTGCAGGTCAGTTCTCCAGGAGGCTGTGGCGGATGATGGCCCTTTCGGCGCTATTCACCATTCTGTTTACCACTGCTGGCCTTGCCTTCAGCTACGGTCCGAACCTTCCGGCCGGTGCCACGACCATCGTGCTTGCGGGTGGGGTCTACCCCGCGGTGCTTGTGGTAGCGAGGTTTTTTAAGGTGCGGTGGTTATAGGTCTACGGGGAGCGAAGGTGCGCCAATTTCTCCTTGAGGAGCTTTCTGAGTTTATCACTAAATCCATAGGGATATGAGGAGAACAGATCGGAAAGTCGCTCCTCCAATCCGTGGAAGATAAACTCAACAGTCGGGTTCCTCAGATCTGTGAGCCACGTAATTTGCCTCCTGATCCTGCTTCTCATCTTGAGCTTTTGCGCCCTGTCGAGCTTGGGCATAAGGTTTATCCCATCCTCGAGCATTTGAAGTATTTCCCTTATATCACGTTGCGTTAAACGAGCCATATACCCTCCGCGAATCCAAGATGACCCCCTCAGCTCACCATAATCCTGGCGTCTACCACCCAGTATCCCTCTCCTTGTCCCATGACCTTCACCGGGTTGAAGTCAAGCTCGGCAATCTGCGGTGTGTCTTCGATCATGGCGGAGAGCCTGAGCAGCAGATCCTCCAGGGCCGCCATATCGCTAGGCGGCGAGCCCCTGAAGCCCTTAAACAGCCTCGCCATCTTAATGGAGCCCACCACCTCCCTGGCATCGAGATCGGTGAGCGGATGCAACCTGACTGCTATGTCCTTCATCAGCTCCGCATATACTCCGCCGAGGCCGAATATGATGAGCGGCCCGAAGGATGGATCTTGCGTTACCCCGACGATGGCCTCCACCCCTCCAGTTACCATGCGCTGCACGGTAACCCCCTTCATCTCATGCTGGCGGCCAACTTCGGCAAGCCTGGCCCTCATCGCGTCGAAGGCACCCTCAACCCCACCTCCTGATTTGAGATCAAGCCTCACCCCGCCGACATCGGTCTTGTGCACAATGGTGGAAGAGGCCAGCTTGACCGCAACCGGAAAGCCCACCTTCGAGGCTGCGGCAGCTGCCTCGGCAGGTGTGCGAGCCACCAGTGTGTCAACAAAGCGTATGCCGTAGCAGTGGAGCAGATCGCCTATCCCCCCGGCAGAAAGCCAGAATGGCCTCTGCGTTTGGTGGGTCATTGCCGACTCGATGAGCAGCCGCGCCCTTTCTCGCTTGATGCCACGGATCTTGGGGATGGATCCCCTGGGCTTCCTCATGAATTCGCCATACTCCGCAGCTCTGGCAAGGGCCGAGACGGCATCCTCGGGGAAAGGGTAACAGGGCACGAACTTTCCCCTGGCCCCGAGCTTTCTGCTAAAACCCTGCTGCCCCATAAAGCAGGCCAGCAGGGGCTTCTGATGGCGCTGGAATAGGGGTGACGCCCGTCGTATGGCCTGTTCAATACCACTTAGATCAACGAGCGTGGGCGGTATAAAGATGGCGATAACAGCGTGATTATTGGGATCGCCTGCCAGGGCCTTCAGGGCGCCCTCAAACTCCCCCTCTGTGGCTCCGGCGGTCATATCAAGGGGATTGTGAAACCCGATGTCCCGCTTGATGACACGCCTCAGCTCCCTGATGGTCTCTGGCGAGAATTCTGGCAGTACAAGCCCGTGGTGCTCGCAGGCATCAGCGGCGAGTATGCCCGGACCGCCTCCATTGGTAAGGATTACCACCCTTTTGCCCCTGGGGGTCGGCTGGTTGGAGAGCAAGGTGGTCACATCGAAGAGCTCCTCCAGGGCATTTACGCGTATAATGCCAGCCTGGCGAAACAGGGCGTCAGATGCTATCTCCGGAGTAGCCAGGGCCCCTGTGTGAGATGAGGCAGCACGGGAGCCGGCCGGGGTACTGCCGCTCTTGACTGCTACAATCGGTTTGGTGGCCGACACCCTTTTGGCAATACGTGCAAACTTACGCGGATTGCCGAAGGATTCCAGGTACAGCAGGATAACCCCCGTGGCCGGGTCCTGCTCCCAGTACTGGAGAAGGTCATTGGCGGAGATGTCAGCACGATTACCCACGCTCACGAAGGTGGAGATGCCCATATTTAGGTTACTGGCATAGTCCAGAATTGCAAGCCCCAGAGCACCGCTCTGAGAGAGGAAGGCGACGTTACCACGCGGCGGGTAGATAGGTGAGAAAGTGGCATTGAGGTTTACGGCCGGGTCTGTATTGATGACTCCCATGCAGTTTGGACCTACGAGTCGCATGCCATGGCCCAGAGTGATGGAGCGAAGCTCCCTCTCGCGGTCTGCCCCTTCGGGGCCCCTTTCCCTGAACCCATCGGAGATAACCACCACCGCGCGCGCTCCCTTGCGCCCGCACTCGTCGGCTACCTTGGCCACAAGGGGGGCAGGGACTGCGATGACCGCAAGGTCGACATCGCCCGGGCAGTCGAGCACCGAGGGATACGCCTTCACCGACATTACGGCGTCGGCATTGGGGTTAACTGGGTACACGACTCCGGAAAATCCGTTTTGCATGATGCACTGGAAGAGGAGCTGACCTATGGTGCCCGGCTTCCTCGAAGCACCCACTACAGCCACTGACCGCGGGTACAGGAGTGAACGGAGCGAGGCAAGCGTTGACAGTCGCTCCCGCTCCTCCTCCCTCCTGACCACCCGCTTGGTCCTGGCTATGGGAAAGGTGACGTGATAGACGCCGGCCTCAAGCCCGCTGGTGATGTGGAAGCCATAATCCCTCAAGACACTCATCATCTCCCTGTTTTCGGCTAACACATCGGCCTCGAACGTGGTGATGCCGTTTTCGCGGGCCACGTTGGCCAACCACTCCATGAGCCTGGTGCCGATACCCTTGCCCTGGTAGGCATCCTCGATGACAAATGCCACTTCTGCGGAGTGCTTTTTGGGCAGACGGTAGTAGCGGCCGATGGCTACTATGTCCTGGCGCTGCTCCCTCAGCACCTCTGCGACAAAGGCAAAGGTATTGGTGTAGTCTACCGTACAGAATCGAACGGCATCCTCCAGGGTTAGAGTGGGCACGGAGTGGAAGCGAAGGTATTTGGTACGGCGGCCGAGCCTGGATACAAAGGCGAGCCAGGCCTCAATATCCTCCCTTTTGATCGGCCTCAGCATCATCCGTGAGCCGTCCTTAAGCAACACCTCGGTCTCATAGTGTGAGGGGTATGCCGTATCAACCGGGCTATTCATGGTCATCTGCGCTCCACTGCACTATTCATTGGTAGTGAACTATATGCCAGGAACAAGACAAATTCAAATGATAAAAGTGCACTGTGGTGCTGTATTATGCTCAATCCCCGGTGTGGCTGGAAGGGATTTCGTGTGATAAAATCGAGGCTTGCCTCTACAATCTCTAATCATCTTAGAGAAGCACCTATACCAATGGCCAAGGCTGAACTGACCCTTCTTTTCGCACCATTAGGTCAAATTATAAAATTATACTCTGTATACCCTTTATATCTTGATAAACATCAGATATAAGGAGGGAACAAACTGCCAAAGACGAAAACGGGAAAGTGGTATCCACCAACCAAGATCCCCCTGGATGAGGCAACATGGTTTGAGTGCAAGAGGTATTGTCTGACTATGAGAACAACTATAGGTGAGGTGCTTGCCGGAAAGAGAAGGGGAAAAGACAAAGAGTTGGGAGCAGGCACTGATGAGTTTACCGATTGGGTAAACTCAAACCAGGAAATGCTAGATTGATATGGCAGGTATAAGGCCTATGGAGAGGAGGTTTCAGATGCAAAGAGTAATTTTAAAATGTGATGGTTGTGGGTATGAAGCAGAGGAAGATGAATTTGAAGGTCACCTTTATCTTTTTACAGACCTGAATGGGCGGGAAGTCATTCTCAATGTTAACGGGTATCTTCCTAAAGAAGCGGAAGAGGGGCCTAAGGTCACTGTCTATATCAATGGCGATCCTGTTTCTAAGAGTGAGCTAGACATGAGCACTCACCTATGTAGGGAGTGTTTGGAGAAAGCCCTCGCAAAGGTTAAAGTAGACCTATCCCCATAAAATTCCACAAAATCAAGTACTTAATGCCCAATTAATTCAAAAGGGTTCGGCTGATCCCTTAAGTGCGTCTTCTTTCTGCCCGTAATCACTCCTCAGTCACGGACAGCCCAATAGACCTCACTTCTCGCCCTGACCCCGGGAAAAGGATTAAGTTCCCGATAGCAGCTGTACTTTCATCTCCTGGTAGCCCCTTTCCATCAGCGGCTTGAGATGAACGATGTCGGCGGTGTTATAGAGGATCAGCCGGTCCAGCGCGCCCTCATCTCCCCACTGGTATGCCTTCCAGAGTAAGACAGCCTCGTAGCCGTCCATTCCCTGAATTTCAGACGCACGGGAGAGGCCGAAAGATCGTTCGATCGCCTTGAGGCCACCACGGTAGCCCAACCTCCTCAAGAAGAAACGCAGGTCAATATGGGCAGGGGGCAGCGAGATTGCTGGAAACCGGCGTCGGATGGAGGGCAGGTCAAACTGCGATCCATTAAAGGTGATCACCAGCTCAAAGGATGTTATCTCGGATTCAAATTCATGGAGATTGATGCCCTTCACAAAGGTCTTTACCATGCGACCGTCGTAGAGGCCAATAACGGTGATCTCATCAACTCCCTGGTAAAGTCCGCTTGTTTCAATGTCCAGATAGACAGCCCTGTCCTTAAAGTGCTCGAATACCCGCCAGAGATCCGCAGGCAATAGTCTCTCCACGAAGAACTGGATGCTGTCCCTATTTTCAAGAGATGCCCGTAGGTTTTCACGTATGAGGGCGTCTCGAGCCGGGGGAAGAGGGGTCTCCTGGTTGCTGAGGAAGTTACTCCAGGTGAGGATGCCGTGCCGCCAGAGATGTCGCTCGGTCTTCGGGCCAATGCCGGGGATGTGGATAAAGGTATGCTCGAGCAAATGGGCCTCACTCTTTCATTGAGCGACCGCGTCCAGGCCATCGAGGTTGGGGAGTGGTCTGCCGTGGCCCGGGTACAAATGCTCTATGGGAAGGGCGGACAGTTTTTTAAAGGATTCCCTGATGGTTGCCGGCTCGCAGCAAAACCTATTGAGCTCACCACTCCCCTTCATGTTGAGGATTGTGTCACCGGAGATAAGGGCCCTTTCGCTACTGCTGTAGAAGCAGACACTATCAGGGGTGTGTCCGGGTGTCCTGATCAACTCCCAGTGCGGAAGGGCAGGTATGGATTGGCCCTCATCCAGTATGCACTCAGCCCTATAGTCGGAGGGGAGGAGCCCTCTTAAGACGGGCAAGGGGATGGCGACCTTGTCACTCCACAGGGCAGCAGCTGTGTTTTTGAGGTGATCGGCCTCGGTGGTAAATACCGGCAACAAGCCCTTGAGCCATGTGGCTGGAGAAAACAGGCAGATCTTGTCCCTTCCCGCGAGGTAATCCTCAACTATAGAAGAGAAGCAGACCCTGATGGTGGGGAAAAGATGGACAATCCTGGGTATGCCGCCTATATGATCGATATGGAAGTGGGTGGCAGTTACTATTCGCAAGCAGGCGGTATCTATTGATCTATGAGACAGGTATGTATGGGTTTTGCTCGCAGCCAGCGAGGTGCCCACATCCACAGCAACAAAAGAACCCCCGTCTTCTATCAAGTAGGTATTGGCGTAGCCACCGCTGATAAGGTGGACGGGCATGCTAAGATTGCTCGGCGATTATATCGAAGACCTTGGAGAGGGCATGACCAAGTTCGGATACCTTCGTCCCGCCCCCCTCCGCCATGTCGTTTCTTCCACCGCCTTTTCCACCAACAAGGGCCGACAAGGCCTTGATGATCTTTCCGGCCTCGTATCTACCGACGAGATCAGGTGTAACCCGGCAGAGGAGAAAGACCTTATCGTGACCCCTGGCACCGAGGACGATTACCCCGGAGCCCAGTTTATCCCTTAAATAATCACCAAGATCACGCAGGTCCTTGGGATCAGCTGCGGTAACCTCCTGGCTTATGATCCTCACACCGTCTACCACCTTGGCGGTATGGAGTAGATCCTCGGAGTGTCTTGTGGCGAGTCTCGCCTTCAGGGATTCTATCTGGCGCTCCTTTTCCCTCTGATCCCCGATGAGCTGTTCAACCCTTTTGACCAACTGATCAGGGGTGGTCTTAAGGATGCTGGATATGGTCTTGAGATTCTCCATCTCCTTCTGTATCTCCCTGATGGCGCCCTCTCCGGTTAAGGCCTCAATCCTCCTGATGCCCGCTGCAACCGCCCCTTCGCTCCCAATGATGAAAGCACCTATATCCCCGGTTGCGGTAACGTGGGCCCCGCCACAGAGCTCCCTGCTCATACCATCGCCGATGGTCACAACCCTCACCTCATCGCCATACCGCTCCTCAAAGAGGGCAATGGCATCCTGTTGAAAGGCCTCATCCCGTGGCATGACCCGGGTCGTTACCAGCAGGTTCCTCTGTATGGTGAGGTTTACCAACCTCTCGATCTCTCCCAATCTCTCAGGCCGTATCTGGGCAAAGTGGGTGAAATCGAACCTCAATCTGTCAGGCCCTACGTAAGATCCCGCCTGCTTGACATGCTCCCCCAGCGTTTCCCGTAGTGCAGCTTGAAGGAGATGGGTTGCCGTGTGATTGTGGGCAATGTTCCTCCTCCTTCGCTCATCCACCACGGCCTCGACTACGTCCCCCACGCTGATCATACCTTCGATGACCTTCCCCCTGTGAATAATAAGTTCCTTGGGGTACCTAGCGGTGTCTACAACCTCAACCCTGAGGGTGTCATTGCCTATCCATCCAGTATCACCAACCTGACCGCCCGCCTCACCATAAAAGGGGCTCTGATCGAGGATAATCTCCACCCCTTCGCCGTTTCCCGCTGAATCGACCAGTTGACCATCCTTGAGGATGGAGATAACCCTCCCCGTGGCCTTTAGTCCTTCATAGCCTACGAACTGAGACGAAAGCCCCCTTGCGTCAAGCATCCTGTAGATCTCCGGTATCTCCTCCTCTCCACTGCCCTTCCAGCTTCTCTGGGATGCTGCCCTCTGCTCTGCCATGGCTTGATCAAACCCCTCCGTGTCTACCCCGAACCCCTCATCCCGCGCTACGTCCTCTACGAGGTCTGGGGGAAAACCAAAGGTGTCATAGAGCCTGAAGACCAGCTCACCCGGAATGGTGGCCTTCTGCTTTGAGCGCAACCCATCCATCTCCTCCCGTAAGATGGAGAGGCCGTGGACGAGCGTGTCGGCAAACCTCTTCTCCTCATTGACCACCACCTCAACGATAAATCTCCTGGAGCGCACCAGCTCCGGGTAGTCGGTGCCCATTACATCAATCACCTTATCTGTGAGACGGTGAAGAAAAGGGCCTTTGAGGCTGAGGATCTGGCCGTATCGGAGAGCGCGCCTGATTATCCGTCTGAGCACATAACCCCTTCCCTCGTTTGAAGGCATGACACCGTCAGCTATCAGGAATGCGACGGCACGGCTGTGATCTGCAATCACCCTGAAGGAGATATCGCCCTTGTTATCGCGGCCATATCTTGATCCTGCAAGATCCTCGGTGAGTTTCAGGATATGGGAGAACAGGTCTGATTCGTAGTTCGAGTAAACACCCTGCATCACCGCAGCCAGCCTCTCCAGGCCCATACCGGTATCTATGTTTGGTTTCGGAAGGGGGGTAAGACGGCCATCAGGCTCTCTGTTGTATTGGGTGAAGACGAGGTTCCATATCTCCAGATACCGGTCGCAGTCGCAGCCGACTGAACAGGTCGGCTTACCACAGCCTATCCCGGGGCCTTGATCAACATAAATCTCCGAACAAGGGCCGCATGGGCCTGTGTCTCCCATGGACCAGAAATTGTCCTCTTCTCCAAATCTCTTGATCCTCTCAGGAGGCAGGCCTATGTCCTCGTTCCAGATCTTGTATGCCTCATCATCGTCCTTATAGATTGATACCCAGAGCTTCTCCCCCGGTAAGCCATATCCTACAGTCATGAGTTCCCACGCCCATCCAATGGCCTCTTCCTTGAAATAGTCACCAAAGGAGAAGTTGCCGAGCATCTCAAAGAAGGTATGGTGTCGGTTCGTGTAGCCTACCTGATCGAGGTCGTTGTGTTTTCCTCCTGCCCTGACGCATTTCTGGGAGCTCGCCGCCCGTGTGTAAGGCCCCTTTTCAAGGCCGAGGAATAGATTCTTGAACTGGACCATGCCGGCATTGGTAAAAAGGAGGGTTGGGTCGTCCTTGGGGATCAAGGATGAGCTTTTTACTATCGTATGACCGTGGTCCCCGAAGTACCGTAGAAATCTTTCCCTGACTTCTCTGCTATCCATACGTACCCAAAGGTTATCCG
>JABAOC010019607.1_pt2 | contig 11274 bp, 11 predicted proteins | sample 7062161 | NCBI WGS metagenome assembly JABAOC01 (sample SAMN14538625, study PRJNA623070) | marine sediment metagenome | biome: marine biome [ENVO:00000428]; feature: marine pelagic biome [ENVO:01000023]; material: deep marine sediment [ENVO:00002113] | place: India: Gulf of Khambhat ... | reverse complement strand
GACATAAGTCAAAACCATGCTTGTTCCGATACCAACAAACATGAACCAGGACCAAAAGAAAAATACTTTCGGAAAGGGCATTTGATCACCTTCAGGTGTTAAATAAAGGATGTACATTAGGCATGTCCAGATACCCATTCCAATAATCGGATATTGTTGAAAATCACTATCCCATCCTCCAAAAATCCAAAGAGCGAGAAAAACCATCGTCGAAAGAGTGATCAGAAAAAGAACAGTTGTCCAAAGGGTGAAGATATTCAGAGCCTTTTTCCTGATTTTTGACTCTTGAAGATGTAAAGCAACCGCTACCAACAAGAGCTGGAGTGTTCCCATAATCGGCATCCCTTGAAAATCTTCCCACGCACCCAAAATGTATTTAGCTAAAGTTGCCATATTGATAATTGTTAAGATGAAAAGACTTGCAAACCAAAATACGATTATTTCTGTTATTATCCAGGCTCTACTTTTTGTGGTCAAATAGAGAACCATCATTATGATGCCTATGAAAAGACAGGTCAGCAACGGAGAACCAAACCATTCAGAACCTCTTAAATCACGAAGTATTATTCCCGTTATTGCTCCGGTTATAATGACTAATATCCAATTGACAATCATACTGTAAAAAAGAATGCTATGCTTCTTATTCATATAACTCCTCCATAAGTAAAATTCTCGAGAAGTACTTTACTCATGATTTCCTCATTTACTTCAGCTCTTTTGGTTTAAGATCTTCTATGATCTTTGCATCGACCCAGTAGATATCCCAGCTGCCTGAACGCGTACTGTTGAAGAAAAAATATTTTCCATCCGCTGTGACATGCGGTACCCAATCGTAAGCGGAAGAATTGATTCCTTCACCCATGTTTACCGGCTTTGTCCACCTCCCATCGCTTTGTTGAAAAGTAACGTAAAGATCGAAGCCGCCGTAGCCGTCCAACGTCTTGGAGCAAAAAATAAGGTAGCTTTCGTCGGGAGCAATGAAGGGATCAAGCTCATCGTATTTTGTATTGATGGGCGCGCCGAGATTTTCAACTGTTGTATGTTTGCCGTTTATCAATGGCGACCGATAAATATCATGGCCGCCGAATCCACTCTTCCGATAGCTGAAGAAATAGAGCGTCCCGTCCTCAGTGACGCTCGGATAGGTGTCCAAATCAATGTCATTGACCGGAAATGGCAGTTTCATCGGCTCAGTCCATCCTATGGCAGTCTTCCGAACCCACCAGATATTCACATCGGCGGACGAGGATCTGTCTTCCAGAGAACCCTGCCAGGCGAAATACACCTCTTCCCCTTCCGGCGCTGTGGAATAATAATGATACCAGGGCTTCCCCTGATATGGCATTGCATTGGGCGGCGTCCATTTCCCGTCTTTCAAAGCCATGCGATAGACGGCAGGCGTCCATTCTTCTAGATCAGTCGGCGTACGATCGAAAAGGAACTCCGTGCCGTTATTGAAAAATCCGTACAACGCCTCATTATCTTCGGTCGGGACGATCCCGGGAGCAAACAGCTCCGGCGTCATCTCCGGCGGTTTTTGGCCGAGGTAGGGACCCTTGAGAATCGGGAAATCATCCTGTTGGGCGCAACTGAAAAATATAAAAATTATGGATATTAAAATTCCGAGATGAATTGCTCTATAATTCATAAGTTTTATCCTCCATTTTAATTATTATCGTCCAAGATCAGCTATGATTCTTGAGTCCACTCAGCAAACCAGTTTTAGGATAAGCTGCTCAAGCATTACAAATCACGCAATCCGCTTCTATCTCAACCAGCCAATCCTCCCTGACAAATCCTTTGACTTCTACAAACGTACAGGCAGGTTTAATCACCGAAAAAAACTCACTGTGAGCCTTGGCCGCCTCTTCCCACCTCGATACATCTTTGAGCATAATTCTGGTGCGTATAACATCCTCAAGTTTTCCACCCGCCTCTTCAATAGCTGTTTTCATGATTCCAAAACAGCACTTTGTCTGGCCATAAACATCATCAGGACACGCTGTTGAGCCATCCGGAGCGATAGCTGCTGTCCCCGCCACTGAAATGATATTTCCCACTCTCACTGCTCTCGAGAATCCGATCCGTTCTTCCATCGGAGAGCTTGATGGCACATTTTTCCTTGTCATTTTCTTTCCTCGCAAAGTAGGATATGAACATGTTTTATTGAATTCATTAAAACATCCTCCTCTTCACCTACTTCAATTTATCCTGTTATAAATCTTTGATGACTTTTGCATCCTCCCGGTAACTATGACTTTTCCCTGTGATAACACTGCCTCCATTAAAAAACTGGGATCTTCACTATCTAATGCAGACCACCTATTTCTGTCTTATATGGTCGATAGCCTGATCGATTTTTACTTCAATATCCTCAGGGAACCAGTGTCCTATATTCGGTGTGACAACGAATTGAAGAGGAAATTTTTCGGACTCGAACTCCTCCACCATTTCCTTCTGCACGGACAGCCTGGGGTCCATCTCTGTCGTTAACAGGGTCCCCCGAAGTCCCCTCTCCTTCGCTTCCCTCACATTTTCACTGGTAAAGCTTTCGGGTTTTGCCGGACACAAGACCACAAATCCGGCGACAGGAAATACATTGTTTAAGGAAACCTCTAAGGCCGCGACTCCGCCTGAAGAAAATCCCCCGATGATGACTTCTTTCTCATCCACTGAATAATCCTTTTTAACTTTATGAAATGCTTCTGATATTTCTTTTTTTGCCAACTCTAAGTCCTGAGTCCAGCTGTAGCCATTCATGGAAACAAGCTGGGAAGACTGAAAATAGGCCAGGATAAACTCTTCACTCAGTTTCTTTGACTTCCAAGCTTCCTTGAATTCTTCGATATTGCCGCCTCCTCCGTGAAGAGCAATGAAAAGAGGGTATTTTTTTTGCCGGTTGTATTTTTCCGGAGTGAGCACAAGAATCTCTGGCTTGGTGTGTTTCTGGGCCTCCTGTCTCAAGGCCTCGTTCCTGGTAAGCATCTCTTTAAACTCTTCCCTTTCGCTATACGAAGCCCAGTCTTCCTGGTTGAACATATAGATACTAAACCAGATTCCACGGTCAAAAGCATATTTCAAGGTCTTGATTCCCTTATCATATTCCTTGAGCTGACCATAAACGAGGGCCAGGTTGAAAGCGTTGGCCTCCAGATGGTCGGGGANNGTCGGGGAACCTGGTTAATGCCCACTCCAAAAGATCGGCTGCCTCTTTTAGTTTTTTCTGCTGGTAAAGCTCACCGAAATGCTCCCGCATCTCCGCATAAGTCGAAAACTCCTTTTCCTTCTCCTGCGTCTGTGTGGAGAGAAGGCTTGCGGCTAACAGAAGAAGGCAAAGTGGAATAACAAATTTTCTCATGAAGTCCTCCTTTTTGTACGTTTAAAAGCTGCTCTTAACCATCGAGAATGAACAGGAATTGAAGTCGTTATTGCCTTATTTCACCCTGAACGTAGAAAAATATGTCTCCCGGATTTTCTGCGCAATAAATATTTTCTGGATTCCGTATTCTTCGCTTAATCTGATAGAGAATCCTTCTTCCCAAATGCTCCTTCCCCATAAAGAATACGGCATCGGGATCCAAGCCCATCGATTCGAGATAGGCTTCTCTTGCTCCATTCCCCCTTTCCGGACCGATCCCCTCGGGTGTCCCGAGGAACATCAGATTGACACCGGGAAAGTTATCCCTGACGAATTCGACCGCTTTGGTGTCTTTTTTCGAACTGATGTAATCGTCGGACAGGCCTGCGAGCCAGAAGAGGGAAAGCCCGTCGCATTCTAGGAAGTACCCTTTCTTATTCTGGTAGGACGGGATGACAGATACCTTCAGGCCCTCAACATCAAGGGTCTGCCCGGGCTTTGGAAAATGGGCATGCGAGAGATTCAACCAGAAATAATTTCTTTCAAACGCATCGTTCAGGATAAACGATAGATCTTTAACACGGTCCTGCATGGAATAAATAGGGGTTCGACCTTGCAGAGAAGAGTCCGCCTTTGGGGGATGGAAACTCAAATCAAAATAAACCCACGACAGATCCTTCATTTCATCACTTGTGAGATATCCATTCGCAATCGATCTTTCAGGGGGCGGATTGCCGATTTCAGAATAGGCTAAAATCAGAAAGTGCTTTTGGGTGTGTATCCCCCAGCTCCCGTTTTGGAGCTTGATGATAATCGCCTCGCCACGTTTCACATCCTCGCTTGATATTTTCTTTACTGAGGCCAAATCCGTAAATACACCAGCCCTCCCTCCTTTTTTCGTAAGAAACTCAGACGTTGATGCATGACCGTATCGATTGGCATAATCCAGGGGTGTACATTCGTGGGCATCTTCTCCGTTAATATCCATGCCCTCTTGAATCAGGAATTCGACAATCTCACTATGACCCTGGACGGCCGCCAGATGAAGCAGACTTCGATTCAAGTATGTATCCTTGAATAGAAAATCGGCGTCGTGTTCAATCAGTTTTTTTACTATTTTCAGGTAACCGTCTCTGACTGCGATATACAGCGGTGTTCTATTGAGGAAATCAGGGGTATCCACGTCGGCTCCCGCTTCCAGTAAAAAGTTGAGGTATTCAAGATTGTTGTTGAGAGAGGCAAAATAGAGCGGAGTGGTCAATGAATTGCACTGGATGTTGATATCGGCTCCATGCTCGATTAGAAATCGGCTCAATTCGTATCGGTCAGACAGGGAAGAATGAATCAGCGGCGTTGCGGCACCGATAGCGCGGGTATCGATTACCGCGCCATTCTCAAGGAGCAATTCAATCATGCTCATATCGTTCATAAATCCTGCAAAGTGGATGGGTGCCCTCAGGTTGCTGTCTCCCACGCGCACCAAAGCACCCCTATCAATCAAGAGTTTGACCATCTCTGGATTGCGTCGGATGATTGCCGTGAATATGGGAGTCAACCCGCTGCTGTCCTCTTCATTCACAAGAAGAGGATTCTCTTTCAGTAGCAATTCCACTTTTTCAATATCCCCTTCCGAGACTGCACGATAGATATCCTGGGAAAATCCTTTTGTAGAGAAAACAAGGATTAAAAAGAAACAGAAAATAATTTTTAAATATGCTTGAGGGGACTTTCCGGATCCAGACAACACTAAATCGCCGTGCTTGATCTTTTTCTTTTTCATGGTCTACCTCCTTTGCTTCAATTCTTCCTGTTTCAAATCTTCAATAATCTTTGTATTCACCGAGCAAATATCAATCTTATTGTCAGGAACTCCGCCTTTACTTTCAAAGAAAAGGGATTTGCTATTTAATCCAGACAAACATCGGCAACCGTGTTTCAGAGTTTCTCTCGGATTGGTCATATCTATTAAGCATTTCCTATATAATGAATACAATTAGATGTTAAACACTATGAGTAGCCTTTAATGTATTTTGAATAAATCGAACGAAATAAAATATCAATTTCGCTCCCACAAAACATTGAGAACTTTCCATTCACCGTTATATTTCACAATATGCAAATATTCCGTACTTAATTTCGAGGTCGCTTTAACACTGGCGATATTCCTAAATATTTCAAATACAGTAATCCGTATATTCCTTTCTTCAATTGGAATTTGTTTGCCAAACCCAAGTCTTGTTCCTTCTATGAGCGTCGATGCAGTATGAAGACCAAACTGGCTTCTGCCGGTCTGAGATAGTATGCGTATTTCTCTTTTTTGCAGGTCCGGATGAAGGCATCCCGCCATCCGTTCCACATTACTCTCATACCAGCCTTCAATGTAATCAAGAGCCGCCTTTTCGACTGCCTTCCTGTCATTTTCTCCTTCAATGATTGTGTAAGCTGAGGATACTAAAAACACAGAAAGAACAATCAGCAGACAATATTTTAAGATTTTCATTTTTCCCACCTTTATCTTTAACTGAATTTACCACATATTACTTATACGGATTTAATGGTTAGTTCGTTACCGATCTTCAAAATGACTGCATCAGGTTTCGAGGAAAGCCATTGTCCAGAGAATCAAACTGACTGTATTGTGAGCACCTACAGCTTTTATTTCAATTTTTCGATAATTTTTGCATTCACCCAGTAAATATCCCTGTTTCCACTTTTAGCATTTACGTAAAAAAAGTATTTGCCATCAGGCGTGATGTAAGGACGGTTATCCAAACCGGAAGAATTAAAATTTTCTNNCCACGATCCGTCCTCATTACGAAAAGCGACATAAAGATCATCCCTGCCGTATCCGCCGGCCTTTGTCGAACAAAAAACAAGAAAACTCTCATCCGCCGCAATGAAGGGATCCCACTCCTGCTCTCCGGTATTGATAACAGGTCCCAGATTCTCCGCATCAGTATATTTTCCGTTTATTAAACGGGATCTGTATATATCGGACCCTCCTAAGCCACCCGGCCTTCTGCTGAAAAAGTAGATCGTGCCATCCTGCGTTACGGAGGGATAGGCATCAGAGTATTCCGTATTCACTGGATATTCCAAGGGGCGCGGCTTGGACCAGTACCCACCTGCTATTTCAGTGACCCAGATGTTGCTCGAGTCAGATTCTCCATCTTTTTCGTCTAAAGAGCGGCGTGATGTAAAATACAAAGTCCTGCCGTCAGGAGCAACGGTAAAATCCCCGTCGGAATAGATGGAATCAAAAGGCGCCGGTTCGGGCTGCGTCCAAGTGCCGTTTTTCATTTCGGTAATAAAAATTTCTCTTTTGTCTGTATCTGAAAGCGATTGACTGAATACGAACAGCGTGCCGTTTCTCAAAAATCCTGAAGATCCTTCATTTGCATCAGTCGAGATTATTCCGGGCGCGAATATTTCTGGTATCATCCCCGGTGGTTTCTGACCGAGATAAGGGCCTTTGAGAACCGGTTTGAATTTTTTGATTATTTTGGCATCCACCCAGTAAATATCTCTGTTTCCTCTTACTGTACTGGTGTAAAAAAAGTATTTACCGTCGGTACTGACATACGGTCTGTTCTCGGATTTGTCGGTGTTGATTTCAGCCCCCATATGAACAGGTTCACTCCATGAACCATCAGAGGTTTTGAAGGTGACATAGAGATCGTCTTCTCCCAAACCTCCCGGCATCGTCGAGCAATAGATCATGTAGCTTTCATCGGGTGCGATGTAGGTATCCCATTCGTGGTATTTAGTATTGAGCTTCGGACCAAGATTCACCGGAGATTGAAATTTTCCTCTGCTAAATTGCGACATGTATAAATCCGAATCTCCGTATCCCCCCGGTCTTCTGCTGAAAAAATAAAGATTGCCGTTTGCGGCAAGACAGGGATAGCTCTCATGATACTTTGTGTTTATCTCCAGCCCGATATGTTCCGGCTCGGTCCAGCCGGCTTCTGTTTTTTCAACACTCCAAATATTGACTCTTTCAATTTCCGATCCGATTTCATCTATGGGCATTCTGGATGCAAATACCATAGTTTTTCCGTCAGGGGCAACCGTAAAATCACCAACCTGGTATTTTTCACTGAAGGGAAGGAGTTCAGGGGCGCTCCAGACTCCTCTGTTTTGGTTCATTATATACAGCAGGCGCTTTTCATCTATCCTTCTCTGGAAAATGAAATATTCCATATCCTTCCCCCAGCCCGAGCATCCCTCGTAGGCGTCGGTTGTAATGATTCCGGGAGCAAATAATTCCGGCGTCATGCCCGGTGGTTTCTGACCAAGGTAAGGGCCTTTGAGAATCGGGATATCACCCTGTTGAGTATGACTAACAATTGCAAAAATAAGGGATAATAGAATGGCGAAAAAAATTGTTCTGTGCTTCATTGTTTCCTCCTTTACTTAAATTCTTTTGGTTTAAGATCTTTTATGACTTTTGCAGAGACCCACATGATTCTAAATTCTCCGTTTACGATCCCTAAAAAGAAAAAGTATTTCCCATCGGGAGAGACTTGTGGACAAAGGCAATAACCAATATTGTCGATTTTTATGGCAGAATCCCATGTACCGTCTTTGTTACGAAAACTAATATATGGCTGCATAAAACTATTCTTATCCGCCAAATCCCACCTGGAAAAAATAATGTAGTTTTCATCGGGCGATATAAAGGGCGTAGTCTCACACATTTTTTCAGTATTGATTGCTGTGCCTAAGCTTTCGGGTTTTTGATATTTACCATCAAGGTATTTTGAAAAATAGATATCCTCAATACCGGTCATACGGGAAGTGAAATATAAATTCCCATTCGAAGCGACCGATACTTGCCAATGCAATTTGTGAGAATTGATATCCTCACCCAGAGGTTTAGGCTCCGACCAGCCATCTTCTAATCTTTCAACAAACCAGATATTCTCTTTTTCTTGCGACTGATTTGGAAGTATTCCTTTTGAAAGAAAAAACAATTTTTTACCGTCAGGCGAAATGCATGGATCGCGGAAATCATCAAGACTTGATGAAAGCGTTATTTCCTTTGGAATCGTCCAAGAACCATTTTCAATCTTCATCATTGTGATGGTTTTTGTTCCTTGCATTTTCCAGTATACTTCTTTTCCGTCGGGAGTAAAAACAGGCGACGTATGATAATTTGAAGCCGGAAGAATATCCGGGGCAAAAACCTCCGGCGTCATGCCCGGTGGTTTCTGACCTAAATACGGTCCTTTCAAAGTCGAATCATCTTTTGCAGTAATATGATTAAACGCCAATAAAACCGAAATCATTAAACACATAAATTTACTCGCTAATTTCATAATTCAGTCCTTTACTTTAATTCCTCAGGTCTAAAGTCTTCTATAATTTTGGCATCTACCCAATAAATGTCTCTATTTCCATTTCGGTTGCTAGTAAAAAACAGGTATTTTCTGTCAAGGAGTAAAATCGGACAGTGTTCTGAGAACTTCGTGTTGATCCGATCACCCATATTTTTTGCTTTGGACCAGGAACCATCCTTAAGCTTGAAACTGATATATAAATCGCTATTTCCGTACCCAGTGGGCCTTCCCCAGGAGGTAACAATCATGAACCTTTCATTAAAATCAACATATGTATCTCCCTCTCCAAATTGAGAGTTGATGGAAATGTCCAAACGAACTGGTTCGGAATATTTTTCATTAATTAAGTGAGTATAATAAACATCCCAATCGCCTTTTTCGCCCTTCCTATCTGAGGCAAAGTACAATCCTTTGTTCTGGGTAAATACAGGATAGACATCATTTTTTGTGGAATTAACAGGGAGACCAACATTTATAGGGTCAGACCACAAATTTCCTTTTCGTTCACAATACCAAATATCCATTTCACCAACACTTGATTTTGACGGGCGATTCGAACAAAAATACAATCGCTGGCCATCTGGCGAAAAATTTATATCAACGTAATCAGCGTTAGCAGAAAAAGGGACTTTCTCTGGCTTTATCCATTGACCATTAATTTCTTTAGAATAATAAATGACCCCCACATCTCCTTCAATCCGAACAAAAAAGAACTCTTTGCCATCTGATGAAAAGACCGAATTTAACTCTTCCTTCTCTGTTGAGATTATACCGGGGGCAAAGACTTCAGGTATTAGTCCTGGTGGTTTCTGGCCGAGGTAAGGTCCTAATAATTGACCGAAATCCGTATCTCTGTTTTGGACTCCCTGTGTTTTGCAGGCTGTGAATGCAAACAAAGTCAGGATGAGACCAAGATAGAGTTTTCGATTCAACATCATAGGCAATCTCCTTTTTTAGAAGCGTGAATTACTTTTCAAGAGTGTATTCAAACAGGCAGCAGTCATCTCCTTTCATGAAATCCTCCAGAAATTATTTTTCTATTTCTGCGGAGACAATCCCTGAAACAAAGACATCAGGTTTCATTCTCAGCGGCTTCTGGCCGAGGTAGGGAACCTAGGATTCACTTTCTTACTATCGTATAAGACCGCCGGATAAATGACAGCTGGGCATGGTGGACCTTGCCTTCCTCGTCGCGGCTGAAGATCAAGGTCCAGGGCGCCTGTTTGAAATAGAAAAAGTCCTTGGCCACAGGATAGATCTCATCGGGCCCGAATTCCATGATTTTAAGCTGATCGCCTTCTCTCCAAATTTCAAGCATCAAATAATCCCCGATATAGTATTTTCCGATATATTCATCCAGTTCTTCTGGAGAAAGCTCGATGGGGTTCGGTTTTTTGAAATAGAGGTGCCTCGGGAACCGGCCCTGGTTGTCTTTAACATCTGTAGACAGGCCCCTTTTCTTGAGCATCTCTATGACGTTGTCGTGCCCGCTGCGAAAGGCATAATGCATGGCCGTCCAGCCTTCATTCGTCTTAATCATCGGGTCTGAGCCGTGATCTAGAAGATACTCAACCACATGGATACATCCCCGCCAGATAGCGGTATGCAATTCGGTCATGCCCCATTGGTTCCGGATGTTGAGTTTGGCCCCTTTTTCGACCATCAGTTTGATGATCTCCACGTTATCGTGATGGACGGCCCAGTTGATCTGCGTCCCTCCGTCTCCGCCGACAACGTTCAGATCCGCTCCTTTTGCGATCAAAAACTCTACCACATCCCAGTGTGCCCGCATGCAGGCCCAATGAAGAGCCGTGTACTTACTTTCGTCTGTCGCATTGAGTTTCGAAGGATCCTTTGCCAATACAGCTTTTACAATTTTTAAATCACCGCTCTTGGCAGCCTCCACGATCGGCTCTGCTGAGGCGATGATGGCCAGATGAACCAAAATTAGCACTGCTGACAGGATAACTCGTTTCATGTTCTTTTCCTCCGTTTTGTTTAAGTAATACACAAATAGCATTATTTTTATCTTGGAAATCGATACACGTTTTGGGCGGATAAAATCCAGTCATTTTAGGCCTTCAGGTTTCAATCTTTCAATGATTTTTGCATCCACCCAATAGATGTTCGGAAAACCATTGGTAATGGTGTCCAGTTTTTCCAGTACTTCGTCATAAGATAGCGGTTTCTTCCAGTATGAGCTTTGGCTTTCATCTTTTTTATAGCTGTTGAAAAAGAAAAATCTGCCGTCTGGTGAGATAATCGGGCAGTTTTCATGAGCACTCGTATTAATTTTATCTCCCAGGTTCACGGCCTCTGTCCATCTACCGTCAGACGTGCGAAAACTAACATATATATCTGCTTCGCCGAATCCGTCTTGACGTCTCCAAGAAGAAAACAGGAGATAACTTTCATCGGGAGAGATGAAAGGATGGTCCTCGGAAGTTTCGGAATTTATGGAATTGCTCAGTATTTCTGGCTCAGAATATTTTCCATTGACAGGTCTCGAACGATAAATATTGGAATAGCCCGATCCGGACCGTTTAAAATACAATGTGCCGTCCAGAGTCACTG
>JABAOC010003991.1_pt2 | contig 11274 bp, 14 predicted proteins | sample 7062161 | NCBI WGS metagenome assembly JABAOC01 (sample SAMN14538625, study PRJNA623070) | marine sediment metagenome | biome: marine biome [ENVO:00000428]; feature: marine pelagic biome [ENVO:01000023]; material: deep marine sediment [ENVO:00002113] | place: India: Gulf of Khambhat ... | reverse complement strand
TCGGCCTCTTGGGGGCGAATCTCCGTCCGGCGGACGTCGGCGCGCTTGGCCTTCAGCTCGAGCAGCTCGTCCTTCACGATCTGTATGACCTTGCGCGGCTGCCAGGCGTGCTTGCGAAGCCACTCCCGCGTGGCTTCGACCCGGTTGTCCGCGCCGACGAACTCCGAGAGACGCTTTCCGAGGGTGTCCTCGAGCCGGCCGATGGTCTTGATGACCTCCCGGTATTCCTCGTCTATCTTCTTGCGCTCGAGGCTGGTGAGGCGCTGGAGCATGAGTTCGAGGATGGCCTGGGCCTGGCGCTCGGAGAGCTTGAAGCGCTTCACGAGCTTGTCGCGGGCGGCGGGGGGGCTCTCGGCCTGGCGGATGATCTTGATGACCTCGTCGAGGTTCTTGAGGGCGACGCGGTAGCCCTCGAGGATGTGTGCGCGCGCCTGGGCCCGTTCGAGCTGGTGCTGGCAGCGGAGCACGACCACCTCTCGGCGGTGGTCCAGGAAGTGCGTGATGAGCTCCTTGATGCCGAGCGTGCGCGGGACGAGGGGCACCGGCTCGCCCGGTTTCTGCGCGCCGAACTCGGGGATGAGGCCGACCGCGTTGACGGGGAAGCTGACGCGCATGCGGGTGTGNNGGTTGAGCACGACGTGGGGGTTCGCCTCGCGCTTCAGCTCCACCACCACCCGCATGCCCTTGCGGTCGGACTCGTCGCGCAGGCCGGCGATCCCCTCGACCCGCTTGCTGTTCACCAGCTCCGCGATCTGCTCGACGAGGCTCGCCTTGTTCACCTGGTAGGGCAGCTCGGTGATGAGGATGGCGTTCTTGCCGCCGGCCATCGGCTCGATCACAGCCCGCGCCTGCATGGTGATGGAGCCGCGGCCCGTCTCGTAGGCCTGACGTATGCCGGCCGTGCCGAGGATGAGGCCGCCCGTGGGGAAATCGGGGCCGGGAAGTATGCCGATGATGTCGTCCAGCGTTGCATCTGGGTCGTCCGCGACCAGTGAACAAACGTCCACAACCTCGCCCAGGTTATGCGGGGGGATGTTGGTGGCCATGCCCACCGCGATGCCCGAGCCGCCGTTGCACAGCAGGTTGGGGAACCGGCCCGGGAGGACGGTGGGCTCGGTGCGCGTCTGGTCGTAGTTCTGAACGAAATCGACCGTATCCTGGTCGATATCGGCCAGCATCTCCGCCCCGAAGACCGACATCCTCGCCTCCGTGTACCGCATGGCGGCCGGGGGGTCGCCGTCCACGGAGCCGAAGTTGCCGTGCCCGTCCACGAGCGGGTAGCGCATGTTCCAGTCCTGCGCCAGGCGCGCCAGCGTCGGGTAGACGACCTCCTGGCCGTGGGGGTGGTAGTTGCCGGAGGTGTCGCCGGCGATCTTGGCGCACTTGCGGTGCTGCGCCCCGGGGGTGAGGTTGAGGTCGTGCATCGCGTAGAGGATGCGGCGCTGGGCCGGCTTCAGCCCGTCGCGCACGTCCGGCAGCGCGCGCGCGATGATGACGCTCATGGCGAACGTCATGAACGACTCGCGCATCTCCTCTTCGATGTCGATGTCGGTTACGTTGATGACTTCTTCTGGTTTTGCCATTCCGTTCGTCGTCTCCAGTGCGGGGCACAGGCGTCGCTTGCCTTGACAGAGGAAGCCAGCGAGGTGTCGGCCCGGGAATCCGGCACAGAGCAGGGGTCAAGCTTCGCTCGAACTCGCTCGGGACAGGCCTGCCCTACCCCGGCCGATGTCGCGCTCAGTTCAGCTACGCGCCGACGAGGTCGAGGTCGCGGGCCTCTTTCGCGTACTTGACGATGAAGTTCTTCCGAGGTTCGACCGCATCGCCCATCAGCGTAGCGAAGATCCGGTCGGCGTCCTTCATCGCGTCCTCGGCGTCTTCGATGGTAACGCGCTTGATCCGCCGCTGCTCAGGGTCCATCGTCGTCTCCGCGAGCTGATCGGGGTTCATCTCGCCCAGGCCTTTGTAGCGCTGTATCTGCGGGTTCTTCGCCTTGATGTTTTCGAGAATCGCCTCCAGCTCGTCGTCGGAGTGGGCATAGAGCATCTCGCGTCCATTGCGCACGCCGTATAGCGGCGGCTGGGCGATGTAGAGGTGGCCGCCGTCGATGAGCTCCGGCATGTAGCGGAAGAAGAAGGTGAGCAGCAGCGTGCGGATGTGCGCGCCGTCCACGTCCGCGTCCGCCATGATGATGATCTTGTCGTACCGCAGCTTCGAGATGTCGAGCAGCGTGTGCGAGGCCTCGCTTTGGCCGTTCCCGCCGTTCGGCCCGTTGCCGCCGTTGTCGTTGTTCAGTTTGACGCTTGCGCCGAGCGCCTGGATGAGGGTGGCGAATTCCTGGTTCTTGAGCATTCTGTCGAGCCGGGCGCGCTCGACGTTGAGGACGACGCCGCGGAGCGGGAGGATCGCTTGGTAGCGGCTGTCCCGCCCTTGCTTGGCGCTGCCGCCGGCCGACGGCCCCTCGACCAGAAACAGCTCGCACTTCGACGGGTCGCGCTCCTGGCAGTCCCACAGCGTGCCCGGCAGGTCGGAGTTCTCGAGCGCGCCCTTGCGCTTGACCAGCTCGGCTGCTCGCCGAGCGGCCTCTCTCGCCCGAGCGGCCGTGATGCCTTTATCCACGATCTTCCGCGCGACCGTTGGGTGCTCTTCGAGATGGTCCGCGAGCGCCTCGCCGACGACGGAGTTGACAAGGCCGTCGATCTCGCTGTTGCCCAGCTTGGTCTTCGTCTGCCCTTCGAACTGGGGCTGACGAAGCCGGAGGCTGATCACCGCAGTCAGCCCCTCCCGGACATCGTCGCCCATGAAGTTCTTGTCTTTCTCCTTGAGCAGATTGGCCTTGCGAGCATATTGATTGAGAGCGCGCGTCAGCGCGGTCTTGAAGCCGGAGACGTGGGTTCCGCCCTCCGCCGTATGGATGTTGTTCGCGTACGAGAGGATGTTCTCTTGATAGCCGTTGTTGTACTGGAGCGCGATCTCGACCTCGGTGTCGTCGCGGTTGCGGGCGAAGTAGATCGGCCGGTGCATGGGCTCGCGCGTGCTGTTGAGATGCTCGACGTAGGCCTGGATCCCGTTCTTCTCCTGGAACGTGACGGTCTCGTCGGTCTTCTCGTTCGTGAATGTGATCTTGACACCGCGGTTTAGATAGGCGAGCTCCTCCAGTCGGTTCATCAGACGCTCAGGTTCATGCTCGATGGAGGGGAAGATCTCGGTGTCGGGCATGTAGGAGACTTTCGTGCCGGTCTTCTTGGTGCTGCCCTTGGTCGCGAGTTTGGTGACCGCTTTGCCGCGCTCGAACCGCATGTGGTGGATCTTGCCGCCGCGGTACACCTCGACCTCGAGCCACTCAGAGAGCGCGTTCACAACCGAGACGCCTACACCGTGCAGGCCACCAGATACTTTGTAAACGCCCCCGCCGAACTTGCTGCCCGCGTGCAGCACCGTCATCGCGACTTCGACGCCGGGGCGCTTCTCGACGGGATGCTTGTCAACGGGAATGCCGCTGCCGTTGTCCGTGACGGAGATCGAATCGTCCTTGTGAAGCACACAGTCGATCTGCGTGCAGTATCCGGCCATCACCTCGTCGATGCAGTTGTCAACGACCTCGACAAAGAGGTGGTGTAATCCGCGCGCGCCGGTCGATCCGATGTACATCGCGGGGCGCCGGCGTACTGCTTCGAGCCCCTTGAGCACCTGAATGTGCTTCGCTCGGTAGTCTCTTACCGCTGGCTTCTCTTTTCTGGCCAAGTGTCACTCCTTACTATCGATCAGGTGAGCGTCCGACGGTCCCCGCCGCGACCTGCCTGCTCGCCCCCTCACGGTCCACGCGCAGAGGGAAAAATGTCAGCTAAAATCGAGCTTTTTCGGACCTCTTTAAGATACCATTTCCGGCCAGAGGAATCAAGTTTCACAGGTTATTCCTTGGGCGCACCGGGCCCTCGAGCAGGCGCTCCTCGTATGCTTAAGCTGATACATAGCAGCTTCTGAAAAAGATACAGAAGCTACTCAGCACTTCGGGGCAATGTTCTGAGCGCGAGGGCGCTCACCCGGCGGCCTTCCGGACCCCCACCCAGCGGTATCAGCTGCCTGGATCCGACTTGGCAAGGAGTGAGACACCCTCGAAGCCGGCCTTTTCGACGCCCCCAGTGTGACCGGAGGAAGCTCCCCCGCGGAGCACACCTATCGCTTCGCTCACCGCTGCCAGTCGGCGACTGAAACGTAGAACTCCTCCACCGGGCGGCTGCGGAACTGGATCCGATGGATCTGGAGCCCGTCCCTTCTGGTGACCTCTGTTGCAGGCGGGCGCACCATGACGCCCTCCCAGGTCTCCGGTGCCCGAACTTCGACGGTGGGTGTCCACCACGAGGACCACTTGGAGGCATGGGTGAGAATGTATCGCAGGCCGACCAGGCCTGGCGAGGACCCGGAGCCCCCGAAACTCATCCCGGCATACCCCAGCCGCTGCCGGTGCTGCACCACCAGTTCGTGCTCTGCCTTCGGCTGCAGCGTGATCTCAAACCTGAACGCGCCGAAATGGTGCTCCCAGCTCATGTCGCGGGTGTCGATGAGCTGGCCCGTGCGGCTATCTAGGAGCAAGGTCTCGTGATTCCACTCCTCGCTCAACTGCTCGTAGAGGCTCTTCGAGTCACAGGTGGGATCGAGCCAGCCAAGCGCTTTCTGTACCCGGGGCGCTTCGCGGAGCTGCTCGGCCGTCCCGGGAAGGCTAGCCGCGAGCAAACCTCTTGCCACAAGGTAGGCCTGGTGTTCGTCGCTCCAGCCGTGGTGCAAGTTCCGCCACATCCACAGGCGAAGCGCGGTGACTCCCTCCGCCCACTTATCAGGAGACCCGGCTGCCTCCTTTCGGATGGAGATGACCTGCTCCCGGAGCAACGGCCGTCCCTCCAGCAGAGCATCGATCCTGGCATGCCACTTCGCCATTACCGACCGGGCCAGGTCAGCATAGCTCAGAAACGTGACCTCGAGTGGAACGCCATCCAGCTTGCCATATGCTACGGGTCGAGGCACCCCATAGCGCGCGATGTCGTCGGCCGATGGTGTGTCAGAGGCACAGATGGGAAAGACGACGGTGACGGTGACGGGCTTGTAAAAGGAATGGGACTGCTCGAGCCTATACGCAACGCGGATCACGGCCTTCGGTACCTTGCGCTCACCTTCAGACTGCAACGAGATAACCACGCTCTGAGACAGCACCCGTACGGCAGCGCGAGTTGAAGGCGCGGGCGCGCCGGCCTCCCCCGACCATGACGTATTCTCCCCCGCCCAGCCCGTCTCGCACGCCAGGATCAGCATGACGACGGCTACGAGTCTCCCCATTGACATATCCCTTTCAGCAAGGCGCCAGACACGGGATGTTACTGTACGTTCCCACAGCCCGAAGGAAACGACGACTCCAGGCCGCCGTCGAGAGGTCGTGCGTTTGGTCGATCTGCTGGCTGTGCCGCCGAAGCGAAGTCCCGACCGTAAGGTACTACTTGTCCCCCAAATCCGACTTCTTGAACAGCGCCGCCGGCCGGAACCCGGCCTGCAGGATGTTCGTGTCCGCCCCCTCCTCCCGGTCGATCACGTAGATGATCCGGATGACATCGAGCCCCGCCTGCGTCAGCCGCTTGGCGGCCGCGATCGCCTGGCCGGCGGTGGTCAGGACGTCCTCCACCAGCACCACCCGCTCGCCCGACTCGAACACACCCTCGATCCCCTTGGCGGTGCCATACTCTTTCGTCTGGCGGCGTACCACGAGGAATGGGATGCCGGTCTCCAGGGACAGCGCGGTCGCCAGCGGCACGCCTCCCAGCTCCACCCCCGCCAGCCGGTGCGGCCCCGGAAACGGGAGCAGGTCGGCGAGCGCGCGGACGATCTCGCGGAGCAACTCGGGGTTCGTCTCGAACCGCCACTTGTCCAAGTAGTACGTGCTCCGCTTCCCGGAGCTGAGCACGAAATCCCCTTCCAGATAGGCGGCGGCCTTGATGGCTCTGGCGAGTTGGCGGCGGGTCATGGTCGCGTTGCCCCGACTGTGAGCCTTCTCCCCTTGGCTGTCAGTTAGGTTCGAAGTCGGGAGGCCGCGCACCTGCCGACACCGGTGTCCGCCCGGCCTGCGTCGGCAGCTTGCGCCCGACGCAGCTGAACGTGCACGAGCGCCGCGGGACGCGTAAGAGAGCGTCCGGCCGGCAAAGAAAAGAGCTCCGGCAAGGCCGGAGCTCGATTCTATCGCCGACAGGTTGAGCTAGAGCGGCCGGACCTTGACGGCCCTGGGGCCCTTGTCACCCTGACCGATCTCGAGTTCGACTTCCTGGCCTTCGCGCAGGGAACGGAATCCCTGGCCCTCGATGGCCGAGTGGTGCACAAAGACATCACCCTGCTCGGTCTCGATGAAGCCGAAGCCCTTACCGTCGTTGAACCACTTGACGGTACCTTTGGTCATGCGCCAATCTCCTTTCCGAAAGCATCGCGGGAACGGAGATCGGCCGACGTAGCTAGCGTTTTCCTCACCCCGACGTCCAACGGCTTTCTAGAGTTCCGCCCAAGCGGGCATCTGCTGGCCTATTATACCCGAATCCGGCCATAACGCAAGACGTTGACGCCAAGAGCTCTGAACCATTTCCCGGCGCTCGGGGCGGCGTCACGGCAGCGTGGCCGGCTCTCATGGGCTCCGCAACCGGGGCCCCCCATGCTTGAGGCATGGACGGCGGCGCAGCGGCCTGGCTGGATTGCCCCCCCAGCGAAGCTAGTACTCGATGCCCTTGCGGGCGGGGAGGCCGCGGCGGAAGGGGTGCTTGATCTCGGTCATCTCAGTGACCAGGTCGGCCGCTTCGATGACCTCCGGCGGGGCGTCCCGGCCAGTCAGCACGAGCTCCAGCTCCGGTGGCTTGGCGTGGATGAGGCCCACGACCTGGTCGAGCGAGAGGAGCTTGACCTTGATCGCGCCGAAGACTTCGTCCAGGACGACGATATCCCAGTCGCCGCTGGCGACAGCCGCGCGCGCGAACTCCATGGCCTCCTGGGTTTGGCTGCGGTCCTCGTCGGAGGGAGGCAGCTCCCACCAGGGAGTGTCTTCTTCAGCCTGGCTGCGGTCGCCCCACCGGGCGGACCCGNNACCCGAAGGAATGGATCTCCAGCTCCGGCGCGAGGCGGGCGGCTGCGGCGCGCTCGCCGGATTCCCAGCCGCGCTTGAGGAACTGGATCACACAGACGCGCAGTCTATGCCCCACGGCGCGCAGGGCAAGCCCAAGCGCGGCGGTCGTCTTGCCCTTCCCCGACCCGGTGTATACGTGAACCAGCCCCTCCACTCTCTCAGTCACTCGGCGACCCCCCTCTCACACATAGCTCCGCCGCTGCGGTTCCTCCCGCAGGTGGCAGGTATCATTGTAGGTGGCGATCCGCAGCGAGTCCGGCGTGCCGCGCAGAACCGTGATGGAGCCGTTCGCAACCCATGTTCGATCCCAGGAGGTCACCGGTATCTCGAGGACCGCGAAGACCGCCGATTTGATGGGCCCGCCGTGGGTGCTGACGACGACGGTGGTGCCCGGATGGCGAGAAATGATCTCGGAGAGGGCCTTCATCGTTCGGCGGGAGAGCTCGGCCTGCGTCTCTCCCCCCCGGGGGGCGAGGCGCTGCCGATCGGANNGGCCTGCCTGTCGCGCTCCCTTGCTTCCTCAAGCGTCAGCCCCTCGAGGAACCCGTAGCATCGCTCACGCAGGGCCTCGGAAGTCATCGTCGGAAGGCCCTGGAGCGCCGCGATGATCTCGCCCGTTTCGCGAGCCCGCTCCAGGTCGCTGGAATAGATCGCGGCCACCTTCTCGTTCGACAGCCGCGCGGCCACACGCCGGCCCTGCTCTCTGCCAAGGGCGGTAAGAGCCGAGTCCGACCCTCCCTGTATCCTCCCGGAAACGTTCCACTCGGTCTCGCCGTGCCGCACGAGGAGAAGGGATGTCTCAGCGTTTCTCGCTGCCATCAGCATCTCCCATGGCTATCTCCGATGCTATCTCTTCAGCCGACCGCGTTCAAGTCACCAGCGCCCAACTCAGTCCCGTCGCGCGCGAGGCGAAGCGAGCCGAGACGGATTCCCCGCGCTCGGGCCGGGTCCTCCAGGGGCGTGTACACCGTCGTGTGCCGTCTGCGAAAGTCAAGTCCTTCCAGCAGGCCGAGGGCCAGGGTTTCGCCGCGGTCGCCCAGCAGGCCCAGAAGAAGGTTCTCCAGCGAGGCCGCCTCCACCGCTCGGGCGGTGCCGCCAAAACTGCTTCCGAGTGTGCCAAGTCCGACGGCCTGGGGCCGCCCCGCCACGATGAGGAAGATGCCGTCGGCCCGCCGCTCGGCGTGGAGCACTTCACAGGCCACGCACTCCTCGGCATAGGCGCGCATGTGGCCGGGGACCGGCTCGCCACTCGTCCAGGCGCTGTTCTCGATGGGAGCATCCTCCCAGGACAGCTCGACGGGCTGGGCGCGGGCGAAGTAGGCGGCGAACGAGCGCTGCCGCCGAGAGGCCCGCTCTTCCCGGGTGCGAATCTTGACCGCGCGGGAGATGTGCAGCCTAATGACCCGCGGCCTGCTGCGGGACCGGTAGGGGGCGAGCAGGTGCTCGACCTCGTCCTCCTCCTGGAGCGCGACCACCGCGTCGGGGTCGACCAGCCGGATCTTCGCCCCTTTGAGTGCCCGGGCGACCCCGCCGGAGACGAGGCCGGTGGTATCGATGACGACGGTCTCGGCACCGTGCTCCCGCGCCGAGGCGGCGAGCAGGGCGGTGCTCGCGGCCGCCTGGAGGAGATGCCCCACCGGGGAGCACGCGCCGACGAAGTCGATGGCCGCGGGAGTCAGATCGGAGAGTGAGACACAGTTGCGCTCGACACGGGCGAGCCCCACACAGGCCGGCGGGCCGATGCTGGACTGGCCGACATCGGCATCGACGACCGCGACGGACCGGCCGGCGGCATACCCTTCGCTGGCGAGGGCGGCGGCGAGAGTGCTCTTTCCGGAGTCGGTTCTTCCGATGAGGAGGAGCCTGCTCCCCGCCCGGGCCGCCTCAAGGGCCGGCCCCCAGGAAGGTGGGATGTCCCAGGCGGGAGGGGTCTTGCTCACGAGGCGCCTCTGTGGGTTATCACATCACCACTGCTCCTTTGCCAAGAGAGCATGTTTTCCTCCCGGCACGGGGTTGCGAGATGCGATGGCCGTGGAGCGAAAGCCGGCTTGCGGGGACCGACAAGGAGGGGTAGAATAGACGGTAACATGTCGGGCGGCCGATGGAGCCGAAGCCTCAAGATCGCAGCCCTGATCGTCGCAGCGGCGGCCGCAGCCTGGTGGCTGCTCCATCCGAGGCCGACGGAGGAAGAGCTCATCCTGGCTCTGGTGGCGAAGGCGGAGCACGGAGTGGAGACGAAGAACAAGACCGAGATCATGGAGTGCGTGGCAAAGGACTACCGGGACGAGTCCGGGCTGTCCCGGCTGGACATCTTCCGGCTTGCGCTGCACTGGGAGAGAAGCCCGGAACAGGTGGACGTCGTCATCGACGAGTACGAACTGGACATCAGCTCGCCGGCCGCCACGGGCCGGTTCGAGGTGGAGCTGGCGTTCCAGGAGGGTGGGCGGCCCGATCTCCCCCTTCGGCTTCCGCTCGTGGTGCAGTTCGAGAAGCAGCGGCGGGGGTGGCGGAAGGCCTGGGTGGTGAGATCGGTCGGCGGGCACGGGATAGAGCGCAATTTCGAGGGGCTGTACTGATGGCGAGGGACTACGGACCTCTGGAGTTCCAGATAGGGGACCCCTACGAGCGGGAGCGCATCGTCCGTCACCTCGAGCAGATGAAGGCGGAGGACGAGCAGCGGCGCCATGAGGATATGGCGCTGCACGCCACCACCGCCTACCTCTGCCTGCGGCTGGGCGACTTCTACATCAGGTCGGGCAAGATCCAGCGGGGGATCTCCGAGTACAAGCGCGCGGTCAAGATGGACCAGAACAACGCGCTCTTCCGCACCCGGCTGGGGGACGCCTACGTGCTCCGCGACATGATCGATCAGGCGATGGCCCAGTACCGGAGGGCCGTGCAGAGCGACCCGGAGATGCCGGATCCCCGCGTGAGCCTGGGAGACTTGTACCGACGGTTTGGGATGAACGTGCAGGCTCTGGAGCAATACCGGGTGGCGGCCGCGGGCGATCCGGAGCGCGCCTATTATCGGTTCAAGCTCGCGGACACGCTGGCGGTGATCGATCGGGTGGAGGAAGCGGTCGGCGAGATGGGGCTGGTGATCCGGCTGGCGCCCAACAACGCGTTCTACCGCTTTCGACTCGGGACCCTCTACCTGAGGTTGGGACAGGTGGAGGAGGCGGTGGGGGAGCTCGGGAGGGCGGTCGAGCTTGCTCCCTATGACGCCTACTACCTGGTTCGGTATGCGATTGCGTCGTTGGCGACAGGGCGGATCGTGGAATCGATCGACGCGTTTCGCGTGGCTCTGGAAATGGATCCGCGGAATCGATGCTACCGCGTGCTGCTGGCGGACGCGTACGCGGCCGCGGGGCTGGAAGACAACGCGGCGGAGATGCTGAACTCGGCCGGCGAGCTGGACAGCTACGAGCTGGAGTTCATCGGCCGGCGCAGGCTCGAGCTGAATCGGGCCGAGATGGACGCTGCGCGGGCCAAATGAAGGTCGAGGCGCTGACACTCGGCCCGCTCGGGACGAACTGCTATCTGGTCTGGGCGGAGGGGGGCGCTTCGGCCCTCCTCGTCGACTGCGCGGGAGAGCCCCGGGAGATCTTGGCGGCGGCCGCGGCGCGCGAGCTGAGCATAGCCCTCATCGTAAACACCCATGGCCACACGGATCACATCGAGGCGCTTTCGGGGGTCAAAGAGGCGACGGGGGCGCGGATCGCAATCCACGAGCTCGATGCGGCGATGCTCGAGGACCCGATGCTGAGCGGCGCGGCGCTCTTCGGGTTCTCGCAGCGCGGGGTGCGGCCGGATGTGCTGCTTCACGAGGGGGAGCAAGTGGCGATTCCGGGCAGCGAGGTCCGGCTCTCGGTGCTCCACACTCCCGGGCACAGCCCGGGGAGCATATCGCTGCTCGGGGAAGGGGTGCTCTTTTCGGGCGACTGTCTGTTCGCCGGGGGCATGGGGCGGGTCGATCTCGCGGGCGGGGACGAGCGGGAGATGAGGAAGTCGCTCGCTCGACTGGCGGCACTCGACCCCGAGCTGGTCGTGTATCCCGGCCATGGCCCGGCGACGACGATCGCAGCCGAGGTGGCCACCAACGAATGGTTGGCCGACCTCTAGCCGCG
>JABAOC010000116.1_pt2 | contig 11274 bp, 14 predicted proteins | sample 7062161 | NCBI WGS metagenome assembly JABAOC01 (sample SAMN14538625, study PRJNA623070) | marine sediment metagenome | biome: marine biome [ENVO:00000428]; feature: marine pelagic biome [ENVO:01000023]; material: deep marine sediment [ENVO:00002113] | place: India: Gulf of Khambhat ... | reverse complement strand
CTCACGGTTTATCCGCCAAGCGTAGAAGAGTACCTTCTTTGGCGAAAACCGTTGATTGGTTCAATTTTCGGATTGATCTGTATTTTTGGAATTCTTGCGGCTTTTTTCCCAAGGGTGTGTTCAAGAATATTTAATCTCGGAAAAAAGAAGCCCAGCGGTTCACACCTCGGCAAGTTTTCTTCTCACGGAACTTCGTCTACTCTGCGTGGGCATCATCCTGATTGCGGAAGCTTCTCTCGTCACGTGTTTCGAATTGGCGACAAGACATTTTGCGCTGCATGCACAGGACTAGTTTTGGGAGGGCTTTTGGCTATCGCTGGAACCTTTCTATATTTTCTAGTGAACTGGCATGTGGAAACGAACAGCTTCGCAATAGTCTACGTTGGAGTTCTGGGAGTCGGTTTTGGATTGTTCCAATTTAAATCTCGAAGCTTTGTACGTTCACTTTTGAACATCTTTTTCGTTTTTGGAACCTTTCTTATCGTGATCGGAGTCGATAATTTGGTTCACAGCGTAATGGTTGATCTGTTTTTGATTGCTTTAACTCTTTTCTGGCTGTTTACACGAATATCGCTCTCGCAGTGGGACCATCAAAGAATTTGTGCTTCTTGCGAAGTTGCTACTTGTGCATCTGCGAGTGAGAAAAAGGGAGCGAACTAGCTCAGCGGCGGTAAAAAAAGAAGGAGTATGTTAGCTCCTACGGCTATAGCCATACAAGGCACCAGCAACAATCAGTATACCAAAGACGATTGCTACAAATGGCCAGAAGTGTCTCTCCAAATTTATTCCAGCTAACCATGAGATACCTGCAATTATGATCATTACACCAATGATTAGTCCTACGATTGCTCCGCCGTGAGGTAGTCCAAAACATTGTTCTTCTGTTCGCCTGCGTTCGTGTCTCCAAGATGGACGAGTGCCTAAACTTGCTCCACATTTGGTACAGGCTACTGCATCATCTTCATTTTTGGTGCCACACTTTGTGCAATAAACCATATGTCATTCCCACCATTCACGTTCTTTCTCTCTTCTGACCCGCCCGCTAACCGAAGCGCCACACGTGGGGCAAAACCTTGCGTCATCTTTCATTTCAGCTCCACACTTCCAACAGTAAGGCAACTTTATACCTCCGAAAAATTGTTTTCGTAGGTTCGCGTATAAAAGCGATTTCATAACCTTTCTTGTTTCTGCTTAGGTGCAACCAATTTTCGGTTTCTTAAAAGGGGCATTTACATAGCGTTTGCCCGCACTTGGGGCACCTGCCATTGTATTTTCTTATTGCGGCCTTCTCCAAATCTATATTTACAACATTTGCTAGAGAAGCCAACCAAGCGAAAACATCGGCAAACTCGTCTCCAATAGCTTCATTATCCTTTTCTTTCAAAGCCTCTCTCAGCTCCTCTACTTCCTCCACAAGCCAATTGAATGTTCTAACAACTGCCCGCTCAGAATCACGATGAAAATAAATCCGCCGCATCATATCCTGAAACTCATGGACATGCATATCTTCTCCCTCTCATAACAATTAATAGATCTAAGACCTACATTCAACTATTATATCTTTGAATCTCATGTGAGCTATTTCCCAAGTTATATGTCACTTCAACATCCTTTCTTTTCACGTAAGATGTGAGAAAACGACGGTGGCAGTATTTCGGAGTCTTCTCCATACACATAACGCACCCTGTCTTCGTCGAGCAAACTAAAGAAGCTTCTTTACGCCTTCTCTAAACAACTCGGTTTTCATATGAACGTCTTATCCACATCAACTACGTCTATCTAGTTCTTTACCAAGCAAAACGTATTCGATTTAATCCTTTGGCAAGCATCTTTTCATCTCTTCCATCTTGAATTGCTCAATTTTAGACGTGAGAAAACTACAGACGTCAATTAAGGTCTCGATTTTGTGAGTCTTGAGCAAAACCAAAAATTATTCAATAGACTTGCCACTATGCCCTATAGTGTACAATATTATTCTTGCTCCTTTGAAGCAAGAATTCATCCCCTTTGAAAGCCTTTTTCCATCTTCCCTTACATCGCTTTTCACCTTTGGATGATCGGAAGCAATATGCATTCTTGGGTTTGGTTATTGAACATGCTAATTTTATATAGCACACCTCCTCTACCTAATAGAACTAGAACTGAAGAAAAACACGCAATAAGTAACCAGCCCCACAACCTTAATTAACTTGCCTCAAGAAAATCATGAAAGAGGCCCATCATGAGCAAGAAAAAAAGAAAGAAGAGTGAAAGAAAATCACCTATGCCAGCCCAAAGCGCTGGGCTACTCAGATTCTTTGAAGAAGAAACTAGGGGCATAAAGGTGAAACCCGAACTTGCTGTATTCCTAGCAGTGGCATTAATAATAGTCTGTATTTTGGCACAAGTCTTCTTCTAATCAACCTCAACTCTCATGCAAAACTTCGATGCGCTGAACCGAACTTAGGTTAATAAAGACTTCACTTCTGTTTTCCCTACTCACCACCTGCGGCACTGGCTGGGCTATAGTTGACCTCAACGTCACAATCTCAGCTTCAGAAAGCCAAATGCCCGGAGGTTCCAGTGTAACAGCAGTCAAGGTTCCTTCGAACCCATATGATGGATCTAATATAGCCACCATTCTTCGACCTATGTTACGCTCGAGAATATGCAAGACAGTAGGAGGCGGACCAGCCTTAGACATAATCCTCTACAAGATGGTACTCTAACTAAAGCATAAAAGCTTTTATCCTTTCTTTCCAAGTTGCCTGAACAACATCTTAGAGCTGTTCTTGGTAGTATCCCCTTCTTTTTCGCCATTTTTTGATAAAAGCAATGGAGGCAACTGCCTCATATCTTCCGAATTATGTAAATTCTTTCTTATAATTCTCCGGCACTGGATTCAAGTAACCTCAAGATTTTTGAACTATCTTCTAGAAGGATATAGGCGAGGAACATTTGATTGTCCTATAGTTCAACAGATGAATACATTAGTAAAGCTGTAAAGCGCTACTCGTTACTCTTTACGCTTCCTTCTCACGTTGCAATCGCTATCCTACTCGGCGCCTTATGCCTACTCGGCGGAATTATAGCAATCCTGCCGTTACAACCTTCTACCAACGGGTTCATTCTAAGCATAACGTTTGGTGGACTCTTTCTTTTCTTCACCTTGACGGCCGACATTGTAATTAGTCGCAGTTCTATGAAAGTAGACCCTCTTTTTAATTTAAGACGTTGCTCTGCACTTTCCCTCTTCTCCTCTCTAATATGGTTTGGTGTTATAATTCTTGGCAGTTTAATCAGTGCCTTTCTTGAAACCTCAAATCTTTGGGTCAAATTTTTCTTTTTAGGTTTTTACGGAGCGCTAATACTTCGTCTGTTGGTGTTTTCTACAACCTCCTTCGCTGACCTAAAAAGAATGCTTTTCTCCTCTCTGTTACAACCAGCATTGTGCACCATTTCCATCCTTTTTATTGGGTCCGTAGTTGAATATAGCCTAGACGCACAGTTTCTAATCCTTCTCCTAGTTTCAATCCTCACAGCCGTGTTGACAGTGTTTCTTTTCAACTACTTGATAGATCGCGAGGGTAAAAGAACCCTCGGAATAGCTTCTTCCTCTCTTTTTAAGGCTTTTTTCGCTAATTGGACAGAAGGTCTGAACGCGCCTCTTGAAACCTTCTTTGAGAAGCTTGGAAGCGAGCAAACTGTAAGGGTTTCAATGTTGACCTTCAGAGCCAAGAAAGGTATAAAGGCGATAATTATTGTTCCAGCTTTGCATCCGGGCCCGTTCAAAAATCTTGGAAGCAGTAGCCTTCCCTCTTTGATTCAAACCACACTGGAAAACAAACTTAAATGCGTAGTTTCTGTCCCCCATGGATTAGTTGGGCACGAACTCGACCTATCTTCCCAGACTCAAAATCATAGAGTTGTCGAAGCCATACTTGGCTTTACGGACTCTTCTATCAGCTATTCTACGGCTACTCCTTTCGTGCGAACCAGAAAAAACGATGCTACTGCAAGCTGCCAGATGTTTGGAGACTGCGCTCTTCTTACATTGACTACCGCTCCAAAATCTATGGAAGACCTTCCACAAGAATTGGATTCTTTTATTGTCAAAGAGTCTGAGAAGCTAGGGTTTTCCGCCCTTGTCATCGACGCTCACAATAGTATCGAAGGTGCCTTTAATGTTAACGAGGCTGTTATCTCCCTCAGAAAGGCCTCTGTAGCTAGCCTAAAAAAAGCTCTGAAATATGAACGTTCCTCCTTTGGAATAGGAGCGTCAACGATTGTTCCAAACGAGTTCACCGTGAAAGAGGGTATGGGACCAGGGGGAATAAGCGTGATCGTAACGAGGGTTGGCGACCAGAAGGCAGCTTATGTAACCATCGACGGAAACAACATGATATCCGGGCTGAGAGAACGGATTCTTTCAGAGCTTACAAAAATCGGCATTCTTAACGGTGAAGTTCTTACCACCGACACTCACACTGTGTGCGGTGTCGTACGAACAGCTCGTGGTTATCATCCTGTAGGCGAGGTTATTGATCAGTCAAAGCTGATTAGATATGTTAGACAGGCTGCAATAAAGGCGTTAGGCAATCTGGAGCCGGCAGGGGTGTCGTGGCAAACAAAAATAATACCTAATATCAACGTTATTGGGGAGAAAAGGATAGCTGAGCTGTCAGTCTTGGCCGATGGGACAACGAAACAAGCCAAAAGACTTGCTATGTACCTGTTCTCAGTGTCCAGTGCTTTTCTAATCTTTCTTTTCATGGTTCTTTAGCAAGGGATTATCTCAATTCAAGCAGTATCACATTTCTTTAGTAGGCGTCGCCATCGTTCATCTGTTGCGCGTTGGATTTCATCGATTAACTTTTCGAATTTAGGGGTAAACAAATGTCTAAAGCGTCCTTGCAGTTTCAGATAGTCTCTTACTGACCTCTTTCTTTCTGGTCTCAAGGCAATCGCTTTGCTTGGTGCGGATAACTGGTATTCGCCGTCAACAGCCTCCCACAACGGAAAAATGCAAGTTTCCACGGCTAGACGTGAAATCTCAATTGATTTGCTTATGTCGCTTCGCCAGCCCCTCGGACAAGGTGCGAATACGTGCAAAAAGGCTGGCCCATTTACTTCAATTCCTTTTCGGGCTTTTCTTACCAGATCTTTCCAATAATGTGGAGCCGCCGTTGCAGCGTAAGGTATATCGTGGGCAACCATTATGTCCCCTATTGGCTTCTTGTATTCTAGTTTTCCGGGTATGATCTTACCAGCTGGAGAAGTGGTTGTCGAAGCGCCATGAGGTGTACTCCCGCTTCTTTGGATGCCTGTATTCATGTATGCTTCGTTATCGTATAATACATAGAGGAAGTCGTGTCCTCTTTCAACTGCTCCTGAGAGGGCTTGAATGCCAATGTCGTATGTACCACCATCACCGGCGAAGGCTATGACATCAACCGGCTCTTGTGGTATTCGCCCCTTCTTCTTCAATATCTTTAATGCAGTTTCGATCCCAGAAGCGTTTGCTGCTACATTTTCAAAGGCAGTGTGTATATACGGAATTTTCCACGAAGTGTAGGGATAAATAGTTGAAACCACTTCCATGCATCCGGTTGCAAAAGTCGCTATTGTCGGTCCCCTTAAAGCCTTCATTACTAGTCTAAGAACTGTTGCAGGTGCACAGCCTGCACATGCTCTGTGTCCCGACATAAACAAATCAGGTTTTTCAGCTATGTCTTTTGCAGTGAATTTCCATTCAGAAAACATTTCTATTCCTCCTTTCACTCCCTTAATCCGATAAATTGCACTGATTCTTCAACCCGTTGAGTCTCTAGTATTCGCTGCAGGTCTCGGTAGATCTTGTGTATAAGGTTTGGATTTGTGTCTCTTCCACCGAGTCCGTAAACGTAGTTCACCACATAAGGATGCGTAAACGTATCGTATAACACGTGGCGTATTTCATGGAATACTGCGCCACCATGGCCTCCAAAACTTAGGCTCCTATCCATAACAGCTACTGCCTTCACATTTTCTAGTGCTTTAGTTATTTCCTTTGCTGGTAATGGTCTGAAAGTGCGAAGCCTGAGCAAACCTGCTTTCATTCCCTTGGATCTAAGCTCGTTTACGACGGTTTTTACCGTTCCAGAGGTTGAACCCACACACACTATTGCCGTTTCAGCGTCTTCAAGGTAGTATGGTTCAATTAATCCATCTCCGTAACGTCTTTCGCTTATCTTAGCATACTCTTCATGTACTTGTTGGATGATTCTGGGAGCAATCCGCATTGCTTCTTCTTGTTGTCTCTTATGCTCGAAATAGTAATCATGTAGGTCTAAAGGCCCAATGGTCCCGGGAGTTTTTGGGTCAAGTTTGAATGGAATTGCCTTTCCTTCGTGGCTAGTTACAAGCGGAAACTGACGCGTTCCAACAAATTTTTTCACGAAATCATCTGGCAGTGTTTGCACGTTTTCTAATGTGTGGCTTAGTGTGAACCCATCTAACCCCACCATCACCGGTAACAAGAGTTCGGGATTTTCAGCGATTTTAAAAGCTTGAATTACAGAATCGTATGCTTCTTGCGAGTTTTCCACGTAAATCTGTATCCAACCACAGTCACGTTCAACCATGCTGTCTGAGTGGTCGCAGTGAATGTTTATCGGCGCTGATAAGGCTCTGTTAACAACCGACATTACTACAGGTGCCCGGCATCCTGAGGTTATGTGCAAGACTTCGTGCATCAAAGCTAACCCAGCAGAAGCAGTTGCTGTAAAAGATCTTGCACCTGTGGCTGCTGCCGTCAAACATGCGGTCAAGGCGCTATGTTCGGATTCGACGCAGACAAATTCGGTTTCAAGTTCTCCATCGGCTACGTATTCGCTGAGTCTTTCTACAATTATAGTCTGGGGAGTTATTGGGTAGGCTGCTACAACGTCTACATCTGATTGTTTTACAGCGTACGCGACAGCTTCGTCTCCGTTTAGAGCTAACATTCTCTGTCTAACAATCGTCATTTTCTAACGTCTCCTCTTCAAACTTCATTTCAATGGCGTCTACTGGGCATTCGTTAGCGCATATTCCACAGCCTTTACAGAAATCATAATCAAACTTTATGTCCTCTTTCTCTGGTTTCCAATATATTGCTCCATCTGGACACAAAAGCACGCATAATACACATCTGGTGCATTTTTCCAAATCTCGTATTGGCTTGTAGGTTTTCCAGTCTCCCGTCAAATATTGGGTACTAGGTTTCCAGCAGACACCGGCTAATGGAATTTCTTTCCAACCTTTTCCTGAAGTTGTCACTCTGGTTTTACCTCCTTGTAGGCTTCTTTTATGACCCCCACATTCTTTTCTGCAATACTTCCGCTGAAACGTTTCGAAACAACTTTTTCAAGGCTTTCTAAACCAACTATCCCAGTTACTCGGGCCACAGCTGCCAACATGGCCGTGTTAGTGATGGGTCTGTTTAGGACCTTGATAGCAATTTTCGTGGCTGGAACTGTCCAAATTCTTCTTTTTTCTATTTTAAGCATTTCGCGTATTTTTGCTGGTGTTTCTTTAGAATTAACAACGAGGATTCCCTCGTTGTCTAGTCCTTCTGTTACTGGAACAGCCTTTAATAATGATGGGTCTAAAACAGCTACTACGTCTGGATTGTAAACTGCGCAGTGCATTTGGATTGGTTCATCACTAATTCTTGTGAAGGCGCGTATTGGTGCCCCCATTCTTTCTGGACCGAATTCTGGGAATGATTGGATATATTTTCCTTCCTTGATTGCTGCACGGGCGAGGAATTCGCTGGCGGTCCATGCTCCTTGACCGCCTCTGCCGTGCCACCTAACCTCCAAAATTTTTTTCAAGACGTTTTTCACCGTTAAGCCTTTTCAACCTAATTGAAAAAACCCACATATACCATTTTCTGAAGAGAATGCAAAATTGCCGAAAAACTTATGCTTCAAAATGAGATGTCCTACATAAGGAGGCAATATTTTGAATTCAAAAGATGAACTAGTAACTTTTCTTAAGAAACAAATTAAAATTGAAGACACGATTGTGGAATCGTTAAATAATAGCTTAAAGGAAATAGGAAACCCAACCGTTAAGGGAGTTTTGAAAGGAATATCTTTAGATTCTGTGAAGCATTCAGAAATGTATACTGCAGCTATTAAACTGTTGACCAGTGTTTCCCAAGCCCTTACACAAGAACACCTAGACAAACAAATAGAACTCGTGAAAGAGCATATACGTATAGAGGCAGAACTCATTGAAAGAATCAGTGAGACAATCCCGAGCATTGAAAACAAGAAGGTTTTGCTTCTCTTAAACGCAATATTATTGGATGAGAAAAGACATCATAAACTCTTAAAGGATGTCCTAGAAATTCTCGTTCGAGGAGAAACAATAACAGAAGAAGATTGGTGGGACGTTCTTTGGAAAAACGTCCCATTCCACGGTGCCCCGGGAGGATAAAACCCCTTAATTCATGTTATTAGAAGTCAGTCACCCTTCGATCGGCTGAGTATCTATTTAACTATACCTGTCATCCTTTTCCGAATGAATTAGTTTGCCTAAAAAACCAAAAGTGCTTCTTAACATCGCAAACCGGGATGGCAGGTTACTTGCATCAAGAGCATGTTTGCATCAGCAGAGCAGTTGATACTGTCGAATTGCTCTGCCATGCCTTTGTTAAGAATTTGGAAATAGAAAATATTGCCGTCGGAAATGAAGAACTGATTAGAGATGAAGGTCAAAAATCAAACTTTTCGTCAATTGGAATAACAGTGAGGGAAATTCGGTCCAAGTAGCTTCTCTACAGGCAACCCCATTTTTCAGTCTCGTTTGCTGCAATCTATTCTTTGTTGAGATATTTCTCTCTCTTCCAATCTTGATTATTAAAAAGGCCCTTCGGTTGTCTCAGATAGTTATAAAAAATGCCGCGCCATATTGAAATATTCTTGGTGAAGCATATGAAGAGCTATCCGCGTATAGTTGTTCGCCCGCCTGGTCCAAAGGCAAGAGAGTTAGTCAGGAGAGATGAAGCTTCGATTTCCCCTTCTTATGTTCGTTTTTACCCGCTTGTCATAGAAACGGGAAATAACTGTATTGTAAAAGACGTGGATGGAAACGAATACATAGACTTCAACTCCGGCCTAGCATGCCTAAACGTAGGGCACAACCATCACAAGGTTGTCAACGCGATAAAGAATCAATGTGACAGTTTTCTTCACTACTCTAACACAGATTTCTACTACAGAGAGGTTGTGAATGTTGCTGAAAGACTGTTTGAAATAACCCCTGGAAGGTTTGAGAAAAAAGTATGCTTTGGAAACAGCGGAACAGAGGCAGTGGAAGCAGCTCTCAAGTTTTCCAAATGGCACACCCGCAAGCATCAGTTCATCGCCTTTATCGGTGGCTTCCACGGTCGAACATTGGGGGCGCTATCCCTCACGGGGAGCAAGTTGGTTCAAAGAAGATACTTCTTCCCCATGCTCCCTGGAGTAACACACGTGCCCTATCCATACTGTTACCGCTGTCCCTTCAAACTGTCATATCCAAACTGTAGTTACTGGTGTGTAGACTTCATCGATGAACTGGTCCTCAAAAAATATGTAGCCCCAGAAGAAGTTGTTGGAATCGTTTTTGAGCCTATCCAGGGGGAAGGCGGATACGTGGTTCCTCCTCCGGGATACTTTCAACGTCTCAAAAAATTAGCCGACAAATACGGTTTCATTTTAATCGATGATGAGATTCAATCAGGTATGGGTAGAACTGGAAGATGGTTCGCCATTGAGCATTGGAAAGTGGAGCCTGACGCTATTTGTGTGGCTAAAGCCTTGGCTTCGGGATTGCCTTTGGGGGCAACTGTGGCTCGAGCGCGATTGATGGATTGGGAAGGGGGGTCTCATGCCAGCACCTTTGGAGGAAATCCTTTGGCCTGCGCGGCGGCACTAGCGGTCGTGGATGTAATTAAGGGAGAGAAGCTTCTTGAAAATGCTGAAAACCAGGGCAAATACATCATGAGGCGATTGCAAAACTTGAAAGAAGAGTGTGAACTTGTTGGGGACGTTCGAGGGAAGGGTTTGATGATTGGTATTGAGATTGTAGAAGACAAAGAATCCAAGAATCCAGGAGTGGAACAGGCTAAGGAAATAATGCTAAGGTGTTGGAAACGAGGAGTAACCATCATATCATGCGGAGTTTCCACTCTCAGAATAGTTCCGCCGCTGACTATAACTAGAGAACTCGTAGATGCTGGCCTAGAAATAATCGAAGACGTAATCAAAGAAGTTGAAACAGAAAAATAGTTACTTTTCCGGGGCAGTTAGGACATCTATAGATGTAAAAGAGCGAGAAGTAAGTTCCAACTGATCTGCGAAACCCTTCCTTACATACACATTTTTTATTTTGATTCGAGTTCCCACGGTCAAATCCTTCGCAACCCTTGCTAATTTTCTCCACGCTGAAACCAAAATTTTTCCAGTTTCGTCTCTCAATTCGAAGGAGGCAACTGCAACCTTTTCATTTCTCGATGTGACCACTTCTCTCATAGTCGGCGTTGTTGCAATAGTTCCTTCGACAGTGATTGGGCCGCCTTCTTTTATCTCAGCCACCTTTCTTGCCAATCGTGTTACGGTAGGATATTTTTGTCCTGTAGCGTCTGGTGGAGAAAAGTGGAGATTTCCCCGCGATCCTACGTGTAACTCCAGTTTTCCATCTAGCCCTTCACGGACGTATCCGTGCGAAACCTTGATGATTTGTCCCTGTTCAACTTTCCCATTCTCCACCAAGGATGTCTTATTGTCCCACAAAACCACTTTCAATGTTCCGCTTCTATCTGCGATGAGCAAACGAGCAAACTTTCCTTCAGTCAAGTCTTGACGTGTAAAAGTTTGAGGAGGATAAAAAGTGATGACACGCCCAGTTAGTGTTACGTCATTCAAACCAGAAACAAGGTCCTTAATCAGAATTTCGAGTTGAAGTGGCTTCTGAACGATTTCTACTCCCAGCTCTGAAGCGACAATGCGCGCCGCGGTTTCATCCGTGAAAAATTCTCCCGCTCCCTTCTTTTTTTTCTCGATCATTTCTAGGACTTCTTGGCGTGTAAGATCTGGTCGAGACCCTAGAATTTTTTCAATAATATTCTCCGAATCCATGTCGCTTCACTAGATTATCGAAATCGGTCAAGGATATCACCTTAATTAAGCTTTATTTAAACTCGATTCCTTCTAGATATTCTTGAGGTGAATCTGTGAATGAGCGACGAACTATTATTCGTTTTCGGGAACATTTTGGTTTTTG
>JABAOC010008287.1_pt2 | contig 11277 bp, 9 predicted proteins | sample 7062161 | NCBI WGS metagenome assembly JABAOC01 (sample SAMN14538625, study PRJNA623070) | marine sediment metagenome | biome: marine biome [ENVO:00000428]; feature: marine pelagic biome [ENVO:01000023]; material: deep marine sediment [ENVO:00002113] | place: India: Gulf of Khambhat ... | reverse complement strand
GATAAACAGCAGTTGCAGTACCTGGGTCAGAATGAACCAGACGACAGCCATCTCGCCCCGACGAAAAATGATGGCGGCGCCGCCGAGACCCGCGGCGATCACGAGCAGCGTCCCAATCAACAGACGGCGTCCCCTTGGCGGGAACAGCGGCTTGCACAACTCCTTCCACACAATGGGTGAACCTCGGACGGGCCGGACCCTCTCTGAGACCCGAGCCCCCGGCCCTTCAGCATGAGTGACAGCATAAACAAGCGCGACGCGGCGCATCCGCCAGACGCAAAGCAGTAAAGCTGCCGCCGCGACGGTCAGGAGGACCAGGCAATGCTGCCACAGGGAGCCTGTGACTGCGCCACTGCCGCGCATCGCCTGCGTTCGGTCCAGCAACGCCAGGAAGGGATTTGTCAGGGACAGGATGGCCGTGACCGTCGCACCGCCAAGATAGCCTTTATGCGCCAGCCATATCAGGATGCCCGGCCCAATGCCCCAGACCACAACGCACGCGAGGCCGACGACCAGGACACACTGATGGGCATGGCGCAGGAGCGCCGAAACGAAGAGGCTCAGGGAGCCGACGAACACCGATACGGTCAGGGTAAGGCACAGGCCGGAGACGACGTAGTCCCAAGGCACCCCCCCGAAAGCGCGGGCCACGGCCAGCATGGGCAGACTGATCGCCAAAAGTGACACGAGTTGCAAGAGCTTGCCCAGGAGCTTGCCCGTCACGATGTGCAGGCCGCGGATGGGCGTTACGAGGAGAGCGTCCAGGGTCCGTTGGCGCACCTCCCGGCTGATGGCATCGCTGAGCAGGACGGCCGCGAGAATCTGGCCGGTGATGAACTGAAACCAGACCACGCTGATGGCGATGTACATGCCGGCCTCGCCCATACGGGAGGCCCGGACCACCGCCGAGGCGTGCCGGTGCATACCGACGGTAACGAACCAGATCTGGACGATAACCAGCGTCAGGAGACCCACGTAGGCAAACCGCAGGACATAGGACCGCCGGCGCCGGCTCGTGACCCGCAGTTCTTTCACAAAGACCGGGCTCGCCAGCTTCTGGAGGAGCTGGGACAAAAATCCGTGATATGTCACCTCTGTGGTCATCGGTGTCCGCTCGACTGGTCAGGAGTGGACTTTTGCAAAATGGACATTCGGCCTACTCTGAGAGGGAAAAATTGGCTTCACGATTTTTCCCTCTGAAACCATAAGTACTTCACGACGAACATGTCAGATCGATTCTTCAAGGAAATCGTGAAACCGATTTCCTTGAAGGGCCCCCAAACGCGGTCTGTGCGTTTGGGAACCCAAGAATATAGGCCGAATGTCCATTTTGCAAAAGTCCGGCTAGAAGATATACCGCCTCAAATCCCGCCGGGTCCGCTCGAACAAAAGTGCGCCCAGCGACATGCTGAGCACAATCACACCTGCCGGCACGACAGAATCCGCCGCCATACGCGAACCGCTGAAGCCTCGACCGGGAAGCCACGGCGCGCGGAGCAGCAGCGGCAGAAGCTGACCGCCCACCAGATAGACCAGGCACAGATACGTACCCACCGCTGCGCCGGCCGCCGCCACGGTGGCCTTCAAATGCACGCCATAATACAAACCGACCGTCATAGCCAGGAAGACGGACACGACCCGGGACAACATGAACAGCAGCGTGGACGCAATCTCCGATGTATCGGTGGCGCCGATGAGCCAGCCGATCTGGATGGCGAAGGCTGAGAACAGCAGTGCGCTGTCTCGACGCAGAGCCGCCATCGCTTTGGCGTGCAAAATCTGCATGTCGTCGAGCGGCGTGGTCAACAGCACGGCCCAGGCGCCGTTCTCCTTTTCCCGGGTGATGCCGGTGGCAGCCAGAACGGCCAGGCGCAGAATTGCCGCCAGCCAGAACACTCGCTCCAGGTAGAACAGGCTGACCGCCTCGTCCCGAAGGCCCAGTTCACTGGCCGCTGCGATCGAGCAGGAGATCATCAAAGCCCCAATGACAATCGTTTTATCCGCCCATCTCAAGCGCCAGATGGGACCAGGATTGTCCTTCCACGTGATCGGCGACTGGGCCGGACGTTCGACCAGCCTGAACACCTCCGTGCCGGCGGACAGGCCGCCCAGCACGACCCGGCGGATACGCGTCATGGAAACACCCAACAGCACGGCAGCGAGGGCAGACAGGATCAGGCAATGCAGCGGCCACGGAAAACTGCCGGTCGCGACGGGTCCGCCCGCCAACGTCTGCGTCGTGACTCTGAACAGCGCGTAGAATGGGTTTATCAGGTCGAGCACGGACTGCGGCCACGACCACTTCACCGGCCGCAAGGATGCCAGCACCCATGCCCCGAACGGCAAGATGAGGAAAGCGGCTAAATACACGACCACGCCGGCAGGGACCACTCCGTAGGCGTGGCGATAGCGTGTGGACAGCAACAAACTCAGGGCGCCGGCAAAGAGGGTGGCACTCAGTGTGATGGAGAAACCGGCGAGGACAAAATCCCAGGACAACCCACCCTGAACCCGTAGGACCGCCAGTGCCGGCAGGCTGATCGCCAGCAGCAACAGGACCTGCAACAGCCCGCCCAGCAGCTTTCCCAGCACGATCTGGACGCTGGTGATCGGCGTAGTCATCAGGAGGCTCAGCGTCCCGCGGCGCATCTCCTCGGTGAGGGAGAAGCTGATCATCACCGCGGCGATGATCTGGGCGGCGACTAACTGAAACCACAGGACACCCGTGGCCACGTGCGTGCTCACCACCGAAGCGCGCGAAAGATCGAATGCCGTGCCGCCCCCGCGCGACGCGCCCACAATGGAATACCAGGCCGATGCCAGGATAACGCTCAGCAGGACGATGTAGCCGCTGCGCAGGGCGTAGCTCCTCGCCCTGCGGCTGGCCACGCGCAGCTCCTTGCCGGAAAGGGCGCCGGCCAGCCGCCCGACTCCCGAGAACAGGCGAACGAACCCCATCGATGTCGCAGTCATCGCCATCGCAGTATCCGCTCAGAAAGCATATCGCCTGACATTTCGGCTCGCGCGCCGCAGCAGCGATACGCCGACAATGACGTCCAGCAGGGCCACCACCGCCACCGCACTCAGGGCAAAAGCCACCATCGAGTTGTACGACGTACGGAACCGCGCCGCCAGCCAGGCATAAAGGGGATTGTAACGGCCACCGAGGAGATAATTCAGGCCCACGTACAGCCCGAAAGCCGCTGCTGCCGCGGCCGTGGTCGTTCGCAGGCGAACGCCAAAGTAGAGGCCCGCTGCCATGATGAGAAATATCGAGGCCATGGCGGGCAGTGGATAGAAGAACAATGACCGCACTCTTTCATCGGGTTGACACACGCAGAAATAGAAGCACTGGCGGACCAGCAGTGCCGATAACACCAGCACGAGGCCGTGCCGCAGGACAGTTATCGCTTTGCCACGGAGGATTTCCCTCTCATCGAGTGGCGTCGTCAGCAACAAGGACCAGGTGCCGCTCTCCTTCTCGCCGGCCACGGCGCGGCCGGCATGAACCGCCAAGTACACCAGGACCACCGCCCAGAAGCCCCAGGAGACGTAGTCGGCGTAGATCTCATACCGGGGGATGCCGAGAACATCAGCCATCACAATCGTCGCACCTACCAGCAAGGCCACCGAGACGGCTGCGACGTTCACTCGCAAAGTACCTGCGGGATGGTCCTTCCAGGGGACCGGCGCTCCGCGCAGACGATAGACCGGTGCATACCTCTCCCCCTTCCTGGCCGCCATGCCGTATGCCGCCCGCCGCACCCGCCATACCGAAAGCAGCAGGACCACGCCGGAAGCTCCCGCCATGATCAGACAGTGGAGCAGCCAGGAAAACACGGAGGGGGGAGGTACGGTGCCAGGACGTACCCACGCCGGCCCCGTGAAAGCACGAGTCGCCCGGAAGGGATTAACGAGGTCAAGGACCGACGCCACGACCGTGGCATTCCACCCCCATACAGCCGCCATGACGAACACCGCCATTGGTAGACCGACGAAGAGGACGGCGTAGATGGCAGCACTGGCCAGGATCGCGTTATGACTGTCACGACAATAGGTGGACATCCACAAGGCCAGCGCGCCGGTAAACAGCGCCGCTGCGCCTGTAATACAGAACGCCGCGAGGACGTCACTCCATGGTAGTCCCCCAAGCAGCCGCAAAGCCGCCAATGCCGGCACTCCGCCCGCCAGGACCAGACCGACCTGAAACAGCCGGCTCAGCAGTTTACCCGTCACAACATGGCGGCTCACGAGGGGCGTGGTCAGGAGTACCGCGAGGCTGCCACGACGGGATTCTTCGCTGATGGCGGCGCTGAGCATCACGCCGGCTATCACTTGGGCTGCGACCAGTTGAAAATAGGTGATCTGCATGGCCACCGACACCGCCACGACGGACGCCTGGGAAACGCCGAAGGCAGTCCGGACGCGCTGCGTCATCCCGACGACTGAATACCAGCCGGAGAGCATGAGGATGCTCAGGAGCGCCAGATAGCCGCTGCGCAAGGCGTAGCTCCTGACACAGCGGCTGGCCACCCGCAGTTCCTTGTCGAAGACCGGCCCGGCCAGACGGACCGGGTTAAGGAACTGCCACAGACTGGTCACCGCTGTTTGCATGGTTCGCCGGTCCGGCCTGCCGGCCGCACCTTTGGCCCTCCTATCCCGCTCAGTGCACGATTCCTTTGGTCAATTGGAGGAAGGCGTCGTCGAGCTTGAGCTGCTCGGGTTGCAGGTAGACGAGGTCCACGCCGCCGGTGACGAGGGTGCGGGCGATGATGCCGTCGGCGCTCGCGCCTTCCTTGAAGGTCACGGCCAGGTACTCGCCCATGCTCTGGACCTGCTCGATCTGCGGCAGCGCCGTCAGCAGCTCGATGGCCCGGCCCTCGTCGCCAAGCACCTTGATACGGACCTTGCTGTGGATGCCGAGTCGCGGCCGGATCTCTTCGATGGTTCCGCTGTACACGAGCTGGCCGTGCTCGACGATGCCGACGTGGTCGCAGATCTCTTCGAGCTCGCTGAGGATGTGGCTGGAGATCATGATCGTCTTGCCCATCCGCTTGAGCTCGCGGAGCAGCTCGCGCATCTCGATGCGGGCCCGGGGATCGAGCCCGCTGGCCGGCTCGTCGAGGATCAGGACCTTCGGGTCGTGGATGAGCACGCGCGCCAGCCCCAGGCGCTGCTGCATGCCGCGCGACAGGCTGTCCACGGGCGCGCTGCGCTTCGAGACGAGGTCGGTCAGCTCCAGGACGCCGTCCACGATGCCCTGGCGTTTGCGGTACTCGATGCCGAACGCCGCGGCGAAGAACTCCAGGTACTCGAACACCTTCAAGTCGTCATAGACCCCCATGAAGTCCGGCATGTATCCCACGCGCCGTCGCACCTCCTTGCCCTTCTTCGTCACGTCCAGCCCGTCGATGAAGGCACTGCCGCTGGTCGGCTCCAGCAGCGTCACGAGGATGCGCATGGTCGTGGTCTTGCCCGCCCCGTTGGGTCCGATGAAGCCGAAGATGTCACCGGCCCCGACCTGAAGGTCGAGGCTGCTCACCGCCACCAGGCTCGCGAAGTTCTTCGTCAGTTTCTTCGTTTCGATCATGGGTCCTGTCCTCACTTGCGCACATTCCCGCGAGGGCGGCCACGAGGGACTGCCCCGGCCGTCCGCAGTCCGAAATCATCGATCCGCAATCGGTACCATCTGCCTTGCCAACTGAACGTGATTGGTCTTGTAAGAGTAATCCTCGACCCCGAACGGCATGGGGGCGTCCTCATAGACCACGCACACCAGGGCCCGGCCACTGTGCAAAGATGCGTGCATAGCCAGGGTCCGGCTCAGGCACCCCTGAGCAAAGAAGGCGTGGTCCGCCACGCCGCCGAGAGAGCCGGGGTAGCGCGGTATATCCGCGCCGGGCGGCCGCCCGCCCCGCACGGCGCGCGACCACAACTGAAAGGGACGGGCCCGCAGCTCAAATCGCTGCGTCGAACGGGCCGGCACCGGCCCCAGGTCCGCGCAGGCATCCTCCAGCAGAACGAATCCCGCGCGGATGGCGTTGTCCGACGTGTTGCGAATCTCGACAGCCAGCTCGCCCGTCCCAGCGTCCAGCCGGGACACGGTCGCGGTAAAAGGCAGGCCATCGACAGGCCACTCGCTCAACAGCGACTGGATGGTCCATATGCTGACCGGCAGAGAGACGGGGAGATTGCTGCCATCGACCTGCAGGCAATGAATCTGCCGCAGAGACGCCTCACGCTGGAAGGCATAGAGTTCCTCCTGGCTCGGCGAGACAGCCGACCACCACTGATTCGGCCTGAGGCCCTCGAGGCGGTAATCGTCGCTGCGCGGCGCAAAGAGGCTCGAATAGCAGGTGGCCCAGGCACAGTTGCTGTCGGCGATTCCGTCGAGGACCGAAACCGTCCTCAGCTCCATGTCGCCGCCGCGAAACCACTGCACGCCGTAATAGGCCCCCACGGTGAAGATCAGAATCCAGCCGGTGCTCGTCAGCCACGTGTAAGGCAGCTTGTCGAACCGCTTGAGCACGAGGTAATCGACCGGACCGAGCAGAATCGCCAGCGCCGACAACGTCAGGATGACCCACCAGATGCTCAGGGGCCGCATTTGGCGCAGTTGATAGAGGTACTCCATCACTCGGTTGCTGGCGCTCTGGGCCATGCTGATCCGGAAACGATTGGCGTTGTAGCGGCCGGGTGGGTTTTCACCCTCCTGGGCGGTGTTTGTGGCCAAGGCGATATTGTACCCCCGCCCGGTTGTGCAGCGAAGACCTTGGGGATTCCACGAGAGCGATGCGCCGGACGAGTCCGGCGTATCGCCCATACAGGCAGCGATATGCCGCATCCAGAACTCGGCCGTATATCTCGCCTGCTCTTCATCGAGTTGGGAAGGATTGAGCGCCAGCACGGCCACCCGTCCGAAGCCCGCGTGACCTGCTCCGTAAAGGTACCCCGCCTCGGGCGCTTCGATCTTCTTCGTGAGCAGGGCCTGCGACTTGGGAAAGAGAGGCCACGCCGTCACGCTCTGGGGCCGGCTCGAATCCAGACCCCATTCTTCCAAGACTATGCCGGGAACCAACGTCTGCCTTGGCTCGCCGATATGAAACGGGATCACGTCGGCTACGGGACTGTCCTGCGGCAGAGGATGTTGTCCCAGGATCAGGAGCATCGTACCTCCGTTCGAGACCCACTCACGAATGGCGTTCAGTTGCTGGTGCCGCAGGAGCGCCCAATCGGGATCGTATAATATCAGCACGTCCAGGCTGGCGAATCCGGTCCAGTCCCACGGCACGGCTCGCGGCACCTTGTTGCCCAAACAGACTTTTCCCGGCCCGCGGTCGGATGTGCACACCGCCTCGCGCGGCAGCCGCAACAGGCCGAACCGGCCCTGACCGACCAGGCCGATGAACAGGTCCTGCTCCTGGACCAGGCGCAGCATGCGGCTCTGCGTCGAGAGCTCCCACATGTTGAGGGAATTCTGCCACCATATCCGCCTGCGCTCGTCCCGGATCGTCAGGTCGCATTTGTCCGCGGCAAAGGCGAACTTGGTCACCAGGGGCATGGTCAAGGGGATGTCGGGCGTCAGGACGAACGTGTGGATGACGTTCAGCGTGTTGAGTCCGTCCTGGCGGGCCGACACGGTAAGCGAACCGGAAAAGGGCTCCTTCAGGTCGCTGCCGAGTTGGATTTCCACCGGCGTCCATTCCATGGCGCGGTAGTACCCGTCCCAGCCGCAGAAGAAATCCACGTTGAATTCAGGCTTGCGCGCCCCCTGCACGCACGCTGCCAGAATCAGCACAAGCCAACCTGCGCTTCTCATTCCGGACATTTGAAACTCCGCCCTCTATGATTCGTGAAGCAGGCCGACCACGCAGCACGATTGCTGTGCCTTGCTCGCAATGACGTTCGAGAGGCGACTATGTCATCGCGAGGAGCAAAGCGACGAAGCAATCTCTTGGCTTCACATACGTCAGATTCGTACCTTGAGATTATACGCCAGCCATTCGAGGCAGACAAGAACCAGTGCGGCCAGGACCAGCAACGGCCATAGGGGCACGTTGGCCCGCTGGACCGCTTGTTCTTCGGCCGTGACGGTGACACGCGAGAACTCGATCTCCTTGCGGGGCCCAATGCGGCTTTCCTCCGCGTCGAGCAGATTCACCGCATACGGCTGCACCGACTGGTCGGATGTCTCCACGGTGTAGAGACCGACGCGATAGGTCCCCGGGAAGCGGACGGTGCCGCCCGGACCCGGCTTCAGCTCCGCCTGGGACGAATCCGGCCGAGTCAGTGTCACGAGCCTCTCCGCCGGCACGTTGTCGAGGGAGATCGGCTCACCGACGGCCAGCTCATACTGCCGGCCGCTGCCGGCCTGCATCCCCAGATAACTCAGGGCGTTGTAGCAGAACAGGACGAAGCTCGGCTCGAAGGGCCAGTTGCTCTGCAAAACGTCGAAGCCGACCAACAGATAGACGCTTCCTTGCCGCCGCAGCAGAGCCAGGGCCGGTGACTCGTTGAACTCGGCCAGGACCTCCGCGTCGCGCGGCAGCTCCAACCGGCGCGTCTTGACCGCAAACAGATTCGTCAGGTTCACATATTGCAGCACCGGGTGCTGCGAGCGCCAATCGACGACGACCTGGTTCTCCAGCTCTCCCGGGCAGTTGACATCGATCCCGTTTGGCGGCGGGCCCAGAACGAGGTACCGGCATTGCGGCGTATGGGCGGGGACGTGATTGTCCAGCACGACAACGTCGTACGGCTGCCGAACGGCGAAAAGGGCCGGGTCCAGGGCATCGAAGCCCGCGGGGGTGCAGGGGTCCAGCTTCGCAATCGGGCAGGCCTGCAACGCCGATTCCAGCACGGGGTTACCCTCGGTGACCAACAAGATCGACAGCCGCTTCGGCGGCTCCAGGATGCTCCAGGCCGCATCGTCGCAGGCAAGGGCGTCGGCTCCCAATTGCCGCACTTCGAGCACGCCNNGACAGCGAAAAGTTGACCGCCACGCCGCCGGGCCTGGACGGTTCATCGCCCGTGCCCGCTTGACTGGCCGGGATCGTGACGGCCCGAACGGCGTGAACGTTGCCGTTGATAGCAAGCTGCACGTCCCGCGTGACCGGTTTGGTCCCGTAGTTCGCCAGGGAAGCGAAGACTTCGACCTCCTCCGGCTGCTCGTAGGACCGCCGTGCGTTCATGGCCGTGATAGCGACGTTGTCCTGAGCGGCGCCGATCCGGTGGAAGACCAGCTCGTCGGATGCGACGACAATGGCGCCCAGGTCACCGATACGGCCGTCGCTGAACAGGACCAACTGCGCCGGCTCCTCGGCACTGCGGATATTGCCCTCCACGCCGGGCGCCTGCGCAAAGGCCCGCGCCACCGTCACGGCCTCGCTCAGCCGGGATATCCCGTCGCCGGCTTCGATCGCATCGACGGCCGCCATGAGCTGGCGCTCGTCCGAGGTGAAATTGCACATGACCTTGGCGTGGCCGTCGAAGGCAATCACCATCGCATGGTCCGACGCATCGCGCAGCGAGACGACCGAGCCGCTGCGCAGCGACCGGATGAAGACCTTGGCCTGTTCGCGGGCGGCATCGAGACGCGTTGGCTCGACGTCGGTGGCGTTCATGCTGGCGGAGCGGTCGATGAGCAGGACATACCGCCGGCCCGGGCCCCGTCTCAAAGCAAGCACCGGCCCGGCCAGGGCCAGCAGCACGCCGGCCAGAGCGAGCAATTGCAGCAGGAGAAGGAGGTTGCGCCGGAGCCGCTGGAAAGGCGCGTTGACCTGGAGGTCCTGCACAGCCCTCTTCCAGAGCAGCGTGCTCGAGACCAGCACCTCGCGCCGCTTGAGCTTGAGGAAATACAGCAGCAACAGCAGCGGCACCGCGACCGCCGCCGCATAGAGTCCAATAAGAGGTGTAAGCCATTCCATGCCGTATGTACCCTCAGGTCAGCGCAACAAACGGATGCGCCGCAGGTAATTCAGGACCAGTAATTCGACCGCGTCGGCGGAATTGGCCCGGACGTAGACCGCCCCGCGACTCGTGCAGAAGTTCTTTAGCTCATCGCAATAGGCCGCCAGGTTGCGCTGGTAGTATTTAATCAGTGCCGAGCTGACGGTAATCTCGGCCGTATCGGCGTCCTCCACATCGAGCAGCTTCAAGTCACCCGCCAGTTCCGGTGCAATCTCCTGCGGCGACAGCACCTGAATCACATAGAGGTCGTACCTGGCACCGAGGAGCCGGCGCAGCGCGCTGTCGTAGCCCTGCTTGAACAGAAAATCGGATACCACGATGGTCACGCCGCGACCGATTCGACCCATGGACACGTCCCGGCCGGTCTTCTCGAAATCCGAAAAGCCGTCGCACTCCGTCGTCAGAAGCAACTCGGCCATCTGCGGCAGGTAATTGCGCCCCCGCATATTCGCCAACTGCATACGCAGACCGTCACCGAACAGGCTGATAGTCAGGCGGTTGTTGTTCACGAGGCCGATGTAACCGAGGGCCGCGACAAGCCGTTTGGCAAAGAGGTCCTTCGACGGCTCGCCGATGCTCATGGAGGCGCTCGTGTCCGCAAGGATGTGAATCGTCAGGTCCTGTTCTTCGAGAAACAGCTTGAGGAAAAGCTGGTCCAGGCGCCCATAGATATTCCAGTCCACGAAACGCAGGTCGTCGCCGACCACGTACGCGCGGTGGTCCGCGAATTCGACGCTCTGGCCGCGCCGCTTCGACCGCCTCTCACCCTGCAGCTTGCCCTGCAGGATCTTGCGGCTGAGCACGTCGAGCGAATCGAGCCGGGCCATGAACTTCGGATCGAGCAGCTCCGTCAGCTTTCGCGTTGTCGGTTTTGTCGCAGTCATGTCATCTTCCGCCCGGTGGTATAAGTCTTTGACAGTAGCATGGGCGTCCTGCCCATGCATGACACGGGCGAGATGCCCGTGCTACGGTCCCTGCCTTCACACGTTCAGCTTCTGNNGATCCTTCGCCTTCGGCTCAGGATGACAAAGTCTCATCGTGTGAGAATGCTTCATAATCCGTACGAATCCCAGGTCGCTTTCACACGTTGAGTTTCTGTTCCACGGTCCTCGGGACGCTCTTGAGAACATCGTTCAGCACGTCATCCGTCCGGATGCCTTCGGCCTGTCCCTCGAAGTTCAGCAGGAGCCGGTGCCGCAGGGCGGGCAGGACCGATTGTGCGATATCATCGAAGCTCACGTGATACCGCTCGTCGAGCAGGGCCCGGACCTTTCCCGCCAGCACCAGGGCCTGCACGCCGCGCGGCGA
>JABAOC010018374.1_pt2 | contig 11279 bp, 7 predicted proteins | sample 7062161 | NCBI WGS metagenome assembly JABAOC01 (sample SAMN14538625, study PRJNA623070) | marine sediment metagenome | biome: marine biome [ENVO:00000428]; feature: marine pelagic biome [ENVO:01000023]; material: deep marine sediment [ENVO:00002113] | place: India: Gulf of Khambhat ... | reverse complement strand
TTCAATCCGCTTGTTCCGGCAGACGCCGAAGCCAGCGGCATACCTGTTGCTGTTCTTCGGTACGTACTTAAAAACAAGATGGACAAATCTGTCACCGCGTCGGTCTGTGGCAATATGCCCAACTTTATCGGCATGGATGGTTCGGGCACCACAAAGGACTGGAAGGGCGACCTGGTTATCGTCGGGGGCAAGGCTAACCGCAATGAGTTCCGGGAAGGCCGGAATGTCCGGGGGATATTTATGAGTTCCGAGGGCGTAGTTCCCAGGGCCCCGCAGTGGGGCACGATTGCGCTGACCACCACAGCCGAGGATGGAATCAGTTATCGTACGGCGTGGATTCAAGGGGGCTGGGGAAGCTCGCTGCTGGACTTCTGGGACGACTTCAGCGATGACGGCAAGCTCGATGAACGGGATGCCGCCACGGAAGACACACCGATGGCTTCGCTTGCAGTAAGCGTGGAGTTGCCGCCGCATGCGACAAAAGAGGTGACATTCCTGCTGACGTGGCATTTTCCAAACCGCCAGACATGGACGCCTCAAGGCAACGAACAGGACCGAATCGGCAATTATTATACGACGCAATACGAAGATGCCTGGGACGTTGCAGAGAAATTCGTGCCGGAGCTTTCGGAGTTGGAGCTAAAGACTGTCCAGTTTGTGCGAACGTTCTGCGAGAGTGATCTTCCCGAGGTGGTCAAAGAGGCTGCATTGTTTAATATCAGCACGCTTCGTACTCAGACCTGTTTTCGCACGGAGGACGGCCGGTTTTACGGATACGAAGGATGTAGCAACAGAAGGGGCTGCTGCCACGGCTCGTGCACGCACGTTTGGAACTACGAGCAGGCGACGGCCTTTCTTTTTGGTAAGCTGGCTATGTCCATGCGCGAAGTCGAATTCGCTCACGCCACGGATGATAATGGGATGATGAGTTTTCGAGTGAATCTGCCGCTCGAGCGTGCAAAGACTTTCGGCAAAGCCGCTGCCGACGGGCAGATGGGATGTATCATGAAAATGTACCGGGACTGGCAACTTTCCGGCGACGATAAAATGCTCGAATCCCTCTGGCCAAAAGTCAAAAAGGCATTGGAATTCTGCTGGATTAAAGGCGGCTGGGATGCCGACCGCGACGGCGTAATGGAAGGCTGCCAGCACAATACGATGGACGTCGAATACTATGGGCCAAATCCGCAGATGGGCGTCTGGTATTTAGGTGCGCTGCGGGCGGCGGAGGAAATGGCACACCACCTCGGCGAGAAAGATTTTGCCGGGACCTGCCGGCGTCTTTTCGAGCAGGGCAGCAAGTGGATCGACGCTAATCTGTTCAACGGCGAATACTATGAGCATGAGGTGCGTCCGCCGAAGGATAAATCGGAAATTGCGCCGAGTCTACTAATTGGGATGGGAGCAAAAGATCCGACCAAACCTGATTACCAGCTCGGCTCCGGCTGTCTTGTTGACCAGCTTGTCGGCCAGTATATGGCTCACGTGTGCGGCCTGGGGTACCTGCTCGAGCCGGCCAATGTCGGCAAAACGATGGCCGGCATTATGAAATATAATCTCAGAGAAGGCATGTACGGGCACTTCAACTGTATGCGCTCCTTCGCTATNNTACTTCACCGAGGTAATGACCGGCTTCGAATATACCGCCGCTGTGGGTATGCTGTACGAGGACCGGATAGATGATGGCCTGAAATGTATTCAGAACATACGCGACAGATATGACGGGCGCAAACGTAGCCCCTTCAACGAAGCCGAGTGCGGCCACCATTACGCCCGCGCGATGGCCAGTTGGGCGGCGGTGCTCGCGATGACCGGATTTAACTACTCCAGCGTGGAAAAATCGATGACTTTCGCCGCTAAGGACGGCACGTTCTTCTGGTCCAACGGTTACGCGTGGGGAAGCTGCTGTCTGAAACGGTCAGCCGGAAGTATGAATAAGAACGACACGTTCTTGTTGTCAAACGATTTCGACTGGGGAATCAGTTCTCTGGAAGAGTCAGTCGGAAGTGTGAATGTTGAACTTTCGGTTTTGCATGGTGAGTTGCCTTTATTCGATTTCAGGCTTCTTTGGTTCGGCCAGACGAGCTTTGGAAAACTACTTACAATAAAAGCCGGCGAAAAAATCAAATTCGAGGTTGGGAGGTAGAAAATCAAATTTCTTATACCAATTTGACTTAATAAATGCGTTTTTCGAGTCATTTCGAGCGCAGCAAAGCGGAGTCGAGAAATCTGGTTTTATGACAGATTTCTCCACTTCGGGCCACTTTGTGGCCCTTCGGTCGAAATGACAAGGGCGCACATTTTAATTATAATTGGTATTATATCATGATTTTTAACCTCGCTTGCTAAGGGATTCAATATGAGACCATCAATTACAAGACGTGAGTTTCTTAAAGCCTCGGCGGCAGGCTCATTGTTGCTGGCATCACCCAGTCGGTCGGCAGTGAAGCCGAGGGCGTTTAATCATCCGGAAGTGGGTAAGTGTCAGGTTTACTTCGGCGATTTGCACAATCACAGCGAAGTAGGTTACGCGCGCGGTTCGCTCGAAAGGGCTTTTGAGATTGCACAGGAACATCTCGACTTTTTTGCCTTCACACCCCACGGCTACTGGCATGATATAGGCACGTACGAAAACAATATCGAAAAGAAATGGCTGGATGGATTCGAGGTAACAAAAAGACGCTGGCCGGAAGTCTTAAGGGCTGTGCGTCAATATGACGAGCCTGGGAGGTTTGCCCCAATGGTGGGCTTCGAGTGGCATTCTACCAGTCTCGGCGATTACCATATTATATTCCCGGGATTCGATGCCGAATACGTCCGGTTCGACAGCCTGCGGGAATTCCAGCGATTCGCGAAGCAGCGCGGGGCGATCATGATTCCTCATCATCCTGCCAACCGCCTGGGCCATCGCGGTGCAAACATCGCAAGGCTCGACCCGGAAGTCTCACCAGTCATAGAGATGTTTTCCGAATGGGGCAACGCCGAGCACGACCGCGCGGCCTCTCCTTATATCCGCCACACCGAAGGCGGGCGCTGGACCCGAAACACGCTGCATCATTTTCTCACAGAGGGACATCGTCTGGGCGTCATAGCCAGCACGGACGACCATCTCGGCTTCCCCGGTGCATATCGCGAAGGACTGGCTGCTGTGCTGGCGCCGGAACTGACGCGAGAGTCAATCTTCGATGCTATTCGTGACCGGCGAACTTACGCTGTTACGGGAGACCGAATCGCGGTGGATTTTCGATTGAACGGTCGGCTCATGGGCCGGGAACTGCCGTTTACCCGGCAGCGAGAGTTGTCCGTGAACGTCACGGGCTGGGACCAGCTTGACAGGGTAGAAATCCTGAAAAATAATCGCGTGCTGCACCGCGACTTTCCAATGGACCGCGTGCCCGTCGCCGGAAGCTGGGATGAACCTGTTCTGCTGCGATTCGAATACGGCTGGGGTCCCTGGCCCGCACTGGATATGACGCGTATCTGTGACTGGGATTTCAAAATCACAGTGAAGGGCGGAGTTTTGGAAAACGTTCAGCCCTGCTTCCAGGCCGGGCCGCTTGATGAAACCCGTCGGGATAAGATACTTGAACGCTCCGACAAGCATCTCCGTGTCCAGTCCTTTACTGCTCTGCGTCAGCAGTTCGAGGATATTTCCACCAAGGCCGTAGTTTTGAAGATACGTGGCGGCCCCGATACACGTGTTAAAATTGCCCTTAGTAAACCAACCAATGTTTCCTTATCACAAACATTCAGTCAGTTGGCGCGAAGTGGNNTTCGAGGATATTTCCACCAAGGCCGTGGTTTTGAAAATTCGAGGCGGCCCCGAGACGAGGATTACTGTAGCGCTGAACAAGCCGACCAATGTCTCGCTTTCTCAGACGTTCAGGCAATTGGCCAGGAGCAATGAAATGCTGTTCACCGGCGACTTTCCCAAAGAGTCGGCGATGCTGCATCGTCTGGTCTTTGCCGACCATTACCATACGTCTTACAAAGTTTCCGACGCAGACGACGGCAAAGGTCTAAGCTGGTACTACCTGCGTGCCGTTCAAGCCAACAACCAGTATGCCTGGTCCAGTCCGATCTGGGTCGAGCCGAAGGCTTGAGGTGTCATCGATATTTACGATATTCTTTGACATCATCCGGCGTTGCAGGGTGAATCCTGATTGCCTGGCCGCAGCGAGGCAGTAATTCGACTTTGAGAACGGATAAAGAATCCACGATCCAGCGGCTGATTTTCACTTGGGTTCGCGTCGGTACGGCCGGATCGTCGCTGTAGATGTGAACGACATACTGAAGGTCCTTATCCAGGAAGTCCAGCAGAATGTCGAATGTGTGCGGTTCATCTGCATTCATGCAGCCGACAAACCAGCTCTCATTCGAGCGGCGGGCCAGGACGGCGTACTCGCCGATTCGGCCGTGAAGGACTTTTGTTTCGTCCCAGACAGTGGGGACATGGTCGAAGAACTCCAGCTCCGGCTCTTCGCCTATGACGTTATGGCTGCCTCCGGCGCCTCCGGTTCTCTGCGGAGAGCCGCCCGGCCGGTCGTACCAGTAAAGAAATTGCCATGGGCTGTAAAAACATACGCTCTTGGCCAATTGGTACGCGTGGGATGCGTTATCATCAACCCGATGGTCGTAGTAGCAAATCGTGTTGTCTCCCGCACCAGCCAGCATTCGAGTGAATAAAATGGTCAGGGTCGAACTGTTCGAAGGTTTGGTCTCGTCGCCCGCGATGCCCTCCTGCGTCATCAGATTCGGATACGTCCGGCTGTAGCCGGTCGGGCGGTACTCATCGTGAATATCGACCATCAGATGATGCTCGGCGGCCTTTCGGACGGCTTCGTGAAGCCATGCCGTCCAGCGTTGCGAGCCGACCTGCACGAAGCCGTACTTTACGCCCTTGATGCCCCATTTTTCATAGAGCGGCAGGATTTCGTCGAGTTGCCGTTCCAGCGCCCTGTGGTTGACATACAGTATGATTCCGATGCCGCGCTGCTTTGCGTATTCGATGACTTGGTGCAGGTCCAAAGGACCTTTCGAGCGTTTCGGATCGACGGATACGGTTCTGGCATCGGATTTTTCGCTGTTCTCTGCGCCGTACCAGCCGGCGTCGAACTCGACGTACTGCAGGTTGTGCTCAACGGCGAAATCGACACAGGCTTTGCCGCCGGTGGTGGTTAGAGTCACCTCGCGGATAACTTTGCCGGGCTTGATCCAGGAAGTGTCGTCGATTGCGCAAGGCTCGTTCAGGTTCAGCAGCAGATAGTTGCGTTCGAGCAGCTCTCCGGCGGACCGGCCGAGCATGATAACCCGCCAGGGCGTCGTCATCGGGGTCTTGGTTTTGACCTCGCCGTGCAGGGAACTGACCAGCGTTAATGGCCGGTCCTGCTCGGGTGAAAGCCGCATGCGGGCATAATCCACCAGCCGGGCCTCGGCTATCGATGCGAAAAGTCTTTCGTCGATCTGGATCGTCAGCGGCCTTTCGCAGTTGTTCTTAATTTTGCTGAGCGGTACCTTGCTGTACCGGCCCTGGGCGGAATAGACGACGTAAGCCGTGTGGTCGCTCGTGAAGCAAAACTGCGTTTTCTCTGCTGAGATCACGAAATTTTTCAGAGCATCCTGCTGCGGCAGGGTATAGCAAAATGCCGCCCCTTCGTTGTAAGCACGGAACGTCAGACGAAGCCGGCGATGGGGCGGGCGGCTTTCTTTAAGTTCGGCAACAAGCTGGTTGTAGTGGTCGCGAATTGTCTTTCGCTCGGCGTAAACGGGCGAATACGTGCTGTCATGACTCGTTCGGGAGACTTCGACGATTTCAAGGCCGGCTTCAAGCGGGTCAGCGTCCTTGATTGCGAATCCAAGACGAGAATCAGCAATAACCAACCGATCATTGTATGTAACTTTGTACGTCGGACAGCTTCGCTGCTTTCCGGTATCTTTGAGGTCGAATGCGATAATGACGTTCCCGTCCGGAGATTTGAGCGCATGTTCTCCGTAAGGAGTCCCTAGGACTGCGTGAGCGGCATGAATCATTTCGAAAGAGAAAAGGACGAGAAAGACGCCGAACATCAAACTCTGCAGCGACGAGGTTTTCGAATGGCGATAATTTACTTTGCTCTCCATGGTGGCCTCCATCATGATGAAAGTTTCATTTTACAATCCGGTGCTATTGACTCAAAATTGCAATGATACTGGTTGCGTTGAAGAATAAGTGTATAAAGATGGGTCTAAACAAAGAGCCGCTCTTTTCATACGAATAGCCCAGGCATACGCCTAAGACAAATAACGCGGGCCAGTGTCCGGGATCTTCGTGCATGATTGCGAAGAATACGGAACTTGCCGCTATCGCCGGCCAGGCGCTATTTCTAATATTGAAAAAGGAGCGTATCGTTGTTTGAACGAATCCTCGAAACAACATCTCCTCGAGCAAAGGTGCAATTACCACGGCGACAAACACAATCATAATACGAAGCGGCAATTGCGAGTATTCCGTGATCAATTCGAGCTGCTGATGTTGCTGCATCTGGTACTCGGTGTCCCAAATTGATTCTGCGACAAACATTGTTATGGTAATAGCAGCCATCATGAGCGGCCAGGCGGTCAGCAGGTTCACAATCGCCATGAAAAAATCTTTGACGATTGTTTTGATATTCAAGCCGAATCCTTTCAATCGCCGGGCGAAATGAAAATGTGCCAGAAAAATCATTACCACAATTGTTAGGACCGCCCCAAAGCTCATAACTAAGTGGTCCCTGAATATTTTTTGCCAGCCCTGCAGGTCCGGCGTCAGTTTTTGCACCAGGACTACGGCCATTGAAACCGCACCGAACCAGAGCATCAGCGGTACCAGGGGCAAGTAGGGGGGCATGCTGTTTCGGCGGGGCATAGAATTTGTTAATGCTTTTATGCCCAGAGATGTATCGAGCAGCCAGCAGGCGAATAATAACAACCCTGCCAGCCAGATGAAGTCTGTTGAGGTTATGGTCAGCACCGTAAGGCATCCCTTAGGGAGAGCAATTCCATTGACTATTTACTGTTGAACGTTTACTATTCTTGAATTGTCCGTTTTGAACCTCTAATTGTCAAAGGAAAACAGAGCATGGATATATTTCGCGTTGAAGGACCGGTTCAGCTTTCCGGCAGCGTTCGTATAAACGGCTCGAAAAACGCTTCGCTGCCGATCATGGCTGCAACCATTTTGGCCCCCGGCCAATCAACACTAAAAGCAGTGCCTCATCTTTCAGACATTTCCGTGTGCAGCGAATTGCTCGGGCGATTGGGCTGTAAGATAACGCGCGGTCCGAACGGTGATTTATGTATAGACTCGACGGTCATCGATAATCCGGTCGGGGAGTATGAAATCGTCTGCAGGATGCGAGCGGGGATTTGTGTTCTTGGCCCGCTGCTGGCGAGGTGTGGCAGGGCGGAAGTTTCAATGCCGGGCGGCTGCGCCATAGGCGACAGACCAGTCAATCTTCACCTCAAGGGTCTGAAGGCCCTCGGAGCGCAGATCCACCTCAAGAACGGCTATATTGTCGCCGAAGCTCCGAACGGTCTGAGAGGCAAAGATATTTTCATGGGCGGGCCCTTTGGCTCAACTGTGCTCGGCACGGCGAACGTGCTGATGGCCGCGACGCTGGCAAAGGGCCGAACCGTTATAGAGTCGGCCGCCTGTGAGCCGGAGATTGCTGACCTTGCGAATTGCCTGAATAAAATGGGCGCAAAGATAACGGGTATCGGCTCGCCTCGACTGATGATCGAAGGGGTCGAACAATTGCAGCCGGTCAGTTACCAGGTCATTCCGGATCGGATCGAGGCCGGGACCTTTATCGTTGCCGCTGTGATAACCGCGAGCGAGCTGCGGCTGCAGAACTGCCGGCTCGCTGATATGATGGCTGTCGTCGACACGCTCAGACACATCGGGGTTTCGATCGACGCCGAAGGTGACGGCTGTGTAGTAAGCCGCCGGGGCCCGATTAAAACTGCCGAGATTACCACACAGCCTTATCCGGGCTTCCCTACCGATTTGCAGGCTCAGTTTATGGCTCTTCTGTCGCTTGCCGAGGGCAATAGCGTAGTAATCGAGAAGGTTTTTCCCGACCGGTTTATGCACGTTGCCGAACTGAATCGAATGGCGGCGAATTTACGCAAGGAAGGGCCGACTGTGATTGTCGCCGGTGTAAAGAAACTCATAGCCGCTCAGGTGATGGCATCGGACCTGCGTGCGTCGGCGGCACTGGTGCTGGCCGGATTGGCCGCTGAGGGAACCACGATAATTAACAGAGTTTATCACATCGACCGGGGCTACGAAAGAATCGAAAAAAGATTAAATCCACTCGGTGCAAAAATTGTTCGGGAAAAAGCTTGAGCCGGATTCGTACTCCAGCCCGGACGTTTCGGTTTCTTATTCGATCATTGTGGGACGCTGCCGCTCACCGACCTTTTTGAAGTGGGAAAGCGCGCTTTCACTATCATCGAAGTCTTTTTCCGTGTATAAGAGTGTGGTCTGGCCGATACGGATTTGGTCGCCCTCTCTCAATGTGGTTAGCTTGGTGATTTTTATATTATTGATCAACACTCCATGCTTGCTGTTCATATCTTCGGCAGAGTGCTCGTTTGTATTCTCATCATACCATATTCGCAGGTGCTTGCGAGAGACCATATCGTCCAGTATCTGCATGGGAAGCGACTCGGCTCTTCCAATTACGCTTATTCGCCTGCCAAGCGGCAGAAACTCGCCTTTCTGCTCTCCTGATGTTATGATAATAGAAGCCATTGTAACTCCTTGTGAAAAGTCCTGGTGGATGTATACGTTTCAGTAATATCTACAACCACCTTGTTGCAATAATAACAAAACGATATACTATTAATTATCTGCAGCACAGTCAAGCTCTTTTTATGGTATGTTTCAAAGTTTTGACGTTTTGCAGAAGTCTTTTTTAGGCAGAGTTCAGAGGCATACGAAAATTTGCGGTGAGGAATACCGATGTGTAATTCAGGCGGCAACAGCGATGATCGGCCGAATGGAGAGGATACTATTCCTACAGCAAGATCCTCAGATGGAACCGCAGTGCCGGGCGGCCGGATTGGCAAATACAAGATACTCAACATTCTCGGCGAAGGCGGCTACGGCATGGTTTATCTTGCCGAGCAGCAGGGATTGGTCAAACGCCGGGTGGCGCTGAAGGTCATCAAGCCCGGTATGGATACAAAGCAGGTAATCGCCCGCTTTGAGGCTGAACGCCAGGCCTTAGCGCTATTGGACCATCCTAACATTGCTCAGGTATACGATGCCGGGACCACCGAAGCAGGCAGGCCGTATTTTGTGATGGAGTACGTCAAGGGCATTCCGATTACCGAGCACTGCGACCGGTATAAATCGGCAATAGAAGACCGTTTAGGACTTTTTCTCAATATATGCGAGGCGGTCCAGCATGCACATCAGAAAGGCATAATCCACCGGGACATCAAGCCCTCGAACATCATAGTGGCGATTGAAGGCAACAAAGCAGTGCCCAAAATCATAGACTTCGGCGTCGCAAAAGCATTGAGTCAGTTTTTGACCGAGAGGACACTGGTCACTGAGCACGGCCAGATGTTGGGAACTCCTGAGTATATGAGTCCGGAACAAGCCCAGATGACCGCTCAGGATGTCGATACTCGCTCAGACATCTATTCGATGGGAGTTGTGCTTTATGAGCTGTTGACAGGTGCTCTTCCATTTGATCCGAAGGAGCTTCGTGAAGGTGGGATTGACCACATTCGCCACGTCATTTGCGAGCAGGAGCCCAGGACGCCGAGTACAAGGCTGAGCAGACTGAGTCGTGAAGAATCATCAAAACTTGCAGAACACCGCCATGCCGATCCTGCCGCTCTTCAGCGAATACTTCGCGGAGATCTGGACTGGATTACGCTTAAGGCAATGGAAAAGGACCGAACGAGACGATATGCCTCGGTGGGTGAATTTGCGGCAGACATCACACGCCATCTGAACAACGAGCCGGTTCTTGCCGGCCCGCCCAGTTCGGTCTACAGATTGCAGAAGTTCATTCAACGGAATCGGGCTCTGGTAATTGGTGCCGCGGCGGTCATAGCTGTACTCATTGGTGGAGTTGTAGTTTCGATGCTGTTTGCCTTCGGCCAGGCCCGCGCCCGCGCCGAGGCACAGCTCATCGCTGACTTTCTAAGGACCGGCGTTCTGGGAACAGTGGCCGACGCCAAAGTAGGTGAAGCATCCGTCAGCTATGTTCTCGATGCCGCTTCGAAGAACCTCGAGGGCAAGTTCAAAGACAAGCCGCTCATTGAGGCATCGATCCGCGAGACATTAGGCGGGACGTACCGGTCGCTTGCCGAGTCAGCGAAGGCAGAAAAACATTGGCTGGCTGCGCTGCAAATCTATCGACAGCGCTATGGCCGGGGGCATCCGGCTACGCTTAGGGCAATGGACGGCCTTTACTGGGTCTATGATGACCAGGAGCGGCACTATGACGCCGAGCGATTGCGGACTGAGATGCTACAGATCGAACCCGGCATGCATGGGGTAGGATATGGAGGTAACATGGGTGCTCTTGCCCACACGTATCATCACGCGGGCAAATACAAGGAAGCAGAAGCGATGTATGACAAGGTATTAGAGATAGTCCGGCGTGAGCGGGGAGAAGATTACATCCGCTTTTATCCTTTTGTTGTGTGCAATCTTGCACGTGTGTATGCTGACCTGGGCCGGTACGACGAGGCGGAGCAGTTATTTCGCAAGACGTTTAAGACCGCCGAGTGGGATGCGGAGTCTCGGTGGAGGCTGGTGTACACAACGGACCTGGCCAACATGTATAGAAATCAGGGCCGGATTGAGGAAGCAGGGCCATTGCTTGAGAAGACATTGAAGGCACAGCGCCTGCTGTTGGGGGACGGGCATAAGCTCACGTTGCAGTCTATATACAGCCTTGTACGAGTGTATACGGAACAGGCGCGTTACACGGATGCACAAGGCCTGCTTGACGAGGCGCTGGAGATAGCGCGCCGCCGGCTGCGAGAAGGACACCCGGCAATACTGCGCTTTATGAATGCTCTGGCCGTGCTCCGAACGAAGCAGGAAAAGTATAAGCAAGCCGAGGGATTCTTCAATGAAGCGCTACGGGGCAGGCAGCGAGAATTGGGCCCCGACCATCCTGAGACGTTGGAAAGCAAAAACGATTTGGCTGTGCTTTACAAAGAGCAAGGTCGCTACGAAGAGGCAGAGCCACTTTTGCGTGAAGCAATTAAAGGTAGAACCGAAAGACTGG
>JABAOC010012790.1_pt1 | contig 11279 bp, 9 predicted proteins | sample 7062161 | NCBI WGS metagenome assembly JABAOC01 (sample SAMN14538625, study PRJNA623070) | marine sediment metagenome | biome: marine biome [ENVO:00000428]; feature: marine pelagic biome [ENVO:01000023]; material: deep marine sediment [ENVO:00002113] | place: India: Gulf of Khambhat ... | reverse complement strand
TAATCCTGGGTAGTAGATGGATAAACAGATTTATCGGAATTAGCTGCAACAATCGCTCCATTCTCTAATGAACCATCTTCAATCACATTTTTACTGACTTGAATAAGCTCTTTGATACTTAACTTTTTCATCATGGGCATTTATAAACTGAGCATTAATTTTTGAAAAATATAACTTTGTACTTTAAAGTTTTTTTGAGATTAAATTGGCTTTGGACTTATTTCCAAAAACAATCGGTTAACAAAATGTGCACCTTTCCCAGTTCCTCTTTTTTCTGGTATCCAAATCCTTCTTCTCAGCGTCTTTCTTTTCAGCGTCTTTGATTTCATCGTCTTTGACTTCTTGAAGAACATAATCGCCCTTGCTTCTAATTTTATTGGTGGATGTTGTTCGTCTTCAGTTTCCGATTTGCTTATGAACATAATTCCAAGGCTTCCCATAACACGATTGCCTATGTTTCTGAAAACTTTTCTGTCGAGAAGAAATTCCACACCCTCTAATCCTCTCTTCTGCCCCTCTTCTGGTGCCGTAATATTCTTTGAATACCAAGGATACGCTTGGTAATTCGGAACTGAATCTTGTTCTAAGATTCCAACTGCATCCAAGAGTGTACCGAATTTCTCCGGAACAGACGCTTTTGCAACCTTCCTAATTGAACTCGTTTCTTTTAGCACTTCTCTTACTCTGTCCATGATAGTTTTTTTAATTACAAATGGTGGCTTAAGAGTAGTTGTGAGTACTCGAACTAAATAAGAATTACCGTATGTATGGAAGAATACTTGAATCAAAACTGCATCTTTTCTTTTCAAATTATGTGTCCAATCTCGTTTCGAAGTGAACCTCTTTTTAAGGTTACAAATCCATTTCTCAATTAAGGTTGTCACCTCTTTCTCTTTCTTTTTGTTCTCTCCTTGTGGTGAGGTCAAACTTATAGTCCATAAATATTCGTATACATGAACATTAGGTGCTGACCAATTATATGACCCAGTCTCACCCACAACTTTTAGTTCCTGCAAACTGCTTGCCTGTGGATTTATCTCCCCTATTAATTCTAAATAAGCCTCCTTAATATTGCCTAAATGCGGTTTATTCAGATATTTCTCCGCGGCTGATCTCCACTCGCTCATTACCGCCATGATTACCTCTTTATCCTTGTTTTTATTTTTAAATAAATATTATAGGTGAGTCTTATTATCATTTCTTAACAGAAAATATTTTCAATCTGCTTATTGTATATGTGTAATCAAAAATAGCAAAGCTAATTTAGTGGGAGTTGGCTACGATACCCAAAAGCAGGTTATTAGACAATGTATCAATCGCAAATAAAGGACTCAACCAAAAAAATGTTATGCTTAATACATCTTACTTTTCAAATGTTAGGTTCCTCCCAAAGGTAAAAGGCAAGATTTACTTTACTATTTACCATCGACCATTTACTATTATTCGCTGTAAATTATTTATTAAATGCCGGTTAAACAATGAACCAGGACGATTTTCATAAACTGATTTCTGGCGAAAAGAGCAGCCCTGGAGCAGCAATGTTGCTTTTATTTTTAAGGGTTGCCTCGTTTGGTTACTTGATTGCCATACAGTTTCGCAATTTTTTGTATTCGTTGGGGTTATTGAAAGTACATAATGCAAAAGCAACCGTAATAAGCATCGGCAATATAACAACCGGTGGGACGGGTAAGACCCCTCTTGTGGTCTGGCTGTGCAAAAGGATAATTTCAAACTCACAATGTGCGATTCTTACGCGGGGCTATAAATTAAGAGCACAAGAGCATAAGAACACAAGAGCCCAAGAGATTGGAACCTTCACTGATGAGCCCGCTATTTTTACCGAGAGCTGTCCTGAGGTCAAAGTGATTGTTAATCCAGACCGTGTAGCAGGTGCGGAAGAGGCGGCTATTAAATTCGGCACAAAAGTTTTGATTATGGATGATGGATTCCAGCATCGGCGATTAGCAAGAGATTTGGATATTGTTACTATAGATGCAACAAAGCCTTTTGGTTATGGGAGGATGCTTCCGGCCGGTCTGCTGCGAGAGCCTGTTTCATCATTGAAACGTGCAGGTGCTGTTGTTATTACACGATGTGACCAAGTCGCAGAAAATAGACTAAGTGAACTGGAAGAAAAACTTCGACAAATCAACTCTGATTTGTTAATTGCGAGGTCGATACACGCCCCTGCTTACGTTAAATTAATTGACAATAAAGAGACCAGTCTCGAAGATTTAAAGGGTAAAAAAGTATATGCCTTTTGCGGGATAGGCAATCCGGATTCCTTTTTGAATACAGCAAAAAAGACCGGGGCTGAAATTGTCGGTTCAAAAATCTTTAACGACCATCATCACTATACGAAGGCTTGTATAACGGATATTTCAGAACAAGCTGAAAGGATGAAGGCAGACTTGATACTGACGACGCAGAAAGACCAGAGCAAAATCACCCGGTTGACATTTTCAAAAACAGATGTTCCACTTGCTTATATTGGTATAGAGATAAAATTTCTTGTCGGCGAGGAGAAATTATGGGGCTTGATTGAAAAGACATTAGCAGGTAAAATGCCGAAAATGAATTAGAGCAACCAAGAAGGGAAGATTTGATTCTTAAAAAAAGAGATTACATGCCCGGTCCTTTTATTTTGAAAACAAGATGAAGAGGCCGGGATGATGTTGTTTTTATAGCCTTTTAATAAGGGATTTATATTCATGTATGAAAATCTACTTAAAACGGTAACTAATCTCGGTTCGCCGAAAGTTTTAGTCGTGGGCGATTTTATGCTCGATGTTTATATCTTCGGCGATGCGATCAGAATCAGCCAGGAGGCACCTGTTCCGGTACTGAAAGTTACCAAGAATGAATATCGCTGCGGCGGGGCAGGCTCCGTTGCGGCCGATATAGCGGCTTTAGGTGGTAAGCCTTACTGCCTGGGTGTTATCGGAGATGACCAGAACAGCAAAATACTTAAAAAGAAGCTGACACAACACGGAGCTGATATCAGCGGTTTGATAACAGGAGTCAACCACCCGACTATCAGCAAACAAAGACTCATAGGTCTGGCTCAACATCTTCATAGGCAACAATTGATCAGAATGGACTTTGAACCTCGAGAACCTCTAACTGATGAACAATATGAAAAAATTCTACAGATTTATCATGAAAAATTAACATCGGCTGATATTGTTTGTTTACAGGATTATGACAAGGGGCTTCTGAGTCCGTCAATTTGTCAGCAAATGATAAAATCCGCTAAGAAAGCGGACAAAAAGGTACTGGTTGACCCTTCACTGACAAGCGATTATTCAAAATACCTCGGTGCCACGGTTATTACGCCGAACCGCAAAGAGACTTCCGCGGCGGTGGGTTTTGAGATAACAAATGCAGAAACCGCAGCCAAGGCGGCAGAAGAGCTTGCCCGCAAATTGAAACTCCAGGCTGTGGTAATCACGCTCGATAAGGAAGGTGCATATCTTAGAACAGAAGATATAAGTCAAATCATACCGACCAGGAGCCGCAGTGTTTATGATGTTACCGGAGCAGGTGATATGGTTCTGGCGACGCTTGCAATAACTTTGGCCGCCGGTTGTGATTACGAAACCGCTGTGCAGCTGTCCAACATAACCGGTGGGATTGAAGTGGAAAAATTCGGCACTGCGACGGTAACCATCGAAGAAATAGCCAATGAGATTGTTAATCAGAAGCGAGGTATAAGCGGCAAGGTACGCTCGATTGAGCTTTTGTTAGACGAACTTACCTGGCATCGCAGGGGGAAAAAGACTATAGTCTTTACGAACGGCTGTTTTGACGTGATACATAGAGGGCATATCGAATATCTGGAATTTTGTAAGTCGCAGGGTGATGTAGTTGTGGTCGGACTAAATAGTGACAGCTCGGTAAAGATTATTAAGGGCACAGCTCGACCAATCAATAATCAATACGACAGAGCCATTGTCTTAGCTGCATTGGAAATGGTCGATTATATTACGCTCTTCGATGAGCCGGACCCACTTAACTTAATCAAGAAAGTAAAGCCGGATGTGTTAGTGAAAGGCGAGGACTGGGCAGAGAAAGGCGTTGTCGGTCGTGAATTTGTTGAATCCCTCGGCGGCAAGGTCGTTCTTGCACCGCTGGTGGAAGGCAAAAGCTCAACCGTAACAATCGAAAAAATGAAATCACTGGAAGCAAAATCCTGATGGGTGAGATGAGCGTTATTTTCGTCATTGCGAGTCCGCCTGCAGCGGGCGAAGCAATCTGAAACGTAACGGATGAGATTGCCACAGCCTGCTTCGCAAGCCTCGCAATGACGGGTACTTGGGAAGCAAAATCCTAATGAACGAAGATATAAAGAAACAGATTACAGAGACCATTGAAACACACAAAAAGATGACTGCTGAATTCGAGACAAGCGGCATCGAAAAGGTCGTATCAATCGCCGATGCTATAACAAAAGCATTAGAGCACAACGGCACCGTTTATCTCTGCGGCAACGGAGGCTCAGCAGCGGATGCTCAACATATAGCCGGCGAGCTGGTGGGTAGATTCAGCAGGGAGCGAAAGGCTTTAGCCGCGGTGGCACTTTCGACCGACACTTCCATAATCACGTCCATTGCCAACGATTACGCTTATGAGAAGGTCTTTTCGCGGCAGGTAGAAGCGCTGGTCAGAGAAGGTGACATTCTGTGGGCTTTTTCGACCAGCGGCACTTCTGCGAATGTCATTGCAGCCGCTGAGTCAGCAAAGAAAAAAGGTGCTTGTGTAATAGCCTTTACCGGTGCGATTAACAGCAAGCTCGAACAAATTGCCGATATTTGTTTTTGCGCCGACGCCGAATCAACGGCGCGCAGCCAGGAAATTCATCAGCTTGCCTATCATATAATCTGTGACCTTGTGGAATGCAATTTTGCTAACAGTTAAGCTAAGGATAAATTTTAATAAAAATGTCTGAGAAAGCTATATTTTTAGACCGTGATAACACTTTGATTGAAGACCCCGGCTATATCAATAGTCCCGAGCAGGTAAAACTGCTGGACGGCGTTGCCGGGGCACTTATTGAGCTTAAAGCCCTCGGGTATAAGTTGGTGGTTGTCACGAACCAATCGGCTGTGGCGCGGGGAATCGTTACCGAGAAAGTCCTTGGCGCAATTCATAACCGCTTAAAACAACTGTTAGCTGAAAAGAAAGCATATTTAGACCGGATTTATTACTGCCCGTATCATCCGGACGGAGTTGTAGCAAAATATCGTAAAGAAAGTGACTTCAGAAAGCCGAATCCGGGAATGCTGCTGAAAGCCGCTGAGGAGATGGATATCGACCTTGGTCAATCCTGGTGCGTTGGTAATAGCATCAGTGACATGGAGGCCGGGTTACGAGCCGGCTGCAAAACCATATTGATAGACCTACCTTCCCATCAACAACAGCTCGAGCCGGGCCAGCCCAGGCCGGACTATAAGGCTGTAAATATTAAGGAGGTAGTCAATATCATAAAAAAACATCACCGTTCGTCCGCTGATGAGGAAGTGCAAGCTCAGTCGGCCCCCACGGTTCAAACTGAACGGGCACGGCAAGCTACTAAACAAACTCCCGAGGCCATCGAACCGGTTTCGCAAGCTGCTGAACAAATTCCAGAAGTCACTGAACCGGCTTCGCAAACCACTGAACAGACTCCAGAGGCCGCTGAACCGGTCTCGCAAACCAAGGAACAGCAACTTCAATCAGCGCTGCAAGAGCCGCAAATACAATCCGCAGAAGAGGACATTGCCGGTGACAGAAGCGAACCCAGCACTAATTTCACCAATTCTTTTGAAGTAGAAAAAATTAGTGCTGGGCTAAATAACATTCTCAAACACCTACAAAGTATGCAGCGGACCGATATGTTCGGTGAGTTTTCGATAATGAGACTGATGGCCGGCATTATACAAATTCTTGTTCTGTTTTGTTTGTTGATGGCTATATGGTTCCTGATGAGTCCGAACAGGCAGGACAATTCGGTCTTCATTGCACTTGGCTTTGCTATGGTCTTACAGCTTATGTCATTAACTTTCTACATAATGCACGGGCGAAAATAGCGATGTGCAAAGCAAACCCTGAATCACAATCCCCCCCCACCGTTTCGTCTGGTGAAAAACGAAGCAGTGGTGGCGAGATTTTAGTGTGGCTTCCTTCGCCTATGGGTGATGCAATTCTTTGCACGCCGGCCTTGCGGGCCATTCGCAAACATTTCAAATCTTGTAACATTACTTTTTTCGCGAACAGCGTAGTCCGGAATGTTCTGTCGCCATGCAGCTTTAACAACAAATGGCTGGACCAAAAGCAGAAGAATCCGTTTGCGGTCGCAAGAGAACTCAAAAAACATAAATTCACACAGGCAATCCTTTTTAAGAACACATTTGTTTCGGCCTTTGCTGTCTTTTTAGCAGGGATACCATCACGTATCGGCTATGCCCGCGAAGGTCGAGGTTTTTTGCTGAGCGACAAGCTTTATCCGCCGAAACTTCATAACGGCAAATTCAAACCTGTTTCCGCGATTGACAGCTACCTTGCGATTGCCTCGTGGTTGGGCTGCGAGACAACCGACAGAGACCTCGAATTGAATATCGAGTCGGAAGATGAACAGCGGCTTTGTGGTAAATTGCCGCAAGTCTCAAGTCCGGACGGCCCGCTTGTCGTTCTTGTGCCGGGAGGTGCCTTCGGGCCGAGCAAATGCTGGCCGAGTGTTCGCTTCGCACAAACAGCAGACTGGCTGATTATAAACTACAACGCAACAGTTGTCATATCCGTCGGGCCTGATGCGCTTGAGAAACAAATCGCCGAAGAAATCTGCGATTCAAGCAGGCACCAACTTATCAACTTAGCGGAAACACCGACAAGCCTCGGCGAATTAAAAGCGTTATTTTCCATTGCGGGCTTAGTAATAAGCAACGATACAGGCCCACGACATATAGCTATAGCTTTTAAGCGTAAGCTAATCACCCTTTTCGGGCCGAACAACCCGGCCCGGACAAAGACCGATTACAAAAATGAGATTCAAATAATCGGTAATGTCCCGTGTGCGCCCTGTGATAAACCGATATGCAAAAAGAGCGGACATCCATGTATGCAGTCAATCACAGTGGAGATGGTTTGTGAGGCTGCAAAAGAGCTACTTGAAAATAACCTTGAAAAAGCAAAATTTTTAAGCCAACAAGAATTTATTGAAACTTCAACATCATTTTTCATAGACAGCGATTATCAAGCGGCGTTCAGCAAATGGGGTTTAACATCCATCGATGCTATATTTTCTTTTAATACAGGTAAGGACCCTGGAGGGTCACATCTGCCTAAATATCGCAGCCGGCTACAGTTTGATATTTCCGACCCTGCGAAGATACTTTTCCTGAAACGGTATGATAATCCTAATTTACGCACTCAACTTGCACACTGGTTCTGGCATAAAAGCCGAAAAACAATGATGTCATGCGAGCTGGATTCGACGATAAGCTTAGCTCTGGCGGGCATAAATACACCCAAAGTCGTTGCTTACGGTGAACAATGGGGCAAATTTTTTGAGAAAAGAAGCTTTATAATAACAGAGAAAATACCTAATGCCGAACCTCTCGAAGAAAGACTCCCTAACTGTTTCTCAGGTCAATTAACAGCCGGAAAACTCAAAGAACAAAGGGCGTTCATCAAGCGGCTCGGTCAATTCGCCCGGAAATTCCACAGCACAGGCTGCCGCCACAGAGATTTTTATCTTGCACATATTTTTTACTCCGACAACGGTACTTTGTACCTAATCGACCTTCAGAGAGTATTCAGGCCCCGGCTCCTTGCAGAAAGGTTTCGTGTAAAGGACATTGCCCAATTATACTACTCAGCGCCGGGCAGGGTCTTCTCAAGAACCGACCGCCTTCGATTCTACAAGAGTTATACAGGTAAAAACTATTTAGACAAACACGATAAGGTGTTTATTCGCAGAGTAGTCAAAAAAACCGAGCAGATAATGAGACACGATATTAAACATCATCGCATTGTTCCCTTTAAAAATTAACAAAGACGATTATAGTACGCGGTATACAAATGAAAGTTGCTGTTGTCATAGAACGTTATGATATTTCTCTGGGTGGAGCTGAGTGGCTTGTTTACGAACTGGTCCCTGCCCTATCTCGACTCGGCCTGGACGTCGAAGTGCTCGCTGCAAAGGCAAACGCCGATGCTTCTAATACTCAAGTTCTTTTTGAGAATTCCCATAACAAACGTATCTCATTAGGCTTCTTCACCAAAACCATCCGGCAATATCTTAGCAGGCATCATTTCGATATTGTTCACAGTTTGATTCCATTGACTTTTGCAGATGTGTATCAGCCTCCAGGCGGAAGCTTTGCCGAAACGATAATCCGTAACGCCGCAAGCTATAATAACAGATTCAAGGTTTTCTATAAAAAAACAACTGCCTTTACAAACCGGCGCAGAAATGAGGCGATGTCGGCAGAAAAAAATCTCTGCAAAAACCCGCAAGGCCCGATAGTTGCGGCACTTTCAGAATATGTCAAAGAGCAGTTCCACCGCCATTATCATCTCGAAGAAGAACGTATCGTTGTGATACCTAACGGTGTAAGAACCGATAGACAAATTGACCCAATCCGTACAAAGGAGCTGAAATCCGAGGTTTTTCAAAATTTGAGAACAGAGCAAGAAGCAAATCCTGTGTTTTTCTTATTTGGAGCGAATAATTTCAGGCTTAAGGGTCTGGGCGTCCTCACAAAAGCACTGGCACTTGCAAGTAAGTCTGATTTATCCAACACTCCATATTTATTAATTGCTGGCAGCGGTAATCCTAAAAAATATAAGAATTTAGCAAAGAGGCTTGGAATTTCAAACAGACTAATATTTCTTGGATTTCAAAACAACATTCAAAACGCACTTGCAATAAGCGATGTCGCCGTCTTACCCACTTTCTATGACCCATCGAGCAGATATATTCTCGAAGCATTGGCAGCAGGCAAGCCGGTAATAACAACGAGATTCAACGGCGCAACGGATTTATTTGTGAATGACCGACACGGCAAAGTAATTGATGCACCGGAAAATATACCAGCATTAGCCGAAGCGATTGTTTATTTCACAGATACAAACAATATACAAAAAGCATCACAGGCGATTGTCGAAGATAACATAGAAGAAAAAATCTCAATCCGCCGAGCTGCCAAACAACTGGTAACTGTTTATGAATCCATATTGCAAAGGAAAGGTCGAAAATAATGTATATAATTTTTGTACCTGCCATTATTGGAGCGTATCTGCTCGGCTCGATTCCGTTCGGACTGCTGATCGCCAAAGCACACGGCAAGGACCTGCGCTCGATAGGCTCCGGTAATATCGGCGCAACCAACGTATCGAGGGCGCTGGGCAGGAAATGGGCCTATGTTTGCTTTGGGTTAGATGTGCTTAAAGGCATGGTCCCCATGCTTGCAACATTGTCTCTTACCAAGCCTTTGTCCACTCCATCACAAACCGAAAAGGTTATTTTTCTCTGGCTATGGCTGGCGGTAGGCTGCGGGGCTATCTTAGGTCATATTTTCCCGATATACGTGAAATTCAGAGGCGGTAAAGGCGTTGCAACCAGCTTTGGGGTTGCGCTGGGGCTCTGGCCTTATTATACAATCTGTGCTTTTTTTGCAATTGCAATATGGATTGTGGTCGTTTTGATATGGCGGTATGTTTCGCTGGCATCCATCGCTGCTTCCGTAACTTTTCCCATTGTTTTGATTCTGGCGATAGTCCTGAAACGGGGCTGGGATTTTGTTAGTCTATGGCCATTGCTTATTGCTGCAACGGCAATACCACTGATGGTCATTATCCGACACCGCGAAAATATAAAAAGACTGCTGGCCGGAACGGAAAGCAAAATCTTAAAAGCTAAAAATGATTCATAGAAAAAATTCCAAGCGAACCATAAGTCCAGCCAAGGTGAGTTGAGAAATCTTTTTTTAATAGATTTAGCTGCAGCCACTTCATATCCGCGCTTCGCGATGCTTTGCATCGCTTTGGCCCATTTGACCACGCTCAGGGCTGTGGGTTTGTGCGCTAAACTTTAAGAGCATTAACTCATCAAGATTAGCGGTTATGCCTTATACTGCCGATGCGGGAATAAGGCAAAGTATTCTTAAAACGGAATTGCCAATGTTCCTGAACTGGTGCTCTTTGCCACCAGGTACAAAAATCACGTATTCAGCGCTAAATTCATGCTCCTTTCCTTCGCAGACAAATACGCCCTGGCCTTCTATAACAAAGACCTCATGTTCATGAGGATGAGTATGCAAAGGTGTATGTCCGCCGGGCTGTAATTCAAACATCCGCATTGCAAAATTTTCCGCCCCGTCCTCTTTGGAAATAAGCCATCTTATCTGGACATCTTTTGCACCCTCGACCTCTACTGCACATTTACTAACATTGCTGCTCTTTTCTATTTTCATCCCGTTAGACATTTTTATCCCCTTCTAAAATTTTTCCCGTTAGAGATACCCGCTTGCCTATCCTGGGAATGTCTAACGGGATTCATGTTCTAACTCCGCTTATCTTTCATAAGGCCTCAACCGAGTTTACTGGCGAGAATCTCGGAAACAACTTTTGGATTTGCCTGGCCTTTTGTTTTCTGCATAACCTGGCCCAACAAAAAACCTCTGGCTTTCTTGCTTTTTTTACCGCCGCTGGTTACATCCTCAACCGCCTTTGGGTTTTCAGCAAGTACCTGCTCAACTACGGACTCCAGCTCACTCACATCGCTCTTCTGAATCAGATTGAGCTCTTCCGCCAAGACTTGCGGCTCTTTACCGGTTTCAACCATCGCCTCAAATATAGGTACCGAAGAACTGACGCTGATAGTATCGGCCTCGATCATTGAAGCTAACTGTGCGAGGCTTTTGGGTTTGAGGCCCAAATCGCCCACGCTGCATCCTTTTTCATTTGCTATTTTCAAGCCGGTCTGCGTTAGTAAGTTACAAATTCGCTTCGGGTCGGCACCGGCCTTGACTGCTTCGTCGAACAAATCAGATGTCGAGCGTTCGGCTGTTAAAACTCCCGCATCGTAATCACTTAACTTGAACTGCTCAACATAGCGCAATTGTCTTTTAATCGGCAGCTCACACAGACGACTGCGAATCTCCTGGAGCCATTCCGGTGTCAATTCGACCGGCACAAGGTCCGGCTCGGGAAAATAGCGGTAATCGTGTGCCTCTTCTTTTTCTCTTTGCAGGACAGTTACTTCTCTTTCATCGTCCCATCCGCGGGTGGTTTTATTA
>JABAOC010011573.1_pt2 | contig 11279 bp, 7 predicted proteins | sample 7062161 | NCBI WGS metagenome assembly JABAOC01 (sample SAMN14538625, study PRJNA623070) | marine sediment metagenome | biome: marine biome [ENVO:00000428]; feature: marine pelagic biome [ENVO:01000023]; material: deep marine sediment [ENVO:00002113] | place: India: Gulf of Khambhat ... | reverse complement strand
CCGACCAGGGCTTCTCGCAGTTCCGGTTATACCTGCTCCTCCAGTTCGTAATGAGCGTACAGAACCTGTGCTGGATTGTTTTTATTGTGGGCACCGCCTCGAAATATTTGCATTTCCAAAACAGGCTGCTGACTTACTGTAACGAAGCGGTCCTGCCTTTTTATATACTGCACCAGACCCTGATTTTGTTTGTAGGCTCGTATGTTGTGAAGTGGAATATAGGCATCGCCCCGAAATATCTGATTATCAGCGTGACCTCCTTCATCCTGATTATGGCCGCCTACGAATTGCTCATCAGGCGCTTCAACCCCGTTCGCTTCCTCTTCGGCATGAAAACCAAAAAACCCAGCAAAGCCAAAGGGTTATTCCCAACAGAGCCCCAAGTGTAAACTTTGGGTCATTTCGCCATCATATTTAGCCTTGTAATTTATCATATTGTCATTTCGACCGTAGTGAGCGAAGCGAACGTAGTGGAGAAATCTATTAAAAATTGTCATTGCGAGGAGGCCTAAGGCCGACGCGGCAATCTCGTTTTGAATTTCAAATTTTGGTCATTCGTATTTGTTTAGGATTTCGTGCTTGCTATTTAGAATTTTCTATAATCCGTAGGGTGGGCACCACCCACCAATTACATGTGGAGCCTGTTCTCTATTCTCTAATTCAATAATTCTGCTTTTTGTTTATTGTCTCATCGCCTCTATTTTTTCTGTGCTCCGTGCCGCAGATAAAACAGGGCCGGCAGTGTCTAAAACCGCCAGCCCTTTGTGCAAATGTAATGGTGTGTGGTTATTCCGGGCGCTTTGTTTCCTTCTGAGTTAGCCTATTGTGCCAGCGTCTCGATTTTTTACAGTTTTATCGCTCGATTGTAGATATGGACATCATCAATCAGGCCGGAAAAGAAACTACCTGCATCAAGGGTCTTGCCGATACCAAGGTACTCGTCGGGCAACAAAAAAGGGCTGCAGGTGTTATACTCACAGCCCTTCAGTTCGGTGATACGAATTGTACTTTATGTCCTGCGTTTTCCCAGCTCTGCTGCCGTCTATCACCGCCAGCTTGGTTTGTTACTACTGTGTTGGTGGTACATTGCTGTTGAAGCAATCGTGGGAAAGCTTCCAGGAACCATCGTCCTGTCTTTTGTAGATGCCCAAGGCTTTGCCATCAACAAAAATTGGCTCGCCCCCTTCATTGGGAGTTAGTGATAATGTGTAAGTACACCAACTATATCCCAAGTCACCATCTACCTGAGTCTCCTCGGGATAGATGGCCATCTCGATTGTGAAGTTATCGAAGAGGGGCTTCATACTTGCCCGTAAATCCTCTTTTCCGAAAATGGCAGGTTCGTCTGGTGGCATCTTTACTATGTCATCCGTATTAAAGGACAGCCAAAGATCTAAATCTCCAGTGTTCATAGCGAGAGCATATTGATTCAGAACATCCTCGATTGCAGCGATGTCGGCTTCGACATCTACCTTTTCCTCCGTTAAATACTCAGCAAGGACGAGCAGGTCCTGGACATCGACAATACCGTCGCCCCAGGGCATTGGTCCAATGTCACACAATGGCTCGTCCGTGCCCCAATAATCAACCATGATGCACATGTCTGCGGCGTCAACAATTCCGTCGCCGTTGAAGTCAACGACTGGCTCGATTGGCGCCTGCCATATGTCATAATTACCGTACCCGCCGGGACGACGGGAGGTGAAGTAGAGCGTCAGCCCATCGGCCGAGATGCTCTGGCTGATGTCGTCAGCCGAAGTGTTGACTGGTGGCCCAAGATTCACCGGCGGTCCCCAAGAGTCGGAGACGGTTGCCCGCGTCGTCAACCAGATGTCGGATCCACCTAACCCACCGGGCCGAATTGGCTCGTCCTCGTAACTGCTAAAGAAGAGCGCCAAGCCGTCGGCCGAGATGCCCGGCAAACCGTCGCTATACGGACCGTTGACCGTTGGCCCAAGATTCACCGGGGTGCCCCAGGAGTCGTCTGTCGTTGGCCGCGTCGTTACCCATAGGTCTGTACCACCTGACCCGCCCGGCCGCTTGGAGTCGAAGAAAAGCGACAGGCCGTCGGCCGAGATGCTCGGATTGTTGTCCCAATTTGAACTGTTGACCGTTGGGCCAAGATTCACCGGCGTGCCCCAGTCATCCTCTGTCGTTGCCCGTGTTGTTACCCATATGTCCCGACCACCTGACCCACCGGGCCGGTTGGAGCCAAAGAAGAGCGACAGTCCGTCGGCCGAGATGACCGACGTAATGTCCCGAACCGAACTGTTGACCGTTGGCCCAAGATTCACCGGCTTACTCCATACGTTGTCTGTCGTTGCCCGCGTCGCTACCCATAAGTCCCAGCTGCCGTACCCGCCGGGACGACGGGAGGTGAAGTAGAGCGTCAGCCCATCGGCCGGGATGCTCGGACTGAGGTCCCAAGTTGAACTGTTGACCGTTGGCCCGAGATTCGTGGGAGTGCCGAAGGTAAAATCCGCCTTCGCATTCCCACAACTGGCGATAAAAAAGGCTGCCGCTATTATCAGGCACTTTTTTGGATTTGTTTTACTGCTCATTTTTGGTCTCCTTAAATTTTTAGCTTCTATTTACCTTCTTGTACTTAGCTTTTCGGATTCGCCGACCCTACTCTTATCAACGGAAAAAAAGGAGCAAGGGCACGGTTTTTGTTGAGATTTTCTTTAATAATTATTAAAATTTATGTAATATCTTTGAACTGTGGAGGTTAGCAAAACTTGAGGTATAGCAGCAACCACAAAACCCGGCAATTAGTTACTCTTGCAAAAGGTGGCGACGCGTCTGCGTTGGACCAACTGTACCGTGTCTATGCCGAGCGGGTACGGTGGCTGGTGCGCTTTCGCATAGGCAAGGAGCTTCGCTCCAAGCTCGAATCGATGGACCTGGCTCAAGAGGTTTTTATTCACGCCTTAGAGGGTTTGGGACACTTCACATACGAGAACGAGGGGGATTTTGTCCGATGGCTATCCAAAATAGCCGAGAACGCGTTTCGCGATAATTTAGACAAGCTGCACGCTGACAAGCGTGATATTCGTAAGGAAGTTCGACTTGGCAGTTATGAGCCGACTACGAGCGGTGGATCTGCCGGAACTCCCGGCCCCATTGACGCCACCACGCCGAGCGCTATAATGGCGAAGAGAGAGGATTTAGCCAAACTTGAGGAAGCCATAGATAAGTTGAGACCCGAATACAGGGAAGTGATTCTGCTTGCAAAAATCGAAGAACTCTCCTACAGCCAGATAGGGGAAAGATTAGGCAAGAGTGCCCGTGCGGTGAAGATGCTCGTCTCGCGGGCGATAGTGGCGCTGGCCAGTACTTTTGAGAGTGTCTGATGGCCGAAATAATTGACGACAATCAGGAAAGATTCATCAAGGATGCCGTGCAGCAATTCGTTGATGCCCAGATAGAGGGCCAACAGCCTGACCTGGACGAATTTGTGAAGAAATACCCTGAGTTTGAGCATCAGATCAGGCAGATGATCCAAAATGTACGCAAAATCGATGAGTTGTTTGCGAGCCTTACTCACGCGGAGGAGAGTGGCTCTGACAGCGCAGATGAGAGCGGCAGTCTTGTCGGCCAGAAACTCGGGGGCTTTGAAATCCGCGAAATGATTGGCCGGGGAGGCATGGGCGTGGTTTATCTGGCTCATGATACCAGACTTGACCGCTCTGTTGCTATCAAGAGTATGCCGGCTGAATTGCAGGCTGACTCAAATGCGCGGACGCGTTTCAGCCGTGAGGCCGAACTATTGGCCTCGTTGAATCACCCGAATATCGCTGTTATCCACGATATAATTGAGCAGGATGAGGGTGCCGGTTATTTGATTCTCGAATACGTCCCGGGCGAAACACTTGCCGAGCGTATTGCCGGCAAGCCGCTCAAATTGGAGGCCGCCCTTTCAATCGGCCGGCAAGTCGCCGAGGCCGTCTCAGCGGCTCACAAAAAAGGTGTCGTCCATCGGGACCTTAAGCCCGGCAATATCAAGCTCACGCCTGATGGCAGAGTCAAGGTGCTGGACTTCGGCCTGGCCAAACCCTCGTCCAGCAAGGATATAAAAAGTGATATTACCGCCACTGAGCCTGGCCGTGTAATAGGCACGCCGGCTTACATGAGTCCGGAACAAGCCCGCGGCAAACCAACCGACCACCGCACGGACATCTGGTCGTTTGGCTGCATTATGTACCAAATGCTGACCGGTAAACTTCCATTTGAGGGCGAGACTGCTACAGACACGTTAGCACTGATTATAGAACGCCAACCTGATTGGGAATTGCTGCCGCAGGATACTCCGATGAACATACGTACTCTTCTGCGCCGCTGTTTAGAGAAGGACCCGCGCCGACGGCTTGGAGACATCGCAGATGCAGGTATCGAAATCAGCGAGACGCTGAGCATACCAGCAACTGCACCGCCCGTGAAGTTACGAAGGATAGCGATGATTATTGGTGTCGTGGTTATTGGTATTATTCTGTCCAGCGTTGCTTTGAAGTTTCTTCCAAAAAAGGAAATTCCACCTTCATCACAGGTGATAAGGCTGGTGGTTCTGCCGTTTGAGAATCTGGGCCCTTCCGAGAATGAGTATTTCGCCGACGGCATGACTGATGAGATTACAGGTCGTTTAGCAGACATTCATGGATTGGGTGTTATCTCACGGCAGAGTGCAATACAGTATAAGAAAAGAGAAAAAAATGCACAGGAGATAGGAAGAGAGCTCCGTGTAGATTATATTCTGGAAGGAACGGTCCAGTGTGAGCGACCGTCAGATCCAAACAGCCCGGTGAGAATAAGAATCCAGCTCATAAGAGCTGCCGACGACACACACGTATGGACGCAGAATTACGATAATGATATGCATGAAGTTTTCCACCTGCAGTCTGACGTTGCCGAGCAAGTGGCACAGGCATTGGACATTACCCTGCTTGAACCGGAACGGCGAGCGTTGGAGTCCAGGCCAACAAAAAACATGGGGGCGTATGACTATTACCTGCGCGGCAACGACTACTTACGTCAAAGTATTCTCGAAAATGACTTCAGAATAGCCATTAGAATGTATGAAAAGGCGGTCGAGCTAGACCCCACGTTTGCCTTAGCCTACGCCCGGCTCTCGGAGGTTCATGCCAATATGTATTGGTTCTATTATGACCGCAGCGAAGAGCGTCTTGCCATGGCAAAGCAAGCGGTAGACAAAGCGTTGCAGCTTAATCCCGACTTGCCTGAAGCGCATCTGGCTCTGGGCCATTATTACTACCATGGTCATTTGGATTATGACCGTGCCTTGGAGCAGTTCGCAATCGCCCGTAAAAGCCAGCCCAATAACAGTGACCTGCTGAGTTTTATCGGTTTTGTTCAAAGGCGGCAGGGAAAATTCGAGCNNATCAAGAAGGCTTCCGAGCTTGACCCCCTCTCCTGCAAATTAGCCTGGGATGTCGGGTCAACTTTTGTGCTTCTGCGCAAGTACCCAGAGGCCGAGCCTTATTTTAACCGTGCCATCTCGCTGGCTCCTGATCAGCCCGCTCCTTATAGCAAAAAGGCTTGGCTATACCTTCTCGCCGAAGGCAGCACTGAGAAGGCGCGAGCAGTCCTGGCCGAGGCTCTGCAAAACATCAAGTCAACAAAAAACGCCGAGATTGTTAATTGGCTGGTCTTTATCGATGTGTGCGATGGGAACTATCAAGAGGCGTTAACGCAACTGTCTTCCTGGACTTTAGAATCTTTTGATATGTACTTCTACTTTATTCCCAAGGCACTACTAAATGCCCAGATCAATGGCCTAATGGGAAACCAGCAGCTCGAGCAGGCCTATTATGAGTCCGCTCGAAGCATTCTCGAATCCAAAATCGAGGAACAGCCGGAGGATGCGCGGTTCCATAGTGCGCTGGGCATCGCTTATGCGGGCCTCGGTCGCAAGGAAGATGCCATACGCGAGGGCAAGTTAGCGGTAGAGCTGCTACCTGTGAGCAAGGATGCCCTAAGAGGAGCGTTTCGGGTTGAAGACTTAGCCCGTGTCTACGTGATGGTCGGCGAGTTTGATGCGGCCATCGACCGGCTTGAGTTTCTGCTGTCCAGAACTGGAAAAATGTCGATTCCTTTACTTCGCCTTGACCCGGCCTGGAACCCCTTACGCAACCACCCCCGTTTCAAAAAGCTCATAGAGGAAGACAAATAATCCACCAAGCCGCCCTCCGTCTTCTGTTCTCAGTCTTCTACCTTTTGTCTTCCGTCTTAGGCCCTTTTACCTGATATCCTGCTTTCCTGATAATCTCCTACCTGATTTCCTGTTAACCTGATAACCCAATCTCTAATTAACTACTCACCAATTAACCACTCACCATTCATCTTATGTCTTGAGTCTTGGGTCTTGTGTCTTGAGTCTATGCAGTTTTATGGTCCATGAAGCCTTCGAGCTTGCGGGCGCGGACGGGGTGCTGGAGTTTGCGTATGGCTTTTGCCTCGACCTGTCTGACGCGTTCGCGTGTAACCTTGAAGATTCTGCCGACTTCTTCTAGCGTATAGGTATAGCCGTCGCCGATTCCGTATCGCAGCTTGATAATCTCGCGTTCGCGATATGAAAGCGTTTTCAGGACCACATCGATTCTGTCCTTTAGCATTTCCTGAGTAGCCGAGGCCACCGGCGAATCGACATCGTCATCTTCGATAAAATCGCCGAAGTAGCTGTCTTCACTTTCGCCTATCGGCCTGTCGAGACTGATGGGATGCTTGGAAATCTTAAGCACCCTGCGGGCCTCTTCAATACTCATCTCCGCCTCCTCGGCGATCTCTTCGATAGTAGGTTCTCTGCCTAACTTCTGATGCAGCACTTTGCTGGCTGTTCGCAGTCGGCTCATCGTCTCTATCATATGCACGGGAATACGAATAGTTCGCGCGTGGTCGGCTATCGCACGCGTAATCGCCTGGCGAATCCACCACGTGGCATAGGTACTGAATTTATAGCCCCTTCGGTACTCATATTTGTCCACGGCCCTCATCAGGCCGGTATTGCCTTCCTGGATTAAATCCAGAAAGCTCAGGCCCCGGTTGCGATATTTCTTGGCAATAGAAACAACCAATCTAAGGTTTGCGCTGGATAGCGTTCGTTTAGTGTTCTCGTACTGACCGAAGACTCTGTCCAGTGAGTTAAGTCTTTTGTTAAGCTGCTTGGGCGTTTCCATCACTAATTCGGTAAGGCCGTTCAGTTCCTGCCTCATCGTATTGATATCATCGATAGTTATATCGTCGTTAGGGCCTGCCGTGATTGTTTGTTCTAATTGGTGCATTTTACCGCAGATACCATGCAGCTTATTTTTGACTGGCTGAATTCTGCTGGTCCGCAGGCTAAGTTCTTCGAGCAGCGTTGCGACTTTTCGTTTATTTCGGCGTATCCGCTTCAATGCCGTCTTGGTTTCCTTCTTGTTGTGGTCATTGAGTGTTTTCTTAAAGAGGTCCTGGTTAATTTTCAGCAGTTTATCTACGGTCCTGATGTTCTCAGGGAGTCGCTTTTTTATTACGCTTTTGGTGAGTTGAGGTGCCGTACCTACTTTGATTGTTCTGTCGAACGACATCATGCCGTTATGTACCTGCTGTAGTAAATCGAGGGAGTTTCTGGCGCAGTAGTCGTTTTGGAGCATTTTCCTTCTAAAGGCCATTCTCGCTATTTCAATTTTTCGTGCGAGAGCGATTTCAGACTTTCTCGTCAGCAGAGGTATCTGTCCCATCTGAGTCAAATACATGCGAATAGGGTCGTCAATTCGTCTGGCGACTTCCTCGCCGACGAGTTGTTTTTCGAGCAGCTCGTCCTCTTTGAGCTGCTGTTCTTTGTCGACATCTTCATCTTCGGATGTTTCAAATTCCTCTTCCTCTTCCCGGGCTTTTGCGGCCTGCCGGGATTCGACGTCAGCCTCATCGAGCAGACTGATGTCCATTTCATCAAGGGTTGCCAGCAGGCGATCCAGACGGCCGGGGCTGATAGCTTCCTCAGGCAGCTCATCGTTCATCTCCTCGTAAGTGAGAAATCCCTTTTTCTGGCCCTTTTCGATGAGCGATTTTATCTGCTGCTCCGGGCTTATGATTTCGGCGGTCTTTGAGGAACCGTCATTAGAGCTCACACTATCGGGGATATTTTCTTCGGCTTTCTTTTTTCGTTTTCTTGCCACTTTTGCACCCTTTTATATGTTTTATCAAATCAATCCATAATCACAGCGGGGAAGAACGAAGCATTCCTCGCGTTTGCACCTGTGTCCAAAGTACCCCTGCCTGAGAATTGTAGAGGCAGGCGGTGCTAAGAGCCTATCCTAATAATCCCCGGCTTCGAGAAGGCTGCATCGGTTGGTCTTCGGCCGATGAGTAATTATTAAAATAGACTCTAAATACTTATGTTACGGCTATTTGCCGACGGTTGTTCACTAAACCATACCCACGTTGTGGGGGTTTTCCTTTCCTGTATTTTCATAGACTTTGCGTAGAAACTGTCTGGGGTTCTCTATCGTTTCGATGCGGCTTTTCTGTGTTTGATAGCGGTCAATCGCATTTAGGGCGCCTGTGAGGCGAGCCTTGAAATTACCTTTTTCCTCCCCGGCCTGGGTTAATTCCACAAGAGAGCTGCCGAGCTCTACAGATTCGGTTTTGGCTAACATCTCTGCAAGCGAAGCGTCAATATTGGTATTCAACGTTTCAAACATAATCGCAGCAATTTGTCTCAATATCGGTACATCAAAGATGTCCGCTGTAATCTTTTTCTTTACAATCTCAAAGAGCTTCGGCTCATTGAGCAATACTTCGAGGACCTCGCGCTGGGCGGTGGCAAAGAGGCCCCGGCCGTAATCTACGGTCCGGCCTTTTTGGTTTTCGGCGTTATAACTTGCAGCCCTTTGGGCCTGTCTGAGTCTCTTGCTCAGCTCGGCGTTAATTTGCTTAATGTCAAGGCCGATAATCTTCGAAACCTGGTTCACTATCAACCCGCGGTCTATCGGCGAGACATTGCCGGCCCATAAGGCGGTGGCTATCGTTTGTAAGTACTCTTCAATCGCCAGCCTTTTGCCGGCGAGAGTGTCTTCACTGCCGAAACTTGCTGTTAACCTGTTCCATTTGAACTGGAAGACATCGACAGCGTCGTTTACCAATTGTTCGAACTGCTTTTTGCCGGCGGTCAAAAGAAAATCGCAGGGGTCTTTACCTTCCGGTACCGAAGCAAGTCTGATGTCTATGCGCTGAGAGAGGCAGACATCCAGGGCCCTGTTGGCGGCTTCAATGCCGGCAACGTCACTATCGAAAAGCAAAACCACTTTTTTCGCATAGCGTCGTAAAATACGTCCGTGGCCGGCAGTGAAACTGGTCCCCAAGGTCGCAATGACGTTGGTGCAGCCGAATTGATGCGCCATTATGCAGTCGGTATAGCCTTCCACGACAACAGCCGTTCCCGTGGAGACAATCTGATGCCGTGCCTGCTCCAGGCCGTACACCGAATTGCTTTTGTCGAACAGAGGCGTTGTTGGGGAATTTATGTATTTAGCGCCGGTCTCATCGAGCGTACGACCGCCGAAGCCAATAACCCTGCCGGTTACATCGGTAATTGAAAACATCAGGCGGTTTACAAACTTGTCCTGATGTTGAGCTGTAATCAGGCCTGCTTGCCCGAGCAGTTTGGCTGGTATATTTTTAATCTTAGCCGCCTTGAGCAAATCATCGGGCGAATTAATAGCCAAGCCGAGCTGCCATTTTTTTATGCTTTCGGGAGTTATCTGCCTTTGGGCGAGATAGTCACGGGTTTGTTTTCCCTTTTTTTCATCGTGGAGGTTTTGCTGGAAGTATTTAGCGGCCCAGCCGTTGACCTTTGCCAGCTTGTTCGGGTCGATATCTTCCGATGGCTTTTGGGTTTGGCCCTTATCTTTGGCACGCCTGGTGGGTTTTAGCTTAATGCCTGCGCGCTCGGCCAATCTTTGAATCGCCTGGGGGAAAGTGAGGTTTTCTCGCATCTGAACAAATTTGAAGACATCGCCGCCGGCACCACAGGCAAAACACTTGAATATCTGCTTGACGCTGCTGACATTCAAACTCGGGCGATGGTCATCGTGGAAAGGACACATGCCTACCATTTCCCGGCCTTTTTTCTTGAGGCTTATGTGCTCGCCTATCACGTCAACAATGTCATTGGCCTGCTGAACCTGAACAACTATGCTATTATCAAACATCCCTGCCATATTACTTTGGCTCCGCCAAAAACGAGGCGATTCTTGATACCCCTCCGAGAAGCCCGCTCACGATGGGTACTCCTATTGACAACTGATAAACATTATCATCCGACTACTTAAGTATAGTCTTAATCGACTAAAAGTCAAGTTGGGCAATAAAAAGGCGTTTTAATGCTGTTAAAGGCGTTTTTTGTTAATTGGACATTTGGTGAAATCAGACAGTATTAGGAAGACGGAAGACGAATGGTGAGTGGTTAATTGGTGAGTTGTTGATGGTGAAATTGGATAAAGATATGTGCCGGCCCCGCTGAAGTAAGCCAGATGTGTATTTGGTTAGACCGGCAGTAAGGGAAATGCTTTAGATAAGCTTGTAGTACTTATCGTTAGCGAAAAGTACTACGTCTCTTCTTACAAATTGCCAAGATTGATTATTGAGCTGCCCGGAAATTGGATAAAGATACGTAACGTCCCTGTGGAAGTAAGCTAAACGCATATTTGGTCAAAGCGATAATAAGGGAAATTATTTGGAAGTGAAGAGTCTATGAAAAATAGGTGGCTTTTCTCATTTCGCAACTAATTTCGTACCTAATTTTATAGTGTGCCCAGCACGCCCCACCTTGCTGCGGTTTTTAACAAGTATGTAGTCTTTTTGATTAATCAAAAGGACTACTTGAACTTTTTAAGAATTGCCGAGATAGATTATGGATTATTAGGCTGTGCGGAAATATGATGAAGAAAAGATACACACCATATCTGCGGAAGTATGCCAAAGGCATATCTGGCTCAACCGGCAGTAAGGGAAATGCTTTGGATAAGCTTGTAGTACTTATCGTTAGCGAAAAGTACTACGTCTCTTCTTACAAATTGCTAAGATTGATTATTGAGCTGCGCGGAAATTTGAGAAAAAGAAGATATATGAGTAGTGCAAGGGAAAAATGAAAGTTTATTAGTTAATTGGTTAATTTGTGAGTAGTGAACTAAAGTGTCTAAAGTGAGCTAAAGTTAAATGGCAGAAGACGGAAGGCAGAGGACAGATGTGAATTTAATATCGAATATCGAACAAGGAATTTCGAA
>JABAOC010021282.1_pt1 | contig 11284 bp, 10 predicted proteins | sample 7062161 | NCBI WGS metagenome assembly JABAOC01 (sample SAMN14538625, study PRJNA623070) | marine sediment metagenome | biome: marine biome [ENVO:00000428]; feature: marine pelagic biome [ENVO:01000023]; material: deep marine sediment [ENVO:00002113] | place: India: Gulf of Khambhat ... | reverse complement strand
ACGAACGGCAGCACGATGCACACCCCCATAAGGTTGAACATCAGGTGGGCCCGCGCCGCACGCCTGGCGTTCACGTTGGTGCCCAGGGAGGCTATCTGCGCGGTGATGGTGGTGCCTATGTTGTCCCCCAGGATCAGGGGCAGCGCCTGGGGGAAGGTCAGCACGCCGTTGAAGGCCAGCATCTGGGCCACGGCAATCGTCGCGCTGGAGGACTGCACCACCATGGTCATGATCGTGCCGACCAGAACACCGGTCAGCGGGTTGCCCGCCAGGCGGACCACCACGGCCTGGGCCTGCGCGCTGTGGCGCAGGGGGCCGAAGGCGTCCTTCATCAGCGAGAGGCCGAAAAACAGCAGCCCGAACCCCAGGATGACCGAACCCCAGTGCTTCCACTGGCGCTTGCCGGCCACGTTAATCAGCAGCCCCACGCCGATGGCCGGCAGGGCGTAGTTGGTGATCTTCAGCAGGCCGATGCCGCTGACCAGCCAGGCGGTCAGCGTCGTGCCCACGTTGGCCCCCATGACCACGCCGATGGCCTGGCTCAGTTGCATCAGGCCGGCGTTGACGAAGCCCACCACCATCACCGTGGTGGCGCTGCTGCTCTGTACGAGACAGGTGACCGCCGCCCCCGCCAGCACGGCCACCAGCACGTTGTGCGTCATGATGCGCAGGATGCGGCGCATCCGGTCGCCCGCCACGCGCCGCAGGGCGTCGCTCATCACCCGCATCCCGAACAGGAACAGGCCGAGCCCGCCCACCACCAGGAAGACGATGTCCAGCGTGCCTTCCGGTTCCATCTCGACTCTCAGAGTAGGAAACAGGTGATCCGATCCGGCACCCACGGGTCGGGCCGCCCCGCGGGATGCGCCGCCGCCGCCCGGCCCCTCACCTCACGTGCTGGGGGTCGGTCTCCACGCGCGTATCGCCCCACTCGTCCCTGAAGCTGGACGTGGAGCGCAGGTAGTCAATCAGCTCGTTGAACTCCTGCCGGTCTATGGGCAGCTCGACCGTCTGCCCCTTGTGGGAGGAGAGGGTCACGGCGTTGGCCAGCTCCAGCGACATGAGGCCCTCTTCGCCCGGGGCGATCAGCGGCTCACCATGCAGGATGGCCCGCGCGAAGTTGCGCAGTATCACGTGGTGGCCGGACTCACACTCCTCCAGTTCCACCGGCACCTCCTGCACGTCCGGTGAGCCCCACATCTCGGTGTTCGTCCGGGTGAACTCGGCGATGGGTGGCTCGAAGCGCCAGCGCTCCAGCGGCCAGAGGCGCAGGCCGCCTTTGTCGCCCACGATCTCCAGCCGCCGCCGGCCGGGCTCGCAGGTGCTGAAATACAGGTATCCGGTGGCGCCGTTCTCATACTCCAGCACCGCCGCCGCCTGGTCCTCCACCTCGATCTCGTGCAGCACCGTGTCGCAGCGCCCCGTCACCCGGGCGGGCATGCCGCCCAGCAGGCAGAACACGTCCAGGTCGTGGGGCGCCTGGTTCAGCAGCACGCCGCCACCCTCCCCGCCCCAGGTGGCCCGCCAGGTCCCCGACTCGTAGTAGGCGTCCGAGCGGTACCACGGGCCGACGAGCAGCGTGCGCCGCAACTCGCCGATGGCGCCCTGCTCGATCAGCTCACGCGCCTTCTTCACGTCGGCGCGGCTGCGGTTCTGGAACATGACGCAGAAGACCTTGCTGCTCTCTCGGGCGGCCTGGGCCATCTTCTCCGCCATGCCGATGCGCACGCCGATTGGCTTCTCGCTCAGCACGTGCAGGCCAGCCCGAAAGGCGTCAACGGCGATCGGCGGGTGGAAGTAGTGCGGCGTGGCTATGACCACGGCGTCAGCCAACGCCCGGTCGAGCAGTTCCTGATGATCGGTGAAATGCTCCACCCCGAACTCAACGCCCATCTCGGCCGCCCTATCCGGCTCGATGTCCACCACCGCCGTCAGCTCGAACTCGTCTATCCTGCGGATGTTCCTGCAGTGTTCCGAGCCCATGCCGCCGACGCCGACCACCGCCACTTTCACCTTGCCTTCGCTCATGATACTCCCCGCGGGAACGGAGCCATTGGCACGTCCACGACCGGTCGCCGTTGTAACGGCTCAGGGGGGCCACGCGCAACCGAAACCGCTGTTCCGGCCTCCGCTGCTTGACGCCATGCCGGAGCGCGCGTAGTCTAGCCATGAGGCGGGGGCAAACCAGGGGGCATTGCCGTGCCGCGACTGCAGATAGACATGCTGCCGGTGGGCGATTCGGACGCCCTGCTCGTCGAGGTGCAAGCCTCTGAGGCGCCGGTGGTCATGCTGGTGGACGGCGGCCGCAACTGGGAGGACGGGCAGCGCATACTCGATCACCTCGACCGGTTCTACGGCGGGCGGCTGGACCACTTGATACTGTCACACATTGACGGCGACCACGCCGCCGGCCTGCTACACGTGGTGGAACGCCTCCAGCCCGAGCAGATCGGCGCCGCGTGGGTGCACGACCTCAGACGCCACGGCGTGGATCCGCAGCGCGCCATCGCCATGGCTGAACGCACGCGGAACGGCGCCCGCTCGAGCGCCGTGCGAAGTGTCGCCGAGCACCTGCGCCGGTCAGTCGAACTGACACACCGCCTCGTGCAGGCCCTGGAGGAGAAGGGCGTACCCGTGCAAGAGGCGTTCGCCGACGGGAAGGCCCGCGTCGGGCCGATGCAGGTGCTGGGGCCTTCGGAGGGCTTCTTCGAGCAGTGCGTGCACTTCTTCGACGACATCGAGCTGATGCACGAGACCGTGGAGGCTGGCGTGTCGTTCCGGCGCAGGAAGGCGCCCAGTAAGGGGCCCGCCGCCCCGGACGAAGTGCTCGACTCGGTCATGGACGACCCGGAGAGCAGCAAGCAGGCCTCACTTGTCTTGCGGCTGGACTATGAGGGAGACCGCTACCTGTTCGCCGGCGACGCCGGCCGGCGCGCGCTGCGGAAGGTGAGCGACCCGCACGAGCTGACCGACTTGCACTGGCTGAAGATCCCCAACCACGGAAGCAAACACAACCTGGACTCCGCGCTGCTGGACCTGATGCGTCCGCGGCTGGCTTACATATCCTCCAGCGGCATTGGGCTGAACCCCCACCCCGACCTGCTGGCCGCGCTGAAGGCCCGCGGTGCCGTCGTCTACACCACCGCCGGCAGCGGCAACGTGTGGCACCGCCGCGGCGACGTGCCCCCGAGGCCGGGCTACGAGACCAGGCGCCCCCGCTGAAGTCAGAGCAGCCCCCCGCGCAGCTCCCCCGGGAGCTCGTTCGGGTGGCCGATGACCTCCTCGCAGGCGTCCCCCGCCCTCCACTGGCCCCGAGCGTCTGGCGCGATGAAGACGTAGAGTCGCCACAGCTCCCTGTGCTGCCCTTGAAGGACGCGAATCTCCTCGCTGTTCAGGGAGCTGAGCGGTTCCATCCGGCCGTCCGGCATGGTGACGGGCACGTCCGCCTCCTTGAGGGCCATGTCGGAGGGCGCGCAGTAGACGGCGACCTGGTGGGGCGCGGCGCCCAGCTCATCGGCGATGCGCCGCTCGGCCTCATCGCGCGCGCCTTCCTCGTTCAGGTGATAGCGGGCGACGGCCTGCTCCACCGCCTCCTCCCCCATGCGCCGGGAGGCCATGTAGCAGCGCTTGAACAGGCGACGGCTGCGGAACCGCTGCAGCAGGGCGCAGAGGGCCGCGTCCTTCGGGAACCGCGCCTGCAGGCTCTCGACCAGCGAGCCGTCGGTCAGCCAGCACAGCTCCCCCTCGGTCAGCCCGGCGCCCAACGCGCGCTCTACGGCCTTGCTGACCATGACGCCGGCGGCGATCTTGGCATGATGGTAGTAAACGCGCTCGCTCAACACGTAGCGGATGCGCAGCAGGTTCGTTATCTCGCTCAGCGCGTCCCGCCGCAGCAGACCACCCCGGTGCAGGTCGAGCGCGAGCCGGCCGTCCTCAACGCGGAAGTAGTGGAACAGCCGCTCGTCGAACTCGTGGGACAGCCCGCAGAAGTAGTTGTCGCGCTTCAGGTAGTCGAGCAGGTCGGCGCAGATGGTCCCGTTGACCACCTCGGCCACGTAGCGCCGCTCGGGGGCCAGTTCGGCACCGGGCCGCAGCACCTCCAGCGCCAGCCGGCCGGCCTTGCTCCCCTGCAGGCGTTTCCCCAGTTCGCTGTCGCCCACCAGCATCTGGTAACGGGCGGGGCTGCGGTCGTGGCGTTCCAGCAGGCGGCGCTCGTCTTCGAAGGTGTGGCCGAAGGGGATATGCGTCACGTCGTGCACCAGGGCCGCCAGGAAGATGGCCTCCCTCTCGACCGCTGGCAGGTCAAGGCCGCCGTCCTCCTCGATTCGCCGCACGATGGCCTTCGCCATCCAGCAGGTGCCCAGGCAGTGCTCGAAGCGGGTGTGGTGCGCGCTGGGATAGACGTAGTAGGCGGCGCCGAGCTGGCGGATGCCCCGCAGGCGCTGCATCTGGGGCGTGTCCAGCAGGGCCATCTCGGCGTCAGTCAGGTGGATGTCCCCGTGGACTGCGTCTCGGAGCTTGCGGGTGTGCATCGAGTGCCTCAGGCTCTCGGAATCGTTCACCAACCGCGCGTATTCTAGCCGCCAAAGACGTAATCGTCAAAGACGGAGCGGGCGGCTACGGTTGCTGCTCGGCGGGCTGTTGCGGCGGCTTCTCGGCGCGGGGTTCGTCCGGCTGGGTGAGCTTCGAGCGCTCGGGCAGCTCGTCCAGGGACTTCAGCCCGAACGCCTCGAGGAACTGCCGCGTGGTTCCGTAGAGCATCGGCCGGCCCAGCTCGTCCGCCCGGCCGGTCACGCGGATGAGCCGCTTCTCGACCAGCGAGCGCAGGATGTGTCCGCACTGCACGCCCCGGATGTCCTCGACCTCGGCCCGCGTGATGGGCTGGCGGTAGCCCACGATGGCCAGCGTCTCGAGGGCGGCGTTGCTGAGGCTGTCCTGGCGGCGGTCGTCGTGCAGTTTCTGCACGTAGGGACCGAATTCCGGCCGGGTCAGCACCTGGAAGCCGCCCGCTATCTCCTCGACGCAGTAGGCCCGTCCCTCCGCGTCGTACTCCTGGGCCAGCTCCTCCACGAGCAACCGCACCTGGCGGCCGTCCTCCGCCTCGACGATGCGGGCCATGCGCCCGGTGCCCAGCGGCTTGTCGGAGCTGAACAGCAGCGCCTCGATACGTCGCTTCAGTTCCTGCCGGTCGGTCATTGGCCGTAGACTTCCCTGGTGCGCTCGATGATCCTCTGCACGGCGCGGCGTGTGGCCTGGGTGGCCGCCTCGCTGCTGATGGTGGCGCCTGTGATGGCAGCTATCTTGTCGGTGTCGCGCTTTACCTCCACCATCAGGTCGCTGAGCCGTTTGCCACTGAACTGTTCCTGGAACCAGGGTCTGCCGGGGGTGGACTTCTGCCCCGCGACGGCGCCCCAGACGGAGACGTCCTTCTCCACCATGTTGATGTTCTCCCCCAGGCCGGGAGTCTCCTGGCTGCTGACCACAGCCATGCGGCGAATTACCGGATCGTCGCCGAGCGGCCGGCCCGGCTCCAGCGCCCGGACGGAGGCCAGCACCTTGATCTCGCTGGAGTAGCCCTGCGCGGCGCCCATTGCCGCGTAGAGCACGCCGTCGGCGGTCTCGCTGCGGAACACCCTCCTCTCCAGCGGCACATCGGCGGGGTAGTCGCCCACGGTCTGCTCGGAGGACGCCTCCGGCAGGACGACCTCGAGCGTGGCCAGGAACGCCTTCCTGCTGTTGTCCTCGATGTCGTCCTGCATCGCGCGGAACAGCAGCCCCACCCCCAGCCCGCTGCCCAGGCAGATGAACGTGAGCACCAGCACGCCGCGCAGCAACCCCGCAGTCGCGGGGCGGATTCTGTGCTCCTGCGGCGCAGCCTGGTTCGATTCTGAAGCAGCCATCAAGCAGACCTCATTGCTGGTCTGGGTGTGCGTGAGCCGTAGAGCCGGGGCCGCACCCACCGGTCAATCAGCGGTGTGCACGTATTCATGAGGACTATCGAGTAGGCCACCCCTTCCGGGTAGCCCCCGTAGCGGCGCACCAGAGCCACCACGACGCCGCAGCCGACGCCGAACACCGCCCTCCCCCGCCCCGTCACCGGGGTGGTCACCATGTCGGTCGCCATGAAGAAAGCGCCGATGATCAGGCCGCCGGAGAGCACGTGGTAGAGGGGATCTGCCGCCCAGCCGGGGGCGTCCTCGGGCACGGGCAGCACCCACGTCAGCAAGAAGACGGTGCCAGTGTAGGCCAGCGGGACGCGCCAGTCCACGATGTTCCTCGCAATCAGGTAGATGCCGCCCGCCAGCAGGGCCACTTTGCAGGTCTCCCCGATGCAGCCGGGGACGGCGTTGCCGAACAACAGGTCGAGGTAGCCGTAGGCGGCTTTGGCCGTGCTGTCGGCCAGAGGAGAGGCCCTGGTCACCGCGTCCGCCGCCCTGCCCCACAACGCTCGGGGCACCGGCCAGGCGGACAGGCTGATCTGCGGAGCATAGGCGAACTGCAGGAACACGCGGGCGGCCAGCGCCGGGTTCCAGATGTTGTTGCCCAGCCCGCCGAAGGCGTGCTTGGCGATGGCAATGGCGAACACCGCGCCCACCGCCGGCACGTAGGGCGCAACGCTGGCCGGCAGCACCATCGCCAGCAACAGGCCGGTCACGAAGGCACTCCCGTCGGCGGCATGGACCAGGGGCCTGCCCCGCAGCCGCAGGCAGACCACCTCGGTCGCCTCCGCCGCGACGATGCTGATTACGTAGACCCGGACGGCGCCCAGCCCGAAGAAGTAGATGCTCAGCGCGGCGGCCGGGACGAGTGCCGCCACCACGTTCCACATGATGATCGGGATGCCCTCGGCGGCGCGCAGGTGAGGCGAGATGCTGACCAGCAGTCTGTCGGCACCGCCGGCGGCCTGCTCGTCCGGGCTGCTGCTCACTGCTGCTCCTTCTTCTGGCGCCGTCGCAGCTCGGCTTTGCCCAACTTGATCTGCTGCACGATGCGCCTCCTGGCGGGGCAGACGTACGCGCAGCAGCCGCACTCCTTGCACTCCAGGACGTTCATCCGGCGCGCCGCCTCCCAGTCGCCCTGCTCGAGAGCCACGCTCAGGTCGCTGGGCACCAGTCCGAGGGGGCAGTGCTGCACGCAGCGCCCGCAGCGGATGCAGGCCCGCTGGGGTGGCACCTGCGCGTCCCGTCTCAGTATCAGGCAGTTATTGCCCTTTATCAGCGGCAGGTCCAGGCTGCCCTGGGCGACGCCCATCATGGGGCCGCCGAGGATGAGCTGGTTGGCGCCCCGGCGGATGCCCTGGCGGCGGAGGATGTCGCCGATGTTCGCGCCAATACGTTCGACGAAGTTGCCCGCCTCGTCCACTCCGTCGCCGGTCACGGTGACGGGCCGCTCAACCAGAGGCCGCCTCAGGCGCACCGCGTCGCGGATGGCCAGGGTGGTGGCCACGTTGTGCACCAGGCAGCCCACGTCGGATGGCAGCCCCCCGCCGCTGGGCACTTCCCGGCCCGTCACGGCGGTGATGAGCTGCTGCTCGGCCCCCTGGGGATAGCGCACCTCGAGGGGCACGACCTCGATGCCCCTCTCCTCCTCGACGGTGCGGCTCAGCAGCTCGATGGCATCCGGCTTGTTAAGCTCTATGCCAATCCAGCCCTTGTCGGCACCGACGATGCCCATGATAAGCTTCAGCCCGTCGAGCAGCTCCTGGGGCCGCTCCAGCATCAGGCGGTGGTCCACCGTCACGCAGGGCTCGCACTCGGTTCCGTTGACGAACACGTCTGTCACGGGCGAGTCGTCCGGCGGGCTGAGCTTGACGTGGCTTGGGAAGGTCGCACCGCCCAGCCCCACGACGCCGCACTCCTGGACCAGCTCCACCATGCGTCCGGTTGACATCGCCGCCACGTCCTGGGATTCGTTCGTCCCATCGGCCCAGCGCTCCTCCCCGTCGTTCTCGACGACCACCGCGGGTACCAGGGCACCGGTGACGTTATAGACGTGCTCCTCGACGGCGACCACGGTTCCGCTGACGGAGGAGTGGATGTTGGCGCTGACATAGCCCTGCGCCTCGCCGACGAGCTGGCCCTTGGCGACGGTGTCCTTCCTCTTGACCACGGGGGCGGCCGGCGCGCCGATATGCTGGACCATGGGCAGGACCACCCGGTCAGGCGCCGAGGACACGCGCAGGGGCTCCCCCTGCGTGCGCTCCTTGCGGCCGTCTGGGTGCACGCCGCCGCGCGCGAACGTGATTGTGTCGGTCTCTACGGCCATACNNGTCGGTCTCTACGGCCATACGGTCCTCACTTGCGGTGCGCGCGCAGCACCCGGCCTACCTGGCGGACGGCCTGGCGCAGGCGCTGCTCGTTCTCCACCAGGGCCATGCGCACGTGCCCCTCGCCCGCTTCCCCGAAAGCGGCCCCGGGCGATACGGCCACGTTGGCCTCTTCCAGCAGCATGAAGCTCAGATCCACCGAGCCCATCTGGCGGAAGTCCTCCGGCACCGGCGCCCAGACGAACATGGTGGCCCGCGGCTTCTGGACCGGCCAGCCGATGCGGCTCAGCCCGCGGCACAGCACGTCGCGACGGCTCTGGTAGAGGGCGGCCTGGCGGCGGACCTCCTCCATGCAGTCCCGCAGGGCGATGATGCTGGCGATCTGCACGGGCATGAACAACCCGTAATCGTAGTAGCCCTTGATGCGCGCCAGTGCCTGCACCACATCCTCCCGCCCGACGCAGAACCCCACCCGCCAGCCGGCCATGTTGAAGCTCTTGGACATGGAGGTGAACTCGACGCCCACCTCCTTTGCACCCGGAGTCTGCAGGAAGCTGGGCGCCCGGTAGCCGTCGAAGGTCATGTGGCTGTAGGCGAAGTCGTGGACGATCAGTATCTGGTGCTCCCGCGCGAACCGGACGGCGCGCTCGAAGAAGGGCGCCTCCACCGTGAGCGTGGTGGGGTTGTGGGGGAAGTTCAGCAGCAGGAAGCGCGGCTTCGGGTCCAGCCCGGGCACCATCCCGTCCAGGCGCTCGAATAGCTCCGGCTGGTTGGAGATGGGCACCGTCACCACGTCCCCTCCGGCCAGTGCCACGCTGTGCAGGTGCGGCGGAAAGGCCGGCGTGGGCACCAGCGCCGTCTGCCCCGGCTCCACAAGCACCAGCGCCAGGTGGGACAGGCCCTCCTTGCTGCCGATGGTGCAGACCACCTCCGACTCCGGATCTACGGGCACGTCGAACTCCCGGCCGTAGAAGCGTGCCACCTCGCGCTTCAGGTTGAAAATGCCGTCCGCGCTGACGCTGTAACGGTGGTTGCGGGGGTCCTGCACCGCCTCCACCAGCTTCTGGATGATCACGTTGGGGGTGGGGTCGTTGGGGTTGCCCATGCCCAGGTCAATGACATCCTCCCCGGCCCGGCGGCGCGCCATCTTCATCGCGTTCAGGCGGCCGAAGATGTACTCGGGCAACTGGCCCACACGCTGTGCGAACTCAATGTCCATCATGCCTTGTCCAGTGATATCTCGATCTCGGATTCCGCCTTGAGCTTCACCAGCAACGCCCGGATGCGCGTGCGCGCCCGCTGGAGGAAGACCTCGCGTTCGAGCCGCTCGCGCACAGACTCCAGGGGCGGACGTTCGGCGGGATGGCGGTGTTCTACCACCTTCAGTATACGATATGTGTGCTCGTGCCTGAAAGGTCCGCTGACCTGGCCGGCCTCGGCGTTCTCCACGTAAGAGTAGTAAGGGTGGGAGCTTGTGACAATCAGGGGAGCCTCTCCCTGCATCCACGCACCGGGCCGGCCGGCCTCGGTCTGCAGCACCAGGTCGAAGTCCACTCCCTCCCGCAGCCGCTCGTAGAGCCTGCGGGCCGCCGCGGCCGTATCGGCGGTCATCTCGCGAACCAGCACGCTCTCTCCGTAGAGGTCCTCGTAGGCGGCGCGGACGTCCTCTTCGGAGACCTCGACCTGATCGGCCACCAGCTTCTCAGCCAACAGCGTGGCACGCACGTCCTGCCGGCTGACCAGCTCCCGGATCAGGTTCTCCTTGAACGCCGCCGCGGAGACGCCGTTCTCCGACAGGAACTGCTCCAGTTTGCGGGGAGTCATGTCCCGGCGCGCGGCGCGTTCTTCGAACAGCTGGTCGGCGATCTCGCTCAGCCTCTGTTCGAGCGCTTCGTCGGAGACGGTCAGACCCGCCTGCTCCGCCTGCTGGAAGATCAGCTCGCGCTCGACGTACATCTCAATCATCGGTGCCCCGAACTCCTCGATCAGCGCGTCGGCCAGCTCGGAGACCGGCAGGGGCTCACCGGCGACGTAAGCCGCCACGTCGCGACCGAGCACACGGCTCACCGCCGGCCAGGAGGACAGGTTGGTCACCAGGTCGGCCTGCCGGTGCAGCTCCGCCAGGAGCATGTTGTACCGGCGCAGGGCCTCCACGGCGCGGAACTCGGCCCGGATCTCCTCCCGGACCTCCTCGAACTCCGCGTCCGAGGCAGGGATCACGCGCAGCAGCCGCAGCACCTGCCACAGGTCGTCCATCGGGCGCACCCTCAGCTCGCCCGCCTCCATGCCGGCAAGCGCCGTCCCGACCGCCGAGTCCGCTGCCACCGGGCCGATCCTGCCCTTGTGAGGCACGCTGCCGCGGTCCAGGCTATAGCGCAGCACGGCGGCCTGCCACGAGTCGGGGTCGTCTCGCAGCGTCCGGGCTATCTCCTCTGCCAGATCGCGGTCGGCCACCAGGATGTGGGCCGCCGCGTAGCGCGGGCCGCGCGTGCGGCGGAAGTAGGCCCGAAGCTGGGCCTCGCCCAGGTCAATGCGCTCCTCCAGCAGCTTCTCGCACAGCAGCTTCAGCCGCAGGCGCGTCTCCGAGACACTGCGGTCCAGGTCCCGCTGCAGTTCCTTCAGGTCCCACCCGTACTGCTCGGCGGTCAGGCGGAACTCCTCCGGCCCCATGCGCGTGTTGGCCAGCACGCCGCGCATCAGCAGGCGTCGTTCCAGTTCCCGGCGCGCTTCCAGCTCCTCCTCGCTCACGGTGATGCCCCGGCGCCGGGCGGCCTGCTCGACCAGGACGCGGTCCACCATGCTGGGCAGGGCGCTGCGGCCCAGCGACTGCACCAGCGCGCGGCCGAACTCCTCCCGCGTTATCGGCTCCCCGTTCACACGGGCCACCAGTTCTCGGCCCCTAGCAGCCTGTTGAGGAACTGGATCTGGTCGCGTTGGGAGCGCCGCGCGGTCGGATGCAAGGCGCGCCGACGCAGGCGATGCTCTATGTATCGTCGAGGAGGCGCAACGCAGCAGACG
>JABAOC010000537.1_pt1 | contig 11285 bp, 8 predicted proteins | sample 7062161 | NCBI WGS metagenome assembly JABAOC01 (sample SAMN14538625, study PRJNA623070) | marine sediment metagenome | biome: marine biome [ENVO:00000428]; feature: marine pelagic biome [ENVO:01000023]; material: deep marine sediment [ENVO:00002113] | place: India: Gulf of Khambhat ... | reverse complement strand
TACGGGTGGGTCTGCCGATAACAACCGGTTGGGAAGGAAGCACGAGCTGGATACATGGCTAACCCATTCCTTGACGGCCTATGATAACTATAATGGTGTTGGCCTCTTCAAGGGGAAGGGCGCGTTCAAGGATTTCCGTATACTCGCCGGAGTATACGAAAGTTGGCACCACTTCGTCGTGCTCGCCGATAGCGATACCAAGAAGATGGCTGATCTAAAAGGGAAGATCGTGTGCATCGGTGCGGCGGGGAGTGGAGCCGCAGTAAATTCGGAGAATATATTCAGAGCCATCGGCCTTTGGGATCAGATTAAGCCAGAATCCTGGACGTTCGACGCATGCGGCCGAGGATTGCTCGATGGCCAGGTAGGTGCCATAAGCTTCAGCAGCGCCCCCATGCCCGCTATTGTAACCGTGGAGGCGATGAAAAAGATTCGTCTCCTCGAATTGAGCGATGAGGAGTTCAAAACGGTACTTGGGAAATATCCTGCTTATAAGAAGAGCATGATGCCAGCAGGTGTCTACAAGACATGGGAGAAGGAATACCCATGCATAGCCTTTCAGGTATATTGGGCCGCACACAAGAAGGCGAAATCGAAATGGATCTATCAGCTGATGAAGGTCGCCTTCGATCCCAAGAACGCCAAGACGATAGGCAGGATCCATCGGCAGTGGAAGACGTTGGCTCCTTCGTTTGACTCCATGAAATCCATGGGGATTCCTCTCCACGCCGGAGCAGTGAAATTCTGGAAGGAGAAAGGCGAGGCTATTCCCTCAGAGTTAATCGAGAAGTAAGATTTTCAGCGCTTAGGGCACCGTCCATTCGTGGTCAGAGTCGGAAAATGGTATCCGAGACTTTGGATGGTGCCCTAAATTGCTTCTTTTGGCCCTGAATTATCTCGAGCAGTCAGGCGTTTCAATGAGCGAGACCGTTGTCGAAGAAACCGAAACTAAAATGCGACGGTTGCATGGGAAAACGGCCCTAATCGCCAGTATCGTTGCGGCCGGGTTTTCCTCGCTCTTCATCTACACAAGCGGTTTTGGTTTCATCTCCTCAGAACTCCATCGTGGTGGATACCTCCTGTTTACCATGGTGCTCTGCTTCCTCCTCTATCCCCTCGGAAAAGCTGCGGCGAGGGATAGGGTGCCAGTGCTGGATTGGCTGCTGTGTCTCCTCGTTATTATTACGATAGGTTATTGGATAGTGGAGTATCCCTCGTATGCTTATCGCATCGGAAATCCCAATCGCATTGATATCGTGATGGGCGCCATTTTGATTATTCTCTCCTTCGAGATGGGACGGCGGGTAGTGGGATACGTTTTACCAGTCCTGGCAGCACTCTTCATACTCTATGCGTATTTTGGCCCCTATGTGCCCGGGATACTGGCTCACTACGGTTATAAGTGGGGCAGGATTTTCGAATTTCTCGGGGTCAGCATGGGAGGGATATACGGCATTGTAACCAATACGTATGCTACCTTCATATTTCCCTTCATCGTCTTCGCTTCCTTTCTTCAGGCGGCAGGCGCGGGATCCGCTATAGAGGATTTTTCCCGTGCAGTCGCGGGCGGTACGAGGGGAGGCCCGGCCAAGGTAGCCGTCGTTTCCAGCGGATTTATCGGGTCGATTACCGGGTCTTCGGCTGCCAATGCCGTGGCTACAGGTTCTTATACCATTCCCATGATGAAGAGAACGGGGTATGAGTCCCATACTGCGGCAGCGGTTGAGGCCGCTGCATCCACTGGTGGTCAATTCCTCCCACCGATTATGGGCGCAGCAGCATTCTTAATCGCCGCGTTTACGGATACCTCCTACCTAGAGATCATTAAACTGGCTGCTGTTCCTGCAATCCTCTACTTCTTAGCGGTGGGGATGATGGTGCATTTCATAGCTGCCAGGGAGGGACTGCAGGGATTACCGAGGGAACAGTTGCCGAGATTGTGGACTGTCATCCGACAGAGAGGCCATCTCCTCCTCCCCATACCGATTTTGCTGACTGTTTTGATCGCTGGTTTCTCCCCGCAGAGAGCCGCCTTTGCCGCCATCATTTCCGCGGTGCTCCTGAGTTATATCCGGAAGGACACCCGCATGGGGCCACGAGAACTCTTCGATGCCCTCGTATTAGGCGCGAGAAATTCATTGACCGTTGGGGCTACAGCCGGAGTGATTGGGATCATCATCGGTGTTGTTACGATGACGGGTTTGGGCATTAAGTTCTCCTCCATTGTTCTGTCTCTGTCCGGGGGAATTCTCCCCATCACCCTTCTGCTTACCGCCGTCGGTGGCTATATTATCGGGATGGGCGTCACAATAACGGCTACGTATATCCTTCTCTCGGTACTCGCCGTCCCCGCCCTCATGGAGCTTGGAGTGCCGTTATTGGCAGCCCACTTGTCAGTTTTTTGGTTCTGCGAAACTGGTGGGGTTACGCCACCGGTCGCCCTGGTGGCCTTTGCTGCTTCATCAATAGCCCGGTGCAGCCCGTATAAAGCTGGGCTTGCAGCAGTGAGATTGGCCTCACCCCTCTTTATTGCTCCTTTTCTCTTCGTATATACCCCTATACTGTTCAACGGCACCCCGGCACAGGTGATAGAGACCATGGTGAGCTCCGCAATGGGATTCGTCGCCTATGCGGGGATGATGCAGGGCTACTGGTTGAGGAGAGCCAGTATCGCCGAGAGGGTAGTGTTGGGATTCGGCGCACTCTGTTTATTCGTTCCCAATATTTATTCGGACATTCTCGGATTAGCAGTCCTAACGGGTGTGACGCTGGTGAATCGAAGGAAGCACGAAGAGGCATTTTAGATGGAGGGCCACGGCAATCACCTCCAACCTTGGTGTCTTATTATGGGAAAGGAGCAGTGAAATGAGGAAGGTCGTTGTAGCTGATGAAGTTGCCTTTGAGAAGGTCGATTGGGGACTCACGAAGAATCTCGTGGGACCTCAAAGCGCAGGCTCAAAGTACCTCAAGGTGAACATAACCGAGTATCTGCCCGGCTACGTCCACAAACTTCACTCCCACCCAAATCAAGAGGAGGTTATCTACGTCCTCTCGGGAAAAGGAATCACGGAGACAGAGGAGGACAGAAGGGAAATTGGACCAGGTTCCGTAGTTTTTGTTCCCGCAGGGGTAAAGCACGCCACCTTGAATCTGAGCACTACAGAGTCTCTCAAGGCAGTAATCATAAAGGGTCCTCCGGAAGAGGGTTCTTAAAGGGATCAACTGATAAAGTCTTCTATTTCCGGGCACGGTTTGGAACGTGTCAACGGATTTACGGATTCAGTCTTTCTCTTTTAGATCTTGCACACGCCGTTATCAAGTACGGCTTTTCCATCGAAATAGATCGTTGTGTCCTTGTACATCGCATCGATGTGATTGGGGGCCAAGACCTTCCCGCCAATGGCAAAATTACTGCCGATTCCAGCATGGCAGTTCCCGAGGCGGCCAAGATCCTCTAAGTTTGTGGCCGCCAACCGTGCCTCCGGATTAAGGCCGATACCGAATTCCGCATAGTTGTATGCCTTTTCATCATCCAACGATTCAAGAATCTGGCTCAACTGAGCTGCTGCCATATCCCCTTGAATGTCAACCACCCTTCCTTCCTTAACGATCAGTGTTACATGATCGAAGAGCGTGATGCCGACGCTCATGACGCTTACATCACTAACAACCTTACCTTCAGCGGTTCCTTCGAGGGGAGAAATGTTGATCTCGCTATCGGGAAACGCCGCAAATTGGCCCGGTTCTCTAAACAAACCCGTTTCATATTGCACGGGCCGCCCCTTTACGTATCCCCGAATATCCGTCCCCAAGGGGGTAGTTACCCGTATCTCTTCAGCTTCCGCAAGAGCCGCGCCGAGTCTCCGTCCGAGCCTGTCACACGCTTCGTAGTCGGCATTGATTGCCCCAACACAGAGCGCATCTTCCGTGACTTCGCACATGGTGCTTCCACGCTTGCCCGCCTTAATCGCTTCGACTCGTGCCTTGGTATGGGTTTGTGACCACGTTGAGGGTTGTAGGAATACATCGGCTTCTCTAAATGCCGCAACGACAGGCTCAGGGAGTTGCGCCCCATGCACGCCCACAGGGGGAATCATGATGATGATAGGGATCCCTCCGACGGCATACGCAGCTCCGGCCAACGCCTCTGCAATCCTCAGCTTGTTACTATCCGTTGAAATCAAAACCGTTTCACTTTCTTTCACACCCCCACAGTCCATGACCTTCATTGCCCCGCGCATCATCTGCATGGGGCTCGAAGATCCCGGTACGTAATGCCAGTACGAAATGGGCCATTCCCTAGTACTCATCGTCCACTCTCCTTTCTCTCAGTGATTTGTCTCAAAAAGGGACGTTGGCCAAACCCCTTCAACAGTGGTTTGGTCTCCAGTATGATTCTTCCTATAACGCCCTTCCCGCTTGAAACCCTTCCATCATAGCTTCCAGAAGCGTTCGCGGTTCGACGCAGTCGCCAACCTTGACAATCGGTAATCCCGACGAGATAAGCTCGTCAAAAAGGTCATCATTTGGCTCGACACCAACGGCAAATACGAGCGTTCCAACCTCCGCTCTCATCTCCTCGTTGTCTCTCTGAATAACAGCGGTCTTCCCGTCAACCCGTTTGAGCTCCGCCCCTGTGTAAACCCTCACACTATTCTTTTGGAATCTCAAAGTAAAATACGCCTTGGTATCAGCATCACCGGCGGTGCTGATCTCCGGCAAGATTTCGACCAGTATCACCTTTTTTCCCTGCTCGCTGAGGAGGTCTGCTGTCTCGCATCCGACCAAACCGGCTCCAAGGACCAGGACGGGTTCTTGAAGTTCGGCCTCCCCCGTAATCACCTGCCATGCAGTTGCGGTTAGATTGGTCTGCAAGCCCGGGATATCTAGGGTGCATGGGCGGGCACCCAGAGCACACATGAGCACATCTGGATTATGCTTTTGAATGAGTGAAGGAGTCGCTCTTTCACCGGTGATCAGCTCAATATCCGTCTTTTTGAGCCGATTCGTAAGGAAGCGCTTAAACTGCTGGATCTCTTCTCTGCCTGGGGGGAGGGATGCCAGGTTCAACTGACCTCCCACATCTTCCTCCATTTCGATGAGCACGACTTTATGCCCTCTCTCCCAGGCTGCATGAGCCGCTTCCAATCCCGCAGGGCCAGCACCAACGATAAGGACCTGCTTGGGGGCCGAAGCCTTAGGGCACGGGATCTCCTCCTCTCGTCCAAGAGTCGGATTGATCGAGCACAGAATATCCAGCTGCTGGAAGATGCGCTTGTAGCAGCCCTCATTACATGCAATGCAGGTTCGAATCAACCCTTCCTCGCCATCAAGGGCCTTTTGGGGAAAGTGGGGATCAGCGAGAAATGGACGACCCATGGCCACGAGATCGGCCTTGCCTTGGGCGATGATCTCTTGTGCCAGCGCTGGATCGTTAATCCGTCCAACAGTGATTACCGGGATCCGAAGAGCTTTCCTCATTTCCGCTGCCAGGGGGACGAGGCATCCGCGATCGGTCATCATCGGCATGGTTCGCAAGATCTGGTGGGCTTGGTCGAGGTCGCCGATCTTTTCTCCCCCCGGGGCGCCGGCGGAGACCATAATGGCATCGATTCCGGCTTCCTGGGCGAGAAGTGCAATTTCGGTCATCTTCCCCAGGTTCAACCCTCCCACGATAAATTCATCCCCGCTAATCTTGATGGTCAAGGAAAAGTCTCTCCCCAACTGCTCCTTTATTCCCCGGATGATTTCCAGGAGAAACCGAATTCGCCCAGGCAGGTCTCCCCCGTATTCGTCGATTCTTCGATTGGATAGGGGAGAGAGGAAAGAGGGAATCAAGTATCCGTGGGCGCAATGGATATCAACGCCGTCGAAGCCTGCCTCGTGGGCTCGTGCCGCCGCCTCGATGTGTGCTTTAACCAATCCCGTGATCTCGTCCTTCGTGAGGGTTCGCGGGATTTCTCCCCCCCGTTCGACCGGCACTGCAGAAGGGGCCACGGGCTGGAGGCCGGTGATTTCAGCGTGGGCGCGCCTTCCTGCGTGGTGGATCTGGATGAAGATCTTTGTATCATTATTCAGCCCATGGACCGCTGTAGTCAATCCACGGAGCTTCTGGGCATGTTCCGAAGAGGAGAGGCCGAGCTGATTCATGTACCCCTTACCTTCGGGGGTGAAAAATGTTCCCTCGACGATAATGAGACCCACACCGCCTTTGGCCCGTTCCACGTAGTAACGTATCAATTTTTCCGTGGGGAATCCCTCTTCGGTGGCATAGTTCATGGTCATGGGGGACATGACCAGCCGATTTTTGAGCCTGATGTTTCCAATCTGGAAAGGCTGAAATAAGTCGGGGTATTTCATACACGATCTCCATTCAACCAAACTTTCCCTTCGGCGCATTGAATAGATCGCCATGTCGGTAGCCAAGATGAGGCAGCACGGAGTCCTCAAGAGAAACACGAAAATTCAAGAGATCGAGTGGATCATGAGCTCTCTCGGTTTTCCTGTTCATCAGACTCAACAGAAAGCCAGCTCCAGAGACATCTCCGATGAAAATGAATCCGATCACTTGCCCGGCTCTCATCACGATCTTTCGATAGGACTCTCCGACTTCCTTTTTGAAGACGTCCACGTCCGGGCCTCTTTCGTGATATGGATATCCTGCGGCCACTACCCGAAGGCCGAAAAGAGTGAGGGCATTCAGCGGGAAATTATGGATATAGGTTCGATTTCCCCCTGCCATATTCCACCCGGCTATCGCCCCCTGACGGGCCGCGGCCGGCCAGGTGGCGTTATTTACCCGTTCGGAGGTAATCGAATCGATGGTCATCGCTACATCACCCGCTGCGTAGGCTCCAAGGACATTGGTTTCCATGCGCTCGTTCACCGAGATGCCACCCTGGAGATCAATCCCGGTGTCGGCGAGGAATTCCGTGTTCGGTCGCACGCCGACAGCCTGAATAAAGGCCTGTGCGGGAAAGGCACGGCCATCCTCCATGTGCACCCCCGTAACCCATTCCCTCTCGGTCAGGATTTCGGCCACCCCGACATCGGTCTCAACCCGTATGCCGTGTTTACGGAGCCTATACGAGATTAAGAGGGAAGCATTCTGATCGAGCATACGAGAAGCCAATTTGGATTCCTTCTCAAGAACGGTTACGCTTAGATCCCGTTCTCTAAGGTGGCAGGCGAGTTTCAGGCCGATAAATCCACCCCCGACGATGACGACTTCCCTGAGATCGGACACCCTGTTCAAAATAGCCTCCGCGTCGCGCACATTACGGAGGGCGGTAACACCATGTGCATCAGCGCCGGGTATCGGCAGCCATATGGGGGATGAGCCCGTGGCGATTAACAGCCGGTCGTAAGATATCTCTTGGCCGTCCGCCAATATGAGTTTTCTGGATCCCGTCTTCAATTCAACCGCCTGGCTGTCAAGCCTGACATCGACCCTCTTCCGTTGGGCCCACGAGGAATCTCGGAAGAACAGACTATCTCGAGGACGCCCTCCTGCGATCCAATATGTCAACATGACGGGGGAAAACGCGAGGACCATATCTTGGGAAACCAGTAAAATGGGATGTTCCGGGTCTCGCTTGCGTATGGTCTCCGCGGCAAAGATACCCGCTGGGCCGCCGCCCACAATGAGGAATTTCATGCCCTCCCCCTGAGCAATTCCAGGACTGCGGGAATTACCTCTCCTGCCCGAGGAGGCATATAAACGGTGCCAACTTTATCTTTGAGGTCCTTGCAGAGGAATTTCTCTGCTATCTCACTCCCGTGAATGGGCAACGTGGGATAAGATACCACGGTAAATCCGCATACCAGCGCTCCAAGCACCGAAGCCGGAGACTGAGAAAATGCCACCACAATAGCGCCAACCTCGGGTACCGATAGTGACCACCTTTGGAAGAATCTCCGTGCGATGTTCGGTAACGTGTTGATGTCTCTTATACGGAGATAGAGGACATCTCCTTTCAATTCTTGTTTGAGTTCTCTAGTCGTTCGGGTAACGAATTCCTTGGGAAGGTCTTCCTCTCTAGAGAAGAGGGCAACTACTGGCAAAGGCTTTAACGGAAGATGTTCCATGACATCGAGGGCTTTCCGTTCACTCTCCTGTAGCCGTTTTCGACTGGTCAAATAGTGCATATCACGGCAAAGCTCTTCACAAATGAACTTCAACATGGAGGTTCTCAGACATTGCCAAAGGATCCCCTCGACCGCTATAGATTCCTTTTGCTCATTGCTCAGTGTTTCAAATATCAGGCTGGTTAGGGAGTTAGGCAGGAGTAAATTTCGGTGAATAAACGGAAAGGGCCCTTCGGGATAGAGCGAGGCGAGCAACATGTTCGGTCTCTCAGACTCGGNNCTTCTCGGCAATCTCCTTGAGTCTACCGTCGGCTGTAACCTTAGCCGTTGACCGTGAGGAAACCGATGGTCTGAGCTTCCGTATAGTTCCGCTGAGATGTTTCAATTCCCCTGCTCCCTCCAATGCAACGAGGCGGAGCAGGTTCTTAGCAACGATCAAGTCCGCACTGTCCCCGCACAACCCTTCCGCCGTCTCCCTTTCGAAAGGACTAATGCGGCATGGACCGAGTAAGCAGGAGGAACAGCAGAGTCCCATACTACCATACCCACAGGGAGGAGATTCTCCATTTCCTTTCTTAGTCTCCCTCACGATACACCTTTTGGCCCAGCAGAAACTTTTTCCTTTTATCCTGCGCGAAAAGCCCCGATTCCTGGTAGACGAGGGCCTTGCTCTGACAAGCCTTGACGCAAGGAGGGATGCCTTCCTCTGGACAGAGGTTGCACTTGGCCACCCGATCATCGCTCTCATCNNNCAAGATCCACATCCCACACAGGTTTCCCGATCATGAATGACTCCACTTTCCCCTTCTCGATAATGCATGCTTCCGCTGATGCACGCCTCGACGCAGGGAGCAGAGATGCAGTGTTGACATTTCCATACCCAGGGAGTCCCACGTGAAAACGTCACCCTCATCCTCTGAATCGGGTTTCCTTCTCGGGGAATCTCCATGACGTCCGAGACACCAAGGGAATTCAGCTGACACGCCAGAACACATGACTGGCACACCATGCAGCGTTCCGGATGGAAGAATATTCTCTTATGCATTCCTTTATGGGAGCTCGAGCGAGCGGAGCTTTTCCGGGGTGGGTTTCCCCGTGGTCTTATGCCATCCCCGAGCCTCGTAGTAATCATCCAGCAGCCGATCGTATTCTTTTCGATTCAGCTTCGTACCCTTTGCCGGCCCGTCCGGTGTTTCCTCCTCGAAGAATCGAGGCGGGGGGTAATCCGCCTCTCTTCCGAATCCCTCGCGGAGGTTAAAGAGCTTCTCCATGTTGTAAACCCGTTCGCCACATCGGTACAACTCCTCCGTGGTCATCGGAAGGCCAGTGCACGCAACAAAGATTTCTCGCACCAACTCCAGGCCCCTCTTGATGAGCATGGGGAAGCTGCGCGATCGGTACCACGCGAATTTGCAGAGCCCCATGAGGTCTGCTATGGTCACCCAATCTTCGCTCCAGGCAACCATCTTTCCCTTACCCTCCAGAGCCTTGACGTCGCTCACCGCAGCGGTCCCAAAATGAGCCTCCGCTTCTTCGGGTTTGATGAACTCGTCGATGTAGGGAAAGCCACGCAGATGGCAGGCGCCACGGGTGGCGACGGCATACGTGAGGGCTCGGGTGACGAGAGCCCTGGGATCAGCCGCGTCCACCTCAAGCCCCTTGATGTGGATGGCGTAGTAATCGGCGTTCAATCGCTCGCCCATGATTCTCGTGCCCTCGGCCAGGAGATCCCCGAATCCCTCGCGAAGGGCAATCTTCTCGATGAAATAGAGCAACGCCTCTCCGTTTCCAAAGACGAGTTCCTGGCCGTCAACGTGATCCCTCTTCAGGATCCCTCGCTCGTAGAGTTCCATTGCCATGGCAATAGACGATCCGGCGGTCTGTTCGTCGATGCCATATTCGTCGCAGAGTACATGAGCACGGAGGACAACGGCCGGGTCCGTAACATAGGGCTTAGCCGCCAGGGCGTGGATAGTCTCGTACTCCGGCCCCTTCGTGTAGATCGGGGCAAAGGGTCCCTCCTGGATTGAGGAGTACCTCCTGCACCGGACCATACACCCCATGCATCCCAGGGGCTTGAGCAGGAATTTCTCCCTGAAGCTTTCTCCGCTGATGGGTTCGTAGTCCTCGATTGTTCCGCGTTGAAAGTTCTTCGCGCCCCAGATGCCCAGCTTTTGCCGGTGACCTGTGAGATTAGAGGTTCCCAATTTTCTCAGCGTTTCCGTCCACGCCTCTCCCAGGAGGGTTTCACGGTAGGCGTCGATGGCCTCCTTGAAGCGTTTGGGATCGGCGATGCGGACGTCTTGGGAACCGCGCAGGGCCACGGCCTTGAGCCGCTTCGAACCCATCACCCCCCCGATGCCACACCTTCCTCCCACGCCTTCCTCATCGGTGACGACGCAGGCATACCGCACCAAGTTCTCCCCCCCGGGGCCGATGGCACAGATATGGATATCGTCGTCGCCGACCTCCTCCTTCAAGAGCTGGCTCGTTTCCGAGATCTTCCTTCCCCAGAGATGGTTGGCCACCCGGAGTTCGGCCTTTCCGTCCTCGACCCACAGGTAGACGGGCTCCTCGGATTTGCCTCGAATGACGATCGCGTCGAAACCGGCATACTTCAGCTCCGGGGCCCAGTATCCGCCGGAGTTCGCATCCCCGACCCCTCCCGTCATGGGCGATTTCGTTGCCACCGTTAATCGGCTCGCCGAGGGAGCGGGCGTGCCGTTCAACGGTCCGGCAGCCAAAACGACCACATTATCAGGAGAAAAGGGATCTATTCCTGGCCTCACCTCGTCCCAGAGAGTCCGGGAGCTGAATCCCCTCCCTCCGATGTAGTTCAGCGCAAATGCCCGATCCAGGGGTCTCCTGGTGATTGATCCGTCGGTCAAGTTGACGTCGAGAATTTGACCGGCATACCCTCCGGCGAAGATACCCATTTGTGCTCCCTTCTCGTGCTTCACATCGGCTCAGCTTCCCTCTTGAGAGGCCTGGAGTGACTTGACGAAGGCTTTCATGCGGTGCCTGGCGTATCGATCGGCATCGGTCAACTTGAGGACTTTGGCGGGGCAGTATGCAACGCATTGAGGATCTCCATCGCAGAGATCACACTTGAGGGCAACCCCAGCAACGGGGTCCAGTGTGATGGTTCCCACTGGGCAGGCGTTCACACACATGGCGCATCCGATACAGAGGTCCTC
>JABAOC010000427.1_pt4 | contig 11285 bp, 9 predicted proteins | sample 7062161 | NCBI WGS metagenome assembly JABAOC01 (sample SAMN14538625, study PRJNA623070) | marine sediment metagenome | biome: marine biome [ENVO:00000428]; feature: marine pelagic biome [ENVO:01000023]; material: deep marine sediment [ENVO:00002113] | place: India: Gulf of Khambhat ... | reverse complement strand
ATTGCGAGCGAAGCGCGGCAATCTCTTAAGATAAATGAACAAGCAATTTTATATCTACATAATGACTAACAAACTGGATACCGTCCTCTATACTGGTGTAACAAGCAACCTAGAAAAAAGAGTATACGAGCACAAATTGAAATTAATCGAGGGATTTACTAAGAAATATAATGTGGATAAATTAGTCTACTATGAAATCTTTGATGACATAAATGATGCTATCGAGAGAGAGAAACAAATCAAGTCTGGAAGCAGACAGAAGAAAATCAATCTAATCTCAAACATGAATCCCTCGTGGAAGGATTTATCAAACAAATTATGAGATTGCCGCGCATGCTCGCAATGACACACCATTACATCTCCTCATACATATGGGATTGCCACGTCACTTCGTTCCTCGCAATGACAATTTCCCAGACGGATATGGGAATTCATAAATGAAGAAAGCCAAATCAGACACAAACATGGATAAAAAAAGGGCGGTGCGGATCGTCGTTTTTGGAGTCGTCCAGGGAGTCGGGTTCAGGCCTTTTATCTATCGATTGGCCCATAGATTTCACTGCGCAGGTTGGGTCAAGAACATCGGTTTCGGAGTCGAAATCCATCTCGAAAGCAAGATAAAAACGGATTTCAAAGATTTCCTGAATGCGCTCGAGGAAACTGGACCCCCTCTGTCTCAAATCGAGGAGATTATTCTGGAACCGGCCGCATTCCTCGGTCTCAAAGACTTCACGATCAAAAAAACGAAAGAGGGAAAAAGCTTTGTGTTCATCTCTCCCGACATTTCCGTCTGCGAAAACTGCTATAAAGAAATGATGGACGCCGCTGACAGGAGACATCATTATCCTTTCATCAACTGCACAGACTGCGGACCGCGCTACACGATCGTCAAATCCCTTCCGTACGACAGAAAAGAGACAACCATGGAAAGCTTCCCCATGTGCACAAACTGCCGGAATGAGTACGTCAATCCCCTGGACAGGCGATATCATGCCCAGCCCGTCGCCTGTCCTGTTTGCGGTCCACAAATCCACCTGGCCAATGCCAAAACAGGACGAAAAATAAAAGGAGGAATCCGCAAAGCCGCTTCTTTGATCCAAGAAGGAAAAATACTGGCCGTTAAGGGGCTCGGAGGTTTCCATCTCATCTGCCACACTCTGAATCATCAGGCTGTCCAGCGCTTGAGACAGATCAAAGAACGAAGGACCAAGCCTTTAGCCCTGATGGCCCGGAATCTGGACACCATAGAAAAATACGCTTCCGTTTCTCCTGCCGAAAAAGAATTGCTCGTTTCGGCCCGACGCCCGATCGTCCTCCTCAAAAAAAAGAAAGATATCCGAGGAGTTTCTCCTCACCTCGAGGAACTCGGATTCATGCTCCCCTACACTCCTCTTCACTATCTTCTCCTGGAACATCTTGACCTTATCGTGGCCACAAGCTCCAACAAAAAAGATGCGCCCATTATGAAAGATGAGGAAGAAGGAATCAGCGCACTCTGCGATTACATCCTCTCTCATGACCGGCCGATCCATATGCGAGCCGACGATTCGGTCATCAAAGTTGTGGATGAACAACCGGTGTTCATCAGGCGCGCGAGAGGGTATGTCCCCTACCCCCAACGCGTCCCTAAAGACCTTGCTTCCCCCCGCCACATCCTCGCACTCGGCGGAGAGCTCAAGGATACGATCTCTGTCTACAAGAACGGTTACGTGGTCACGAGTCAGTTCCTGGGCGACCTGGATGAGTACCAGAATTTCAAATACTTCGAGGAGACGATCCAGCATCTCAGGCGACTTTTCGAAGTCAAGCCCGACCTCATCGTCGCGGACCTCCATCCGGATTTCCACTCCACCCGATACGCTCAAAAGTCCGGCCTCCCCTATCTTCAGGTGCAGCACCATTTCGCTCATATCCTGGCTCCGCTTCTCGAGCACAAGATCCCTCCGCACAAGAAGGTTCTGGGCGTGAGCTTGGACGGATACGGCTACGGGGAGGACGGAAAAGCCTGGGGCGGTGAATTCCTTCTCGCTGACTATTCCACCTGCCAGAGGTTCGCGCACTTCCAGTATGTGCCCCTTCCTGGAGGAGACCTGGCTGCCAAACAGCCCTGGCGTATGGCTCTCTCCTACCTCATGGATGCCTTCGGGTCTGAGCTCCCGGACGTGAAAGCTCTCAGTAAACTGAAGGAAAACAGCATCAAGGGCGTCATGCGCATGGTCGAACAAGGCATCAACAGCCCTCTGACTTCAAGCTGCGGAAGACTGTTTGATGCGGTCTCTTTTCTCGCGGGCACATCCCCGCTTGAAGTCGAGTTTGAAGCCGAAGCCCCGATGAGGCTGGAAGCGGCCGCCGATGAGGGCACACAGCAAAGCTACGGCTTTTCTATCCAAAGTCATTCTCGTCCTCTTCAGCTTTCCTTTGCACAGACTATCCGGTCTGTCGTCCAGGATTCGGGACAAAACGTCACGGCCTCCGTGGTATCGTCAAAATTCCACAACACACTCAGCCGGGTGATCGCCTCGGTCGCAGAAAAAGCCAAAAAAGAACACGGGATCGACACAGTGGTCTTGGTCGGAGGAGTATTCTTGAATAAAAAGCTCCTGCACAGAGCCACTGCCGCTCTGAAGAAACGAGGATTCAACGTTCTCAGGCCCTTAAATTACTCTCCGAACGACGAATCGCTCTCGCTCGGGCAGATCGCCTATGCGCTGCAGAAAGTAAGGAATAAGCGGTAGGCTCGATGTTACTTACCTTTTAAATAAGAACCATTTCTATTTTATTTAATTGAAAAAAAATCTCAAAGGAGATAAACACATTCCTTTTTTATGAGATTGCCACGCAAGCTCGCAATGACACCTATGTCTTCAAAAGCATTGCAGCTGGTTTTTAAGAACAAAGACCTAATCTCATCTTTCAATTTAGAAAATCTGTGCATCAAAAAAATTTGCGTTTGTAATTTCTTTGTTTTCAACACTTTCATAAGTTATTGAAATTAAACAATTTATCCAAGATGACCAATTTTTGTGCAAATTGTCATTTTTGCAAGGAATAATCGAAAAAATGGCAAATGAAATACGGGTTTTTCCACAATATTTCCACAGATATTGTTAAAAACTTTTTCCCCCTTTTTCCTGTTTTTGTCTGTGATTCAGAACCTGAATCCCTTCATCAGATCAAAAAAATTGTACCCCTTGATGGGATCCGGAATAAAGGAAAGTATGAATATCAAAACCATCAGATACCCGATGAGTTTCCTCCTCGGCGACAGCGGAACCGATTCATCAACGATGCGGGGATGTTTCAGCCCGAGGAACGTGAGGAGGAATGCCCAGATGAACCAGCCTATCCAGAAGACAAATCCCATCACGACGAAGAGAACTAAAACGAATTTCCCGATCCGGCGGGATCTTTCTCCTAAAAGAGCATAAGACACATGTCCTCCATCGAGCTGCCCCACAGGAAAGAGGTTAAAAGATGTGACCAGAATCCCGACCCAGCCCGCAAACGCAACAGGATGGAGAAAAACATTGAAATCGGAGGGAATATCCTTAAAAATCACAGATCCTATGATCTTCAGGATCAAAGGCTCGCCAAAGATGAACACAAAATCCCCTTCTTGTGGGATCGGCGGGACAGCTTTAGAGAGGGAAAGGCCGTATATCAGCGCAGGGACGGAAAGTATAAATCCTGTCAACGGACCGGCAACTCCTATATCGAAAAGCTGTTTCTTCCGGGTTATCGGGGATTTGATCTTGATGAATGCGCCCAGGGTTCCAATCAGCGTGGGCGCCGGGATAAAGTACGGAAGCGTGGCGTTTATCCTGTAATACCTGCAGGCCAAGAAATGCCCGGATTCATGTCCCAGCAGAATGCCGAGAAGCACGACCATATAGATGAAACTCAGCGACAAGACCTGGGGATCCATCACCATCTCTGCAGTCACAGGAATTTGCGTCTCCTGGGCAATAGAGTCGGTGTACAGATAGTTGATGCTCAAAGATATCCCCACAAAAAATGTGGAGAAAACAGTCACAACAAAGAGAAGGATGTTGACCCAGATATTCTTTGTCAGCGAAAAAGAGGGAGTCCTGATTCCACTCTCGTTTGCACTCTCTTTTTCTTCTTCCATATGTCGCATAAAAAAAAGGAGTGACCGAAATCACTCCTCTATCAAGCTAAAGAAACGTAAGCGTCTACTCTTCTGTGAGCGCCTTGAATTTGGCTTCCAATTCATCCTTGGATTCTTTATGTTCGGGATCAGGAACACAGCAATCCACAGGACAGACAGCCGCACACTGCGATTCATCAAAATGCCCCACACATTCTGTGCACTTTTCAGGGTCAATCACATAAATCTCATCTCCCACCGAAATGGCGTCATTCGGGCACTCCGGCTCACAGGCTCCGCAATTGATGCATTCTTCAGTGATCATTAAAGCCATTTAGTTCCTCCTCGTCAAAATTGTAACAAGATATTATATCGCTTTTTTTTGAATTTACAAGAGCCCGCGTTATTTTTTTGATTCTAATTCTCTAATTTTTTGAGATGCATCAAAACCATAATATGTCTGGGAGTATTCTTCCTGGAGTTTCCTGTAGAGCGCCAGTGCTTCGTCCATCTCTCCCATCTCCTCATGGACTTCAGCTCTGTGAAAAAGCACAACTTCTAGAGAGTAGCTTTCCGGATCTTCTTCTTCGATTTTCCTGTAAATTTCGATGGCCTTATCATACTCCTTTTTTTTGAAATGGACCTGCGCCAGCAGATTCTGGGCTTGGTAGAACAGGATATCTTTTTGTTTCTGCGGGAACTCCTCAAGATAGCTCTGTGCCTTATCCAGGTCTCCGTTTTCTATCCAGTAGGACGCCAGTGCTGTGTAGGCCATCCTGGAGAATTTTCCGCTTCCGGCCAGTTCCTCGAGTTTGGCCAGATTCTCCGGCTTTTCATTCAAATCAGTCTGGAGCTCCAGAATCTGTGTGAGCAGCTGGCTCTCTTTTTTCAGGTTCTGCCTGGAAACGAATTTCACCCCAAAAATGATTACGGCCAAAACCACGATCGCCACAAAGAGAGTCATCAGCTCTCTTGTGTGTTCTCTGATATAATGGACAGTTTTGTTAAAAACGGAAACAAACTCATCTTCCTTGAGCTGTTTTCTCACAACTCTTTTCATGGTTGACTCCTCTGATGCGAGCTGGATGATTCAGCGACTTACGCGTCTTTCAGTCTGATCGACCGACTTGGAAGCTGTTTTCTAAGCAAGTCAGTCCGGTGAAACGGCTACTGTTTTTTCACCCACTCTCCGCTTTCTTTTTGTACCCACCAGCCACTGAGAGCTGCCTTGATCCATTTCTGAGCGAATATTCCCTGAATTTTATCGATCTGACTGGATTTAATATCCATGGCATTTGCGACTTCCGCATAGAGGTTCCTTCGGTCGTTATTCTCATCCCTCTCTAGATTCCGGAGTGTGGACTTTTCTTTTAAATTCAACCCGGTTTCGTTCCTGATCTTGATGTAACCGTCATTTCCTTCTCCGATGTTCCCTTTGTCGAAAAACGGTTTGAGCTTCGGGAATCTCTGTTTCATAGATTGCTGAAGAGCCCGGATCTTGGGAGTGGTCACTTCAGTCGCTTCTTCCTGCGCATACAGGGAAGGAACCAGAGAGAACGATCCGCCTCCGCTGGCCATCATGGGGCCTGTTTCCGTCATCAGAGCCTCTTTATCCTTATCTTTTTTCTCTTTCTCTTCAGCTTCTTTCCTGATCTCGTCCACGATCTCTTCAGCGGCCTTCTGGACTTCAGCCTCCGGAAAATAGATGTTAATCGTGAGGCAGGAATAGACAAAAAGGAGGACAAGACTGGCTGAAACAATCCTTAAAAATTTTGATCTCATTTTCACACTCTCCCTAATCGTATTTTTATCCTTACTCATACACAACTCATACTCTCAGTAGATGTTACGGATAGTCCCCGCATATTATATCATAAATCCTTTTTTTGAGTCGTCGCTCCCTCAGACTGGCCGATCCTCTCGAGCCGGCTCATCATATCTTTGAACCGGATTCGGTTCTTCGGTTTTTTATTTACCACACTGATTCCAAAAAGCCAAGACCTCTTGACCAGATACTCCACTCCTTTCTCCCTGATTGTCCCCCTGAGAGAGAATGAGTCATTCTTGAGTGAGCAGTAGATCCCTATCTTGGCATACCCGAATTCAGACACGAACTTCGTCAATCCTTTATTGGAAGCGATAGCGGAACTCTCTCCGGAACTGATTATCGACAGATCATTGACCGCTCCCAAACTGAATTTCTGAGGAACACCTTTTGTCCTGACAGACTCTAAAAACAGTATGAATCTTTCCGGCTGACCGTAAGAGATCGCCAGGTCTTTGATCTCTCCCTTCAAGATACCCGTGACTTTCCCAAAAGGAACTGTGTTGGTGAGCTGCTCTAAATTCAGGTCATCAAACTTCACGTTGCAGAAAATCGTCCGGTTCTTCGTGAACGGCTTGGTGGCTTTGATGTCCTCGATCAGGATGGTCGTATCAAACATCTTCACCTCGGCCTTTCCTTCAGTGAGGATCTCATCGGGATTCAATTCCACTCTGGGCAAATCTATCAGGACAGTCCCGTTCAGAGCAATCTGCTCAGATTGAACGGGAAGCTTGGACAGGTCCAGGTCGCTTAGGGAAAACGAGAGAAGGCCGTGGATGCTCGGAAGTTCCGGGTCTATGGTCAGGACAGACTTCCCCAGTTCCGCTTTTCCCCCGAATATATCCAGTGTCAACGGATCAATCACGAACTTGTTTTTTCCTGCGTGCAGATCAAGCCGAAAAGGATCAAAAGAAAGAGAGGATGTTTCAAACTTTTCGATGCTCACATACCCATCCTCCAAAACTGTGTCCTGCGACCCCCCATCTCCAGACAAGCTTTCATAATGAAAGGGAATGTTAACCTGTATTCCGTCGACCAGGAGGTTTTTGTCCTGATTAATGACTGATCCATCCTTGATCCAGAAACGTCCCTCTAAGGATAGAAAATTGTTCTCCATCCTCAAACGGGCCTGCGCTTCGGCATCGCCTCCTAAATCCAAAGCATACTCTTCGATCGGCGTTCCCTGAGAAGCAAACACGAACATAGACCCGAGGTCCAATTTAGTGGCCGTTATCCGTAAATCCACAACCGAAGCGTCTTGAAAGCTCATCTCTCCGCGGACATCTATTTTTCCTTCAGAAAAAAGCGCCGTCTCCGCCCTAAAATCATCAAGCTTCTGGAGCGGAACATGATAGATGCCGGACATCTTCATCCGGAAAGGACTCTGACTCCAGTCCATATAATAGGCATTCCAGAGAGACTCCCCCCGTGAAAGGTCCACATCGGCCGTAAACTCCACAAGCTGCTTGGATAAATTGTATTTCCCTTTGAACGCCACTTCTTGTTCAAGAGACTCGCTCGCGAAGGTGAATGATGCGTTGTGGAATCCTCCTCCAGTAAGCCCCATGGAACCCGAAAAATCCCATTCCTCCCCGGTATCTGGAGACTGACTCGCTCTGATATCGAAATCAAACTGACCCATGGGTCCCAGGTCCAGCACACTTTGGGGGATGAAGTCGGAAAACAGATTCAAGATCTCTGCGGAGTCCAATTCCATGCTTTTCAAACGGACAGACTTCTCGCCCTGAGGCTGAAGGTCCACCAACGCATTGATCTCGACAGGAGCCAGCGAGGGGAAGCGGAATTCCATCCGGTCCAGGTTCGCTTTTTTCCTGGCGATATCGATCCGGCCTTGCCCATCGAACCCGACTTTATCCAGATCCACCGTCTTGTCCTTTGAAACAAACGAGAATCCCTCGAGCGTTCCGTTGAACCGGGAAACATCCACAGCTGTACTCGTCCCCTCAACGGAGAGTCCGAGAGTGACCTCCCGTATGCTCAGGTCGTCCCGCGACAGACTCCCCTTCTCGAGGTCCAACGACCCGGACAGTCTCAAATCCGGAAGTTCTCCGCTCACTTCAAATTCTCCTCGGAGCGCACTCCTCAATGCGAATGCAGGAGTTTCACAGCGGATTTGGCTGGGCTCGATTCTCACCATCCCCTCGAGGTCTGTTTTCTTTCCCGAGGAAGTGCCGATGGATTGGTATTCGCCTTCAAGATAAACCGAGCCTTCCACAGCAAAAGATTCTATCTGTGGAGGAATAAAGGGTTTCAGATAGGGCGCGAATAAGCCATAGGCCCTTTTCAAATCCTTTAGATGGACTTCCATCGAAGAAACGATAGAGGGAGCCTCGCTGCTATCCAGATTGAGGGAAGCCGAAGCATCCAGAAGCAACGGGACACTCAGTTCCAATTTGGGGAAAGACACCCTCTTTTTTTCATAAGGGAATTCCCCTTTTATATTGAGAGCCACTTCTGGCAGATGAAGCGTCTCGCCTTTGAATTCAAACTGCGATGGGTGGAGCACCATCTCTCCTTCGAAATAGGGCTTTTCCCTAAAGGAAAATCTCCCGGATGATCGAAACGAAGCATTTAAGAGGAGCGCGTGGGGAGGGCTGTCCACTCCGATCCTTTCGCTGTTCAGTGAAAAGACATATTCTCCCTCTTTTTCTGATTCCGAGACAACGAAACCGCACCGTTCAAGCGTCGCGCTGTTTGTGGGAGTGATGTACTGTATTGAAAAATTCTCTAAATTCAATTTCTCCACATGGCTCAATGCGTCGGAGATCTGACGCATGTACATCTGATAATCAATCTCTTCCTCTTCCACTTCTTTTATGAGGATGCGGAATGCCGCCCCCTTTACATTGAGGAATTCGAGAGAGGGCCTTGTCTTTCTGATCAATCGACCCAGCTGGCCTTTCAAGTTCAACTCATCGAACGACACCTCCACTTCCATTCCGCCGATTTCCTGGAAGGCCTTGACTGAATCGGCCTGGACGTTTAAGGGAAAAAGGCCGTAATCGAGCTTGCCGATGGAGAGCTGGATGCCGCTTTGAGCAACGGATTTTTCCAGATAACTTTTTACGAATGATTTGTTGAAGTAGATGAATAAAATGGAAATAACCAGAAGAATCACTAATGCGGAAAGTGCAATCCCGCTGATGAGGAAAAACTTCTTCAGCTTTTTTTTCATGTAACTATGAAAACGCACATCTATTTGTTTTCAATCTATAAGAAAATCTCTCATTTAATATGACGAGGACAAATTGGCGTCGTTGCGAGTTTGCGCGGCAATCTCATAAGATTAATTTATCATTACGAGTGATTAAAGGGAGTTTGGCAGTCCCATAAGGTGAAATACATCTCTTTTTATGAGATTGCCGCGTCGCTTCGTTCCTCGCAATGACAACCTAATATGCATCCTCTCATACATTTGAGATTGCCAAACCTGTTCCGAGCAAAGCGAAGGAATCTCATAAACCCTCGCAATAACATTTTTATCTTCAATGTAACGAGTAAAAGTGTTTCTTAATTATGACAATAGGGAAAGTCCCCGTATCTACTGGACTTCATACACCATGATCTCTGCGCTCTTGCCTTTGACCCTTTTGGGACCGACTTTCTTGATCTTGAATTTTCCCTTGACGAGTTTGTATGTCTCTTCGCCGATGAGAATCTGATTGGGCTTCGCGATGGATTCTAATCTCGATGCAATATTCACCGGATCGCCGATGACAGTGTACTCCAATCGGTTCGGGGATCCGATGTTTCCGGCCACAACCTGCCCGGTGTTTATGCCGATCCGGACATCGAATTTCTTCTCCAGGCCCTCATTCGCTATCATCTTTTTCAGTTCCTTCCGCATCTCCTGAGCGGCCTGGATGGCCCTTTCCGGGTCTTTCTTCTTCTCTATCGGAGCGCCGAACACAGCCATCAGGCAGTCTCCTATATATTTGTCGATCATGCCGTCATGCGTGAAGATGATCTCTGTCATCCGGGAAAAAAACTGGTTCAACATCAAATTGATCTCGCGAGGCGACATCTCTTCCGAAAGGCTCGTGAATCCGATAATGTCAGTGAACAGGATCGTCGCAGTTAAGTCCTTGGACTCCATGATGTTTTCCTGTTCTTCTTCGCTCTCTTTCAAGATCATCTCTATCAATTGAGGGGAATGGAATCTCTCCAGACGGTTTCGCATCCGTTCTTCCTCGCGGATCTTTTCATTCAGACTGGCCTGCTCGATGACCATGGCCATTTGACTTCCGATAGCCTTGAGAAGCTCAAGGTCATCTTCCGTGAACTGTTTATCAGGCCGAATGCTGTCGAGCTGGATCACACCAATAACCTTGTCTTTTTTCCAGAGCGGCACACACATGGCCGAACGGATTTGACGCATCATGAGACTCTTTGCCTGCCCGAATCTCGAGTCAGTCATCGCATTGGATGTCAGCACGGCCACTTTATCTTTCACGACCCTGTTGATGATAGTCCGGCTGGCTATCAACTCGCCCTTGGCTTTGACTTTAGCGTCTTTGTATTTGACAACCACGGGAGCGAAATCATCTTTCTTTTTCTTTCCGGTCAGGATGACATAGCCGTAATCCGCATCGACGACCATAAAAATCAGGTCCATAATTTTCTGAAGGAGTTCATTAAAGTCATGAATGGCATGGAGCTGCTTGCTGATCTCATACAGAACGAACAGCACCTTGTTCATTCGTTCCAGGGATGTGAGTTCCTCACTCACTTCTTCTTTCTTTTTGTCCTTTTTCGATTCCAAGATAAAACTGCTGTCAACGGGAGTCTTATCCGCCTCCGTGGAAATCAATAATTCTTTGGAGTCCTCACTCGGAGCCTCCTCCACAATGCTTTCGTGAATTTCCTTCTGCCCTGTTACTTCCCTGCCCTCTGTTGTAAGGATAACCGAATCAAGCGGTGAGGGAGCAGACTTTTCTTTGACAAAACTGAGCTTCACGATGCCGATTCGTATCTCGTCGTCCTGTTTCAAAGGAGAACTCTGAATCGACTTCCCGTTGACTCTGGTTCCGTTAAAACTTCCCAGGTCGCTTATGGCATAGCCTTTGTTCGTTTTGATGATTTTCGCGTGGTGGCGAGAGACTGACCCATCGGACAAAACGAGATCGTTATCCTCGCTGCGCCCGATACTCACTTCATCCTTGTCGACAAGAAAATTGGATACCCGCCCATCACTGCTGATGACGTTTATGACTGGCATGACTTTTTTCCCGTAATCGTTATAGGGTTCAGTATGAATATAGCAGAACGGATTTCACGTTGTCCATAAAAAAGCGGACAGATGTACCAGCTCAACAATTTAGTAATCCTTTT
>JABAOC010011118.1_pt1 | contig 11287 bp, 9 predicted proteins | sample 7062161 | NCBI WGS metagenome assembly JABAOC01 (sample SAMN14538625, study PRJNA623070) | marine sediment metagenome | biome: marine biome [ENVO:00000428]; feature: marine pelagic biome [ENVO:01000023]; material: deep marine sediment [ENVO:00002113] | place: India: Gulf of Khambhat ... | reverse complement strand
AAAAAAACATAATAAGCATATTCAAAAGGCAAGAGTGATTTAATGCTTTAAGCGCCTAATCCTCCGTAGTTATCATAAATATCAATTAAGAGGTTATTCACTTTTTATTTCTATCTGAATTTAAGTCTGCTTATTTCACTTATCAAAATTACAGATTAACCATCACGCTAAAGAAGCTAAACTGTCAAGAGTGAATATAATATAAACTTTTTGATAAATTAAGCAAAAGTTGAGGAATTATCAAGAATCATCTCATCTTTGATGATGATTTGCATATAGGATTGACTGCTTTTGAAATACTGCTTAATCTATTTGCGTCCATAGGCTTTTCGCTCCTTATCGCTCATGGCCTTGTTCAGGCTTAATGGATAAGTACGTCCTATTTAGGCTTTTTACTAATTATCAATATTCTTCCTTACTCTGCTCATCTTTATTTACCGCCAATAATCATTTTAATGCTTATTCTCAAAAATTAGTATGGAAATATTGGAGTTAGACATCGATCATATTGAGAATATTCTCTACTCTCCCCTTGGAACCTTTTTGTTCTTTCATCTAACTCGATGCATGGATTAATTAGGCAGCTCTATCGATTTATCAAGTATATAGCTGCTCCTAATGCAGTTATAATTTATTTTTTTCTAACTTCTTAAGCATTTCCCTTGCATTCATATTATTTGGATTCAACTCCAAAGATTTTTTATAATTCTTAATTGCAAGTTCATATTGACTGTTTTCCATATACCCTTCGCCAAGGCTGTCATAAACATTTGACGATGCCGGATATACTTCAACGTTTAGTTTGAACAAGGCAATTGCGTCTTCAAGTTTACCCTTACGTAAATATTCATATCCCAGTGAATTTATTTGTCTTTCAGAAAACAACAGGATTGAAGGATTCTTTTTCCTATATTCATGATAATAGGCGATGGCAGCCGGTACACTTTTATTTCGCAAAATTTTAATAAAGTGTGGATTAACATTTCTCTCCATCAGCCAATAATCCCTTAAATCACATTTTGGCTTTCGGCAAAGACAAATAGGCTTATTATTTTCATAAGGCATGCAATAGGGGTTGGTATAAATACATTTCTGAACGACTTCTTCAAATATGTTCTGCAGATTTCCCCGCGACAGTCCGATCGATAAATAAGTGTCCTTAAACTGATGTTTCCTTAGCGTTTCAAAATAATACCACCCATGTAATGTTATAGGTTCGGGAAGATCATATTTTCTCCCTAATAAATGTATTGCACCGGCCTGACCCCAATTACCGGTTATGATACCGACTTTTTCCTTTTCTTCAGAAGGAATATTATTATAAACATCATTAACCTGTTCAACCATCTCTTCCCAGCCAAAGCGATCGGCAATATGCTGTGGCAGTTGCGTTATCCGTTGATTTTCAGTTCGCACTCCGGCATCTACTCCCATTTCGCCCACAAATTTTACCAATTGTTCAACCGGCAGGATTGGGACTACTATGGGCAGTAAAGGAATACTTAATAAAACATAAGCAACCGGAAGTACGATCATGGCAATTTTTATTTTGGTTTTTTGAATGCCGCGATTATTAAAAAATTCTTCCATCTTGATTGAACCGACAGCAAGCAGTATAGAATATATGGGTATTAGAAAATAGAATTTTGCGCCAATGAAATAAAACAGGAAAAAGAGAAAGGCATACATGAATCCAAAATAACGGTACTGTTTCCATTTGGAAGAGAAAAGCAGTAGACCTAATCCGGTCGCCCAGACCGGTAAAGTAAAAATATTATTGGGAAGTATTTGATTCCATAAAAATTCAGGGAACGATGCCACATAAGAAATGCTCCCGGCATAACCAGAGGCAAAATCCAGGAAGTACCAGTTGTGATGGGATTGCCATATTATAAAAGGTAGGGAGAAAAACAGGGCAATAATTCCTGCCAGCCAAATCCATTTGTTTTTAAAATACACTCGCTGCGGTACGAGCCATAAGGATACAAAAATTGCCAGTCCCCAAAATAGTATCGTCTGTTTATTGAGAAGTCCTAAGCCTAAAACAATCCCCAACAGAATCCACAATTTGGGTTTATTTTCTTTAAATATTCTGACCAGCAGATACAGGGCGGATACACAGATTAGAAAATCAAGGCTGTCATAGGTAAAAATCGCTCCAAATATGATAAATCCGGAAAACAGAAAAAATATACCTGTTAATAGGATGGCATATTTTTTACCGCCCAATTCCCTGGTTATCATACAGTTAAACAGAAGACACAGAGCACCGCAAAGACCGGAAGCAAAATGCAGTGATTTTATTGAGTAGCCAAAAATTGTAGTAAACAGTTTTAAAAACAGCGGCGTGAGCGGCAGAATATCCAGGTTTTTAAAACTAAATTGGTCGCTGATAGCAATGTAAAAAAATTCGTCTCGATGAAAGCCGTACTCGGGCAGTAGTAAATGCAAAAGGATTTTAACAAAGACTAAGTAGCCAATAAGTGCACTTTCACTGGAAAAGAAGCTGGCGTTAAATTTCTGTTTCATAAAATAATTTTCTGTGTGAGATATTATTATTGACCGCGTAGGTCACAGGGCTTACGCCCCGATCCCCACCCAGAACTCAGCGTGAAAGTTTCCCTTCACTGAGCTCAAGCATTTCAAAAGGCAATCCTTGTGGGACAGCCCGACTGTTAACCTCTAATAATGATACGCCATTCTCATTTGTTTGGAAGCATACCCCTTTAAAAGCTTTACCGCAACATAACGTGAGCATAAACTGCATAAGGGCTTAGATGCACAGACCATTAAATTTAGTCGAAACTTAAAAAAAAGCACCAAGCATAACTATTTGCAGACACCGCCCTTGTGTCAGCTTGATGCAAAGTTAGGCGAATATTTATATTTATAACAGGATTTTAATATATTGACTGTAAAATTAAAATCTAAATATATTAAATTAACAATAAGTTATTGTCACAAGCAAATTCTTTTCAAATAAATCTAAAAAATGATATAAGGACTAAACAGAAATCCATTTATGGAAGCTTGCCATTGCTTTAAGATACTACTAGTTATCACATCGATAAATCGTTTTTCTTAAAACTACCGTATTAAACTGCCATCTTGAGCCGGTTCAAAAGGTAGACAAGATTGTCCACCATTGTATCAAGCACTTTAAACACCATTTTATCTTGCAGGACTCCACCCTTATCCAAACCAAATGCAATATTCCAATAGTCCGAACCTACCATATAGAAACCATTTATGTGAAACCACATCAGTAGTTCAGCATGTGTAAAATTCTGACCGGACCTCCCCCCCACAACAATAGGTACGCCCACTTTACGACTAAATTTACGCCCAATTGTATGACTTAACCAGCTTGTCCTCTCAAGAAGTGCTTTCAAAAGTCCAGGCGATGTTCCGGTATAGACTGGTGAGCCTATCAGTATACCATCAGCCGAGTGCATCTTCTCAAACAATTCCCAAAGATCATCTTCAATGGCACAACAGTTGGTATGTCGACACGTTTCGCAAGCCTTACAGAACTCAATCTTCTTGCCAGAGAGTTCGATGACCTCTGTATTAAAACCGCCTATCTCAACTATCTTGTCTGCTGAATATTTCACAAGTTCATAGGTATTTCCCTTGCTTCTTGGACTTCCCACAATGCCTAGAACCTTCATCTACGTCCTTTCTTTTGTTACATCCTGCCTAAACCCTAGTCTATACAGCTAAAAAGATATTTTTGGCTTTAGATAATTATTTGTTAATATATCGATTACAGAAAATAAAGGTGTAAAAATTTTGCACTCAAAATCTGGTATTATTTTTTGTAAGTTAAGGACGTGAGATTAAATAAATTAACCATATCTGAATTTACAATAATTGCAAGTAACGACAATCTAACAATAAATTGTGTAAGTTATTTTATCTCACGTTCTAAATAAAATAGGTTGAAGCCGCTATAGTTGTCTTAAACATCAATAAAGATTAGTCTCTATTCATTCTTAGCTGATTAAAGTCCGTTTAATTCACTTATCAAAATTACTGATTAACAACTAGGCTAAAGAAGATAAACTGGTAAGAATAAATATAATATAATCTTTTTGATAAAGCAAGCAAAAATTAAGGAATTATCACGAAAAACATCATGAAGCTAACAAAAAACTCAGCAAGCCGATTTTATAGCTCCTGCGTCCCTCAAAAAAAGTGTGCTAACAATATTCATTTTGTTTTGATCGTGAAAGATAGGAAGATTATTCAAAAGCAGCAAACTTTCAACTCAAAGTGAGACGCCCATAGCGGAAGTCAATATTCAGTTCCTGTTCGCGTAAAAAATCCAGTCCAAGCAGCCCGTCAACACCAGCGCTTGGCGGCAAGGTATGAGCTAAAACAGAAAAGTTGGTGCGTTCCTGTCCCAAAGCTTTGATTCGGCTTACTTCCAGACAAGGAGCATATACAACGCCACTTCCTGTCGTGACTTCTACGCGGTCGGGCGCCAAAGATGGGTCATAACCTATTGCTGTCAATAGTCCGACATTGACCATTGTACCTGTTGCGCCAGTGTCAAGCGCCAATCGCAACACGATGCTACCTGTAGGTCCAAATAACTCGGCGCGAATGATGATGAGGCCACGTTTTGCATTAAAACGAGTCATAGTACTATCGCTGTGTTCTCTGGAATTTCACCGGTGTAAAGAATAGCACAGCGAGTGGGGCGTAGAGCTATAGCCTTTCGATAAACTTCATCTCTGTCCTTACTATGATGACGTAGCTTTCCACTTAACACTTCCAGATATTCATTTGTCTTGGGGTCCTCAACCAATATCCACTCTGATTCGAACTGAGATTCAATCTCTTTGATAGTCATCTCTTGTTCCATGATTACACCTCATACATAATACTCTGAATTTTATTATATTGATTAACAATCACGGTAAAGAAGATAAATCGGCAAGAGTAAATATAATATAAACTTTTTGATAAAGCAAGAAAAAATTGAGGAATTATTACGAATTACACCACCAAGCTAAAAAAACTCGGCATGCCGATTTTATCGCTCTGACGTCCGAATAAAATGTGCTGCATGGCAGCATCCCGTAACAACCCCGACTGTAAAAAGTCAGCACAACCAACCTTGCGCTCAGATTATCATCATAACTGCTTTATGGTAATCTGGCATAAGTAAAGTCAGATGGCGATAAGTCGTTTTATCAATACGCATCACTGGTGAGAAATCTTCCCTCACATCCCCCGGGTATATTCCTACCCCCGGGTATAATCCTGCGCCTGAAGCGTGAACATTGATGTGAAGACTAACACGATGATGGAGACGAGAAAGAAATTGAGGGAGTGAGAATAAATAACACGGTAAACCATATTACCTCCGATAATAAATTCAATATGAATATTTTCACAAAATGGTAAATTATCTTTTCTCAACCCCCTTAATATCAAAGAAGGAAGAGAGAGATTGGCAAATCTGGGGATTTAAATTTTTCATTTCCTTTCCTGAATTGTTGTGGAAGGGTTTAGCTATTTTAAATTAATCTGATAGTTGCTTTCTTTATCGAGAATTACATCATCTTTTGTGATGAATTACATATAGGATTAATTGGTTTGGTATTATTCTAGCTGCATGTTATCACAAAAAATATAACGTCTGGGCATAACTTGTCCGTCGGTTGATGGATCAGGTTGATGCCATGGTTAGCTGCAAGCAAGTGTTGTATATCGATTTTTCTCATCCTTAGCACACATTTATTCTAATCGCTCTGAGTTACGGGCTATCTAGTTCGGCAACTACATCTACGATGATTAACGTGAGGTCGTCATCGTACGATCTTTTATGCAACCTGCCAGACCATCTCGAGAGGTGTTCAATGAGTTGGTCTGCGGCACTGTCGGCTGATTCGGATGAATGTGCTTTAAAAAATGCCTCCAGACGTTCTTCACCAAACAATTCCCCAGTCCAGTTTTTTGTTTCAATGAATCCATCGGTGTAAAGGACGAGTCGATCCCCTTTTGCAATATCCAATGCTGCGCTCTTGTACACCGGATTCTCCAACGGACCCAATATTGTACCGCCTATTGAAAGCCTGTGCATTTCCTTCTTCGATGCCTTCCAAAGAAATGGCGGCGGATGCCCTGCATTTGCATAAACAATCCTTCCATTGACGATGTCAAAGAAGACAAAACATGCCGTGACGAATGAATGCTCAATTTTCCCCCGGAGAATGCGGTTAATCTCAGTCAACATTCGTACGGGATCCGATAGGTGCTCTACCTGTGAGCTAAACGCAACCTTAAGCATCGAACCGATAAGTGCAGCGCCCACTCCATGTCCGGAAACATCGGCAATCAGTATGCCGATACCGGTTTCTTCTTTGATCTGGATATCGTAAAAATCTCCCGCCACCGTGGTCATTGGAACATACCTTGCAACGATATCGAGACCACTCGCAACGCGAAGATTGACTGGAAGATTTGAATGCTGGATTCGCCGGGCGATTTCAATTTCCTGTTCGATGGCCAGCAATTTTCTTTCATTGGAAAAAAAGTGATGAACTGCGACATATCCTAAACCGATACACAATGTAAGGAAACCCGCATGCTCAAAGTACACTCCCAAGGGAAGGACACGTATATTTACAAGATTATCAACAACTATATATGTAAGAAAAGTCAAAAACAAAATCCGCAAGATCTGCAATTCAATATGTCGCTGTTTTCTAATGAAGAGGACATTGATAGTCCATACAAAACACCATAGAACTATTACGGTCGAGTTGATCGAAGCATCCGACAGAGACTCCGGGTGGAACAGATCATATGCAACAGCAGCAACGCTATAGACGATTGTGGAGCGGAAAACCCAGAGCATTGAGTTGTACACACCACGCCCGAAGATATCGACGAGAAAGGCGGAAAACGGGATCACAGCCGCATAGGTAAGTAGTCCGTGGAAGTAAGGAAATGTAAAAGGGAAGCCAACCAACGTCTTCATTGTCGGAATCTCGACCAGCCATCTTATCCCATTGAGAGAGCAGAAAAGGCCGAAGTTGAGTAGTGAGAAATCCTTGCTCCTCAGGCGAAATAAAGAGATTACGATTGAAGTCAATCCAACAGACGTTAGAAACAACCCGGCAGCAATATTTCCAAAATCCATCTCAAAAGTGGTCACCGTTGCCTCCGACGATTATGAGTTAGACGTAAGGCACTTACTTGCAGCTAACGACTCTCGTTCAGCCGCGAGTGGCGCGAGAAGCGTCTGTGGCCCATCCACAACGGTGGCGCGCCGTTCGTTGGTCTGCAGCGGCATGTTATGCGGCCGGTCGACGGACTGGCGCACCATAGTGCACCACCACGTGCCAGAGTTGCTTCAAATGCTGCAGCGTCTCGTCGCGGGAGCCCCAGTCGCACCAGCGTTCGGGCTGCGAACACAATGTTGACTCTGCCGTGCCAATCACTGCGGCATCCAACATCCCATCAACAGCAATACGTTGTGCGAGTCGCGGCATGGCAGGTCCACGAAAATCGTCTGGGACCGCTTGTACCGGCAACTGGAATCCGCAATGCCATTGATTCGGGATCTCGTATCTGCGGCAGATCTCGTTCAGGATTTCACCAGTGGGTGTTCCCTCGAATGCTGGATCGATCACGAGGCGCTCTACATCGCGTCGCAGGTCGATTCGCCCATGAACCTGTGCCTCGACGTAAGTGTCGAGCACCCGTCCTGCCGGGCCAGTGGAAGGGTCCGGCGGAGTTGAAGGGAGTTCTCGACAAAGGTACTCAAGGAGTTTAGAAACCGTGAGGTTCTCGACACCCAACGTTGGCGCGACGAACGGCGGCCAGGGTACGGTGGCACCTTTGCCACTCGCCACTTCGGTCAGCAGCACAGCCATTACGCAGTCCATCTTATCGATCATTCCCAGGCGTTCAATGGCGAGTGCTTGTTCGCTCCCGCCAAAGGTAAACGAGGTGCGCCGGGAGACGGACGTACGCAGGACGAAATAGCACGAACCAAAACGCGGCGTGGGGCCGTCTGGATGGCGAATCAGCTCCAGGGCTCCATACTTTGGTCGTTCACCAACGACCACGTCTGACCCGTGATACGCGCCCCCGAATAGATCCTTCTCCCACCTATCCCGCTCACCACCAGGAAATGCTGTTCGGCCCCCGCTGGATAGACCAGTCTCAAACTGATTCCGGTAATGGCCGTCATTGAGCAGAGATTCTGCAACGGTCATCGGCGTCAGACCGAACCGGTCAGGATGAAAATGCACCGCCACCCTAGCATGCGCACGGAGGCTCCGCATCGCCTTTAAGAACATCTCGTCCATACATCGAGCCTCCCGCAAGATGGTTGTCAGCCGATCGTGTGCTGCAGCCTGCCGCCGGCGAACGTTCTCTTCGACATGCCGCAATGCCGCGCGCTGTGCTGTCGAAAGCTCCGCGAATTCGTTCTGCGGTTCGATCATGTGGTCGTCAGCCTCGTCCTGAGCCGCATAACGGATCAGCCATAATCTGCGGACGCCGGAACGGCGACCATCAGGTTGATGGCTTTGTTAGCACCTGAGCGAATGGCCCCGTCCCGTGATTGCCAGGAAGACCCCTACTCAACCTCGGCGACTGCGAAGCCGCCCCAAGCGCGTCTCCCCTCCGTCTCCTGCCCAAGCGTTTGCTGCTCGACAAGCGAGAGCCCGCAAGATCGGAGCAATTCGGAAAGGCGCTCCCCTGACGGTGAAGTGCTATCGACGCCGAACTTGAGAGGTTCCCCGGCTGCTTTCGTAGTCGCTCTCGCGTAGCGCCAGTACAGAGCGTTCGACTGGAGGGTCTCAGTCGTGAAGTAGTCAAAGACGACGACGCTGCCTTTCGCCGTCGAGCCGATCTTCCGCAGAGTATCCTCGACCGCCTCCCGGTCCAGGTACATCGTCACCCCCTCCCAGAGGAACACGGCAGGCCTTTCGCGATCGAAACCCGAGTCGACGAGCCGCGCCAGCCAGTCCTCCTTCTCGAAGTCAGCTGCCACGAAGCTGACTCGGCTTGAGTCGATGCCGGCCTTGGCGAGCGTCTCCTGCTTCACGGCCTGCGTCTTGGAAGCGTCCACCTCGAAGGACTGCACTCTGGTGTCACTGGGCAGACGATACGGACGTGTATCGAAGCCGGCACCGAGTACGACGAGCTGGTCGATCTCGCCAAGGTACCTGTCGACCGCGTGGTCGAAGAAAGTAACTCGGGCGGACGCCTCGTACTGCTGCGGAACGTCTCCCTCAAAGGGATACCTGAAAGCCCTTGGAACGTAGCCGGTCAAGTGGTGCGCTAGCAGCGTCGGGCCGGAAGAGAGGCGCAGACCGAGGGGCGGAACGCCCGGCAGGACCAGCAGCAGTCGATAAGCTGCATCGTCTTGCCTGACGCCCATGTTGTGCATCGCTGCCCTAGCCGTGAGAGGACCTTGTGCTGTACCGGACACACCGGACTTGCCCCATGTGGCGAGGCCCTTGCCGACCCAGATCACATAGCCGAGAAGCGAGACGGGGAACAGGAGGATGCTGATCAAGTAGTAGACGATTGCGGCGATGGAGTCGGTCATGTCATCAACCTCTTGCTTGTCCTCATGGTGCTAACATAGTTTATGCAGCTGAAAAAATATTTTTTAATTCAAATAATTATTTGTTAATATATCAATTACAGAAAATAAAGGGGCAAAAAATTTGCACTCAAAATCTGATATATTTTTTTGCTAGTAAGACAAAATAGGTTGAATTCACTATAGTTGTCTTAAATGTTAACTAAGATTAATCTCTTTTCATTTTTAGCTGATTAAAGTCCGTTTATTTCATTTATAAAAATTATTGATTAACAATCACGGTAAAGAAGATAAATCGGCAAGAGTAAATATAATATAAACTTTTTGATAAAGCAAGAAAAAATTGAGGAAATATCATGAATCACACCATCAAAATAACAAAAAACTCGGCACGCTGATTGTAGTGTGCCGACGTCCGAAAAAAAGTGTGCTGGATTAATTTTCTGACTTGTTTTTAAATACCACTCCTAATCTATAACGCTCATGGCCTTCTTCAGGCTTAATAGGATAAGTACGTCCTATTTAGGCTTTTTACTAATTATCAATATTTTCTATAATTATTTGCTGTTTAACGACTCAGGAACAACATTACTCTTTATTTCCCTCCGCCATCAATTCACTTTTTCAAAACTCTACAAACTCTTTTGGATAATGAGTCATATCGAGTCTTTCTTCATCAGGCAGTAGACGAATACCCCATTTTTGCATTGCAAGTGCACCAAAAAGGACTTCAATCTGCTTACCCTCTTCATCTGTGCCAATCTCATCCAAAATGTAAGCGTCTACTTCTACAGGCAGTCCTTCGATCTTTGCAAGTATCGTGCATCCTTTTGTAATATGGTAAATTTTCCCACCTAACGCAGTAGTACGTGCCTGCAAAAGTTGATACTGAGGCAACGAAGAATCGATTATGGATTTAATGATATATGTGTTTCTGCTTCCACCATCAAATAATGTCCAACATTCCCTTCCTTTTATGTCAATATTCTTCCTTATTCTGCCCATCTTTATTCACCTCCAATAATTTTGGAATGTTTATTCTCAAAAATCAGTGTAGAAATGAAACATTAAGCAATCGCAAACTCACTCATCGAACGAATCTCAGGCTCATAAAAAGCTAACACAATATCCTCATTAGGAACTCCAACCTTAAATAGATCAGTGGCAATTCCATCTTCTGTCCAATCTTGTTCAATCCATATTTTGCCATTATGCAACCGTATGTGGAGGGTAACCCCATGAACTCGATGTTGACTTGACCAACCAGTTTGCACCCAGAGATATTCATCGCGTTCTTCATCAAAGATCAGATGTGATTCCACTCCCAACTCTGGTTGCTTTGAAACCCATCCAGCATATTTGGTCAATATTTCTTTAATCACCTGGCGATATTTTTTAGCGGTTTTGTCCATTTCACAATCTCCTCTTTGATAACATACGGATCATGTGTGATTGTCCAACCATCTTTGATGAGTGAATTTTTTACAGCATCATGGATGAGATCTGTTGTAGCCATATCTAAAGTCGTTTCATTTAAGTTTTGAAGTATAGTTTATCCAGCTAAAAAGCTATTTTTAGCTCTAGATAATTATTTGTTGATATATCGATTACAGAAAATAAAGGGGTAAAAAATTTGCACTCAAAATCTGATATTATTTTCTTTGGTTAAACAATATAAGTTGAACCGTCTATGATTGTCTGAAATGTCCA
>JABAOC010000108.1_pt18 | contig 11291 bp, 10 predicted proteins | sample 7062161 | NCBI WGS metagenome assembly JABAOC01 (sample SAMN14538625, study PRJNA623070) | marine sediment metagenome | biome: marine biome [ENVO:00000428]; feature: marine pelagic biome [ENVO:01000023]; material: deep marine sediment [ENVO:00002113] | place: India: Gulf of Khambhat ... | reverse complement strand
CCTCTTCGAGCCCGGCCACGGGCCGCTCTTTGCCCCTTATATCATCGAGAATTCCCGCTTCCCGGAGGATTGGTTCGCCCGCACCACCACATGTGGTCAACAATGTGAGCGCTGTGACTACTGCACCGCTGTGCTGGCCCAGGTGCTGACGCCCGCTGGGTAGAGTTCTTGCTATCCTGCCGTGCCGAAAGGCTAGGAAGTCTGCGGTGGGAATAAAGCAAAATGACCGGCATTGCCGGCCCTTTCAGTTTCCTTACGCTCTCTACATCTTTGTGGTAAATGATTTATGGCGCCGCAATGTCAAGGTCTCTGCAAATCTTTCGCGCAACCCTCGGCAATCTCACTGTGCCGAGGTATAGTGGAAGTCCTGCGGTTTGCCTGATTGAAATAGACCGAGTGTTGGCACCCTCGCGTAATATTTCGCAGCCATGCTGGCGAAGATGTTTCAGCAAAGCGCGCCGCTTCATCTTGTCGAAACCACCAGTTCCTCACGGGTGACTTCCTTGCCCTGAGTCTCGCGGCGGGCCAATTCACGGTTGGCCTCAAGGACCAGTCTGACCGCCTCTTTCAAGTTTTCGCGCGCTTCCTCCAGGGTGCGGCCCTGAGTATTGGCACCAGGCAATTCCTCCACATAACCGATCCACCATTCCCCCTCTTGCCGGAAGACTGCGCTGAACTTTTCCATTTGTCGTTTCCTCCGCTACGATAATTATACATGATATAAAAGAAAAAACCCGGCGATGACCTACTCTCCCACCCCGTTACCAGGGCAGTACCATCGGCGCTGGAGGGCTTAACTTCTCTGTTCGGAATGGGAAGAGGTGTGGCCCCTCCGCTAAGATCACCGGGAAATTATGTTTCGGGCGCATAAGATGCGCCCCTACAGGTTCTGTTGTCTATTGCAGGGGCGATTCACCAATCGCCCGTATCTGTTGTTAGAGGAGAAAGCGGATTCACCTTAGCACATGGGACTTCCCTCTCTGGAGGGGGCGAAAGCCCTCGGCCTATTAGTACCGGTCAGCTGAACCCATTACTGGGCTTACACCTCCGGCCTATCAAGCAGGTAGTCTACCTGCGGCCTTACTCTCAACCGAAGCTGAGATGGGAGGTCTAGTCTTGGGGAGGGCTTCGCGCTTAGATGCTTTCAGCGCTTATCCCGACCGAACCTGGCTACTCAGCGTTTGCCCCTGGTGGGACAACTGATACACCATTGGTTCGTCCACCGCGGTCTTCTCATACTGGCGGCAGCTTCCCTCAGACCTCCTACGCCCACGACGGATAGGGACCGAACTGTCTCGCGACGTTCTGAACCCAGCTCACGTNNNNATCGAGGTGCCAAACCTCCCCGTCGCTGTGGGCGCTCAGGGGAGATTAGCCTGTTATCCCCGGGGTAACTTTTATCCGTTGATCCACCGCACTTCCACTTGCTACGGCAGGGTCACTAGGCCCCACTTTCGTGTCTGTTCGACTAGTAGGTCTCACAGTCAGGCTCCCTTCTGCCCTTACACTCAACGTGCGATTTCCAACCGCACTGAGGGAACCTTTGGACGCCTCCGTTACCTTTTTGGAGGCGACCGCCCCAGTCAAACTACCCACCTGATACTTTCCCCTGACCCGATTGCGGGCGAGGGTTAGAATGTCAGAATCTCGAGGGTGGTATTCCAAGGTTGCCTCCACCCCGACCAAAATCGAGGTTTCACCGGCTCCCACCTATCCTCTGCACGAGACCCCGATATCCAATACCAGGCTGCAGTAAAGCTCCACGGGGTCTTTCCGTCCAGTCGCGGGTACCTTGCATCTTCACAAGGGCTACAATTTCGCCGAGTCCCTCGCCGAGACAGCGCCCAGATCGTTACGCCATTCGTGCGGGTCGGAACTTACCCGACAAGGAATTTCGCTACCTTAGGACCGTTATAGTTACGGCCGCCATTCACCAGAGCTTCGGTTCACAGCTTTTCCTGATTTGCATCAGGATAACAACTCCCCTTAACTGACTGGCATTGGGCAGGCGTCAGCCCCTATACTTCGCCTTGCGGCTTGGCAGAGACCTGTGTTTTTGTTAGACAGTCGCCTGGGCCATTTCACTGCGACCCCCACCCTTCTGTGGAGCAAGTCCTCAGAAAGGCAAGGGCACCCCTTCTCCCGAGGTTACGGGGTCATTTTGCCGAGTTCCTTAGCGAGGGTTCTCTCGCGGGCCTTAGCATTCTCTGCTCGTTCACCTGTGTCGGTTTACGGTACGGGCAGTGAGAGATTCACTAGAGGTTTTTCTTGGCCGCGTCGGTAACGCCACTTCGGCTTCGTCTCCTCCGCCTCGTCAGGCTCCTCGAGGTATATGGCGGACGGATTTACCTATCCGCCCCTCTGCAAGCCCAAACGCACACTTCCAACCCTGCGCTGGCAATCCCTACGGCGTCACCCCTTCGTGTCTTTGGCATCTCTCACTGGCGACGGAATTTCGACCGTCTGTCCATCGGCTACGCCTTTCGGCCTCACCTTAGGCCCGGCTAAGCCTGGGCGGACGAACCTTCCCCAGGAAACCTTAAACTTTCGGCCAGAGAGATTCTCACTCTCTTTTTCGCTACTTATACCGGCATCATCACTTCCACGCCGTCCAGGACTCCTTACGGTATCCCTTCGCTCAGCGCGGAACGCTCCCCTACCACCCGCCATAGCCTTTCGGCGAAGGCGGGTCCGCGGCTTCGGTAGCAGGCTTGAGCCCCGTTGAATTTTCGGCGCAGCGCCACTCGACCAGTCCGATGTTACTCGTTGTTTAAAGGATGGCTGCTTCTAAGCCAACCTCCTGGCTGTTTTGGCGGTGCCACCTCCTTTACCACTTAGCCTGCTTTGGGGACCTTAGCCGGCGGTCTGGGCTGTTTCCCTCTTGACGATGAAGCTTATCCCCCACCGTCTGACTCCCGATCTGCGAAGTTACGGTATTCGGAGTTTGGTTGGGTTCAGTAACGCGTTAGCGCCCCTAGCCCATCCAGTGCTCTACCCCCGCAACTGACCGATCGAGGCTAGCCCTAAAGCTATTTCGGGGAGAACCAGCTATCCCCAGGTACGATTGGCATTTCACCTCTACCCACAGCTCATCCGAGCCGTCTTCAACCGACACCGGTTCGGGCCTCCATCTCGATATTATCGAGGTTTCACCCTGTCCATGGGTAGGTCACCTGGCTTCGGGTCTACTGCCCGCGACTGGTCGCCCTATTAAGACTCGCTTTCGCTACGGCTCCTCCCCATAGGGGATTAACCTTGCCACAGACAGTAACTCGCCGGTTCATTATACAAAAGGCACGCCGTGACACTGTTTAGACTTGCGTCCAAACATAGTGCTCCGACCGCTCGTAGGCATACGGTTTCAGGTACTATTTCACTCCCCTCCCGGGGTACTTTTCACCTTTCCCTCACGGTACTGGTTCACTATCGGTCAGAAGTTGTATTTAGCCTTGGAAGGTGGTCCTCCCAGATTCCCACAGGGTTTCACGTGTCCCGTGGTACTCGGGTAGCCGGCCCAAGGAGCCATCCTTCTTTCGCCTACCGGGCTGTCACCGTCTACGGCTCGCCTTTCAAGACGAATTCGGCTAGAAGGACGGTTGGTAACTCCTCGGCGGATCCGCTGCTCCGCCAAGCCGGCACCCTCGACCCCGTCTCCACAACGTCAACGGACTATCACATGGAAACGGTTTAGGCTATTCCCTTTTCGCTCGCCACTACTCAGGGAATCTCGTTTGATTTCTTTTCCTCGAGGTACTGAGATGTTTCACTTCCCTCGGTTCCCTCCACGGAGTTATGTATTGGCTCCGCGGTGGCCGGACATCACTCCGGCGCAGGTTTCCCAATTCGGGCACCCCCGGATCAAAGCCTGCTTGCGGCTCCCCGAGGCGTTTCGTCGCTTGCCACGCCCTTCCTAGGCAACTTCTGCCAAGGCATCCACCATACGCCCTTTGTAGCTTTGCCCCCTCCAGACAGGGAACCCACGCCCAACTTCACCCGTCTTGGTTCGGCCAGGCGAAAGATCCCTCTGGAGAAGACCTCTTCCAGAGAGTGCTTCGGCGAATCCACTTTCTTTCTCCTCTATTCAGTTTTCACAGTACAGGCGCTTCGCGGCGCGAATCTTAGAATAGCGCAGCGCATGGCCACTGTCAAGCAGCAGCCCAATTGTGCGCTCCTTCCCTTAGAAATGGGCGTTGGTGGGCTCGAACCACCGACCTCGGCCTTATCAGGGCCGCGCTCTAACCAGCTGAGCTAAACGCCCTCCAAACGCTGGTGGAGGCTAGCGGATTCGAACCGCTGATCTCCTGCGTGCAAGGCAGGCGTTCTCCCGCTGAACTAAGCCCCCTTACTCTTCAGGGGGTACATCCCTGTCAAGGTTCACATCCAGTCAAAAAACACGCTGGGAGGGGGAAGAGCCCTCCCAGCGACTCATCCCTCTCAAATTGTATCTTTCTCAGTTCAGGGCCAGAAGACTCAGCATCAGGCTCCTGCGGCCTTGAAAACCTAATAGTATCCGGCAGGTTATGGGTTCGACCTAGAAGTAGGGGGCGTATGGGTCACCGCAGTTTAAGGCTGGCTGCGGGGTTAAACACCCATCGCCATAATCCTACACTCCTTAGAAAGGAGGTGATCCAGCCGCACCTTCCGATACGGCTACCTTGTTACGACTTAGCGCCGATCGCCAGCCGCACCTTGGGCGCCTCCTCCCCTTGCGGGTTGGGCCAGCGACTTCGGGTGCAACTGACTCTCATCGCTTGACGGGCGGTGTGTACAAGGCCCGGGAACGCATTCACCGCAACGTTGCTGATTTGCGGTTACTAGCGATTCCACGTTCATGCAGTCGAGTTGCAGACTGCAATCCCAACTGAGGGAAGTTTTGGGGATTAGCTCCGCCTCGCGGCATTGCAACCCATTGTCCTCCCCATTGTAGCATGTGTGCAGCCCAGGACGTAAGGGGCATGCGGACTTGACGTCATCCCCACCTTCCTCCCCGTTACCGAGGCAGTTCCGTGTGAGTACCCGGCCGAACCGCTGGCAACACACAGTGAGGGTTGCGCTCGTTGCGGGACTTAACCCAACATCTCACGACACGAGCTGACGACAGCCATGCAGCACCTGTTCCACGGCTCCCCGAAGGGCACTCCCGACTTTCGCCGGGATTCCGTGACAGTCAAGCCCAGGTAAGGTTCTTCGCGTTGCGTCGAATTAAACCACATGCTCCACCGCTTGTGCGGGCCCCCGTCAATTCCTTTGAGTTTCAGCCTTGCGGCCGTACTCCCCAGGCGGGGCACTTAACGCGTTAGCTACGGCGCCGAAAGGGTCGATCCTCCGACACCCAGTGACCATCGTTTACGGCCAGGACTACCGGGGTATCTAATCCCGTTCGCTACCCTGGCTTTCGCGTCTCAGCGTCAGGAGCAGTCCAGAGAGCCGCCTTCGCCACGGGTGTTCTTGCCGATCTCTACGCATTTTACCGCTACACCGGCAATTCCGCTCTCCTCTCCTGCCCTCAAGAGCCCCAGTTTCAGCGGCAATTCTCTCGTTAAGCGAGAGGATTTCACCGCCGACTTAAGGCCCCGCCTACACGCGCTTTACGCCCAGTTAATCCGGACAACGCTCGCCTCCTCCGTCTTGCCGCGGCTGCTGGCACGGAGTTAGCCGAGGCTTCCTCGACAGGTACCGTCATTGTGTTCTTCCCTGTCAACAGAGGTTTACAACCCGAAGGCCTTCATCCCTCACGCGGCGTCGCTGCGTCAGGCTTTCGCCCATTGCGCAAAATTCCCACTTGCTGCCTCCCGTAGGAGTCTGGGCCGTGTCTAAGTCCCAGTGTGACCGACCACCCTCTCAGGCCGGCTACCCGTCGCAGCCTTGGTAGGCCGTTACCCCACCAACTGGCTGATAGGATGCGAGCCCCTCCTCAGGCGGATTTCTCCTTTCCAAGCCTAGGCATGCGCCATGGCTTCATATCCAGTATTAGCCCCGATTTCTCGGAGTTATCCCGGACCTGTGGGTAGGTTACTCACGCGTTACTCACCCGTTCGCCGCTGTCCTTTCAACAGTTCCACCTTGCGGCTTCACCGTATCGGGACCGCTCGACTCGCATAGTTTAGGCACGCCGCCAGCGTTCGTCCTGAGCCAGGATCAAACTCTCCATTGGAATCGTTAACCCAACCAAGGTTGGGTTTCTCACGCCTTTAGATGCCCACACAACCTTACCGGACACTATTCGGTTTTCAAGGTCCGCCCCCCGACAAGACAAAGAAACGACAGGCACCCTTGTCCGGGGCCTCCCGTCTGCTTCGAAATTGCCAGGGTTCCTTTTGATCTGTGGATTAGTATACCACACTGGGGGGGCTTGTCAAGGCCTCTGCAACCGGTTTCCCCCAACTTCAAGCACATTTCCAGCTATGTTGTATGTACTGGATCTGTTCGAGAAGCGGTGGGAAGAAAACCCCATCACACGCAGCGCCGATACCGGCAATATGCGTCAATCACGAACTCTCCTGACCTTCTGCTCGAATACTCCTGAGGAGGCCCTCATCTTCTTTGGTAAGTGAGGCCTTTTCCAATAAATCAGGACGACGCCGAAGGGTGCGAAGAAGGGTTTGGCGGCGCCGCCACAGGCGAATTTCCTCGTGGTTGCCGGAAAGCAAAACCTCCGGCACTTTCAGGCCCCGGAAATCGGCGGGACGGGTATATTGAGGGTATTCAAGAAGGCCTTCTGCAAAGGAATCCCCCGCTGGCGCGTCGGGTGCCCCAATCACTCCGCTGACCAACCGCGCCACAGTGTCAATCACTATCATTGCAGGCAATTCTCCGCCGGTAAGTACATAATCACCAATAGATATTTCATCATCGACAAGATATTCTCGCACCCGTTCATCCACTCCTTCGTAGTGGCCGCAGACCAGAATGAGGTGGTCCAGACGCGCCAGTTCGCCGGCGACGGAATGTTTCAGAGTACGACCTTGAGGAGATAGCAGAATCACTGATTCCTTGCAAGAGGAATCCTCGGGACAGCGAAGCGCCTCCACGGCGGCGAATATCGGCTCCGGTTTCATCACCATCCCCACTCCACCGCCGTGTGGGTAGTCATCTGTCACATGATGTTTGTCCGGCGCGTAGTCGCGAAGATCGTGAACCCGCACGGAGATAATGTCTCGCTCTTGCGCGCGAGCGAGAATACTCTCATTCAGCGGCCCCGCGAACATCCCGGGGAAGATTGTGATGACATCGAATTTAAGCATGGTGTGGGTTCAGTTGAGAGTTGTGAGCTCAGGGTTCAAAGTCGGTAACTTCTTTGAGCCCTGACATGTCCACGACCATTATTCCCCGCTCCAAGTCAACTTCTCTGATGACTTCCTTGCGTGCGGGAATATCGACCTGTGGAGTCACATACACATCATTTGCCGGAGCGCGGATTATGCGGGTTATCTTCCCAAGATCCGCGCCCTCTGTGCTGCGCACGTAAAGGCCCAGAATCTGATGTAAGAAGAAATGCCCCTCCGGCAGTTGCACGAGTTGCTCTTCGGCAATCAGGATAAGCGAGCCGCGCAGGGCTGCCGCTTCTTCTTTGCATGAATATTCGGTGAACTTAAGCCGAATCCGGGAAGCCGTCTGACGGGCACTTTCTACGTGGCATCTCCGGCGGCTGCCGTCAGGAGATTCGATCCAGGCCTCGCGAAGTTCAAGGAAGCGTTCAGGAAAATCCGTTTCGGGGTGAACCTTCACTTCACCTGCCCAGCCGAAGGTCCCCGAGATGCGACCGATTGAAAACAACTTAGGCTCGCGGTGGGTCGTGCTTGCTCTCTCCCAGAGAATCAATCACGTATTTCCTGGACAATACCGTCCTTGATGATGACTTGTGCGTTGTTCAGTTTCTCCAGGAGATTGTCCCCCGGCTTTATCTCCACGATACTCTCCAGGGCGCCGCGGGGGTATTCACTGCCTGGCTCCAGACCGCTCACCTCTTCCAAGCGCTCCTGCACTTCTTTCTTTACCTGCTCCAATTTCCGCTTTTCACCCTCCAGCTGCTGGCGCACTGCCATGGCCTGATTCAGATCCGCACGCTGGACATCGGCCAGATAACGTCGCCCCTGAAACTCCATCTGTTCGATGCGGCGCTGCGTATTATCTGCGGCTTCCTGGAGTTCCTGGGACAGTTCTTTCTTGAACTCTTCGGTGACTATGACCATAACTTGAACCGGTCTTTTGATGGTGAGGCTAATCTTTGCGGCTTGCTCATCACGGGCCATGCTATTCCTCCTGCTCTGCATCATCCGTGGAGTTGATTGCAACCCAGATGCTCTTTCTCTGTTTGGTGCCGGCCGCTCTTACGAGCGTGCGTATGGAGTTGGCAATGCGGCCCTGCTTCCCGATAACCTTCCCCAAATCTTCCTGCGGCACCCTTACTTCGAAGATAATGCTGCGCTCTCCCTCAACCTTTTTTATGCGCACCTCGTCAGGCGAGTCAACCAGGGCTTTCACTATCATTTCGATCAGTTCCTGCATCAGCGCTTACCTCCCCCCTTGGAGGGGCGTCCTTCCCCTCCCGAGTCTCTGACTCCTTCCCTTTGTGAGCAGGCTCAATCTTCTGCCAGATTCCTTCTCGAATCAGAATTGACTTCACAGTATCAGTGGGTCGCGCTCCTCGCTTCAGCCAGACCCGCGCCCGGTCTGCATCCAGCCGGACCTCGGGCGGATCAACACGTGGATTGACATAGCCGATGGTCTCTATGAACCGCCCTTCTCGAGAAGTGCGCGCCTCAGCTACCACTACTCGGTAGTGGACCTCTTTCTTCTTTCCAATCCTTCGCAGACGAATCCTAACCGCCATCTATGCCTCCGCCTAATAGTGTTCGGAACAAAGCGTTATGAGTTCAGGGCCAACAGTGAGAGCAGAATCGTTAGCAGTACCTTCCGGAACGCGTCCTGCCAGCAGTATGAGTTTTACCACTGTGGGAGGGTGAATCCCTTCTTTCCGAATGGCTTCTTTTCCGTAAGACCTGCCAGCATCTGTCTTATCTGTTTGAACTGAGCGAGGACGAAGTTCACATCCTCAACGCGGCTACCTGAACCCTTGGCGATACGCCGCCTATGGCTCCCCTTTATTATATCCGGTTCCGACCTTTCGCGGGGAGTCATTGACTGAATTATGGCCGTCATACGCGCCAGGGCCTTCTGATCAAACCCCTCCTCCAGCTGCTGGCCCAGCCCCCCCATGCCCGGAATCAGAGACACGAGATGGTCCAATGAGCCCATTTTGGAGATTCGCTGGCACTGTTCCAGTAAATCATTCAGATCGAAGCGATGGCGGCGAACCTTCTCTTCGAGGGCGCGCGCCTCCTCTTCACTGATAGCCTCCTCGGCCTTCTCCACAAGGGTCAGCACATCCCCCATTCCCAGGATACGGGAGGCCATCCGCTCCGCCAGGAAAGGCTCCAGCGCCTCCGGCTTCTCGCCCGTGCCGACAAACCATATCGGTTTTCCCACCACCGCACGCAGAGAGAGCGCGGCTCCGCCGCGAGCATCGCCATCCAATTTCGTCAGAATGAAGCCGGATAGGTCAAGCGAGTTCTCGAAAGCCTGCGCTACTTTCACGGCCTCCTGTCCGGTCATGGCATCCAGCACCAATAACACATCGGCTGCAGGAAGCGCGGCTCGCATTTCCGCCAGTTCACCCATCAGTTCCTCGTCAACATGGGCGCGCCCCTGGGTGTCAATGATAACCGGAGAAAGGCTCTCTGCGCGACTGTGTTTGAGCGCCGCCTGCGCCACCTCCAGAGAAGTCTTCTCTCCGTGAGGTTCAAATACGGGCAGGCCCACTTGAGAGCCGATAGTTGCCAGCTGTTCGATAGCTGCGGGCCGGCGCAGATCCGTTGCCGCCAGTAACGGCTTTCTTCCTTTCTTCTGCAAGGAAAGTCCGAGTTTGGCGGAAGTGGTAGTCTTGCCTCCTCCCTGCAGGCCTACCAACATATATATGTCCGCGGTGCCCTCGGGTTGTGTCTCCGACTCTCCTCCGAGCAATGCAACCAGTTCATCGTGGACTATCTTTATTACCTGCTGTCCGGGGGTAACGCTCTCCAGGACCTCCTTGCCGGTGGCCTTCTCTTGAACGTGGGCAACAAAGTCCTTAACCACGTGGAAGTTGACATCCGCCTCCAGCAGGGCAAGGCGGACTTCCCGGCAGGCTGTGGCAACATCCTGGGGTGATAGCCTGCCTTTCCCAGTGAGTTTCTTGAAGACGGACTGGAGCTTATCAGTGAGGTTATCGAACATCCGGCTACAAGCCAGAGTATAACAATCTTACACCCCAGCTGTCAAATTTGCCTCGACTCTCTATTCTGTCCGGACAGCGGAACCAAAAGAGGTTGCAGCCGCCGCAGGTCCAGCCTTGGAGGCAGCTAGTAGGCCTTTGCCAGCACCAATTCAGCATAATTGAAGCATCTCTTCCCATTCTTGAACCACCTATAATCCAAGCCCCGGATCTCCCTCACGATCGCTTCGCTGTCTGCAAAATCCGGCCGGACATAGTAGTAGTGGGTATCATATGGCGACTCCCCAAAGGCCGCAGCGAGAATGTACCCGCTCGTCTCCGCATAGGCTTTCATTGTCTCCACCATCGAAGCCCAGGCGCCGCGTTTTCGATGTTGATCGTATGTAAGTGGGGAGAACCCTGCGTGGAACATGATGATTTCCGGCTTGCGGCTTGCCAGATAATCTTTGGTTATACCTCCATTGCGCGCAATCCAGGAGTCATTCAGTCCCCACGCATCTATCGCTTTCCATCGAGAATACAGTGGCAGCAGCCCGGCCTCCGTCACCGCCATCGTATATCCTCTATCCGAGTACTTGCTCAACAGGACGGCTCCATCATGTCTTCCATCAGGGAAATACCTGACGCGGCCGTACCGCTCTTCCTGATAGAGAAGCAAACCCAAACCGCATATCAGCAGGATGGAAATCATAACCCTCCGACCTCGCCTGTCGAAATCGCGAAGGGCCGGAAGTCTCCAATCCCGGCTGATTCCCTCCATGAGAGAGGGCCATGACATTAGAATGATTGGCAGAAGGGCATACTGGAACCGGCCCATCCAGTTCATCTCATCGGACAGCAAGATCCATATGCCGGTGAATCCCGCCACAGGTATCAAGGCGAAGAGAGTCCGCTTGGCGGAGGCGCGGGACCTTACCCCGAATATGAAAGCCAAGACAAACAGCGAGGAGAAGCGCACTGTATTCTCTACAGAATCGGTAATGCCCTCCCAATGCAGATAGCCGCCGCCTTTCTTGTA
>JABAOC010008929.1_pt4 | contig 11297 bp, 11 predicted proteins | sample 7062161 | NCBI WGS metagenome assembly JABAOC01 (sample SAMN14538625, study PRJNA623070) | marine sediment metagenome | biome: marine biome [ENVO:00000428]; feature: marine pelagic biome [ENVO:01000023]; material: deep marine sediment [ENVO:00002113] | place: India: Gulf of Khambhat ... | reverse complement strand
ATGCTCATCCTGAACGGGTACTGGGCGTGCCTGCAGCCCACGGCGTTCTCGTGGCTCTGCACGGCCATCATGCCCACCTCGGCTGGCTCCGAGTAGAGGTCCATGTAGAGCCTGTGGAGCAGGGCGCTTAGCCCAGCCTTGGTGACGCCCGTGTAGGCCGAGTACTCCTGCTCCTCCTCCATCACCAGGCTCTTCGCGGCCACCTCTGGGAGGACGTCGCTCATCTTCTCGACGCCCGCCACCAGCGCGCAGTCGCTGTACCTGGAGGCCACCGCCTTCACGGCCTCGTGGAACGCGACGCCGCCGCTGGCCGAACCCGCCTCCACCCTTACGGCGTGGAGCCCCGGCCTGGCTAGGGCGTCGGCCATGAGCGCCCCCATGTTGAGCTGTTCCTGCATGAGGGAGCCGCTCATGTTGCTCAGGTAGAGGCTATCCACGTCGTCTGCGCCGGCGTCCCTCATGGCCTGATGCGCGGCGTCGGCGAAAAGGTCGCAGATGGGCTTCTCCCAGTGCTCGCTCACCTTCACGAGGCCGACGCCCGCCACCGCCACCTTCCTCATTGGATGATCTGCCCCCTGAAACGTAGGTACGTGGCGTAGTCCACGTACTTTTTCCGGTCGATGAAGGCGGCCAGCTTCGGCCCACCCCGCCTCTCGGTTATGGCCTCCTGCACGGTGAAGATGAAGGCGTCGCTGCCGCTGCCTGAGCCGTAGCTCACCGCGAATATCTTTTCGCCGGGCTCGGCTACGTCGAGCGTCGCCGCGATCCCCATGGGGGTGCTCCCTGCGTACGTGTTCCCGATCTTGGGGGCCACGAGCCCCGGGTCGATCTGGTCCATGTTGAAGCCGAGGCTCCTGCCCACGCGTATGGGGAACTTGGTGTTGGGCTGATGGAAGACGGCGTAGTCGAAGTCCTCTGGCCCGTAGCCCGTCTCCGCCAGCAGCCCCTTGGAGGCGCCCTGGACGTGTTTGTAGTACGCCGGCGCCCCCGTGAACCGGCTACCGTGCCTCGGGTACATCTCCTTGGACCGCCTCCAGAAGTCGGGCGTATCCGTCACGTAGCTGTAGGAGGCCTCGACGTAGGCTACTGTGTCACCGCTTCGTTCCGCGAATATGAACGCGGCCCCGCCGCAGGCCGCCGTGTACTCGAGAGCGTCGGCCGGTCTCCCTTGAGCGGTGTCCGCTCCTATCGCCATGGCGTACCTGTGCATGCCGCTGCCGACCAGTGCTATGCAGTTCTGCATGGCCTCGGTGCCCGCCTTGCACGCGAACTCGTAGTCGGCCGTGGACACGCTCGGTGTCGCGCCTATGGCCTCCGCCACTATTGTTCCGCTCGGCTTCACCGCGTAGGGCTTGGACTCGGTGCCAACGTAGACGGCGCCGATCTCCGATGGCTCTATGCCTGAGCGTCTCACGGCCTGCTTCGCTGCCTCGACCGAGATGGTCACCGTGTCCTCGTCTGGCGCCACCACCGACTTCTCCTCGACCGGCACCCCGACTCCCCCCCAGACCCGGTTCACCTCCGACGCCTCCAGCCTGTATATGGGTACGTAGGCGCCGTACCCCACGATGCCGACCTGTCTAGCTGTCTTCAAAGATTATCACTTTCGAGGTTGTATCGATCAAACATGCTCACATCGTATTTAAAGCTGCTCGACAGTGAACGAAGATCCCTACGACAGGGGACGAAAACCGGCCGTGAACGAGCCGGGGGGACACTACGTAAGATCCTTCTCGGAGTCGGCTCTAAGCTGAAGCGCCACGAAAAGCCCTAGGCCGACCAGGGAGATGGCGGAGCCCAGCCAGAACACGGGCTTCAGGCTGAACATGTCGGCGAACACCCCCGAGATGAGCGGCCCAGCCATCATGCCGACGCTCATGGCCATCTGCAACACGCTCATCGTGGTCCCTATGCCTAGGCTTCGCCCCTCGATGGCCGCTATCGCTGAGATGGCCGGCGTCATCAACGCGCTTCCTGCAGAGAACAGGAGCCTAGCGGCCAGCACCTGCCAGAAGCTGTTGGCGAAAGGGAACGAGGCCATGCCCACCACCGCCACCATGCCACCCATGATTATCAGCCTGTTCTTATCGTGCTGGTCCGCCAAGACGCCGCACGGCCTCTGGAGGAACGCCGACGAGAGCTGCCCCACGGACAGCACGATGCCCGCCTCTGTTACGGACAGCCCCAGGCCGCCTTCTATGACCGTCGTGGTCATGAAGATGGATAGGAACCCCATTATGGATCCTCGGCCTAAGGCGTTCACGGCCCTGAATACGAAGCTAGCCAACAAAACCCTGTTCGACAAGACCCTCCTAAACGAGGGCTTTGGCTTGTCCTCCGCATAGGTCGTCGAGCCCAGATCTGGGAGGAACAAGATCACGAGCGCCAGGGATAGTGAGGTTAGCCCGCTCATGAAGTAGAAGGGGGCGCTCATGCTGAATATGTCGGTGAGGCTGCCGCCTAGGAGCGGCCCGAACCCCATGCCGCCGAACATTGCGAAGGTCATGGTGCCCATGTAGCTTCCCTCCTCGCCCTCGGGCGCCAGCTCCGCGGCGTAGGCCATGGCTATGGGCATGGTCATAGCCGAGCCCAGGCCGTGGATGAACCTGAAAGAGATAAGCGAGTTATAGTCCCACGCGACCACGTACAGTAGGCTGACGACCGCGTAGGTGAACAACCCGGCGACCATTACCTTCTTCTTGCTGGTGGAGTCGCTTAGCCTCCCGGCGGGGGCGCTGAATATGAGCCGTGATATGCTCCATGCTGAGCTCAGCAGCCCCACCTGGGTGTACGTGGCGCCCAGGCTCTCCGCGTAAAGCGGCAGGATGGGGCTGACGATCCCGAGGCCAAGCATGGCCACGAACACGGAGAGCAAGAGCACCTTGATGGCTCTATTCATCCTCTGTGAGGGTGTGGAAACGGAATATATTGTTTACCTTGGAGAGGCGTCGAGTCACTTGGTGAGGTATATGTCTTTGATGGCGCGAAGGCTCTTGAGGGTGGCCTTGAGGCTGTACGGTGGCTCGAACTCGTGGACCAGCTGCGCCCAGTCATCTCCTGCTACCTCTATCTTTTCCATGTCAGCCGTTCCTGGGGCGCGTCCGACGGATGACGCGATGTGCTTTATTTCGGAGGGGTTGAACCCCATGAGGCTGCTGCAAACCGAGTCCACGGACACTATGTCTACGCCTGCCACCAATGCGTTTAGGCAGACGGGGTTCCCGACGACCGGCCCGTTCCCCTCCATGCAGGTCAAGCCGTCCACCACCAACAAGTCGTTCCTGACTGTCTCAGCCAGGTATGAGAGTATCTCGTCGAGGTGCCTGTGGAGCCTGCTTTTGCTTTTCCGCTGGAAGACGCCGTAGAGGTTCTTGATGCCGAGGGTCACTAGGGTGTGTGCGCAGGTCTTCATCTTGGGCAGGTTGACGAAGTACTCGGCGTCCATGACTGTCTTGGGCATCCTGAGGACGGCGCCAGCTACCTCGTGCTCCTCGTAGTCGTCCCCGCTAAGGTTAATCCATCCAACATCTAGCTCGTCTAGGAGCGCGAGTAAGCCGGATCTTTCAGCCCTGTAGTCCGCTGTCCCCGTGATGTTGTCCGACTCCACCACCGTGACCTCGCAGCCCCTCTCCTTGAGGGGGCTGGCTACGGCCTCGATCACCCTGAAGTCGGTTATCACCATTCCATCCGGGTTCTTGGCGTTGCAGATGTTGGGCTTGATCACCGCCTCGACGCCGCGAGGCAGAGAGGCGTCTAGCAGCTCTACGCTGCGCCTAACGGCTGCTGACACGTCGCCGCCGACGCGAACCACTGACACCCTGCTCAAACCATCCCCTCCTACATCATCTCGGATATCTTCTCTATTACCTCTAGTATATGGATCTCGTCTTCCACCGTGATCCGGGGTGGTTCCAGGCCGCTGGCCAACCGGTAGAAGTGAAGGTACTGGTTCCTGAAGCTGGGGTGCTTGAACCTGACGAGGTCGAGGTACCAGCCCAGCCCTCGATCCCTGTAGACCTTCTTCCTCCCCCGGTTCTCAAGATTGACTTGGTAGGGCTTCATCATAAGCTCAGCCTCTAGGCGGCCGTCGTAGCCGTGGACCTTCAAGCTGAACTTGGGCACCAGCTTGGTCCAGCTCATGCTGCACTCTAGGTCCATACCCCGGTCGGTTACGAGGGTGGTCTCCATGTTGTCGCAGACCGTGTAGTCGTCGCACCACCATCTCAGCTCCTTGACGTCCACCGCCGTGCCGGCCAACTGTTTCGACACGCTGAGTATGTGAGGCAGCACGTCTGTGACGACGCCCTCGCCCGACGTGGTCCTGAAGTCTGTCTGAGGCCGGTAAGTCTTGAGGTTGTTCATGAACTCAATGGTCAGCTTTCTCACGCCTCCCACTCTGCCTGAGTCCACGAGGTCGGTGAGGCGTGTCAGGCAAGGCGTGAACGCGTAGTTGTGGGCTGGGAGAACCGCCAGCCCCGACCCGTGTTGAGCCTCCTTTATGTTCACGCAGCCCTCCACGGTCTCCGAGAGAGGCTTCTCGCATAGAACGTGTTTTCCGCTGCCCAAGGCTTCGAGAACCATCTCCTCGTGGAGCCTCGGCGGGGTGTTTATGGCGACGCCGTCGATATCCGGGTCGCTCAAAAGTTCTCGGTAGTCCCTGTAAGCCTTGGCGCCGCACCCGGTGGCAGCCTCTCGCATCCGATACTCGTCTACATCGGATACAGCGGCTACCTCTACCTCATTGACGTCTCTGATGGCTCGGAGGTGGAACATGGTGGTGACGCGGCCACAGCCTATGACCCCGAGTCGGAGCATGCTTGTTTGACCCCCGTGAGGCTTTTTTATGGTTCCGGTGGACGACGCTAGTCTATGAGCCTCGTGAAGAGCATGCTCGCGATGCCCGTGGGCCTGACCAGGTTCTTGGGCTTAGGCGGGTTTGATATGCAGCAGAAATGCTTCCAGTAGAGGTATTTGCCGATGGTGACGTCCAGCTTGAATGTTCTGTGGAGGAAGACATCCACGGTTCCCATCCATCTTCTGCCCAGGAAGCTGCCGGCGAAGGCCATCCCCAGGAGATACGTTGCTATGTATAGGATGACTTGTTGAGCCATCTCTATCGTGAACTCCATCTATATCACTAGCGATACAGCACAGTAGTTAGATAAAAGGTTATCGCTGCCCCTCGAAGCCCTCCAGAGCCTCCCGGTAGCCAAAATGCAGGCTCACCCCACCACAGAGCGCCATCTCGAACCAGTACGTGGCGAGACGCGTCAACAGGCTTATCGCCGACGCGGCCTCCAGCGGCACCCCCACAACGGTGAAGGCCCCGGTGAGCCCCGCGTCAACCACGCCGAGGCCGCTGGGTATCACTATGTTCAGCTGCTGGATGAACTCGATGACCGCGTAGATGAGCACTATCACCCAGAAGCTGACGCGCTGACCCAGAGAAGCGGCGACGAGGTACGCCGTCACCGAGCCTGTGCTCCAGTGGAACCCCACCATGAGGAGGGAGAGAAGATTCTCCATGGGGTGCCTTCGGAGGCTCTCAATGGCCTTGCCTATCTCCTCCACGAACACGGGGAAGCCACCCAGCCCCATCTCAGGGTTATATACCCTGTCGAGGATGTTCCTCCGCACCCAGCCCGGGCTGCCCTCGTAGAGTCGCAGCAGGCGGCTGGGAGTCAGCACCAAACCGAAGACGAGGGTGTTGAATAGGGCGTATAGGACAACGAACCAAACCATCGTCGGCTGAATGGGTACACCTCCGCCCCCCATGAGTGTGACAGCTGCGGCTAGGGTGATGAGGACGCCGAAGCTGATGAAGTAGTATACCTTGCTAACGACGACGGAGCTCACGGCCTTGCCCACGTTGCTGCCCTCCTCGTCCCTCACAAGGTACGCGCGGATAATCTCGACGCCGGATGGGACCGGGAGCACCCATACCACGAACATGCTCACGAAAGTCATCTGGACCGAGCGCCAGAGGCTCGTCCTCACCTGAAGCACCCTGAGAAGCATGTGCCACGAAGCGGCGAGGAACACCAGCCCCACCCAGTTCAGCAGCACCGCGGACCCGAACATCAACGGGTCGAGCCGCCCCGCCTCGGCGAGAAACCTGAAGGGGTTAGTGTAGGCCAGGTAGGCGACGAAGATAGCCGCGCCGAGAACCGTGAAAGCCATGCCCCACCTGCCGCGCCTCAACCCCAGCCCCACAGTAACCCACCCTTCCTCAGCCATAAATAGATTAAGAGCAACAGGGAAATACCGTGAAGCCGTGATCAAGGCCAGATGGACGCCTTCACCGAGTTCCTCAGGGAGAACAGGGACATGAACACCATGGTGCTAACCCCGGGTGGGAACCACGGCGACACCCTCATCCACATGGGGCTAGTGAAGAGACTGGACGAACAAGGCTTCAGATATTCATGCTTCAACCTAGAAAAAGCGTACAAGAGGAGCCTGGCGCTGGGCGGAAAATACCTGCTAAACATATTCTTCTGGAAGACAGGGATCGACGCCGGCTTCAAGCTACTCGACGTACCCGAGGACATTGAACTCGTCCTGTTCGATGGCGGCGGCTACATGAACGACGTCTGGTACGGCCCCGCGCTGCTCAAAGCCGTCATCAAGCAAACCCAAGCACCCATATCCGTGGCCCCTCAGAGCTACTTATTCAATCGGACAAGACTAGCCGACTGCTTCAGGGACGGCCGCGAGGCCACGCTTTTCTGCCGTGAACGCTACAGCTACGACCACCTCACCGGCAAGGGGCTGCCCCCCAACGTCCAGTTGAAGTCGTCACCAGAGCTGGCGCTGTACCTGACTCCGGAGGACTTCGCGGAGTTCATTACACCCATGGAGGAGCGTTACCAGCTGGTCGCAATGCGACAGGATAGAGAATCCGCTGTCACAGAGGACCAGATCAGGGAGTTAGAGCAAGCGTGCGACAACCCCGTGTCGAGGGACGTGTCCATGGAGGGCTCTTTGACGGACTTCGTTTCATGGGTGGCCAACGCGGAGACCGTCTATACCGACAGGCTCCACGTGGCGATAACGGGGTCCATACTCGGAAAGAACGTGACCCTCTACGGCAACAGGTACCACAAGAACCGGGGCGTCTGGGAGTACAGCCTCAGGGACAGCGTCAGGTTCGTCGAGGCATAACGCTGGTCTTATATCACGACCATAAAATATGGATACCATGGCTCAGGCCAGCGAGGTCTTCTCACTAAGCGTCATCGTGCCAGTCAGGAACATGGCGAGGACGATAAGAGACCTCATGGAGTCCCTGATGAAGCTAGACTATCCCAGTGATAAGCTGGAGATCATAGTCGTGGACGGCGACTCGAAGGACGGGACAAGGGAGATCGTCCAAGAGTACCCCGTCAGGCTGATACAGCAGGAGGGGAAGGGGCTCAACGCCGCCAGGAACACGGGGATCAAGTACGGCACCGGAGAGATAATCGCGTACACCGACGGCGACTGCGTCGTCCCACCTGGCTGGGCGAAGGCCATCGTGGCCAACTTCCAGGACCCGGGCGTAGGCTTCGTCGGGGGGACCATGGAGGGATACGACAAGAACGAGGCACTGAGCAACTACATGGACGAGACGTTCTTCAGGGTGACCCCGGGGTTCCACTTCAGGGTGGAGGGCACCGACCTAAGGCTGCTCCAGTTCCCGGCTGGCGCCAACATGGCGTTCAGGCGGAGCGCCCTGGCGCGGGTCGACTTCTTTGACGAGAAAATAATCTACGGCTTCGACGACCTCGAGCCCGTGGAGGAGATGGGGTTGAAGGGCTTCAGGATCGTGCTCGACCCCGAGGTGAACGTCCTCCACCAGCACAGGTCCACGCTGGGGGGCCTCGTGAAGCAGCACTTCAGCTACGGCAGAGGGGGAACCCTGCTCCTCATAAACAAGAGGACGAGCAACCTGGCCTACTGGTTCTCGTCGTACCTGATATTCATGACGGGCATGCTGCTCTTCTTCCTCTTCATGATGAACCTGTGGCTGAGGATAAGGCACCCGATGCCCCTGAACCTGGGCCTCGGCTCACTGGGCCTATTCATGATCGTCGTCATGCTCTACTACCTGCCGGTGAGCGTGAGCACCGGGAAGCCGTGGAAGATGCTATGCTACCCCGTCCTGGACCTGATGAGGGGGCTGGCGTTCGCCTTCGGCGGAGTATACCAGCTGTTCAAGTCGACCAGCCAGAAAGTGATCAGGCAGTGAACGAGATCGTTCTCAGGGGGCTCAGGGAGGGGGACCTCGAGGACGTCCACAGGATCGAGCGAAGCAGCTACCCTACGCCGTGGTCCATGAACTTCTTCAGGCTGATGGCTAACATGAACCCCGGGCTGTTCATCGTGGCGACCGTCGACGGTGACCTGGTGGGCTACACCGTGGGAGAATTGAACGCGAGGGGTGACAGGAGGGTGGGGCACGTGATGAACGTCGCCGTCGACAGCCGGCACAGGAACAGAGGCATAGGCACCCTGCTCATGGACGAGCTTGAGGCCAGGTTCCGTGGGCTGGGCGCCGAGGCCGCCTACCTCGAGGTGAGGGAGTCGAACTTGGACGCCCAGAGGCTTTACAGCCGCAGAGGCTACGTCTACCTGAGGAAGGCTGAGCGCTACTACGGTGACGAGGATGGACTCGTAATGACGAAGGCTCTGGGCGGGTGATGCAGCTGGATGGTGGCACTGGAACATGTATCAGTATAACATATTTATACGCCACAATTCCTTTTGAGTCGGTGTTAGATAATTTTCAAGAGTTGATGAAATGAGACGGATGAATCCAGCTAGAATTGTTTTGGTGCTTCTTGTATCGGCGTCGCTGATTGTTTCGGCGGCCCAGGGGCAGGACTACTCGCCGGTGACCATGGTCCTCGACGTTTACTCGGATGGCAGCGTCAACGTGGAGTACGTGGTGGAGCCCGAGCCCACGTTGGCGAGGGTGAACGTGACTCTCCCCGGGGAACCCTACATGGATGTGCTGGTGGTCGACCCGGACGGGATAATCATGGACTGGGACCCCGTCGAAGGCGGGGTCGAGGTGGACTCCTTCGGGGCAGGCGAGATTACCATATCATACTCGAGTCAGTCGCTCACGAACAAGACGGGCTCCACGTGGGCGGTGAGCGTCTCCTCGCAGGTGAACGCCGTCATCACCCTGCCGCGGGACGCGGTGCTGGTGGGCATAACGCCCACGCCGAGCGGGATCACCATAGTCGACGGGAAAGCCACCGTGACCATGCCGCCGGGCTATTCCTCAGTCTCATACATTCTTGGGGCTACAGGAACCAGGGAGCACGCCCTTGTCCTGCTCAACAACGCCGAGGAGACGGTGAACGAGGTCCGGCTCAAGGGGGTCGTGGTGGACGCCGCCGAGGAGGTGCTGGACGGGGCGCGGGAAGCCTACGCCGACGGGCTGTACTCCCAGTCGGAGCAGCTTTCGCTTCAGGCCGTGGAGGCGGCGAGGGAGACCGAGGAGGCCGCGGACGAGGCCATGAACGCCATCTTGGAGGCCGAGGCCCTCGTGGAGACGAAGGCCGGGCAGGTCGGGGAAGAGGCGTTGACGCAGGCAAACCAGCTCATCGACGAGGCGACAGAGGCCTATGAGGCCGGTGAATACGGGGCCTCGTTGACGAAGGCCGAGCAGGCGTACGAGGCGGCGCTCAACGCGGAGCCAGAGACGGGGGGAAGCAGTACACTATATATATGGGGCGTGGCCGCCGCGGCTCTTCTGGCGGCCGGGTATATATACCTGAGAAGCAGAGGACGCGGGCTTCCGGTGAAACCCAGGGCCCAGGCGCCCCAGGTGGACCTCGACGCCGTGTTCAGGGACAACCCGCACCTCAGGACCGACGACAAGGCGGTCCTCAGGTACGTCCAGGAGAGCGGCGGCGCGTTCATAACCGAGGTCAGGGAGCGGTTCGACATCCCCAAATCCAGCGCCTGGAGGATGGTGAAACGGCTCGAGGAGGAGGAATTGCTCGATGTGAGCACCGTGGGACGGGAGACATACCTCCAACTCAAGGAACAGGAGGGGGAACGGTGAAACCAGGGTTCCAAACGGTTCCTCCGGGTTCTTATTATAAAAAGACCCCGGATTTCTGGTCAGTGAAGAAAGCAATGAAGAAGACGATAACGGCGCTCCTGATAATGTTGCTAGCCACCTCGGCAGCCGGCGGGCTAAGCTTCGCCGCCGCCGAGGAGACCGAGACGCCCCAGCAGACGGCCGAGGCCCTCCTAGGCGTGCTGGAGGAAAGACACGCAGACGTCGTAGAGCTGTTCGACTCCATAGTCGAGGAAGGCGGAGAGGTGCCCGAAGACGCCCAAGAAGAGTTCGACGAGGCGGACGGGCTCCGAGACGAGGCGCAGGCGCTATACGACGCCGGCGACTACGAGGAGTCCATAGAAAAGGGCACGGAGGCCCTCAACAAGTACAAGGAAGCAACCTCACTGGCGACGGAGACAGTCGAGGAAGACGAACCCGAACCAGAGGAACCAGACGAAGATGACGGCGCCATCGATCTACTGTCAGGCTACGAGAAAGCCGCCGACCGACTGGATAAACTCAAGGCGATAGCCAAAGAGCTCGCGACCCAGGGATTAGACACATCCGAGGCGGATGCGTTAATCCTCGAAGCAGAAGATTCTCTATCTCAACTAGAGGAAGCCCTGAAACAGGGAGACCTGGAGGCAGCGGAGCCTCTGCTAGGCCAAACAAACGGCACCCTAGGCAGGCTCACAGCCGCGCTCAAGACCATCGGCAAGCCCAAGAAGAAGGAGAAGATGGAGCACTTCGTCACCCAGACAAAGCACAGGGTACAGCAGCTTGAGACCAAGATGTTCAGGATACTGGCGAAGTACGGTCTATCTGAGGAAGACGAACAGGCCATCAAGGCGGAGTTCCAGGCGATGAGAGACGGATTGGACGACATCGACGTCGATAGGGACGACCTTCGCGACACTGTTGACAGCTTGAAGAAGCTGGTCAAGGACACCAAAAGGGTCGGCAAAGGCAAAGACGTCGACGAGGACGTAGTCGACGACATTAAAAAGCTCAACGAACACGAGTCCAAGCTGAACAGGTACAGGGAGAGGATAAGTGAGCTCGAAGGCCTCGGGGCACCGACCGATGAGCTTCTGGGCCTCCTGAAAGAGGCCGAGGGTCTTCTCCTGCAGGCTGAAGAAGAGATGAAAGCGGGGAACAAAGATGCAGCCGGCGACCTGATCGATGAGGCTGACGAGATCCTCGACATGATCGACGACATGATCGACGACCTGGAGGA
>JABAOC010009654.1_pt2 | contig 11300 bp, 12 predicted proteins | sample 7062161 | NCBI WGS metagenome assembly JABAOC01 (sample SAMN14538625, study PRJNA623070) | marine sediment metagenome | biome: marine biome [ENVO:00000428]; feature: marine pelagic biome [ENVO:01000023]; material: deep marine sediment [ENVO:00002113] | place: India: Gulf of Khambhat ... | reverse complement strand
TTCCCTTTCCCTTGACATACGTGGCCGTTTCCTCATATAGATCTGTTTGTCCACCAAGAAATCCTCTGAGAATTCATGGAGGAGGTAAGGCTAACATCAGCTGGAAAAGGCCCTGGAATCAGGATATCTAATCGGGAAAGTGGGGGGGAAGGAGATATGAAGCTCGGCTGCTTTGAAATCGATGGAACAAGGCGCTTAGGAGCCTTTGAGGAAGAGAGAGTTATCAATCTAAACGCTGCCTATCGTTGGCTTTTAATTGAAAAGGGCGTCTCAGATCCTCATCAGGAGGCGGATACCGTGATTCCGGACGATATGATTCAGTTCATCCAAAGAGAGGAGGTTTCGATTCCCGCCGCCAAAGAAGCCCTGGATTATGTCAGGAATAAAGATTGCCATATCGAGGGGTGTGTACACCCTCTCTCTCAAATTACCTTTAGAGCATCCCACAGACCTCCCAAGATCGTTTGTACCGGAAGCAATTACGAAGATTATCGGAGACTCATTGGTATCGATTTCTCTCCCGTTCCGCTTGTGTTCCTAAAATCCCCCTCTGTAGTCATCGGTCATAATGAGACAATCTATATCCCCATTGGATATGGTGTCATTTATCACGAATGGGAGTTCTCCTCTGTCATATCGAAGAGGTGCAAGAATGTCCCCAGGGATAAGGTAAGCGAAGTGATCTTCGGCTATACGATCGTGAATGATATCACTGCACGCTCTTTAGAGGCCGTCAATAGAGAATTCCAGCCGTGGGGAAAGAATATGGATACATTCGCACCAATGGGTCCATGGGTTGTGACACCGGATGAAATGCCCCAAGATCTTTATAAGTTAAAGACTTTGAGAAGACGCAATGGGAAGGTTGAGTGTGAATCCAATACTTCAAATATGAGACTGGGGTTTGGCGAAATAATTGAGTTTGTAACGAGCTTTTGGACCTTAGAGCCTGGAGATGTAATCACCACAGCAACCCCTCCTGCCGGTCCTATTAAACCGGGCGATGTGATCGAGGCGGAAATTGAAGGGATCGGGGTTCTAAGAAACCCGGTGGAGGGCATTGAGGTCGATCTCAAATATGCCCAACGGATCGACTTGAAGGAAGTCGTTTAAGAAAGTGAAAGAGGTCAGCCCCTTTATGCATAGAAGTTGAGCTGGGTAGAGATACTACTTGAGGGTACGATATGCCTTACAATGAAGAAATAGAGACTCGTATTAAGCGAATTGTATCAGGTTGGGAGAATACCGATTGTAAGAAGATGTTTGGGGGCATATGTCATTTGTTGAATGGTAATATGTTCTGTGGAGTCTATAAGGATTTCCTGATCCTCCGATTAGGTGAACAAAATGCAGAGAATGCTCAGGAATTGCCTTATTTGAGGCCGTTTGATATCACCGGAAGGCCCATGAAGGGATGGGTGATGGTAGAGCGCGAGGGGCTCAAAAGTGATGATGAATTGCAAGCCTGGCTCAGTCAGGCAAGGGATTTTGCAAGTGCTCTACCGCCTAAGTGAATGCGGCCTAGCCTTCCCTGCCTTTGCGGTAAGACAGGAAAGAAATGGAGGTTCTGCACAAGGGCTAGGGTAGGTCGTGCCGCTGATCATTTATAAGAGGTGTCCCAGCATCGTTGAATCTATACTGAAGAAGAGGAAAGGAGGAAAAGATGAACAAGTTCTGCTACTCCTGTAGTGCTCCCTTGGAGATGCCGGATTTTAAGGGCCTGGCTGAAAACTATTGCAGGTACTGCACCGATGAGAACGGGAGCCTGAAACCGAGAGATGAAATCCTGAGGGGAATAGCGCACTGGTTTATGAGCTGGCAACCCGACGTGGATGAGGAAAAGGCCCTTGAACGGGCTGAATACTACATGAAGGCCATGCCAGCATGGGCTGACTAAAAGGGGGCTTGAAGGAAAAGGAGGAGCTCAATGAGGAACATCAGAAAAGCACTTAAAAATGGTGAGGTGGTTATGGGGGTGTGTTGTGACATTTCGGACCCCAGTGTTGTTGAGATATTAGGCTATACCGGCTGGGATTACGTGATCATCAACTGCGAAGGGGGGACGGCTTCACCATTTGGCGCTGAGCTAGAGAACCTGATCAGGGCGGCTTACCTCGCCGATGTCACTCCAGTGGTGAAGGTCCCTGAAAACAACCCGGCCATGATTGCTTCCGCAATAAAATTGGGCGCTAAGATTGTTGAGGTGCCCAAAATCAATACCAGGGAAGATGCCGCTGCGGCGCTGAGAGCTGCCAAATATCCTCCTCAGGGTAGCCGCATGACATGTTGGGGAATCCCAGCTACTAGCTATGGTGCCGTGCCGTGGTCCGAGCACGTTAGAGGGCAAATGAAGAGATGACGATATTCGCCGTGCTGGAAGAACAGGAGGCGATGGATAATATGGAAGAGATTCTGTCCGCTGAGGGATTGGATATTGTCTTGATCGGCTGGCTTGATCTAGCACTCAGGCTGGGAGAAATGGGAGATCCCAAAGTCGAGGCGCAGGTGAGAAGATATCAACAAAAGCTGTTGGACCTCTGTAAGGAAAAGGGGATAGCAGTAATACAGGGTGTTTCCGATGCAGCTTCTGCGAAGGAGGCGATTTCCATGGGGGCCCGAGGGCTCCTCTTCGGTCAGGACGATATGACAATGCTACGTGATGCCTCGGTGAAATGGGTAATTGAGTTGAGGAAAGCGATAGAGGATTCTTCCTAGCCCCTAGAAGGGGATCCTTTCAATTTCGGCCTCGGCTCGCAGTTTCTCGGTGTAGTCTCTTCCCAATGACTCAGCCTTCATCCGTCTCAACAATTCCTCGATTTCAGACGCCACTTCCCGGAAAGGTCTAGTCCTCGCGGGACGCCGATCTTCTACCTTTATCAGGTGGTAGCCAAACTGCGTTTGGACGATATCACTGACCTGTCCTTTCTCAAGGGAAAAGGCCACTTTCTCGAACTCTGGGACCATCCGACCACGGCCGAAGTAACCCAGGTCTCCACCCTCAGGGGCTGACCCATCATGGGAGACTTCTTGAGCCACTTGTTCGAAGGCCTCTCTCTTTTGGATCCGCTCACGTGCCTTTTGTATGGCCTCCAGGGCCTCCTTCCTTTGGACCTCGGTGGCATCAATTGGAATTTGAATCAAGATGTGGCGAGCCCTCACCTGGTCCGGCACCTTGAAGACTTCGAGATTGGCATTGTAGTAGTCATTGACCTCTTTCGGCTCGACTGTGACCTTGTCATACACCTCTTGCTTGAGGAGCTTCTCGATCTTCATGGAATTCGTTATATCGGCCCTATATGCGCCCCAGTTAGGCTCTTGGCCCCCCAGGCCACGAGCCATTGCCCCTGCCCAGCCCCCGCGGCGCTGGATCTCCTGCAACTTCTCCTCCACTTCCTCTGGATCCACCCGAATATTCGTCTGGTCCGCTTCTTGCCTCAAGAGTTCCAGTACGATGAGCCGTTCCATGACCTCATGTTTCATGGACTCCGCATATTCGGGACCTATCATCTGACGCCGACCTGCCCTCATGAGCATCCTGTGCAGGATATGCCACTGATTGCGGTATTGATCTGCGGTGATCTCCTTTCCATTGACCCTGGCCACCACAGATGGTATCGCCTCAGTTTGTGCTGTTCCCTTCTCCTCACCAAGGGCTCCCCAAGGCATTAGCCAGAATAGGCCGATGGCTAGCGGTACAAGAGGCAGCACAAGAGATAGTAACTTCCTCATCCTTAACTCCTTTTAGCAGTAAACGCCAGCACCACCCTCTGGCACGTCGCGTAGCCAGCTCTCCAGATCCTTCATACCAATGGGGAATCCAATGCGTTTCCTGATTTAACCCCACGAGATACACTTAGATTAGTGAGAGCCTGTGGCTTTGTCAAATGAAACGACTTACTCATTATGGTTCGCTGGGCGGAAAGAAATAGAAGGTAGCTATCCTGTTTCACTTTATTTACCGTCAGCAATGTCTTAAAATGGCCCAGTCTCTAATTTGATGGTCACTCGAGGATAAAAGGCAGTGGACTTGTAGTAAATAGTGATAGATAAGTCAAGTCAGAAACTTGGCGACAAATACTATGCGATGTCCTGGAAAGGCCGCTTACCGTGCCGGAGATTATTGAAGCTGAGATAGCGGGGTGTATAGCGTTGGCTGGATATGCGTCGCACGTGTGGGGATCCGTAGAGGAGGCAGTCGCTGAGCTTTTCACAAAAGCAGAGGAGGTGTCTCCAAATCCTCAGCATGCGGAGATTTATGAGCGACGGTTTCAATTATATAAGGATCTTTATCACGCATTGGTTCCGATCTTCGATAAGGCCGCGGCAGACTCATGGGGCTAGGTGTTTAATCTCCAAATAGACCAGTTTAATACTGCGGCAAAGCTCACTCACTATATCTAATACTTAGCAGGAGGATCCCATGGATAGCAATCTTTCAAGGGTAAGGGATAAGGTACTGAGGAAAGAGCTAGTCATTGGCACCCACGTAGCAACCAGTGATCCAGTGGTATCTGAGATCCTCTGCACTGCTGGCTTCGATTTTGTCTGGATTGACGCTGAACATGGTGCCATGGACAGGAAAGATATAAACCTACACGTAATGGCCATTCGAGGTCAGGGAGTAGCTCCCTTTGTCAGGGTTCCTTGGAATGACCCGGTGCTTGTTAAACCAATTTTGGACATGGGGCCTGCAGGCGTGGTTTTTCCCTTTATTAAGACAGCAGAAGAGGCGCGATTGGCTGTGGCGAGCTGTAGGTATCCTCCAGAAGGGATAAGGGGATTTGCCCCAATTAGAGCCTGTAGCTACGGGGCAATGGATGGCGATGAATATCTTGAGATGTCGAAAACAGAGCCATGGATCATTGTGCAAATTGAGCACATTGATGCCGTCAAGAATCTGGACGAGATTATAGCTGTAGAGGGTATCGATACCGTTGTCATCGGTGCGAATGATCTTTCAGGATCAGTGGGTTTACTAGCTCAGATTAGACACCCGAAGGTCATGGGGTTATGCGATAAGGCCGCTGAGATTTGCAGGAAAGCTGATTTTCTATTTGGCGCAAGCGTCTTGTGGTCCGAAGAGAATGTGAGAGATTGGATAAATAGAGGAGTCGCCTGGATAGGAGTAGATAATGACATCTCATACCTGGGTAATGGTGCGAAAACGGCATACAATCTGACCAAGGGTCTGGCTGAAAGGTTAAAATCGGATTCATGAACTGCATGTTGGCGAAAGCGAGAGGTACCTAATGCGTTGGTCGCCTTGGAAACTGGTGATCTACCTTCCCATCATAGTGGTTCTCTTCACAGTTGGTAGCTCTACTGGGGAAGAAAGGGACGGACTCAACAGAGTACAAGAAGCCAGACAGATAACTGTTATTACTAGAAACAATGCCCATTGTTACTATATCTATCGCGGCCAGCCCATGGGCTTCGAGTATGACCTGGCAAAGACCTTTGCCAACTATTTGGGGGTAGACCTACAAGTAAGAACCGAGCGATGGGGAGATATGATAAGGGCGCTTAACGAGGGGAAGGGGGATTTCATCGCTGTCAGCATGACCGTTACTCCATCGCGAAGGAAAATGGTCGATTTTTCCAAGCAGTATCTATCAATTCAGCAAAGGGTCATTGTGCACGAGGGGAACAATACGATCAAAGAGCTGGCGGACCTCAGTGGAAAGACTATCCACGTGCGCAGGGCTACATCTTATGTAGAGCGCCTTTCTGAACTGCGCGAAAACGGGCTTGATCTGATCCTTAAGCTTCATGATGACGTCCCAACAGAAGAGCTGATAAGGCGGGTAGCTGAGAGGGAGATTGAGTTGACTATAGCCAATTCCAATGTCGCTCTCCTCAACCGCCGTTACTACCCCAATATCAAAATCGGCATACCCGTTGAGGAACCACAGGCCGTAGGGTGGGCGGTCAAGAAGGGGGAGGAGGCGCTGCTCACCGCAGTAAACGATTTTTTTGACGCGATAAGGACCGATGGGACCTTCGACGATATCTACGGGAGCTACTATGGCGAACTGCGGGTATTTGACAGATTCGACTTGAAGAAATTCCACGAGAGGATCAAAACGAGGCTGCCCAAGTATGAGGCGATCATTAAGAGGGCTGCAGAGAAGTACGGTTTCGATTGGAGGTTGATCGCCGCAGTAATATATCAGGAATCCCATTTCAATCCTCGGGCGAGAAGTCACCGGGGAGTAAGGGGGTTGATGCAGCTGACCATGCAAACAGCTGAAGAGATGGGCGTTACCAACCGCCTTGACCCCGAGCAAAGTATTATGGGCGGGGTTAGGTACCTGAAAGAGCTTCACCGGAGGTACGACGGGGTGGAGGGGCTTGACCGGATACTTATCACACTCGCCAGCTACAACGTCGGGCCCAGGCATATCGCTGCCGCACAAGAGATCGCGCGGAATAAGGGGCTCGACCCCACCAGGTGGTCCTCGCTTGAACAGACCCTGCCCTTGCTGTGTTATGAAGAATATATGGAATTGAGTAAATCCGGTTACTGTCGCGGGGAAGAGCCGGTACGCTACGTAAATCGAATTAAGACGTACTTCGATATCCTGAGAAGACAGGCCCTATAGGTCTAACTGCCAGCCCTTTTCCAGTTTCCGCCATCGCTCCAACAATTTCGTAAAGCAAAGATCCGCCTTATCCTCTCTCCACCGCCCTATGGGTAGGCAAATGGGGACAGCCTGGTGGGAAAGTCGCAGCAACAGCCGCTGAAGTTTAACAAATCCATTGACAAATAGGTGCGTGCGGGATAAGAAGCTATCTTTGTGTCCAAGTGCTTTGATGGCTTCGCCGGAGGACACGGTCGTGTTCGAGTGGCTGCTTGAGAAAGAGCGGTGGTTGGAGTAACCATTAAAGATAGTGGTGAGTGAAATTGGAGTTAAAACCCATTAACATCTTCACCTATAACATGCCTCGGTCAGGGATCCGGAGGATAATGGATAATGCCACAGACCGGGACATCCTGCATCTGGAGGTGGGACAACCGAATTTCCCGACGCCGCCACACATAATCCAAGCCGCCTGTGAAGCTAGCACTGATGGGCAGGGGCGTTATACCAGATACACCCCTAATATGGGGTATCCGTCTCTTAGAGAAGCCATTGCGGAAAAACTGAAACGAGAAAACGGCATCAATGCAAGCATACATAATATCCTCGTAACACCAGGTGCGACTTACGGAATCGCCATCTCCCTGTCTGTTTTGCTCAATCGGGGTGACGAGGTGCTCATACCGGACCCCGGATATGTGAATTTCTCGATGTTAGTGCCTCAGTATGGCGGCGTTGTGCTACGCTATCCCACGTTGGAATCACAGGGATTTATACCAAACATAGACACTATTGCACAAAGGATAACGCCTCAAACGAAGGCCATCGTCGTCAATAGCCCGTCAAACCCCACAGGCGCGGTCTGCACCGAGGAGTTCATCAGAGATCTGGTTGATATTGCTCAAGGCAATAATCTGTATATCCTTTCCGATGAGACTTACGAACATATCATCTTTGAAGGAAAGCATATAAGTCCTGGTCGCTTTGATACTGATGGCCGTGTGGTGAGTCTGTTTAGTTTCTCCAAGAGCTACGCAATGACCGGTTGGCGAGTGGGATACGTTGTTGCCTCGGACACAATAGCAAGGGTTTTGGAGAAGCAACAGGAATTCTATTCCTCTTGCGCGCCTTCTGTTTCCCAAAAAGCGGCAGAAGTTGCGCTCAGAAACTCCGATCGCTGTATCAAGGAGATGGTAGAGGCATATCGGGGATCCCGAGACCTTGTGATTGATATCCTCAGGAAACACGGACTGTTTTCCTATAGGCCTCGCGGCGCGTTCTATATCCTCATCAATGTCACAAGCACGGGCATGAATTCCGACGTTTTTGCCGATAGATTGCTTGAGGAACAGCGAGTAGCCGTTGCGCCAGGAGCCACGTTTGGCGAGATTGGGGGAAGATACATTCGTGTCTGCATGGCGGTATCTGAAGAGGTTTTGAGGGAAGGGGTGGAGAGGATCTGTTCCTTTATTGAATCACATAGGCGATAGCGTTAAGGAAATTGGAGAACAGATATGGCTAAGGTAAAGGCGGCTGTCATGGACAGGGTGAACGGGGAAATTAAGGTTGAGATCAAGGAGTTCTCCGAACCCGCTCTGGAAGAAGGTGCCGTATTACTGAAGACGGTCTATAGCGAAGTCTGTGGTACTGATGTCCACCTATCTCAAGGACAGCTTGCCGAAGTGCCGTATCCAATTGTCCCGGGACACATTAATGTTGGTATCATTGAGAAGATCAACGGAAATGTTTGTGACATTGAGGGAAATGCATTCCGTGTAGGAGATGTAGTGACCTTTCTCGATGTTCACGAAACCTGTAACAGATGTTGGTATTGTCTGGTCGCCAAAACAACCACGAGATGTCCAAATCGAAAGGTTTACGGAATTACGTATTCAGCAAGAGATGGACTGCTCGGCGGCTGGAGTGAGAGGATTTATCTGAAGCCCGGCGTAAAGATCATCAAGTTGCCGCCTCAACTTCAGCCGATGGATTTCATTGCAGGAGGATGTGGTGCGCCAACAGGGCTTCATGCGGTCGAACGTGCTAGCATCAAATTGGATGATACCGTGGTCATCCAAGGGAGCGGGTCCGTAGGCTTGAGTGCGGCCATATTTTCCATTCTCGGCGGCGCCGGTACAGTAATAATCGCTGACCCAGCGGTGAACCGATTGGAAATAGCCAGGCAGATGGGAGTGGATTATACCATCGGCGAGGCGAGCGGAGAAGGCAGGGTCAACGCAGTGCTTGACCTCACCGATGGTCGTGGAGCTGATGTTACCATAGAGGCCTCCGGCAATCCCAAGGCAGTTTCCGAGGGGATGGATATAACGCGAAATAATGGCACCTACGTCATTGTAGGTCAGTACACCGATGCTGGAGATGTATCCATCAACCCGCACTGGCAAGTGAACAAGAAGCACCTCGATATTAGGGGCACGTGGGGAATTGATTACAGCCATATACATAGAAGCGTGAGGCTAATGGCGAAACACAGTGAACGATTTAGCTGGCGCAAATGGATTTCAAAGGTCTATTCCCTCGACGAGGTGGAGAGAGCTTTGAATGACGTGGAGAATCTGCGGGTGATGAAGGCGGCCATCGCCCCGAATGGGGAATTCTAAAGACTAGAACGTGATACTGGTAATGACGCGAATCAGCCGAGATTCCAATAGTTGGAGCCTGCTACTGGGTCTCGCCTAGCATCTTCTCAAGACATCATATCCTCTGCTGAGGATCGGAGATCTTAAGACATCTTCTCGCTGCTACCTTTCGCGGGGTGGAAGGCCCGGTCAAAATGAGGGTACGCGGTGTCAAGGGAAAAGCCTGGGCACCGCATTCGCAGCTTACATCCCCTTTTGTTCCTTCAGTTTCATTAGAAGGGGTATTGTCTGGATTTTCTCTTCGCTGAGCTCATCCCAGTAGATCCCTCGTGGCTTCGGATAACGGTGCCTTGTTTCGGTTATCCCCTCCGGGGTAATGATGTAGTCGAGCGGAAAGTCGTGTCTCAGCATTTCTATTTGATAGGGGACGACCTGGACGGGGTGAACGGTGGTCAGGGTTCTCGTGCCTTCATCCACAATCCCGAATTCCCTCGCCATGGCATACTCCAGGTCGGAGTACCCTCCGGCCTTTCCGACTCGCGCCCCTTCGTGATTGACACCTACAGATCCGGCAACTATGAGGTCGATCTTCTCCATCTCCTCTAGTGCAACCAACCTTCCGTACCGGAATGCCCCTTTGATTGACGATGCCTGGTCTTCCATCCCTTTCAACCTCCTGGGGTTGAGTTCCAAAAAGCACCTCTCTTCCCTGAGCCCTGGAACGGCCATGTACACAAGTCTTCCCTGTGCAAGGGCAAGCCTTCTCGCCGGTCTTTGGGGCGAGTCCGGGTTCGCCTTTACTACCCTAGCCTTTTTCCATGCTGGAAGCTCTTCAAGCCTTTCGGCAGCTTGGGCAGCTCCCTCAAAATTGGGGATTCTCCCGTGCACGGGTCTTGGGAACCTGGCAATCCCCCTTTCCTCCATCAAATCCCAAATTGCCCTTCGTATCTGGTCTTTTTCCATTTGAAGTTGTGGTGCAGATGGTTATTATGAAGGGAAGACGAGTAATAAGCAAGCCCTGGTGCATTGACTACCATAAAGGAGGCGGTCTATCCCGCCATGAGGCGATGCGGGTGTAAGAAGAGGATTTGAGATGGCCAAGATCTCAAGGAGAGCCTTTGTGAAGAAGGCTACGATTATGGGCACTGCCATGGCGGCATTCCCAACACTGCTTCTACGCAAGGGCAGGGCGTCCTGGGCCCAGAAAACGGTCGTTCATCCACATGTGGATAATCTTCGGGTGGTCGGTATTAGCGATATCACCATGACGAGGGCCGTTCAAGCGCGCTCTTCATGGCCGCGCCAGAATGAGCTTGTGGTCACCGAAAGGGTCTGGGAGAATATGGACAAGCTGGCATGTCGGCTTGCCGAAACGCGCAATCCCAGCGAGGCGTGGCGGACGATCTTCATTAGGCCTCCCCGCAAAGCATGGGCAGATACGGTGGTGGCGGTAAAGACCAACAATATCGGCCAACAGCACACACGAAGCGCGGTTATGGCCAAGATCGTTCACACGCTGACTGATACAGTGGGGGTAAAACCATTTAACATCCACATCTATGACGCCCGCCATGGCTCCAACATGGAAAGGCAGACGCCGTTTGCCGGTCTCCCTGAGGGATGTCACATAGCGGGCACATGGGGAGGAAGCACGGCTTTGACAGCTGTGCCGGGGCCTTGGAGGAATACCGGGGGCAAATCCGAATGCCTCAAGCAGTTAGTAGATGGTTCGGTGGATATCCTCATAAACGTAGCTGTATGCAAGGCACACAGCAAGAGGTTCGGCGGATTCACGATGGCCATGAAAAATCATTTTGGCACCTTCTCTCCCAGGCCAGGGCATGAGCCTGGGAGTCTGAATTATCTCATAGCGATAAACCAGACACCGGAAATCCTGGGCCCCATGGACGAGAGAACAGGCAAGGTTCTGTACCCGCGCCAGCAGCTCTGTGTTATAGATGCGCTCTGGGCAAGCAAGGGTGGGCCTGGGGGCAATCCGAGCCACCAGCCAAACTTCCTCGCCATGGGTGTGATGGCCCCCGTGGTTGACTATCAGGTAGCCACGAAATTCCGCGGTGAAATGATGGGATGGCATCCCTATATGCCGGCAACGCTTCGA
>JABAOC010001347.1_pt2 | contig 11301 bp, 8 predicted proteins | sample 7062161 | NCBI WGS metagenome assembly JABAOC01 (sample SAMN14538625, study PRJNA623070) | marine sediment metagenome | biome: marine biome [ENVO:00000428]; feature: marine pelagic biome [ENVO:01000023]; material: deep marine sediment [ENVO:00002113] | place: India: Gulf of Khambhat ... | reverse complement strand
GGATACCTGCGAAGCCATCTATCAACACTTCTTGATTATATCGAACAGATGGTAACAATTAATTCCTGTGTTCATAACATTGAAGGTGTAAATACGCTTAGCAATTGGATTTCAAATCGATTCCAGCAATTAGGTTTTCAAAGACAGATCTTTCCTCAAGTTGAAGTGGGGAATATTATATATTTTACCAATCACATGGATGAGCGGAATGACATTTTATTATTGGGTCATCTGGACACGGTATACGATTATCAAAATTATGTACCCTTTTATGAAGAGCGTGGTAGGTTGTATGGATCAGGAGTTGCTGAGAGTAAAGGAGGCATCGCTGTGGCAATAGCTGCCTTGCAGGCGCTTCGCTATGCTCGTGCGATTAAAAATATTCGTTGCGGTGTCCTGTTAACGACAGATGATACACTGGGTGGACGATTTAGCCAAAAATTGATCGCCGAGATCGGGCAAAACTCAAAATGCGTCATCGGTTTAAAATATGGAGATATTACTGGCGGCATTGTAACGTCCTGTTCTGGTGCTCAACAATATCAGATCGAAATTTCTAATATTAAAAATCATCGGACAAAACATATTCCCGATGTTATTGCCAATATTTCTCAAAAACTGAACGCGTGGCAAAAACTTACCGACGATAAAAAAGGCGTTTATGTTACTATCAATACACTCAATGCACAGACAAATCCAGGTCGGAGTTCGGATCATGCAACCGTCACACTCACTGTTCGGTTCAGTAATAAAAATAAAAGTATAGAGTTAGAAGATAAAATTAGAGAAATTGCTGAGAAGGGAACCAATGGTTTTCTTCAGGTTCATATAAGAGTTGGTCAACGCCGCTTACCCGTTGCAAAGACAAAAACCAATACTAAATTTTTTGAAAAAGTGCATAAAATAGCAGAAATGCTCGAAGTTCGGATTCAACCCATTCATCGAAATGTTTCCTCGGATATTTGTCATATTCCTGAAAGCGTTCCAGTATTAGGTGGTTTTGGGCCAATTGGTGACGATCCTCAGTCTCCTATCGAACATATTGTGCGAGACAGTTTGATTGATCGTGCGGCGTTATTGGCATTGGTGATTTATTATTGTTCAAAATAAAGAAAATTTAAACATTATAGTCAATCCTTAACAACCCGAAATCCAAGATTATTGAAACTGCTACCGGGAGTGTTCTTACTGCGATAGGTAGTACGACAGAGCCTTTCATAACTGAACCACGAACCTCCCCGTATTACCCGGGCACTACCTGAGGAAGGTCCTTGAGGATTGTTTGTCGGACTAATCGAATAATAATCCGCATCATACCAATCGTTACACCATTCCCAGACATTACCGGCCATATCGCAGCAACCATACGGGCTATTCCCATCTGGACTATATTGTCCGACAGATATAGGATGTCCAATATTTCTATTAAAATTACAATGCCAAGGCGTGGGCGAACCATCTCCCCAGGGATAGCTTCGTGCGTCCATACCACGAGCTGCCTTTTCCCACTCTGCTTCTGTTGGCAGGCGCATGTCATAATGTTCACAATAGGCGACTGCACCATACCAGTTCACCTCGATAACCGGACAATTCTCCCTGTCTGTGTCTACTTCAAAACTACCATTTTTGAAAGAAATTTCACAAAAAGGACTATCTAAGTTAAGTAACTCATTCCCATTTTTTGTTACAGTGCTATCACTTGCTTGTATCTCTCCAGTAGTCAATGCCTTGTTCAGATATTCAGCATATTCTGCGTTCGTAACCTCGTATTTACCTATATAGTAGCTATCTAAGTAGACTGTGTGAACAGGCTTCTGATCTGAAAATCCTTCCTCGTCCCCCATCGTGAACTTACCAGCAGGAACATATATCATCTGGCCAAGTTGAATCCTCTCAATTATAGTAACTGTGGCATCGTCTTGTTTACCCTTATATTTAGCAGTGATCAACTCTGTACCTGTTTTTGTAGTATCGGCTGTGAACAATCCTGTTTCATTTATGCTGCCTGCAGTGCCTGGTAATGATGACCAATTAGCCTGGTTAGTCACATCCTGTGAGCTTTCGTCAGAGTCAGAGTAGAAAGCTGTGCAAGCGAATTGCTGTGTTTTGTCATTCTCCAGAGTCACATTCAATGGCGTTATTTTGATATGAGAAACAGCCCCTTCCCCAGGTTTTGTTGATTGGTCACAGAAATACCAAACTATATATGCTGACAGAACTAAAATCATCGATAAGATTTTAATATATTTTCTCATTGGTTAAGCCTCCTGGCAAATCCATGAAACCGTGATTCGCCCTAAAAGAAATTTTACTCTACATCACTTTGAAGTGACTGCCGGATTAACTGGCGGCAGAAATATCTGTGCAATGGCATTTCCATACTTCGGTGAATCAAAAGGCACTATATTCGCGATGAGAGCTACAACCAAGTCTTCTTCAGGATAATTCAATAAATAAGAACGACATCCCTTAACTGTTCCAGTATGACTGGGAAAATCACGCCCTTGCGCATCTGTCCGGATAAACCAGCTTAAGGCTTGTTTATGAGACTGTTTTTTCGGTTCTCCTTTGGGATTGAATTTCATTACTGGATCTACTTGTACTTTATACATCATAGCAAGCGTTTCAGGTTTCAGTAGTCTCCCATGATTAAGAGCCATACCAAATCTTACCAGGTCTTCTGCTGTAGAGATGACTCCTCCGCCTGCATATTTGTAGCTCACATCGGCATAAGGAATATTGACTAACAATCCCTTTTTGTTTCGTATGTATCCTTTACCGCGATTGTGAACAATCCTTTCAGGAACATCAAATTGAGTATTGAGCATTACTGCCGGTTCCCAGATATATTTTCTCAAATATTCCTCAAAACCCATACCGGAAACCTGCTCAATAATCCCCTGCATCAGGTTAGAAGCATAAGATGAATAGAACCAATATGTCCCCGGCTTAAACAATAATGTGTCATCCTTAAAAATTTTAATAGCTGTTTTTAGTGAATCGTAATGTATTTTTTCTTTAAACCGCTGCTCTCCAAAATCATCTTTTCGATAATGACGAATACCCGAAGTGTGAGTCAAAATATGTCTCACTGTTATTTCCCAGCGCTTTTGGGGAAAATATGGCACATATTTTTGAATAGGATCATCGAGATTGACCTTTCCCTGCTCGACTAATTGCATAACCGCAACTGCTGCATGCGTTTTTGAAATAGATGCAATATTATGGATTGTTCTGGCTGTTGCCGGAGTGAAGTTATCCAGTTCAGCATTCCCAACACCCCCTGAAAAAATTATGTTCCCTTTCAATGCAATGGCAACAGAGATGCCCGGCGCACCAGTTTCATATCGAACCTGTTCAAGATAATCCAATATTTGATCTGAATTCACCTGACCGAAAGCAGTAGAAATAATGAATGATAAATTTAGAAGCAAGAGAATAAGAACTCTTCGGAATAAGTCATTTTTTAGATTTTTAATCATATCGCTGTCTCCTGTTATTCATTATATAAGTTCAGTGAGCAAGTTTTATTTTCTGGTTGATCGGAATTTGATGGTTTAGGAGATTTCATCCCAAAGCCGTAACACAAGCCTCTGGCTTGTGCACCTGAATTTTTACAAGTCTTAATTTTCTTGTTTAATTTTTCGTAAGCAAGATGCTTGCTTTACGGCTTATCTCCGTTCAAATTCGTTAAATCTGTTCCATCCGTTTCCCTTTTATCACTTTAATTTTGTTGGGAGCTTTACCACACCGATTCCATTTTTGAACTCAATATCAGTACCAAACGGTTTTGAAAGGTAGATCAGGTCATTAATGATTTTTTTACTGAGATCATGATCAGCAAACCTAGGACGACCTCGCACTGTACGGGATTTTCCGAAGCCCAGGGTGATCGGGAGGAGCTTAAGATCAACCAGGTTTTTTTGTTTCCAGTAAGGGACGGCAATGACAGATTCCCAGATTTCTTGTTTAGCAGGAAATCCCTTTTTGTCAAAATCATAACGAGCATCGTTAAAATCAGCCACATGAGCATTGGGTCCTAGCTTGTAATGTTCATAATTCTCATAAGGCAAACGCAAAAGGGTTTCATTTTGAAACATAAAATCGCCAAGACTGTAAAATATTGGTTTCCCTCTATAGATCTCTATTCCTCGCAACACGTGCGGACCGTGCCCAACGCACACGTCTGCACCTGAGTCAATCATGGCTCGGGCAAAAGTTACGATGAATTGTGCTGGCACCAAGCGATCTTTTTTAGATTCATGGGTATGAAATGTTACGATTGTATAGTCTGCGAGCCTACTCGCATTTTTAACTACCGCAGCAATTTCTTCGAGATCTTCCTGATTTGGTTCGGTGCGAACCTCAAGACTATCACCTTTTTCAAAGCGGTTTTGAAAAAGCCAGAGTTTATCGTCATCTTCTCGAAAGCGGCGGCCAAAGCCCTTTGCCAACTGCCGAAGCATATCGAATTGCTCACGGGGCACCATATAGGTTGTCGAGTACCTGAGTGGGTTAATCCCCGGTCGCACTGGAATATCGCCGCGGGTTTTTCCGGCTCGAGAATGATCAGGGAATGATGAAGCGCAGGAGACAAGCGCCACTCTTGCCTTCGCAGTTTCAAGAAACTTTGCTTCCCGTGCTTGAGTGAGGCTTTCCCCCACTCCTGCGTGCACCAGACCTGCTTCTTCCACATAGGTCGTTGTCAGGCGCATACCCAGCATGCCATAGTCACCGGCATGATTATTTGCCCGAGATACCAAATCAAATCCTGCCCATATCAACTCTTTCGCAAGAGAAGGATCAGCCCGCATATAAGTACCCCCACTCTGATGCATAGGATAGGCTTCGTAATCATGAAAGAGCATCTCCAGGTTAGTAAAAGCGACATCAGCCGAACGAACGAGTTCGATCATTTTTAGGAATTCAGGTTCGCGATAAACCGAAAGTTTACGAGTAATAATGCAATCTCCTGTAAGCGCCATTGTAAAGATATCTTCATCCGATGAAAGCTGGCTCCTTCCATCTGGAATAAATAAGAGCCATGAAGATAGTGCTAACACGCATGCGAGAAACCAACGGTTCATGAAATCCTCCATTTATGATATTAGCAATTTTATCTGAAATGATTGAACATGTATCACGGTTTAAGAAAATCTAAGTCTCAAAAATGCCTTTCACCACAACTTTTTTTTCTTTCACCATAATCTGCCCCCTGGCAATGACTGTATCGATCTCCAAATCTTTATCCAGAAGTACGATATCTGCATCTTTTCCAACTTCTATTTTTCCCTTGTTATTTAATTTTAAATTCCTTGCTGGATTGGATGTTATGACCTTCAATGCCGTCTCCAGAGGAATATTCTGATGCTTAATAGCGTCCTTCACTTCGTTGAATAGGGAACTCACCTTGCCAACTCCCAGTCTGATGTAGTTACCTTTATCATCAAAAATGGGTAAACTTCCCTGACCATCGGAGGAAAAACTAACATTTTCAATAGCTACCCCTTTTTCCAGTGCCTTCTTCACAAGCTCTCCACATGAGACATCTCTGTTATCCAAGAACTTCCGCGATATAGTACTTGTTGTAAGGTCTATTAATCCTCCTTTTTTCGCGTATTCGATTGCAGATTCAAACAAATCAGGATTCCTATTCACATGCGTCGGAATAAATTGAGTTATAGGGATCTCTGTATTGTTAATAATTTCTTCCAATAAGCTAAATTTTCTATCTCCATCTCCTAGATGAACATTTACAACGCCAGCTTTTCCTGAGAGCATTCCTCCTACCCTGGCGGCTGCTGCAATTTTAGCGATTTCATCAACTATTGGTTGAGAAGAACGATGATCGGATAAGGCAATTTCACCAACGCCTATAATTTTATCGATTAGTATTAGATCATCCTGAATTGATCCGGTGATAGTCTTTACCGGAACCTGATAAGAGCCGGTGTAGACATAGCAGCTAATGCCTTCTTCTTCTAAAGCTCGTGCCTTTGCAATCAGGCTGCTCATTGTTCTGGTCGTCCCATCGGTACCTAAACACCCAATAACAGTTGTCACACCAGCTCTGCTAATTTCACTTAGCATTATTTCAGGTGTCCTTGTCTTATAACCACCTTCTCCACCGCCACCAAGAATGTGAACATGTGAATCTATAAAGCCTGGAACCAAAAACTTGCCTATAGCATTTATCATTTCAATCTCGAGTTCTTTGCCAATATCGAAATTGTCCTGAACATATCCGATTTTATCTGCCGTAATCAAAACATCTTTTTTTCCAAGGTATTCTGGTGCATAAACTTCAGCATTTTTTATTAGTTTTAATATTTTATCTTTAAGAGACATAGAACATTCTCCTTTTTAAAAATAGTCAACCATTGGAACTGAAAAAATAAGGTATTCAAAATGATAACTATTCAGGTCTATATATAGAGACTCCTGCATTCGCAGGAGTGACAATCAAATTGGTACTGTCATTCCTGCGAATGCAGGAATCTACTAAAAATCTAATAATAAAATGATATAAGCTGAATCGATAATTAAAATGTACTAATATCAGTCTTGTTCACTCAACAGTGGATCCCTTCGAACTGTAATTTTTCCAGAGTATGTCTTTCCATCAACTGTCATTTTTATCAGGTATTCACCCGGCTCAACCTGTGCTCCTTGAAGCCTACCGCTGACACCCCTGAAAGCTCTTCTTAATAAACTTGAATAACCGAATTCTTTCACCAGCTTATCCCAAATTTCATTGAGTTCCTTATCATTCTTTGTCTTTTTGAGAGTCGCCCTGGTCTGTGTTAACCAAGCTTTTTGATCAGAAGTAAGAGTTTGCAGCTCGGAGATTCTTTCAATTATTTTTTCCAACAGTTTTTTAACCTGTTGTGTTTGTTCTGGAGTGGGATCGAACCGCACGTCCCAAAGTAATCTATTAATCCCCGGTTCGCTTGAAGCTTCTAATGTTCTTCTATTTTTTCTGGTGATGTCTGAAATTTCAAAAATTACTTTATTTTTGGATTTCTTTTTAAGGTAATAATTGATTAAACCGCCACTAACAAGTTTTTCCCTGACAATATTCTCTCTTTTTGGAATATATGGTGGATTCTCTCCCGCGAAATAAAAATGACCACGCACACCACCACGAGTCGCGTCTTCCCACAGTGTAGCAGGACGTTGTTTAAAAATATATGCTTCCGATTGGAGAATCTCTTCTGTTAACTGCTGGAGCGGTGTCATGTCATCCAGAATCCAGATGCTCCGCCCATGAGTCCCGGCAACGAGATCACCATCTCTAGGATGAATTATTAAATCATGGAATGCGACTGTCGGCATGTTATTCATCAAGGGAGTCCATGCCTTACCGCCATTTAAAGAGACAAAACAAGCGAATTCCGATCCAGCAAAAAGAAGATTTTTGTTCTTGAGATCTTCACGGATGACGTACATGCATTGTCCCTGTGGAATATTATTTGTAATGTTGGTCCAGGTCTTGCCATAGTCAATAGTTTTGAATATCCATGTGGAGAAATTATCACTGCGATGACCATCAAACGTCAAGTAACATGTACCATCGTCAAAGTGAGAAGCTTCAACACAACTCACCCAGATACCTTGCGGCACCTCTCCAATATTTTCCCGAACGTTGGTCCATGTTACACCACCATTTCTGGTGATTTGCACATTTCCATCATCCAAGCCAATCCAGATCAATCCAGGGGTCAGCGGCGATTCGGATATGGCAGTGATTGTACAATGTGTTTCCGCACCAGTGACATCACGGGTCAATCCACCAGTTGCTCTGTTTGTTTTGACTGAATCATTGGTGGATAAATCCGGGCTGATAATCTGCCAGTGATAGCCACCATCAACTGTTTTAAAAAGATAATTGCCGCCTAAATACAATGTCTGAGGATTGTGCGGAGATATGACAAGTGGCGCTCTCCAATTAAATCGAAATTGTGCTGGCAGTCGATTTCTCGTGGCAGGTGCTTGTTCTGATAATTCTGTTACATATTCATGGTAATTAATAATATTGTCAGGATTTGGTCGGGTAAATTCGACCTGTCGGGTATTAGCATTGTATCTACGAACACTACCGTTTTCAGCCTCTGTATATACATTTCGCCAATCGGTAGGATCAATCTGCACGAACATGCCGTCTCCCCAATGCAGTTTCCACCAGCTATCAGTGAGAATCCCCCTGACGTCTTTGCTGAAACCGGGACCTCCCCAGGTGCCGTTATCCTGTGTTCCGCCATAGACATAATATGGATCCCGCATATCAACTCCGATGGCATAGAACTGACCGATCGGCATGTTGTCAAATAATATAAATGTTTTTCCATGATCGTGAGTCAAAGTCAAGCCTTTATCTTTTCCCAGATAATAGCGATCCTTATTGTTTGGATCGAGCCACATGGCGTGAAAATCGAGTCCACCCTCAAATTCGATCCCTCCAATTCGAAACGTTTTACCACCGTCTTCTGACAATCTGATTGTCGTTGTCAAAACATAAACTAATTCGTCATCATGAGGATTTATCCGGATCTGGCTATAATAAAATGGACGGTTATTGTATCTATTCAAATATTTCCAGCTTTCCCCGCCATCTTCGGACCTATAGATGCCTGTACCAAGAAGACTCATATTGGTGTAATCTGGATCGTCCTCTTTGGGCTGAAAACCATGTTCAATAATCGCCATGAGAATTTTTGGATTTTTTCTGTAAATGGTAAGCCCTATTCTTCCCGTATCTCCAGAGGGTAGTCCATCTGTTAANNAAACGGTATGGTTTGCGGAGCCGTTGGTAAAACGCGACATATAGAGTATTTGGATCGCTTGGATCTATCACCAGGTCGGTGGCACCCGTTTTTCCGTCATTCGGTAAACCATTGGTTAATTTGGTCCAGGTTTTGCCTCCATCCATAGTTTTGAACAACCCTCGATCTCCTGAGAAGCCCCAGAGATTTCCGATAGCTGCCACATAAACAATATTCTCATTTGTAGGATGTATGACTACCCGAGCAATCTGGTAAGTATCTTTCAGTCCCATATTAACAAAAGTCTTACCGCCATCAGTTGATTTGTAAATCCCATCGCCCCAGGCAACACTATTTCTATTATTAGCTTCTCCGGTACCAACCCAGATCATGTTGGGATTCTTTTGAAAGATAGCGATATCTCCAATCGAGGCGCTGCCATAATGATCAAAAATCGGTTCCCATGTTGTACCAGCATTAACTGATTTCCAGACCCCACCAGAAGCAGAGGCAACGATGACGTGTCGAAAGTCATGATCAAGCGCTTCAACATCAACAATGCGTCCTGAAAAATTTGCCGGACCGATGCAACGCCATTTCATTTCTTTGAAAAGATACTTCTCAATGCTTTGAGGAAATGTTGTACCTGTTATCAGAATAATGGTTAAAAATGAGATTATTATCGAAACAATAAATTTAAGATTTTTTAGGTTAAACATTGGAAGGATCCCCTTTGTTTTTAATTGTTTATTTTAACTAAAATTTTTTATATAAAAGTGAAACGTGAGATGTGAGACGGCAGACGTGAGACGTGAAACGTAAGACGTAAAAATCTTGAATTTTATCGAATTTATTTTTGACTTTACCCGTCTGAAATCTCACATTTAATATTTCACATTTGCCGTCTCACGTCTGCCATTTCACGTTTCATGTTACTGAAAAATTAAGATTTTCATAATAGCTTATGTCTTAGGTCTATTTTTTCATTCACTACACTTCAGGCGTGGCATTATAAACATCCACATCCAATTCGTTTTCGCTTTTGGCAATCAGCAAAGATACCATGGCATCACCGGTAACATTAATTGCTGTTCTTGCCATATCAAGAACCCGATCGATGCCAGCAATAATAGCCACACCTTCCAGCGGTAGCCCAACCGAACTGAGGACAAGAGACAACATGATTAAACCAGCGCCAGGAACACCTGCTGTCCCAATAGATGCCAGAGTTGCCGTCAGAATTATCGTGACATAATTGGCAATCGTTAAATCTATACCATAAGCCTGAGCCACAAACAGTGCGCTCACACCCTGATAAAGAGCCGTCCCGTCCATATTAATAGTAGCTCCTAAAGGTAAAACGAAACTGGAAATGCTTTTCGATACACCAAGATTTTCTTGAGCACAGCTCATAGTTACTGGAAGTGTTCCAGAACTGCTGGTCGTTGTGAATGCTACGACCTGGGCATCAACGATGCCTTTGAAAAATTGGATGGGATTTAATCTTGCCAATAATGTAATTGCTCCCCCAAGAGTAAGAATTGCATGGATGATACATCCGATGTAAACACCAAGGATAACTCTGATAAGTGGCAACAAAACTGACAATCCATATTTGCCTGACACCCACGCCATTAATGCAAAAACACCATAAGGCGCCATTTGCATCACCATTGCCGTCAGCTTGTACATGACCTCGGCTAATGATTCAAAAAGATTTGCCAAAGGTTTCCCTTTTTCTCCGGTAAAGTTAATTGCAAGTCCCAGCAATATAGAAAATACTATGATCTGCAATACATTACCACCAGCGAGCGAACCAACAGGATTCTGAGGAATCAAATTTACAAAAGTATCGATAAAAGAAGGAGATTCCTGAGGAACTATCTTTTCCACCGATTCAAACTCTAAACCAACACCGGGGTGAAGTATTGTTCCAATAATTAAACCAATCGTAATGGCAATAGCCGTTGTTCCGAGATACAATCCTAATGTTTTTAAACCGACCCGACCCATCTTTTTAGGGTCTTTCATGCTCGTTACACCCACCACTAATGATGAAAAAATGAGCGGAACAATTAACATTTTGATCGCATTAATAAACAACGTCCCGATTGGTTTCAGGTATTCAGCCCTGGGTCCCAAAATAATCCCCACAATCATGCCAGCAACTAATCCAATAAGAATCTTTGCCCACAGTTTCATTTACAATCTCCAGATTTATCGTTTCGATTAATAAACTAAAAGAGCAAACATATTATAAATGAAAATTTTATAGCAGCATAATTTATAGCAAAAAGGGTATCACGAATATTGATGTAAAAATGTACGCTAAGAGANNATTCGCAGGAATGACAGCAGTACTGAAATTCTACCCCATAACGAGTATATATCCATTTTGCATTTATTCGACGTTTTGGATGTTGCACAAATGATGGAGCCATTTGCCTGGAGTAACACCATCTACTACCTTGCCCTTATCCAATACTAACGTACCATTTACTAAAACGTATTCAATTCCCTCTGAATAATGGAAAGGCTC
>JABAOC010022594.1_pt3 | contig 11303 bp, 11 predicted proteins | sample 7062161 | NCBI WGS metagenome assembly JABAOC01 (sample SAMN14538625, study PRJNA623070) | marine sediment metagenome | biome: marine biome [ENVO:00000428]; feature: marine pelagic biome [ENVO:01000023]; material: deep marine sediment [ENVO:00002113] | place: India: Gulf of Khambhat ... | reverse complement strand
GTCGGCGGGCTCGTGGGAGACAACTTCGGCGCGATCACTTCCAGCTATTCCACAGCAACGGTGACGGGCCTGATGTGGTCCGTTGGCGGGCTGGCGGGAGAAAATAGAGGCCGGATCGCTTCGTGCTACGCCGAGGCGACGGTACTGGGCTACGATATGTTCGTCGGCGGACTGGTCGGAGAAAACGGGGGCAGCATCTCCTGCTGCTATTCTGACGGAACGGTGGCGGGAGAAGAGATGGTCGGGGGACTGGTGGGCTACAACCCAGGCAAGGTTGCCACCAGCTACAGCGTCGCCGCCGTGACGGACCGTAGTTACAGTTGGCACATCGGCGGGCTCGTGGGCGCCGCGAGCGCACCGGACAATTGTTATTTCCTGGCCCCGCCCGACGGCACCGGGCCGGATAACGACATAGGGACCCCGCTGACAAGCATCCAGATGGAGCAACAGGCCAGCTTCGTGGGTTGGGACTTCTGGGGAACCCTGGAGGACGGACCGAGCGACCCGTGGTTTATGCCGACGGACGCCTATCCGGTCCTGTCCTGGCAGACGGAAATCACAGGATTGCAGGCAGTTCCGAGCGTGGCGGGCCTGCCGCTCGACGAGGCCCGGGCCGTTTTGGAGGCGGCGGGGTTCGTGGCCGGGGACCTGAGCTATGACTTTCACCGGACGATTCCCGGCGGGTATGTCATACGCGCAGACCCCGATTCCCTGGCTCCGGCCGGGGCAACCGTTGACCTGATCCTGAGCTCTGCCGGCTCCTACAATTGGGTCGAGAACCCCGGCGATGGAACTGCGGCCCGGCCCTATCAGATATCGACGCCCGGCCAATTGGAGTCCTTGATCGGCCACCCGGAGCTCTGGGACAGGCACTTCGTGTTGTCTGCTGATGTGGATATGACCGGCAGGCGGTACTCGACCGCCTTGATCGCCCCGGATGTGGATAACTCGAACAGCGGTTTCCAGGGCACCCCTTTCCGCGGCACATTTGACGGCCAGGATCACGCCATTCGAAATCTGACCATCCAGACCGACTGGCGCCAGGACTACGTGGGTCTGTTTGGCATGGTCGCTCCGGAGGCCCGGATCGACAGGCTCCACCTGCCGGACGCCAACGTCAAGGGCGGCAGTGGCTCGAAGAGCTATGTCGGCGTCCTGGCAGGACAAAATGCCGGGACCGTGGCCCATTCTTCTGCGACCGGTGTCCTCCGGGGCGGGCGCGGTGATGGCCTGGTGGGTCTCAATACCGGCAGTCTGATCGACTGCCGGGTCGATATAGCGCGGATTTGACGGCGGTGCGGGATGCGCGGGGCGGCCCCGGGCCGCACAACGTACCGGGGGCCGGCAGTACGGACAGGCCGAACCCTGCGGCCATCACGTGCAAACGCGATCCGGGGGCAGCTCGTCGCGACGTACCCAGGGTCGGCAAAAAGCGCCGTTTTTCTGTTTTTGGGCTTGATTTTCCGCGGTGCTTGTGGTAGGGTGATAGTGGATCGTTATCCTACGTGTGGATTCGTGCCCGTAGCAAGGAAGGGTACGTATCGTCGCCGAGGGCGGGAAAGGAGGAGATAAAAGGAGAGATCAGCTTAACCGACTATCCTGCAAGTCGGGTGGCAGCACCCATGATCTCCGCGCGAGCGGCGCGGTTATGATTGCGCAAGGACTTTTTGTGCAGGTGCACGAAGCGAAAGCAAGACCGAGATGGTGCGGAGCGTCTGGCTTCGCGAAGAAGAAGAGAGAAAGGAAGGCAGTATGAAGAAGCTAAAGTTCGTGTTGGCAATGCTTGTCTTTGCCACCCCGGCGTTGGCAGCCGTGCGGATCGTCGTCGTGCCGGAAGATGACACGGCGGCTATCCAGTATGCCACGGACGGGGAGAAGGTCCGGGCGTTCGCCCTCGACATCACCGTGGACAAGGGGGTCATCACGGGCATTTCCGATTTCATCCGTGGGGAAAGCACCGCGGCGCAGCCCGGCTACGGGATCTTCCCGGCCAATTTCGGCCGATACATCACCGTCGATCCCGATACCGGCGAGGTGGCCACCTGGGACGTCAACGACTATACGCCCGTTGCCGATCCCTGTGACCCCGGCGCCCTCGGCGGTCTGGGCACGAGCGGCATCACCGTCGAAATGGGCGCCCTGTATTATCCGACGGATGATAGCTCGCCGAACGCTCCACCCAACAGTGGTCTGCTGTTCAAGCTGACTGTCAGTGAGAACGCCAACCTGACGGTGGCGCTGAATGAAATCCGCGGCGGTGTCGTGCTCACTGATCCGGACGTCGCGGCCGAGGTCGATCTCGAGCAGGCCACGGGCGCTGCCATCGGCGGTGGCGGCGGCAGCAGCGACCTGTTCCCCGCCGGCCATCCGGATTACGCGGAGTGGGTGGCGGTCGGAAAACCCCAATGTTGGGCCTATCCGCGACAGTGCCACGGCGATGCCGATGGTCTCAAGCAGGGCTCCAAGTCCGGCTTCCATTACGTGGGGACCGATGACCTCAACGTGCTCATGGCAGCCTGGCAGGTCAAGGAGCCCCCGGACGGGCCCGGCATTGCCGCCATCCAGAACGGCATCTGTGCGGATTTTGCCCGGGACAAAGGTGGCAATGACAAGACTGGTTGGTACCGAGTCGGCACGACGGACCTGAACGTGCTGCTCGAGAATTGGCTCGTCAAGGAACCTCCGGACGGCCCCGGAGTGCCTGGCGATTGCGGTGGGACCCTGGAACCCTGAGTATGGCATATCGGCGGCAGGCCCCAGCCGACCGGGAACGGGAAACTGTTCCACGGTTGCTCTCACGCGCCGGTGCGTGAGGCGCCTGTGCGTCGATGACCGGAAGGAGAAAATGATGAAGAAGCTGTTCGTTCTGACGTTGGTATTGGTATGGGCCGGCGGGACACAGGCCGCCCTGACTCTGGTGAACGCCCCGACCGAGCCGATCGACATCGGGGAGACAATTGTAATCACCGTCAATAATTCCGAAGACGGCGCCTACGGGGGCTGGCTGGAGATTCCGAACCCGGAGGTGCTGACTTTCGGCGACGTCGAGCTGACGCCGGAGGGGGGCGCGGGCGACGCGCTGGCCCAGGTGGGGCCACCGGCCGAGGACAACGGCAGTATGTGGGTCGAATTCACCGTCGCCAGTGCCGCCAAAATCGCGGCGGGCGACCACGTGCTTGTCAGCGTCACCGGCAACAGTCAAGGCGCGACCAAGTTGAATCTGTACGCCGAGGACGGGACCCGGCTGCTCGACAGTGCCGACATCACGGTGATTCCGGAGCCAGCGACGATTGCCCTGCTGGGCCTTGGCGCTCTGCTCCTGTGCCGCCGCAAATAGAATTCCTCATCTGCAACCAACGCCAGAGAGTCGACGAAGAGGCAAGTCGCAGGACTTGCCTCTTTTCTATTGTGCGCCGGGAGGTATAATCCCCTGCTCCTGGTTTCTTTCGAATGGACTGACGCAAAGAGCCTGACGCATGAAGCTCACACACGTACTTCTGCTCGGCGGCCTCGCGCTGCTGCCTGCCGGATGCCACCGCCCACGGGCTGACGGGACCGCCACCGTCAAAACGGTGGTCGGGGGTGGGCAAGAGTTCCCCGCGTTGCTGGCGGGCCGATGGGTCGCGGACCGGCACGGCTGGGAGTTCGTGCTCGAACGCGACGGCCGCATCTCGTCGGCGGTAATCAGTCTCGGCCGCGTCCGCGTGACCCCCGGCGCAACGACGACAATACCGACCAGGAGCGGCAGCGAGGCCGTCTTCACGCCCGGCTCGTGGCTGGTCCACTACGAGCCCGACACGAGAACGCTCACGGTGAAGATCGTCATGGACCATGTCCGCGCGGAGATGGCCGGCACTACTCTGGAAGGCTCCAGTACGGATATCTTCGTCGGCCCCGTCTCGCCCGCGGGAGATACGTGGCAAACAGAGTGGACGACTTTCACCCGTTATACCGCGCACACGCCCGAAGGCACGTCCTTCGATTTGTCCACCGACCCCGTGTACGGCGAGACAAAGCCCCTGCTCTTCCACAAGACACCCGACCCGCAGCGCTGAGCCACCTGCCACGATGTCGGGACTACCCCCGCTTCGCCGTCTGTGCCACGGGCTTCGGCGGGCGGTAGCCGCAAGCTCTGCAGACCCCGCATGGGAAGCCTTGCCGCTGGCACCCATCCTCACTGCCCTACAATCCTCTCAGCCCGGCCTCCGTCGGGAACCAATTGCATTTACCGTTTTGCGGGCTACCGCCAGGATAGGTGGGGATTCGCCCGCGCCGGTTTCTCCCCGTCGGCGCCCTGGAGGTCATAAGCGCTCTCCCGGTCGCTGCCATAAGATGCGCCCGAGCAATGACGTAACGTGCCCCGCCTTGATTCGCTGCTACGAGAATAGTCTGGCAGTCAGGGCGGCGACTCTTTGGCCGCGGCGTTCGCACTGCTGTTTGACCTTCTCATCCGGCTTGCCGATGGACAACGGGCCGTAGTGGGCGCCCTGCGGGTCACCCTGAACGACCATGCCCGCGATGAGCATCCCCTCGAGAATCCCGATAATTGTCGTTTCGCTGCCGCCCCCGATATTCGCGGAGCTGGCGAACGCGGCCCCGACCTTGCCGTTCATCTGCCCGTGCCGGCTCACCAGCTCATCGATCAGTTGCTTCACCGGAGCCGCCATCTGCCCGTAATAGCAGGGCGAGCCGATCACCACCGCATCATAGGAGGGCAGGTCGTCCGCACGCACCTGATCGACGGGTTTGCACTCGGTACTGAGCCCGGCTTCGTTCATCGCTTCGGCGATGAGTTCCGCCATCTCCCTCGTGTTGCCGCTCCGTGAATAGTAAACCACGATCCCTTTTGTCATGCCCACTCCTTTCTACAGTGCTGCGGCTCGAAGGGACCTGCGACGGTTCATCCCACGCACCGATTTCGAAGAGGCCGCAGGTCCCGCGGGCATTCTACGCCCTCACGCCGCAAAACGCAAAGACATTCCGTCCGCCCGGGAATCCGGGGTGCGACAAGAAGACAGCGAGTCAGAATAAGAAGGATGTCATTGCGAGGAGGCGTACGCCGACGAAGCAATCTCCGGGCGGCCAGAGGTCAGGATTGACGCGCCGGCCTTCGGCCGGCTCGCAATAACAGCCGGGGCGTTTGCCACGATCCTTTCGTGCACCGGGAATCCGTGTGCGGTCGGCCTTCGGTGGATTCGAGCCGCTTCAGTGGGGCGCGCATCCCACGCCCTTCCTGGTCGTTCCTCCTCGCATGACATCTGCGATCATCGTAGCAGGAGAGGGGCGAATGATGATTCGCCTCTACGCAGAACAGGCGAGCGGGAACGCTCGGGGTTCCCCGAACGCTTCGTTTCGCGTTCAGCCCCCTTCGTCGTGCGTCGCCTTCTCGGGAAGATCGCTGAGATTATCTTCCGAGAATTCCCTTACCGGCGCAGGTAGGCGAGTTTCTTGGGCAGGGCGATGTTGTTGCCGAAATTGTCTTCGCCGTAGCCGTATTCCGCCAGCAACTGGATATCGGCCAGCACCCGCTTGTCGCCTACGAACTGGACGGTCAGATCGGTGCCGATATCGATCTTCCCCATCGCCAGCAGCCGCCCGGTCTCGCTGATGACCTTCTCGAGCAGAGTCCCTTCCGCGCCGCCGACGCGGTCCGGCAGTTCCAGCGGCTGCTCGTACATGACGAGCTTGCTTCTTCCCGCCAGGGTCAGCACGACGTTGCGGACGACGGCGGTAGGGTCGTCCGACTCCGTCCGCTCGGGGACCAGGCCGAGCCGTACGATCTCGCGGGCGAGCCAGCGCCGCTTCTGGGCGTTGATCTTCTCGTTGGCCCGGAACAGGTCGAGCGAGGAGCCGGCGTCGTACGCTTCCTCGGCCAGCAGCATCTGAACCTTGCTGCCGTAGTGGAAAACCAGCTTGGAAATCAGGGTGGACGGGCGCACGTGGAACCCGCGGTACTTGGGGATCGGGACCTCGATCCGGCCGACCTCGGCGTAGCGCTTCAGCATCTCCTGTCACGGCCCGGCCGATATACAGGTCGATGAACGTGATCGAGTAGTTCATCAGGACCGACAGCAGCACATCAGGCTCCACCAGCAGCCCGGTCAGCGGCGACGACGCGCAATGCTGCTTGTTGAGGTGACGCTCGTAGTAGTGGGCGAACAGGGTGGACATCTTGAGCAGATGGAATACGACGCTGACATGCCCCCGCAGGACGGGCAGGTCGGTATCCAGACGTTCCGCCTGCGTCCCCGAGACGTACGTGTCGTACTGCGACTGGAGGTTGTGGAACTGGAATTCGAGGCTCCGCAGCCGTTCTTCGCTGAGCGCGGCGAAAGCGCGCAGGGGGCGTTCCTGCGGCCGGGTCCGGTTGCTGGCCCGGACGTCCTCACTCTCGGAGGCGAGGTTCAAGAAGGCCGTTGCCAGCAGGGCGACCATCTCCGCGACCGTCTCGGCCGGACGTGCCTCGCAATCATGGGCCAGCAGACCCTGAGGGAGAGGCTCGTCATATGAATCTTCGCGGCCGTGTCGGGCCGGCACGGCCAAGTCCAGTCCGCCCGCCTGCATCAGCATCTCCCGGGCCGTTCGGGTCAGGACGCCGCCGGTGAACTCCAGGGCCTCATTCGTCGCGGCTACGAAATCCCGCTCCACCGGCATCAGCCGGTAACTCGGCAGGCGATGATGAACGTGCAGCAGGTCGTAGCTGACGTCGGAAAAGAGCTTCATCGTGGCGGTGAGCGAGCGCAGGGCGCACCACTTGCAGTTCTTCCCGGCATCGTACGTGTCCAGCAACTCTTCGAGCAGCATGGACTGGGACAGCAACTCTCCCAGGAGCGGGCGGGTCAGCACGTCGCGCGGATGCTCGCGCTCGCCAAGGCGGCCCGCCAGGACCAGGAGTGTCTGTGCACGCCTCTCGATCAGTTGCTTGAAATCCTGCTCGTTGACCGGACCGTTAATCATCGCTGCGCACCCATGCTTCATTGGTCGTCATCGGAGACCGTGAATGCCGTGTCATCTCTGCGGCGACTTTCTGTCGAGGGGAATGACCTCCGGGCTGAAACCAGGTGGAACATCGATCTGGAACATCTTGCGGTCGATGGCCTCGTTGACCTTCGGCTCAAGGAGCCGGATCTCGTGGATGTCGTCCTCCGTGTTGACCGCCACGACCCTGGTCGGCAGCCCGACCTTCCGGTCGATCCAGAAATCGATCGTGACGTAGTCATCCTTGTACACGGAGTCCGGCTTCACTTTCAGACGCAGATGCTGGAGAGGTGAGGCCGGGCCCTGCGGCTCAGGAGTGAGCTCCACATCGAACTGCTCGCGCAGATCGTCCACTTTCGAGAAGCCGACGACCGGGATGTGCCGGCTGGCCAGCGCGAACGCATCAATAGGCTCATTGGGCTCGGCCAATTGACGCTGTTCCACCCGCTGGGTCTGGTGGTCCACGTGCCACAGCCAGACCCCGTCGAACAGGAACTGCTCCACGTATTTCTGTTCCCTCTCATCGTCCTGCTGAAGCGTTTGAAAGTCGATCCTCAGCTTGGACTTGGTGTCGAATTTGCGGTAGTAGAGAGCGCCTTTGCGGCGCTGCTGCGACTCGAGCAGCGGCTGTCTGACCAGGTAATCGACACGCGCCTGGTAGGACTTCAACTCCGCGGCCTTCTGCTGGAGACTCCGGAGCACCACGTCGACCTCGTTAGCGTCCTGCGCCCGGGTCGGACAGCACGGGGCAACCTGGTTCTTCGGTGGTTTGGTCGTTTGTCCGGCCGCCGGGATTGCGAGAAAGAACGCCACCATCAAGAGACTTCTATACATTTTCGATCTTCTTCCAAATGCCAGGTACGGTGAATTTTTCGGAGCACGTCGTGAAGCTTTGGGTGGCAGCGGCAAGGCCGGAGGCTTTGCCGATGGCGCATGGGTCAACCATCGGCAAGCAAGCGTTTGGGGCTCCCCAATGCGAGACCTCGCGTTGGGGACCTCTTGCCGCTGCCACCCGGAAATACGAAATTGTCAATCGTGATCGATACAAGAGGTTCACGCCTGCCGTTCTAAAGGTCCAAGAGCCGAAGCACCTCATCGAGACCCTTGACGATGAAGTCGGCGTGCGCCGCGAACTCGTCCGCCCGTTCATGATTGGCGATCAGCACGGGAATGGCCCCCGCGGCCCGCGCGCAGAGCAGGTCGAAAAGGTAGTCGCCGACGAGCAGTGTCTCGGCGGGTGCGACGCCGAAAGACCGACACAGGTGCAGGACACCGAAAGAATCGGGCTTCACCGGCCCATCCTCGCGCCCGACGATGCCGTCGAAGTGCAGGCCGTGCATGTCCGCGACCGCCAGGGCGTTACACTTGCGGTTACGGGTCAACACCCCTACTCGAATGCCGCGCTGGCGCAAAGCGGCGAGTGTCTCCTTCGCGCCGGGGTTCAACCTCGATTGTGCCACCGCCCTTTCCTCGTGGAAGTGGAGGACCGCTTCGGCCTGCTGACGTTGCTGCGGTGTCATTTTCTCCATGGCTTCCAATAGCGGGCCGCCCTCCCGAGCCAGTCCGATTTCCTGCCGGATCACGTCAAAATCCAGATACGGCTGTGTTATCGTTCCGTCCAGATCGAATATTACTGCTCTTATCGGCATATACAGGTTGGCCTCTTCCGTCGAAGTTCCTGAAACAACGCCGGCCTCGTGCTATTCCCCATTTTCTCTAGTACGTTGTCGTGCCCGGGAGGTTTTGTCAAGAGTGTCCTTTGGTTCCATGCTTGTTCCAGGCATCCAGCGGACGCCGCACGCACGCTATCATCGGGAGGCCAACGTCTACGGGTACCACGTCTGCGCTCGCGTAGACATGCCTGGGCCGACGGGAGGACATACCTACACAAGCGTAAGCATGGCACCCCGCCCCGAACGTAGGGGCGAATCATCATTTGCCCCTGCCACGTCGAGTTCTCCGGCCAGACGCTTCGCTCTCGCAAAAATGCGTCTCATGGAAAACGGTCCAAAACGTGCCAAGCCCTGCAATGGTCGGGACTTGCGCAAATGCAACGAGCCAGGAGCACTTTCATCGTCTTGTGGGGGGCCGAAGGCCCGTGAACGGCTCCTAAGAAACTGACGCAACGGGCGGCACGCCCAAACTGGTTTTGAGCGTGTTTGCCTGACCGGCAAGGACACGCTCGAGCTTCGCTCGGGCGTGCCACCCAAAGCCCTGACGGGGTTTCTTCCCGACACCAGCCGCGCAACGGCGTCGCGACTCAGCATGAGACAGGAAGACTGCCCCGCCACAAAATTTGGTCGCACACCCAAGGGCGTCATTTCGCGTCTGACGACTCCTTCGTTTCGCTCATTGTGACGAGTCAGAGTACGGTCTTGAGATAGTCTCCAGGGCACGGCGTCACCCATATTGCCTATTTTGCCTGCGTTCTCAACATATCAATGAAATGTCGTGCCGCCGGGCTCAGCGTGCGGCCTTTGCGCACGATGATCCCGGTCGGGCGGACGAACCTCTCGTTCGAGAAAGGGATGGCCTTGAGGGTCCCGGCGGCAACCTCCTGGACGAATGCGGCCTGAGGCAGGATGCTGACCCCGGCGTTGATCTCCACCGCACGTTTGATCGTCTCGATGTTGTCAAATTCCATCGCCGGACGCACGGGCGTGTTGTAACGCGCCAGGATATTGTCGACCCAAATCCGGGTCGGGACCTCCTTCTCGAAGGCGATGAACCGCTCGAACTGGAGTTTGTGGATATCTACCTCCGACTGGCCGGCAAAAGGATGCTTGGGGCTACAGACCAGAACGAGCAGTTCCTCTTCGAAGTCGTACACCTCCAGTCGTTTGTCCTTCTTGGGCACGGCCACCAGGCCGATGTCCATCTCGCCGCTGAGCACCATCTCATAGACCTTGTCGGGGTCGAGATAATCGATGTGCATGTGGACGTTCGGGTAGCGGATCATGAACTTCTTCTCGTAGGCGGGCAGGCTGTGCATGCCGATGCTGAAGATGGCCGCGATATTGACCCTTGTTCCGGTGTTGGTTTTGAGGGCATTTAACTCCGTGGTGAGTTGGTCATACCGTTCGAGAATGTCCCCGGCGGCCTTGTAGAACACCTGGCCGGGCGCGGTCAACTCGATCGGACGCTTGTTCCGCGCGATCAACTGGCACTTGTGAGTCAACTCCAACTGTGCCAGTTGTTGCGATACCGCCGACTGGCTGAGCATGTGTTTTTCAGCCGTCTTCGAGAAGCTCCGCGAGTCCGCGAGATCGCAGAATACCTTTAGCGTTTCTATATGCATTATTAGCGTTCCTAATGCTATGTATCACCATTAGACGCTTCCCTCATTAGTTGTCAAGCCTAATAATATAAGCTCCGCTAATGCAAATCAAGTGCAGACAATGAAAGGAGCCGAAAGTGAACCTGCTACAGCCCAATGCCAACGAAGCGACCCAGACGATGAACCGCTCGCGTAGCGTTTCGCCGGTCTCGGGCATCTGTACCCGCTGCATCGACGGGTGCCGGGGCAACTGTGAGATCTTCAAATCCACCTTCCGGGGCCGGGAAGTCATCTACCCCGGGCCGTTCGGTACCCTGACCGCCGGCGCCGACAAGGATTACCCGATCGATTATTCGCACCTGAATATCGCGGGCTACGCGCTCGGCGCCAAGGGCTTGGCCGAGGGCGCCACGGGCAATCCGGACAACACGCTGTTTCCCATGGTCAGCACGGAGACGGAGTACGGCGTCGGCAAGAAGGTGAAGATGCGGCTGCCCGCCTTCACGGGGGCACTGGGTTCGACCGAGATCGCCCGCAAGAACTGGGAGCACTTTGCCGCCGGCGCCGCCATCTCGGGCATCACGATTGTCTGCGGCGAGAACGTTTGCGGTATCGACCCGGGACTCGAGCTGGACGCCAACGGGAAATTGAAGAAGGCCCCGAACATGGCCGAGCGTGTCCAGCAGTACCGCCGGTACCATGAAGGTTACGGCGACATGATCGTGCAGATGAACGTCGAGGATACGCGTCTCGGCGTGGCGGAGTATGTGGTCGAGAAGCTCGGCATCGAGTGCATCGAGCTCAAGTGGGGCCAGGGCGCCAAGTGCATTGGCGGCGAGATTCAGGTCGATTCCCTGGAGCGGGCCCTGGAACTCCAGAGGAGAGGGTATCTGGTCACGCCGGATCCATCGAGTGAGGCCAACCAGGCGGCCTTCCGCGACGGCGCCTTGAAGCACTTCGAGAGGCACTCACGCCTGGGATTCGTGGACCGCGAAGGCTTCATGAAAGAGGTGGAGCGCGTCCGCAAGCTCGGCGCCAAGCGCGTCAC
>JABAOC010015124.1_pt1 | contig 11314 bp, 9 predicted proteins | sample 7062161 | NCBI WGS metagenome assembly JABAOC01 (sample SAMN14538625, study PRJNA623070) | marine sediment metagenome | biome: marine biome [ENVO:00000428]; feature: marine pelagic biome [ENVO:01000023]; material: deep marine sediment [ENVO:00002113] | place: India: Gulf of Khambhat ... | reverse complement strand
GGCCCCAGGACCGTGAAGATCTCCTTTTCCCTCACTTCGAGGGACAGGCCGTGGAGGGCATAGATCCGATCATAATAAAGGGTTTCGATACTGGCAATCTTGAGTAAAGGAACCATGATAAAACATCTCTATACTTCTACAATTGGCTGATAATACGAACAAACTTTAGTAAGAGATTGACTAAAATCCGAAACTCGAAACTCGAAATTCTAAACAAATACGAAATACGAATGATCGAATCTTCAAAACAATTACAATTGAAAAGATTTCCATTCCACCTGTTTGAGGAATTTAATCCCACCAGAGGTGGGGTAAAGATTAAGGAATTGCTTCGGATTTCGATATTCGAATTTCGAGTTTTATCCGGTGACCATCACCTCCCATTCGTTGGTTTCCCCGCTCCCTCCTTGCCTGTGTTGTTCATCTACTATTCCTCTCCCAGATACGCCGTAATGACCTCAGGCGTTCGCTGAACCTCTTCGGGGCTCCCCTGGGCGATTTTCTGCCCATAATTGAGCGCGATCATACGGTCCGCTAATTTGGAGGCGGTCCTCAGGTCATGTTCGACCAGGAGTACGGCGGTCTTGTATCTGCCACGGATTTCGGTGATGCGATAGGCGGTCTCTTCCTTTTCCTCAGAGGTCAATCCGGATATGGGCTCGTCGAGAAGAAGCAGTTTGGGTTCCATGGCCAGGGCCCGGCCCATCTCGACGTGCTTCTGAACACCGAACGGACAGTCAGAGACTCGGGCCTGCCTGTACGCCTGAAGATCCAGAAACTCGATGATCTCTTCCACGGGCTTGCGCTGTCGTAATTCCTCACTACGTACTCGGAGGAAAGCGTGGGCGGGATTCTTCTTGAACTTGATGTGTCTCCCCAGAAGGAGATTATCGAGAACGCTCATGTGGAGGAAGAGCCGCAGATTCTGAAACGTTCGAGCCACACCCTTCTGAGCGATGGCATCTGGAGAGAGCCCGAGAATGCTCTCTCCTCTGAAGGTGACCTGGCCCTGGTCGGGACGGTAAACGCCGGAAATACAGTTGAACATAGTGGTCTTACCCGACCCGTTAGGACCAATGACCGAGAGAATCTCCCCGTCCTCTACCTGAAGATCCACCCCGGCCAGGGCCGTAATCCCACCAAAGCTGATGGCCAGACGATCCATTTGCAGCAGAGCCATGGGCCAAGACCAAGGGCTAGAACCTGGAATCGAAAATCACGAAGTCCGTGAGGGGCACGTGTTTACCGTTCTCGGCCTTCATGACCCGGGTTCCGTTGACTCCCTGATGTCGTTTACGCGTATACGTTACCGGGGCGCCCACCCCTTCGGGTTTCCAGTTCTTGATCTTCTCCATGCCTTTGATCATCCTTTTCGGAGTTAGTCTCTTACCTGCGTTCTTAAGACCCTCGACCGTGTGAATCATGGAGACAGCCCCGAATACTGCCAGGTACTCTTTCCCGGCAAGCTTGGGATCGTATTTCTTCAGGATATCGACCAACCGATCTGCCTCAGGATCCGCATCAGGAATGCCAGAGTTGGCTGCTCCAGCAGGGTACACCCCCTCCCAGACCTCCCCAGCCAATTGGTACATAATCGGGTCCCCTAAGGGAAAAGAGGCGAAGACCTTGGGTCGATAACCGATCTTGGCCATTTCTTTTAAGATCAGCGCACCATGCGGCATCGTGGGATAGATGAGGAGGGTATCCGCCCCGGATTCCTTGAGCTTGAGGGCGTGGGCACCTAGGGCCCTTTCGGTCACTTCATAGGAGACCGCACCGGCCAACTCAGCCTTACCAGACAATTTTGCAATGCCTTTTTTGAGGCCCTCTAAGCCAAGTTTCCCGTAGTCGTCGTTCTGATAGAAGATGGCAAATTTCTTGCTGCCCTGGTTCTCTACCGCATAATTAGTCAGAAATTCTGCCTCATCTTCATAATCCGGATACGAGATGAAGACATAGCGGAGCTTATCCTTGGGATAATCCACCCACATCCGGGTATTCCCGTAAGCCGTGATCAGGGGGATTTTGTTCTCCGCAAAGAAGTCCCGGCATGTGTGGACGACCGCAGTTCCCAAAAGGCCGGTTACGGCAAAGACCTTTCCCTTGATCTCCTGAAGATTGGCCAAAGCCCGAGCTGGGTTGTATCCATCGTCCTTGAGGATGACCTTGATCTTCCGGCCGTGGATCCCACCCTGGTCGTTGATGTAATCGGCATAGGCCTTTCCGCCAAGCGCAGTGACACCCCATAGGGCGGCAGGCCCAGAAAGCGGTGTGGTCCAGCCGAGTACCACTTCAGTGTCTGTGACGCCCGGCACATCTTTTGCCTTGGTAGATATAGGCAATAAAAGTAAAGCCACCATCAGAATAAAGACGAGTCTTTTCAACATCATCGTTCCCTCCTTTTTTTGAAGAATTTTCGCAGTTTTGATAGCATTTGGTGTTAAATAACAAAATGCCTGTTTTGTCAAGTATTTTTCTGGTGGAGTTCCCTCAGTTTTGTGGACGCTCATGTCCCTGAGGGACGTTTCGGAAGCGGTGGGGTACCCAGAAGGGTTGAACAACTCGAATATTTTAAGTAATGTCCTTTCAACGCTTGGGAAAAGACGCCAGATGCTTCAGGACTGCACATTTGCCGGACCGGATGGCGATTTCCATTACATCGACTGGGGCGGGGCGGGTCCATTGATGCATATCGCTCACGCAACGGGGTTCTGCGCCAGAGTTTACACGCCTCTTGTCGAGCGACTTCGGCCTCATCTACGGGTCCTCGGTATGGATGATCGGGGACACGGAAAGACCAGAGCACCGGCCGACCCGAGAAAGCTCAGGAACTGGGACATCTTCGTAGAGGATCTGGAGCGTTTTTTTGAGCACGTCGGGAGACCGTTGATCGCAATGGGCCATTCACGGGGCGGCGTGGCCAGCCTTCTCCTCGCCATTAGGCGGCCTGACCTGGTACACGCCCTTATTCTCCTGGACCCGACAATCCTTCCTTTTTCCTGGATGTGGCTTTGGTTTCTCGCAAAAGAGACAGGTTTGGCCCGGCGCGTGCCTATTGTCGCTCAGGCTGCCCGAAGAAAGAGCCTTTGGCCTGATCGGAAAACGATCCTGGCGTCCTATCGGGAGAAAGCTCCATTCCGTGCTTGGAAGGATGGGTTTTTGGAAGGTTATCTTGTCGACGGCACAGAGGGGACCGGGGACGGCATGGTTAGGCTATCGTGCAAACCGGCCTGGGAGTCCCGATGTTTTGCTGTTTGTCCACACGATGTTTGGCGACACATTCCTCGACTTCAACAGCCAACCCTGGTTCTCTATGGAGCCGAGTCTGACACGTTCTTAGCCTCGGCTGCAAAGAGATTTAGGGCTAAAGTCCCAAGCGCAGCATTCCGCTGTCTTGAGGAAACCGGTCATTTTGTGCCCATGGAACGGCCCGATGAGTCCACCGAGGCTATCCTGACCTTCCTGACAGATCAGAAGATCATTTGAGCCGAGTGCTACTTCAAAAACATGGGCTCCAGTTTCATGGCAAGGCCCATGTCACCCTTAATTCTGAGCTTGCCACCCATGAAGGCGTTCATGGCACTCATCTTCCCACCAATGATGTCGATCCATGTGTCGGCATCAGTCACGACGGTGCAACCGGGTGACTCGGCCGTTCCCTCCTTGACCGTACATTTACCGCCTGAGATGGAGGCGTTCCACTCGCCGCCTCCCTCGCCGCTGATGCTAAACTGGTAAACTGCTTCTACTCCGGCGGCCGCCTCGGGTTTGAAGTTCTTCTCCATGTTGGCAAAAATCTCTTTACAGTCCATAACGATTCTCCTCTTCTCAGTTTAGCTGAAACTCACCGCGATAGTTTTTCCTCGATGTTATCACAGGGTATGTTCTTTGCTATTTAATTCACCACGGAGACACAGAGAGCACGGAGTCACTTTTCTTTTTTGTCCAATCGGGAGAAAGCGATTGGACAAAAACTCAGCCCTTCAGGAGTCTTATCAATGGTCAAAAGCCGGAGATTGCATGGTCTAATTTACTATCCTCTTTATTCCTTTCTTTAGGATAGGTACATTAAAATTGATTATCAGACCGACCTTAATACCTGTCAATTTCAGGTAGGTAAGGAGCTGTGCCGAATCTATGGGCTGGAGGCTTTCAGATGCCTTTAATTCAAGGATTAGGCTTCCTGCCACCACAATATCCAACCGATAGCCGCAATCTAACCTCATGCCTTTATATTCTATAGGCAGTCCCATCTGCCTTTCGTATGGGATTTTTCTCAAATCCAGTTCACGGCACAGGCATTCTTCATAAGCAGATTCTAGCAAGCCAGGGCCAAGGGCCTTATGAACTTCAATCGCTGCTCCAATGACTTTGCCCGTGAGATCATCTATGTTCATCATTCCATTTAGAAGCCTACGAAGAATCTTGTCTGGAGCAGGCACTGATCGTTTTGATTTGCCGATCGCTCACGGCAAATCAAAAAGCTTAACCTCTCAGTGTCCTCTGTGCCTCTGTGGTTCACACACTATGGGCTTAAATGATATCGCGAGAGGGCGATGACGCTGTCGGCAATCTGTCTCCGTAAAGCCACAGCGTTGATCGGTGTATAGCGGGCGAACTTTTTCAGCCCTGAAAGCTGGGTTCTGAGTTCATCGCCCTCGGACACGGCGCCAAGGATCTGCCGCGCCAATAGTTCCACCCTGGGAAAGGCCTCGTCGATGTAAACCTTGGTTGCGGCCTGATGAATTCTCGCCTCTTCCTCACCGGATTTTTCCACTTTTTTCAACGTTCGCAATAGAGCGCTTTCCATGGCAAAGATCTCGATGATCATGTCGGCAATCAGGGCGATGATCTCCTGTTCATCTCGGAGTTTATCCATATGTTTCTGCGTGGCCACTCCTGCACCCAGCAAGCCGATCTTCTTGGCCATCTCCACCAATTTTCGCTGGGCACCGAGGGTAGTATCCTCAGATTCCATAAGGCTTGGGGTGTAACTCATGAATTCGCTGGTCAGTTTCTGGATCGCAGGGAGGAGGGCAAGGTCTCCCTTCATCGCCTTTCTCATGAGCATATCCAAAACGAGCATTCGGTTGATCTCATTGGTACCCTCCCAGATCCGATTGATTCGAGAATCCCGGTAGGCACGTTCGGGAAGATAATCGCTGATATAGCCATACCCGCCGAGAATCTGGACAGCTTCATCAACGACGTAGTTGAGCATTTCTGAACCGTACACCTTGTTAACCGAACACTCCGTGGCATACTCTCGAATACCATTTGCAGTCTTCTGGCCCGCATCCTCAGCTGTGGGATCAATTCCATGGAGGACCTGGTCGATCAGTCCCGCGGTGCGATAGACCATGCTCTCTGTCACATAGATTCGGAGCGCCATCTCTGCAATTTTGTGCTTGATGAGGCCGAATTCTGCGATGGGTTTTCCGAATTGGACCCGCTGCTTGGCATAACGAACAGCCTCAGCCAGCATGGCCTTGGCTGCCCCGAGACAGCCGCCTCCCAGTTTAAACCGTCCAATGTTAAGCGTGTTGAGTGCAACGACGTGGCCCCGGCCGATCTCTCCCAGGACGTTCTCGACAGGAACCTTGACGTCCTCGAAAATAACAGCACGAGTCGATGTGCCGTGGATCCCCATCTTTTTCTCTTCTTCATCGAGTGAGAGTCCGTCAGATTCTCGCTCAACGATGAAACCCGTGAACTTCTCTCCGTCCACCTGTGCATAGGTGAGAAAGAGATCAGCAAAGCCCGCGTTGGTGATAAACTGTTTCTGTCCGTTGAGAATATAGTATTTCCCGTCTTTGCTGAGTGTTGCTGTCGCCTTACACCGGAGGGCGTCGGATCCGTGTTCGGATTCGGTCAGGGCATAAGCACCAATACACTCGCCACTTGAGAGTTTGGGGAGATATCTCTCTTTTTGCTGAGGGGTCCCGAAAAAAACGATCGGTAGGCTGCCGATACCGGTATGGTCAGCAAAAGTCACCATAAACGAGGTTCCGCCGAATGCCATCTTTTCCGTAATGAGTGTAGAACTCACCTTGTCGAGGCCAGTCCCTCCATAGACCTCAGGGATATCAGCTGACAAGAGTCCCAGTTCCCCGGCTCGTCGCATGAGAGTCCGAAGGAGATCGTAATTCAACTCCTCGAGATCATCGGCCTTTGGGAGTACCTCGCCTTGGGTAAATTCCTCGGTCGACTTGGCAACCAACCGTTGCTCCTCATCGAAATCCTCCGGGGTGAAGACCCTTTCCGGTGGGATGTCATCGATGAGGAAACTTCCTCCTTGGATGATATCTTCTTCCATGTCTCCCTCCTTCCTACTTCTCTCGCTCAAAAATCCCTGCAGCTCCCATGCCACCGCCAATGCACATCGTCACAAGGCCGTGGCGGGCTTTCCGTCTGGCCATCTCGTATAAGAGTGTTGTCGTCAGTTTGGTCCCGGTGCATCCAAGTGGATGACCCAGGGCGATAGCTCCCCCATTGACGTTAACCTTTTCCAAATCCATTCCCAACTCCCGGATCACGTAAAGAGCCTGGGCGGCAAAGGCCTCGTTCAACTCGATGAGATCGATCTGGTCCAGAGAAAGACCAGCTAATTTCAAGGCCTTGGGCACAGCATATCTTGGGCCGACTCCCATGATATCGGGAGGGACGCCAGCCACAGCATAAGACTTGAATACCGCCATGGGCTTTAGGCCCTTTTGCTTGGCCTTTTTGCGCGACATGACCACGACTGCTGCCGCACCGTCCGAAGTCTGGGAAGAGTTTCCGGCTGTGACCACCCCGTCGCTCCGGAAAACCGGCTTCAAATTGGAGAGGGCCTCGAAGGAGGTGTCATAGCGAACCCCTTCATCCGTATCGAATGTTACCTCCTTGTATGTGGGTTGTCCACCTGGTGTGGCATCGGGAACTCGGGCCTGAATCGGCAGGATTTCATCTTTGAACTTCCCTTCTTTGATTGCGCGAGCAGCGTTTTCATGGCTCCTCAGAGCAAACTTGTCCTGCTCCTCTCGTGAAATCTTGAACCTCTCGGCCACATTTTCTGCGGTGAGACCCATGGAGGTGAAAACCTCTGGGTGGTGTTCGGCCATGTAAGGGTTGGGAGAAGGGGTGAGACCCATCATGGTCGGGTTGAAAGTCATGGACTCGACTCCGCCAGCAACGATCACATCCGCAGCACCACCCATGATTGTGTAGGCTGCCGTGGCAATCGATTGTAGTCCTGAGGAACAGAATCGATTGATCGTTTGTCCAGGGACAGAGTCGGGAAAACCGGCTCTGAGGGCCAGAGCTCTGGCCATGTTCAGTCCCTGATCGCCCTCTGGAAAAGCACAACCGATGATGACATCATCGATCTCCTCAGGTTTCAGCCCTTTGGCACGGTTAACAGCTTCCCTCAACACAGGAGCGCCGAACTCATCGGGTCGGGTGTGCTTAAGAACTCCCCTTGGAGCCCTCCCCACAGCGGTTCGAACGGCAGAAACAATCACAGCTTCCGTCATTTCTATGCCTCCATTTTCGATTGACCATTTTGCCCTTATATTTGTTTTAAAACTCTCAGAAACTCGAAAAGAGGATTCAGATCCTGAAATTGTGGTCCGTGGTTCGTCGCGACAACAGACCACTGACAACTGATCCCCGGGGAAAATCAGTTCCTAAGGGGTCTCCCTGTGGCCAGAGTATACCGAATTCGCTCTTGCGTCTTCGGTTCCCCACAGAGACTCAGGAATGCCTCCCTTTCGAGATCCAAAAGGTATTGCTCGTTTACCTCGGTATTGGGTAGGACGTTTCCTCCACAGAGGATATATCCCACTTTTCCGGTAACGTGCGCATCATACTCCGAAATGTAGTGACCCTCGTGCATGGTGTACGTGAACATGTTGATCAGCGCAAGTCCCCTGTCTCCCAAAACCTTGATCTTCTTAAGCCTGGGAGGGCTATATCCTTCTCTCACCATGGCGAGCACCGTCTCCTTGGCATCGTAAAGCAGGTGGTCTCGGTTGATGGTAATCGGGTCAGATTGTCTCATGTAACCCAGCTTCTGAGCCTCTCTCGCGCTGGTGGATACCTTTGCCATAGCGATGTTTTCGACTGCATGGCGAACAAATGGAAAGGGATCAGCATCCACACCTTCGGGGATTCCCTCCATGCTCCGGATAAGCATCTCCTTGCAACCTCCTCCTGCTGGGATGAGGCCGACTCCCACCTCGACCTGCCCCATATAGGTTTCTGCAGCGGCTCTGACCCTGGCACTTGCCAGACAAACCTCGCAACCACCTCCTAATGCCATGCCAGCGGGTGCAGCGACGACCGGTTTCTTGAAGTATTTGATCGCCATGTTGACGTTCTGGAGTTCTCGGACCCCGGTTTCAACCACGTCCCAGTTATCATCCTGGATCTCAAAGAGGAGCATCATCAGGTTTGCCCCCACAGAGAAGTTGGCCCCGTGGTTGCCAATGACCAGACCCTCGAAGTTCTTTTCCACCTCTCTGAGGGCCTCCACAGACATCTGCATCGTGTCCTGGCCGATGGCGTTCATCTTGCTGTGAAATTCAAGACAGGCAACCCCGTCTCCCATGTCGACGAGGGATGCCCCGGGGTTGGATCGGATAGTCATGTTTCCCTCTTTTAGAGAGGGGAGGAGAATGACCTTCGGTTTCTCCTCTGTCTTTATATAATCCAGGGCCCCGATATCAAAAAAGAATCTTTCACCCTTCTCACTCCGATAAAATGATTCGAATCCCTTTTTCAAAAGCGACTCGACGAGGGGAGGAATGGTCTCCCCCTCATTTTCCATGCGCTCTACTGATTTCCTAACGCCAACAGCGTCCCAGGTTTCAAAGGGGCCGAGCTCCCAGTTGTATCCAAACTTCATGGCATTATCGACGTTCACGATTTCGTCGGAGATTTCAGGGATCTTGGCTGCGCAATAGAGAAGAGTTTTTTTCATGACCTTCCAGGCGAAATCGCCGGCCCGGTCTGTGGCGTAGGCGAGGTTCTTGATCCGTTCTTTCACGTCATCGGTGGTCTTGGCGATATCGATGGACGGAATGCTCACCTTTTGTCGGGGTCTGTAATCGAGTTTGTTGTAGTCGAGGACAAGGATTTCGTCCTTTCCATCCGACTTGATCTTTTTGTAGAATCCCTGTCCCGATTTGAGTCCGAGCCATTTGTTTTCGACCATTTTTCCGATAAAGTCGGGCAACTCGAATGATTCTTGCTCCCTTTTATCGGTAATCGATTCCTGGAGGTTTCGGCCCACGTGTAGAACGACATCAAGACCCACCATGTCGAGAGTTCTGAAGACAGCGGTCTTGGGCCGTCCCATGGCCTGACCGGTGATCGCGTCTACCTCATCAATCGCATAGCCCTCATCGAGCATGGTCTTCAGGGTGACGGCCATCCCATAAGATCCGATGCGATTGGCAATAAAGTTTGGCGTGTCTTTGCAAAAGACGATGCCTTTTCCCAAAACCTCCTCGCCGAAGGTCGTTATGGTTTCAACGACCTCTGGACGGGTGGTCTCGAGAGGAATGATCTCTAAAAGTCTCATATATCTCGGAGGATTGAAAAAGTGCGTGCCGAGGAAGCGCTCCTTGAATTCGGATGGCATGTCCTGGGACATGGAGGCAACGGAGATGCCGGAGGTGTTGGTGCTGACAATGGCATGAGGGGAAAGATATGGTTCCAATTTCTTAAAAAAGTCCTGCTTGATCTTCAGATCTTCAATGATCGCCTCGACGACCCAGTCTGCTTCTCGGATCCACTCTATGTTGTCTTCAAAATTGCCGGGAGTAATGAGCTCCGCATCTTCTTTGGCATAAAAGGCGGCAGGCTTGGATTTTAGGGCCTTTTCTCTCCCGGAAGTGGCAAATCGATTCCGAACCTCTGGGCTTTCAAGGGTGAAGCCTCTGGACTCCTCCTCCTCGGACACTTCTGTTGGCACAATGTCCATGAGATAACATGGGATGCCCACATTGGCCAGGTGAGCAGCAATGGTACTCCCCATGACCCCGGCACCCATGACGGCCGCCTTTTCGATCTTGTATTTCATGGTCTACCTCCCCATAGACTCCATGAGATTTTCTTATACCCTCTCGATTCCTAAATCTTCTTTGAGGATTACAGACGCAACTCGAATATCCTCCTTAACGGATTCTGCAGAACGCTCAATCTTTTCCCGAATATCCTCCACCGGTAGCTCATAGATCTTCTCGACGCCGAAGGAACCAATCTTGGCCGGAACACCGAAACCCATACTGTCCAGTCCATCTTCCTCCTTCAGGAGGCCATATTCGCTCTCAATAATGGCAACAACAGGTTGGATCTCCGGTTCACCGGTGATGATGCAGCGGAGCATTTCACCGGCTGCTTTTGCTGGCCCGACCGATGCGCTCTGGCCGGTCTCACCGATAAAATGGGTTCCTCCCTTTTTCGCGTCTTCGATAATCCCCTCGATCCCTCTTGGGTCAACCCCCTCGGACCGGATAATTGTCTCCAGGGAAATTCCTCCGATAGAGATATACCGGGGACTCACCACCATCGAGTCACCATGGTCTCCGAAAACGATACCCCGCATATCATTGCCCGAAAGTTCCAACTCCTGGGAAATAGCGTGGCAGATCCTCCGAGCATCGAGATTTCCGGCCTGACCCATCACTTTTTCTTTGGGAAACCCCGTGGCCTTGTACCCAACCCACGTGATGGCGGTTACAGGATTGCCCATGTATATAAGAATTGGCAGATTTTCTTCAGGGCACCCCTCATAAAGGTTGCGGATTTCAAGAGAGGTTTTCCCAATGAGTTCTGTGTTCAATTTCAGAAGGTCCCTTCTCGTCTGTCCCTCCCTTCTTGGAGCCCCAACACCGATAAATATGACGTCCAAGCCTCCCATATCTTCTAACTGGTTGGTGCCCATGACGCGAGGGCGGCGGACGGTATTTGCCTTCAGGTCATCGACCCAGGCCCCCGCTCTGTTGGGGTAATCCTGTTTTGGCCTGCCGTAAAAGACGATTTCCTTCCCCAAATTCTGATCCACCAGGAAGACCACGACGTCTCTGGAGACGTTTCCAAATCCCCACACGCCGACCCTGTTTCTCTCCTTGACCTTCCTCATCGATTCCCATTCTTTTTCAAGATGCCCCTTCATCGCCTGTCCTTCTCATGGTGTTATGTGTGGTCAGGAAAACCTGGTGGTCCAAACTCATGCAGGAGTGGTGAGTCCTATTGCGGAAATCTGTAGGTCCTTGGACTACTTTATCTCTTCAAACTTCTCCCGGCCCTCGCCGCACACCGGGCATTT
>JABAOC010002270.1_pt4 | contig 11314 bp, 13 predicted proteins | sample 7062161 | NCBI WGS metagenome assembly JABAOC01 (sample SAMN14538625, study PRJNA623070) | marine sediment metagenome | biome: marine biome [ENVO:00000428]; feature: marine pelagic biome [ENVO:01000023]; material: deep marine sediment [ENVO:00002113] | place: India: Gulf of Khambhat ... | reverse complement strand
AATCAGAAGGGGGAGATTCAGCCTATCGGCGGCGTGAACGAGAAGATCGAGGGTTTCTTCGATATATGCAAGGCCAAGGGGCTAACGGGAAAACAGGGGGTGATGATACCCAATCAAAATGTGGATGACCTCATGCTGAGGAAAGATATTGTGAAGGCGATTGAGGAGGACAAATTCCACATCTATCCCATTAAGACCATCGATCAGGGGATCGAGCTTTTGACCGGTGTAGAAGCAGGCGAAAGTGATGAGAACGGCAGATTTAAGGAAGGGACGGTGAACTTCTTGGTCGATAAGAGGTTGAAAGAACTGGCCGCGGGGATAAAGGAGTTTGAAGCAGCGGAGGAGAAAGCACCCAAGAAGAAGAAAAAATGAAAAGGGCTTTCCTTGAGGGGTTTAAACCCAACATCCCGCATCGAGATCAATACATGTCCAAAGGAAGGCCAGCGGGTCCGGATAACGGGAAGGGGACTGGATGGTTTGGCTTCCCGTAAGGCCCGGCCCGGCGAATTGGTTACGTTAACAGAGGAAGGAGGGAAGGAGTTCCGGGGGAGGGTCCTTTCCATCAACCGCCGTGAGGCCTGGGTGTTCGTGTTCGAATCCCTCGTACCTCCAACCGAGCCCTCCACGAAGGTCATCCTTCTCCAAGCCCTGCCCGACAAGGAACGGATGGAGCTCATCATCCAGAAGGCTACCGAGCTCGGTGTCTATTCCATCGTTCCCTTCAAATCGAAGCGATCGATATCCCTCGAGGAACGGGAGGGGAAACAGCCCAAGGCCCATCGGTGGCAGTCCATCGCCATAAAGGCAGCCCAGCAGTCCAGAAGGGGGATGGTTCCCACTGTTGAGCCTTATTGCGACCTCTCGGGAGCGCTGAGGTACGCTGAGGAAAGCGCGCTCAAGATCCTCTTATGGGAAAAGGGACGTGAGAACTCCTTGAGGGATGTCCTGAGGTCCCAGGGGAATTGTGAAAAGGTGGTCGTGATGGTGGGTCCTGAGGGGGGCTTCGACCCCCGAGAGGTCCGAAGGGCCCGGGAGAGGGGATTCATACCCGTAACCCTTGGACGGAGGATTTTGAGGACGGAGACGGCCGCCATTGTACTTGTGGGAATCGTGCAATACGAATTGGGCAATTTGGGACGCTGTTCATAAATGATGAGGTTTTACCAACTGCCCAATCCCGGAATAGAGGTGATAAATCACAATTTCGACATCACCCCTATCGCATTCCTCTCCGGTGTGATTACGGGGGAGGGAATTTAACAAGGGCATCACCTTCGTCAGTTCATAAGCAGCCTTAGGATATGGAGAGCCCTCGGGGAAGGACGGATATGAATACCGTCTACTTGGTGCGGCACGGACAGACGGCCTGGAACAGGGAGGAGGTTTTTCGGGGGAGGGCGGATATTCCCCTGAACGAAAGCGGTCGCAAGGAGGCTCTCTTGACGGGGAAGTATCTGAGAGGGGTGGGTGTGGATTCTCTTTACAGCAGCCCCCTCTCCCGGGCCATCGAGACGGCGGAAGCCATCGCCCGCTACCAACGCGAGGAGGTTCGAATTCTGGAGGGGCTGATCGACATCGATTTCGGCGGGTGGCAAGGGATCTCCCATGAGGTGGTAAGGGAACGATATGCTGAGTTATATCGACAGTGGAAGGATGCCCCCCACCTCGTCAGGTTTCCCGAGGGAGAAAGTCTGGAAGAGGTGAGGGAGAGGGCACTGGGGGCGATTCATGGGCTCGTCCGCGATCATGCCGGCGAGATCCTTGTCATGGTCTCCCACCGGGTGGTCAACAAGATCGTGATCTGTGGCCTCTTGGGATTGGATAATTCCCATTTCTGGCAGATCGGCCAGGACACGGGCTGCATCAATGTCCTGGAATTCGGGGAAGGGTTTACCCTTCGGTGTCTCAATGACACCTCTCACCTCAGGACCATCGAGGGGGAGAGGGTCCGGATCGATTTTTGAATGAAAGCCGTGAACGAAGCCGAACAGGAATGGGTAATTTGGAGGGTTCTATGATTGAGGTTAGGATTCATGGTCGCGGAGGTCAAGGAGCCGTCATCGCCTCGGAGATTCTGGCGACGGCAGCCTTTTATGACGGGAAATTTTGCCAGTCTTTTCCCGCCTTCGGGGTTGAGAGGAGGGGGGCGCCGGTCAGCGCCTTTACCCGCATCGACGACGAGTCCATTCGCATCCGAACTCAAATCTATGCCCCCGATCACATCGTCGTCCTTGACCAAACCCTTCTCATCGAGGGGATCGAGGTGACCGAGGGGTTGAAGGACGGGGGCTGGATTGTGGTCAACAGTCGAAAAGACCTGGGAGGCTTTCCGGGCTTCCATAACTACAGGGTGGCCACGGTCGATGCCAACTCGATTGCGGCAAGCCACGGTGTGGGAACTCCAACTGCTCCCGTGGTGAATACGACCATTTTGGGAGCCTTCGCCAGGGTGACTGAGTTGGTAACCATCGATTCCGTAATCAAGGCGATCAAGGAGATCGTTCCCACNNGACAGGGTTGGTATCCATCGACTCCGTGATCAAGGCGATCAAGGAAATCGTTCCCGCCAAAAGGGATGAAAATGCCCTCGCTGCACAAGAGGCCTATGAAAAAGTGTTCTTTCGGAACGATGGTTCGCCCCCAAGAAGCTGATTTGTGGAGACCTCAAGCCTCTTTCGGCTCCGACGAGATCCAGCCAGAATTCCCGCGCTTGACACAACCTCCCAAATTTGATAGACCTGGCAAAAAATAAGGAGATGAAGTCATGAGAACGAAGAAATTCTCGGTTACAGGCATCGTTTTGCTTGCAGTTCTACTGATATTTCCATACGTCTCACCGGCACCTGGAGCGGTAGAACTTCGATTCAACAGCATGTATTCCCCCAAACATCCAATTAACAGGCCCGCATTTTCCCCCTGGGCACAGGAGGTCGAGAAACGGACAGAAGGGCGAGTTAAGGTAACGCTCTTCCCCTCCAATGCCCTCGCAACGGTCAGAGAAGCCTTTGACGCTGCGGTGAGCGGTGTCTGTGACATCGCCGTTTCCTGCCCCACCTACGCCCCGGATCGTTTTCCACTATCCACGGCCATAAACTTGCCCATGCTTGGCCATACCAAGGCCGAGACGAATGCCCTGGCGCTGTGGGAACTCTACGAGACATTCCCTCAGCTTCAAAAAGAATACAGCGAGGTGAAACTGCTATGGCTTTATGCAAACCCTTCCTTCCAGTTGCACTTCACGAAAAAACCCGCTCACAACCTTGAGGAATTGCGGGATAGGGTTATCAGCAGTGGTAGCGCCATGGGGTTGAAGATCTTGCAGGGGTTAGGAGCCCGACCGGAAAGCTTGCCGATGGTGGATGTCTACCTGGCTTTGCAGAAGGGGGTAACAGAAGGTTGTCTGCTTCCATATGCTCCATTGAAACCGCAAAAGATAGCGGAGTTGCTGCACTACCATACTGATGCCGACCTTTTATGTGTTAGTTTCTATGTTGTAATGAACCTCGACAAATGGAATGGCCTCAGTTCAGGAGATCAGAAGGCAATAAGCGAGGTTATTGGGCGCTACGGAGCGCAGCTGTGCGGTTCAGTCTTCGATAAGTATCAAGCACGGGATGTAAAGTGGATGGCCGATAAGGGTGACAAATTCTATACACTTCCTTCTGCGGAGCGTGCGAGATGGGTTAAACGCGTCATGCCCTTGCATAATGAATGGGTAAAGAAGATGGAAGCCAGGGGATTGCCAGGGGGGGAGGTAAAGGGAGAAGCAGAGCGGCTCATCGGAAAATACAAGAAGTAAGAAAAAGAAAGGGCCTGTAATTTGCTCTGTAAGGCAGATACATTCCACCACTTTTTCCATAGAGCAGCCGAGTGGATAGCTCGGCTGCTCAATATTTTTGGTGTGACGATGGGGCTGATAATGGTACTCATCGTCACGGCCAATGTGGTAGGCCGCTACTTATTTCGCCGGCCTCTCATCGGCACGGTGGAAGTCGAGGAGTTCATGTTGTTGGTGCTCGTCTTCTTCGGAATAGGATATGCCCAGATAAGAAAGCGACATGTTTCGATAAGCACGCTGGTTGATCGGCTGCCTCAAAAGGCTCAATTGGTCATCAGTAATGTGACCCTCCTTCCGAGCCTGATTGCCTTTTCCTTGATAACGTGGCAGAGCCTGGTAATGGCAGAAAGGTATAGGATAAAAAGGGTTTCCTCGCTCTTCCTCGAAGTTCCCCTTTGGCCCTTTTTGTGTATTCTTGCTATTGGCACCGGAGTTCTCTGTTTGGCTCTCTTGAGTGATTTCATATCTTCTGCCAGGGAGGTCGTGAGAAATGGGAGATTGCTTTACATCTGGTCCATTCTAGGAAATTTGGCAATCGTTGGGATCGTCTTTGTAATATTTATCCATAAGGGATCGTGGTCAACGGATCCGCGCACATTGGGGATGATAATAATAGGCGTTCTCATCATGCTCTTGTTTTCCAAGACGCTTATCAGCAGTGCACTGGCTTTAGCCGGTTTTTTCGGCATGTCGTTCTTGAGCGGCGTAAAGTCCGGCCTTGGCCTCATGGGCACTGTTCCCTATTCGACTGCGGCCAACTATTCCATGTGTGTTATACCCTTCTTTCTGCTTATGGGAGAGCTTGCATATCACGCGGGGGTGAGCCGGAGCCTTTATCATGCGGCTTACAAATGGCTTGGACACATGAGGGGGGGATTGGCAATGGCGACGGTGACTGCCTGTGGTGGTTTCGCTGCTGTCAGCGGATCCAGCCTGGCTACAGCGGCTACGATGGGTACCGTGGCGCTTCCTGAGATGAAGAGATACAACTATGCGCCTGCCCTGGCCGTCGGTTCTATTGCCGCAGGGGGGACTATTGGCATTCTGATTCCACCCAGCACGATGCTGATCATTTATGGGATATTGACGGAGCAATCGATTAGTAAGCTTTTCTTTGCTGGCTTCTTGCCTGGCGTGCTTTCGATTTTTTATTACGTGGTGGTAATTTACATCCTTACCCTGATAAATCCCAACCTCGGTCCCCCGGGCTCCAGAGCAAGTCTCAAGGAGAAATGGACATCCCTAAAGGATACGTGGTTGGTAATAGCCTTATTTATGCTGATCATGGGGGGACTTTACCGGGGGATTTTTACGCCCACTGAAGCTGGGGCTATAGGCGCATCTGCTGTATTGGGCATCAGCCTGTTGAATATGAGGATAACGTGGCGAAATATTATTTCATCCCTTCTTGGGACTGGCGAAACCACGGCCATGGTCTTTGCCATCCTTATCGGCACTACCATCTTTGGGCGTTTTCTTGCAGCTACGAAGCTGCCGATGGAGCTTGCATCCTTTGTTATCGGCCTGCAGGTACCCGCTTGGGTTGTTCTTGGAATTATCATCGTTTTCTATTTCTTCTTTGGCTGCATTATGGGCACGCTACCAATGATTGTCTTGACGGTGCCTATCTTTTTTCCCGTGATACAGGCTTTGGGCTATGACCCCATTTGGTTCGGCATAGTAATTGTTATGGTCTCTGAAATAGGCCTTATTACGCCGCCCGTGGGCATGAACGTCTTCATCATTAAGGGAGTGGCGAAGGATGTGCCGCTTTCCACCATATTCAGGGGAATATTTCCTTTTCTTGGAGCGGATATTGCTCGATTGGCCACGATAGTCATTTTCCCTCAAATTGTACTGTTCCTGCCCAACCTCCTAACGTAGCTGAGGGTGGAGACGGTCAAGTCCGAAGCAAATATCCCATTCGGGAGGGTGGCCAATTCTGGGGCTTGTACGCAGCACGGTTACTGCATTACACGGGCTTTCTGGAGATAACGAACAATAGTAAAAGGAGGACGTGGGCATGGTTGACGAGAAAAGAAAGGCTGTCCTGGCCAGCAAGATAGAGGATTCGAAGAAGGTTGTTCATGAGGCGCTAGATAGGTTCGCTACACAGGAGCTTACCATTGCCTGGACCGGGGGCAAGGACAGTACCCTTGCCCTGTGGATCATTCGTCAGGTGTGCCAGGAACGGGGCCTCAAAACACCCAAATGCCTCGTAATCGATGAGGGAGATACTTTCAAGGAAATCGAGGATTTCATCCAACGGGTGAAAAAAGAGTGGAGTGTGGATACAGAAGTTAACAAAAACGAGGATGTCCTAAAAGCAGCAGGTTATCGATTAAGTGCACTCGTGAAAGTTGCCGATTTGAACGAGCGGAATCGGGCCGAGATCCAGCGAATCGGTTACGAGGAGGGCGAGTTTCCCTTCGAGGCGGAATCTTTTGTGGGAAACCATTTGATGAAGACGGTTGTTTTCAATCAGTTCATTGAGCGCAACAATATTAAGGGCATTTTCCAGGGACTCCGGTGGGATGAACAGGCAGCGAGGCGTAATGATCAATACTTCAGCGAGCGGGAGGGAGGGTACCTGAGCCCGGGGCACATGCGAATTTGCCCCATTCTCCATTTTACCGAGCGGGATATTTGGGATACGATTTTGACCTTTGGCATTCCGTTCTGTGAGCTCTACAAACACGGGTATCGATCCCTCGGGGCAAAGACAACTAGTCGAAAGTCCAGCGATATTCCCGCGTGGGAGCAGGATCTGGAGCACACGGGTGAGCGAGATGGGAGACGGCAGGACAAGGAAAAGGCCATGGAGAGAATGCGGAAGTTGGGATACATGTAGCCAAGGGAGGATAAGCCATGGGAGAGGTTGTCAGCCCTGGATGCAAGAGAGGAATTCCCGGCAATGTGGAGATGCCGCTTGCGGTGGAACGCCTGCCCAACGGCAACACCCTCATTGCCGATGCTGGAGATGAGGCGGGATTCGGAAGCGAGATCGTTGAGGTAGACCCCGTGGGGAACATTATCTGGAATTATAACGAGGGGCTCCGGTTTGCTCACAGTGGTCGCCGGATGAGAAATGGAAATATCCTGATCACCGATACCACCAACGACCGATTGCTTGAGGTCACGCAAGATAAAACGATCGTCATGAACTCGGATGATTGGGGAAAGGGGAGCGGAAAGCTCTCTGACGGATCGCACCTCCACTATCCCAACGAGGCATTTGAATTGGAAGATGGGACCTTTCTGGTGACGGATCGAAACAATGACCGCTGTATTCAGGTTGACAGCGGCGGTCACGTGCTCTGGTCTTTCGACCGAGAGCTTCACCACCCCCATAACGCCAATCCTCTGCCCAATGAGAACATCCTGGTATCCGATTCCGATGGCAACCGGGTTCTTGAGATCACCCGGAAAAAGGAGATTATATGGTCCTATGGGGACGGATCCACTGAGACCCTGTGGTGGCCCAGGAGCGCGATTCGATTGGAGAACGGCAATACGTTGGTCACCGATAGCAAGAACCATCGGATTGTCGAGGTAACTGCCGAGAGGGATACCGCCTGGAAGTTCCAAACCGAGCATGTGGACAAATTCTACATTACCCACGCCACCAGGGAGGGAACCTTTTTAATTGCATGTACGGACGGCCATCACCAGGTGATCGAGGTGGATCGGGCGGGAAACATCGTGTGGCTCTTCCGAAATTATCGGCGGCCTGCGCCTATCTATGCACGGTTGATGAACGGGTTTTTCAAGGGGATTGGTGCCGACGGAATACCGGACCACTGGGTTTTGGCCACGCGGCTCTCGGAAGGTGGGGGGAAGCTGATTTGGGATAAGAACAACAAGCCGCGTCCCTGCCCTGGCCTGGAATTCGAACGTCCTGGTGCTCTCTTCTTACAACAGGACATCGCCGTCGAACCAGGAGCGACCTACCGTGTAGGGGCCGAGATCAAGACGGTGGATGTTAAGGATACTGCATGCGTCCACATGGATTTCTTTGACGCCCATGGGGGGAGCCTCTACCATGTGATCACCGAGATGCCATCGGGAACCCTCTTTACCGGAACCACCGAGTGGACTCACGACATGTTCGAGGGGGAGGCGCCTTCCCGTGCCACCTTCGTTGAGGTGAGGCTGTACATTAATGACAGCGGGACGGTGTTCATCAGAAACGTCATGTTCCATAGGGTGTGAGAAACACTAAAACCCAAGAAAATATAGGGCCTTTGGGCCGCAGAAAATCGGTTGGAACGAAGGGGTAGGCAATTTTCAGGCGAACATGGCCGATCTGGGTTTCTTTCTTCGGTCGAGAATTAAGGGTATAAGGATGACCAATATACTGGCGAGCACAAATCCCAAAGCAATGGGGCGGGTAACGAAGATGGCGGGATTGCCGCTCGACATGCTCAGAGATTCACGCATTCTTTCCTCGATTATGGGGCCAAGGACAAAACCGAGGACCCAGGGAACGAGCGGCCATTCAAGGCGCAGCATGATGTAGCCAAAAACCCCCATAAAAATCGCAACGCCGATTTCAAACACCTGGAGATTCATAGAATAAATTCCCAGCAGGGATATAACCATGACACTTATTCCAAGGATGGAACTGGGTGATTTTACGATGGTAGCAAAAGGCCTGAGGAAAAGGGCAAGGAGGATGAAGGCAACAATATTGATTAAAAGCATGCTGAAATAGATCGTGTAGATCAGAACCGGCTCTTTCACCAGCAGCAGTGGTCCGGGATAGATTCCATTGGCCACGAAGATCCCCAGCAACAAGGCGCTCAACGCGTCGCCAGGAATCCCGAGCGTAAGCAATGGGATCATGGCACCGGCAGGCACGGCGTTATTCCCGGCCTCGGATGCCAGGCAACCCTCTGGCGTTCCCCCACCAAATTCCTGTGGATTTTTTGAAGATCTTTTAGCCTCTGTATAAGCGAAAAAGGAGGCTGCTATGGAACCCGTTCCTGGAATCAAGCCAAGGAGGGTCCCGATAATCCCCGATTTCAATAGGGTCAGTCTGAATTTGAACGCCACCAGGATTTTACTGAAATCGACGGTGCGTCTGCTAAGGTATAACGTCTCACTCAGGAGTATTTTACGCTCCAAAAGGAGCAGGGACTGGCCAATCCCAAAGAAGCCGAGACACATAGGGGCGACATTCAGGCCGTTTTGCATCTGAACTGTTCCAAAATCAAATCTGGGCACCAGGGTGCCTGGATCAATTCCCACCGTGCTAAACCAGAGGCCAAGGGCCGTCAGGAGAAGCCCTTGAGCAAGCTTTTTGCGATTGACCATAATGACAACGATCAGTCCAAAAGTGGCAACCATGAAATATTCAGGAGAACTGAAACTCGCTGCCACCCGAGCCAAGGCAGGAGCCATGAGCATCAGTATAAAGACACTGATAATCCCGCCTGCAAATGAACCTACAATTGCTGCCGAAAGGCCCAACTGAGCCTCACCTCTTTGGGTCAAAGGATACCCATCAAGAGAGGTGACCATTGAGGAGGGTACGCCAGGCGTCCGCAACAATACGGCAGGAATACCCCCCCCGAAATACCCCCCACAAAAAACCCCCAGGAGCATAGACAGAGCAATATCCGGTTTTAAAGAATAGGAGAATGGAAGGAGGACTACCATTCCCACCATGGGACCAATTCCCGGGATGATCCCCACGATGATCCCCATGATCGATCCAAAGGTCAAAGCCAGCACATTTTCAAGACCAAGCGTATTAAAGAGGCCCAGATAAACCGGTTCCCACATCTGTCTACTCTCCAAAAAAACTGAATATCCAAGGGCGTGGAAACCAAATGGCGAGGATATATTTGAAGATGAGCACAATCACCCCCGTGTAGAGCAAGGGCAGCAAGAGATTAACCTTAATACTCCGATACCCTAGTAAGTAATACGAGATGATAAGAAACAAGAGCACCGATAATTCAACGCCAATAGCGATAATTCCCAGGATAAAGAAGGAAATCAGTAACACCAAAGTGATGGCCGGGCGGCGGGGCCATCCCTTTCCATCCAGATACCAGCTGGATTCAGCTGCAGGCCTCACCAGGTGATAGAACGCTGGAAGGGATGAGAGGAACATAAGAGAGAGGACAATGAGGGGAAAGATAACGGGACCTTTATAGAAGGGGTAAGGAACGGCCGTTGTATCAATCTGCAACTTGAGGGTTGCCAATAAGAAAACGGCACAGCCTCCAAGGATGGCAGAGAAAAGATCATGAATGGGGCTTTTTGAATTGGGTCCCTTCCAATCCTCTTGGTCAGACACAACGATAGCCTTCTTAAGGTGGACCCCAAGGGGAAGCATTTTCTCTAATGGTTCCCCCTGGGGTAAATGGGTTTCAATTCTCCAGAGAAGACATCACTTTTTGATGAGCTTGAGTTCCGTCATGACCTTGGTAAAGTACTCGCGCTCATGGGCAATCTGTTTTTTCGCTTCTTCAGATCTCATTTTAATGGAAATCACTCCTGTATCCTTGATCTTTTTCGCGACCTCATGATTTTCCATGGCCTTGAACAAGCTCTCCTCGAATTTCTTGCGTACGTCGGGAGGCGTCCCTTTGGGCATGAAGGTGCCAAACCAGACGGAATAATCGGTGCCAAACCCCTGCTCTGAGACCGTTTTGACTTCGGGGCAACATTCGTAATGCGTCGGACTCATAACGGCAAGAATTTTCACCTGTTTCGTCTCGAAATAATCCATAATGTAGGGGGTACTGACGGTGAGCACGTCCATATCCCCCGAAGTCAGGAGCAAAGCGCTGAGATCACTGAATGCCGTCTCTTTCCACTGGAATCCCCCCTTGGCAGCAACATTCATCGCGATGAGGGTGGGAACAGTTCCCAGCCCCCAATGACCCAATTTCACGTCGTGAGTTTTTGCATACTCAGCAAGCTCCTTAAGGTTATTGTACGGCGCATCTCCGCTGGCTGCCAATGTAAAGGGGGAAGCCCATACCAGTCCAAGGGGAATGAAATCCTCGATTTTGTAAGGTGTCACCCCCCTGATTGGCTGAGTTAACATGGGACCGATTGACGAAAAGGCCACAGTGTAACCATCGGGTTTGCTTTGGGCTACAAAATTGGTTCCAATAATACCCCGGCCTCCCGCCTTGTTGATCACCTTTACCGGTACCCCGAGATCCCTTGACAAGGCCGGAGCCATCACATTCCAAACGATTGTGGATGGGTCATTAGCTGGCGGCCAGGGAATGACGACAAGAATAGGTTTGGTTGGCCATTTTGCCATTACCGGTGTTTCAGTCAGAGCCAAAGTTAGGCCAACGAGGATGAATAGGGAAATCCAAAGACAGATAACCTTTTTCATAATAAATTCCTCCTTTCTTTTAATGGTTTACTGTATCATCGAACCAAGTGAGAACAAATTATACTGTACGATAACCCCCCGTTGCCTTTATCGAAAGCCATCCGATC
>JABAOC010045958.1_pt1 | contig 11315 bp, 9 predicted proteins | sample 7062161 | NCBI WGS metagenome assembly JABAOC01 (sample SAMN14538625, study PRJNA623070) | marine sediment metagenome | biome: marine biome [ENVO:00000428]; feature: marine pelagic biome [ENVO:01000023]; material: deep marine sediment [ENVO:00002113] | place: India: Gulf of Khambhat ... | reverse complement strand
GCATGCATAGCTGCTTCTCTGGAAAGGGCGTCTATGTCTGCTCCGGAATAGTTTTTTGTCTTGGCTGCCAACTGCAGCAGGTCTACATCCTTGGCCAAGGGCATCTCTTTCGTGTAGATCTTGAAGATCTCCAGCCGGCTTTCTTCATCAGGTTCAGGGACATAAATCAACCTGTCAAATCTTCCTGGACGGAGAATCGCTGGATCCACAATGTCGGGCCTATTCGTGGCAGCTACAACCACTATGTCTTCAAGGGCTATTATCCCGTCCATCTCTGTCAATAGCTGACTGATCACTCTTTCCGTTACTCCGCTGTCTGCATAACCTAAGCCCCGCCGGGGCACAAGTGAGTCGATCTCATCGAAGAATATGACGGCAGGTGCAGCCATTCTTCCTTTTCTGAATACTTCTCTGATGGCCTTTTCCGACTCTCCCACCCATTTAGAGAAGACTTCCGGACCTTTTATCGTTATGAAGTTAGCTTCACTTTCAGTAGCCACGGCTCTACCGAGTAGGGTCTTGCCACACCCAGGCGGACCGTAGAGGAGAATGCCTTTTGGCGGTCTGATTCCAAGTCTTGAAAAATTTTCGGGGTTCTTCATAGGCCATTCGACAGCTTCCATTAGATCCTGCTTAACTTCCTGCAATCCTCCTATGTCACTCCAATGAACAGTTGGCACTTCAATGTAGACTTCTCGCATAGCTGTGGGAGTTACCTCCTTGTAGGCATTGATGAAGTCTTCCATTCTGACTTCCATCTTCTCCAGCACATTAGGAGGTACGCGTTCTTCTTCCAGGTTTATCTGAGGTAGATATCTACGTAGAGCTTTCATCGCCGTTTCTCTACATAAGGCTGCCACGTCTGCTCCTGTGTAACCGTGAGTCATTTCAGACAGTTTCTTTAAGATAACTTCCTCTGACAATGGCATTCCACGGGTGTGGATCTGCAGTATCTCATGTCTTCCCTTCTTGTCTGGTACGCCTATTTCGATTTCTCTGTCAAACCTGCCAGGTCTACGGAGGGCAGGATCTAAAGCGCTCGGCCTATTAGTGGCGCCTATCACTATCACATTTCCTCGTCCTGACAGGCCATCCATCAGGGCTAAGAGTTGTGCAACGACACGTCTTTCGACTTCTCCTGTCACTTCTTCGCGTTTCGGTGCTATTGCGTCCAATTCATCTATGAAGATTATGCTAGGCGAGTTCTTCTGGGCTTGCTGAAACATCTCTCTAAGTCTTGCTTCTGATTCTCCATAGAACTTACTCATTATTTCTGGTCCGTTTATGGAGAAGAAGTTGGCTTCTGATTCGTTTGCGACGGCTCTTGCCAGAAGAGTCTTGCCGCAGCCAGGGGGACCATGAAGTAAAACTCCTTTTGGTGGTTCGATCCCCAGTCTCTGGAATAGCTCGGGATGGCGCAGTGGGAGTTCCACCATCTCTCTTACTCTCTGAATCTCTTCATGTAGACCCCCTATGTCCTCATAGGTCGTTCGAGGCAGACCCCTTGCTTCAGGCGCTGGTTCACTCAAGATCGTAAGTTTGGTTTCCCCCGCGACTTTCACTACGCCATGCGGGCGTGTTTTTGTCACAGTGAATGGTATGGCATGCCCAAGCATCATGACTAGGGTGGTGTCTCCTTCCATAAGCGTTCTTTCCGTTAGACGGTTCTTCACGAATTTCGTGAAGTCCTCATCTACATTCAGCCTCATGTCAACTGGCGCCAAGGTGATGTTAACAGCAACCTTGACTTTAGCGGGCTTCACCAAAACGTACTCATTCATCGCTACCCCTGCATTCTTTCGTGTGAAACCGTCTATTCGTATTATCTGACGATTCTGGTCTTCACTGTATGCTGGCCAAGCTATGGCTGAAGTCATTCTCTTTCCAACAAGCTGTATAACATCTCCAGCTGATATTCCCAGTTTTTGCATCGCCTTCTGGTCTATGCGGGCTATCCCTCTTCCAACATCACGTTGCCTTGCATCTCCAACACGTAGCTGAACTTCTACCATTCAAGATCCTCTCATAATCATACGTCGGAGCAAACAAACGTTAATTCCTATATAAATTTTTAAGACTATCGACTTATCCTGCGTACCATCCCTGGTTGCACTTGGCTGATCTCATCTATACCTTTGAGCCTCTTCTCAACCTCATCGAGCACGCCTGATTTGTCCTCGGGGATTTTTATCTGTATGATCAGAGCGTTTAGCCCGAAGGCTATAGGTTCTACACCAAAGCCATAAACAGAAGCAAACTTTGGCAAACAACCCTCAATCTTCTTTTTGAGCTCGTCAAAATCGACTGTTATATCTGCTGGAAAGATTTTGTATGAAACCACAACGCTGCCCAATGCCATTCCCCCTTGATATTTTAGGGTCCTGTAAAGCTACACTTCGGACATCTATAGGGACGGCCGAACTTTCTACATTTAGCACAACGTCTTATCAAGATCTCTCCGCAGTTCGGGCATGCGAACTTCGTAGCTTCTGTCCCTGGAGGTATTGGTTTTCCGCAACTCGTACAAGTGACCAATGTAAGTACAGACGTTCTTTCAGCCATTTACACTTCCCGGCGATGACCTTTAGATTGCTGAGCTTGCTTATATTTGATATGTCTTAAGAAGACCAAATATCGACAGATTCCAAGTCTTTAATTCAAATGTAACAGTCGATTGTTTCGGAAGCCTATTATCCCTCTTTCATTTATGTACTCTTAGGGTTTTCTCTTGGGCGTAAACCTGCGTGATCTTGTTCCAAAGACAACCATTAGCTTGGAGGATCTGAGTGGAAAATCCATTGCCATAGACGCCTACAACGCCTTGTATCAGTTCCTAGCTATAATTCGCCAGCCAAACGGCACTCCATTGAAAGATAGCACGGGAAGGGTGACTAGTCATCTAAGCGGTCTTCTTTATAGAACCAGTAATCTTGTGGAAGTCGGGGTAAGACCTGTTTACGTTTTTGATGGAATTCCTCCCAGATTAAAGGAAGTCGAAATCCAGAAACGTTCAAGGCTGAAAGAGGAAGCCAGGGTGAGATACAAGTATGCACTGAAAGAGGGGAGAATAGAAGAGGCGCGAATGCATGCGCAAGCAACCTCTCGCATCAAGGACTACATGGCAAGGGATAGTAAGCATCTTCTGGATCTGATGGGGATCCCTTGGGTTCAGGCTCCTAGTGAAGGAGAAGCCCAAGCAGCACATATGGTAAGACGTGGAGATGCCGACTATTGTGCAAGCCAAGATTATGACAGCCTTCTATTTGGTGCCCCACAATTGGTCAGAAACGTGACAATTTCAGGCCGACGAAAGCTGCCACGCAAGAAGGTCTATGTAGAAGTTCAGCCCGAAATCGTGGATCTCCAACAGGTCCTAGAAGAATGCAAAATAACCCATAAACAGCTGATTGACGTAGGCATACTAATAGGAACAGATTTCAACCCTGAAGGCATAAAAGGTCTAGGACCAAAAACGGCTCTAAAACTGATAAGAGAATATAGGACTTTGGAAAACGCTCTTGTTCACATTGAAAACGCCGAGTTTCCCGTTGAACCTGAAAAGATCAGAGGAATATTTCTAAACCCGAATGTGATCGATGATTATCATTTAGATTGGCGAAAACCAGATTGGGAGGGAACTGTCCATTTCATTTGCCAAAAGAGAGACTTCTCAGAAGACAGGGTGAGAAAGGCCCTAAATAGAATTCAGACAGGAATTGAACAGCTGGAAGGTAAGACCACACTAGAAGAATGGTTTGGTTAAGAAAGGCTTTTATGAAGTCGAGAACTAACTGACCTACCTGACAATCAAGATCTTGGACGGAGAAGGATGGAAAAACCGAAGATTGACCTGCCAGTGGAGGATCTTCCAAAGAGCTGGTACAACATCTCACCGGATCTTCCTGAGCCACTACCACCACCTAAGGAGCCAGAATCAGGCCCTTCTAGGCTGCAATTCTTGTCAAAGGTATTGGTGAAAAGATGTTTAGAGCAAGAGAACATCAATCAACGCTGGGTCCCTATACCTCAAGAATTAAGGGAGCTGTATGTGCAAGCTGGCAGACCCCGACCGTTAAGGAGGGCGCCAAGACTTGAGAGCTTATTGAAAACTCCTGCTCACCTTTACTGGAAGAGGGAGGACTTGTCTCCTACTGGAAGCCACAAAGTCAACACAGCCCTTGCCCAACTATACTATGCGGCACAAGAAGGCAGGGAAGGCGTCTGCACCGAGACCGGTGCTGGTCAATGGGGCACAGCATTATCCTATGCTTCATGCTTGATGGACCTGAAATGTGTAGTCTTCTGGGTCAGGAATGTGCATGATTGGAAGGTTGACCGCAGAACTCTCATGAAAATGTATGGGGCAGAGGTTCACCCGTCTCCAAGCCGTCTGACAAATGTTGGAAGAGGGATTCTCAACGAAGACCCTGATCATCCAGGTTCCCTAGGCATCGCGATTTCTGAGGGACTGGAATTCGCAGACAAAAATGAGGAATTCGCTTATTGTTTGGGAAGCGTTCTAAACCATGTCTTGATGCATCAATCTGTTATTGGCCTAGAGACAATTGAACAATTCAATATGATAGGAGAGCAGCCAGATCTGATGATAGGTTGTTTCGGAGGAGGGTCGAACTTTGGAGGTTTCACGCTACCCTTCATTGGAGAGGTTTTGAAAGGCAAGCGAGAATGCAAGTTTCTTGCGTCGCAATCAATGGCAGCGCCCAACATCAGCCAAGGCGAATACCGTTATGATTTCGCAGATCATGCGGGCAAAACACCTCTTCTGAAAATGTACACCCTAGGTCACGACACAGACATGCCTCCTATATTCGGAGATGGCCTGCGGTATTCGGGAGCGTCCCCAATTCTGAGTCTACTGAGAAATTTAGGCTACATCAAGACAAAGACCTNNCCTATCCCACTGATGAGAAAAGAGTGTTTGAGGCCGCACGGATTTTCCTTCAAACTGAAGGTTTCTTGCCTGCACCTGAATCATCCTATGCTATTCGCGCCATGATAGACGAAGCACAAAAATGCAAAGAGACAAAGGAAGAGAAAGTGATAGCCTGCAACGTCTCAGGTCATGGATTCCTAGATATATACGGCTACAAAAAAGTGCTAGATCTCTGATGCAGTGAAATTGTCGTCCCTGAGACAGTAACGATTGTATCAACATTCGGAATGAACGTTCTCGAATCATCTAAACAAGAGATCTGATCCATGGCCGTGTTGTCCAGTCAACGGTACGAAGGCGACCCCTCCTAGATTTTCCTTTCCTATCTCTCCATTTCTTATCTTTGTGATCTTGATGAGGTTCTGGAATAGATGCACGCTACCTACAGGAATCAGCATTATCCCTCCTTGCTTTAGCTGTTCTACTAGTGGCTTGGGAACGTCGGGTGCAGCAGCAGTCACGAGAATCCTATCGTAGGGCGCTCTCTCTGGATATCCTATAGAACCATCTGTACAGATTATAGAGACCCGGTCTGCATAGCTTGATTTCATGATGTTTTTCCTTGCGAACTCAGCTAGATCGTGGATTATCTCAACCGTGTATATGTGACCCCATTCACTTCTAGGCACATCGCTAGGAGCCACGATTTCAGCAATTGTTGCTGCATGCCAACCCGAACCTGCGCCAACCTCCAATACGTTCTGTCCAGTCTTCAGCTGCAGAGCTTCGTTCATTATGGAGACCATGTGTCGCCTAGCTTGGCCTCTAAGCCAAAGCTATGTGGCGCGGAAATCGTCTGACCAGACCCTATGGGAAGCGGCGTGTCTGATGCACTGTAGGGCTTCATGTTTTCTGGCAGGAAACCTCCTCGAGGAACGGAGTGCATGGCTCTGATAACCTTTGGGGAGCGGAGAACATGTCCCTTCTCCAACCTATCGATCAGTCTCTTCCAATTCTCACTTTCCACTAAGAGCACCAATGATTATTGTGAAATAGACCCTTTTAACATGTTTGAATCTGAAAGAAAGATGTAGGATAAGAACTGCTTATTTCACAGTTACGGACTTCGCAAGGTTCCTGGGGGTGTCTGGGTTGTGACCTCTTTCCACAGCCATGTGATAGGCCAGAAGTTGCAGTGGTATAACGTAGGGTATGGGAGAAAGCACTTCTGGAATGCCTTTAGGAACCTCTATATAGTCGTCGGCCAACTTCTTGATCTCTTCGTCATCCTTCTCTATGACTGCAATCACGGAGGCTCCTCTAGCCTTCATCTCCATGATGTTGCCTACCAAGGTTTTGTGAGTTCCATCTCTTGGACAAACGAAAACAACTGGAAATCCCGGTTCCACGAGACTGATGGGTCCATGCTTGCTCTCCCCAGCTGGATAAGCTATGGATGGCACATAGGCAATTTCCATAAGTTTAAGGCTGCCCTCGTAGGCTGTGGCTGCGCTTGATCCACGGCCCAGAAAGAAGAAGGTCTTCGCACTCTTGTATTTCTTCGCAATCTCTTTCACTTTTTCTTCTTGGTCTTGGATTATAGTTTCAACCGTATCGGGCAGCATCTCCAAGTTCTCTGCCAGATAGTCCATTTCATCTTGTGAAACCTTGCCTCTCTTCTTTGCTAATCTTAGGGCCAATTGTGAAAGCACAGACAATTGGGACGTGAATGTTTTTGTTGCAGCCACTCCTATTTCTGGGCCTGATTGCTGGCCAATGTAAACTCTAGAGACACGCGTCAAAGTCGAGCCAATGGCATTTGTCAATCCGAGAACTGTGGCTGCCCTTTCGCGAGCACAGTTTACAGAGGCTAATGTATCTGCTGTTTCGCCAGACTGGCTTACGGCTAGAATTGTGCTGTCAATGTTGACAGATTTGCCGTGCTGTTCAGGGAATTCTGAGGCTATGACTGGATATGTGGCCAGAAAAGCAAGTTTGGAGAACATGTAGGAAGCAGCCAGACAAGCATGATATGACGTCCCGCAAGCTACCAAGAAGACCTCACGGGCACGATCAAGAAACGTGGCCATTAGATCTAGATAGTGCTCCTGCAACCGTAGCGTATTTCGGAGACAAGCAGGTTGCTCATATATTTCCTTTAACATGAAGTGAGGATAACCTTGCTTCACAGCCATTTCAGGTGTCCACTCAATAAGTTTGGGTTTCCGCGTCACGACGCTGGAGTCAGCGATCTTTGATATTTCAAAACCTTTGCGGGAAATGACGACAAGCTCGCCGTCCTCAACTGTAACCACTCTGTTTGTCAAATGTAGAAATGCAGGTATGTCAGAGGCGCAGTAAATCGCATCCTCATTTATGCCAATCACAAGAGGACTCTCATGTCTGGCGCATACTATCTTGCTAGGTTCATGGGTCGAAACTACTGCAATAGAATATGATCCCTCAAGCTTCTTAACTGCCTCCAATGTTGCCTTCACTAATCCTAAAGAGGAATCAACCTTGGAATTCTCCTCAATCAGATGAGCAATGATCTCTGTGTCCGTCCTAGACTTGAAGACATGTCCACGGCTCTCCAATTCCAGTTTCAATTCTGCAAAGTTCTCTATGATACCATTGTGCACGACAGCTATACTTCCTCTACAGTCAACGTGTGGATGGGCATTCACTTCCAAAGGTGCCCCGTGCGTGGCCCACCTTGTATGACCAATACCAATGTTTCCAGGCAAGTCATCCAGATTATGGACTCTATGGACTTCATCGATTTTCCCTTGGTCTTTCTTTATGTAGAATCTACCTTTATGTATCGTTAGTTCTCCAACGGAGTCATAACCTCGATATTCAAGTCTTTTCAAAGCTGCGTGAATTATAGGCGCCGCTTCTCTATTTCTCAAGATACAGCCAAATATTCCACACATCTCTAGGCCTCATATTGCGAGTACTCAAATCTGCAGCCTAAACTAGACTTGTCGACCACTATAAGCTTTTTTAGAAGAAAGACCTCAGTTCTAAAAGATTTCTTCGAACTGATTTGCCTTCGGTAAGAGGGGCGATCCATATACATATCGAAGATCTTTCGCAAGTGTTCAAAGAGTTTTTGTAGCAGTCTTATTTAAAAGCTCGTCTGGCCAGTTCGGCTCCCTGAACCATGTTTCTGAGCTTCTTGAAGGCTATATTCCAAGTTCTGGTTCTCAAACCACAGTCTGTGCTCACACATATTCTTTTGGGATCACCGATTAGGCCGGTCGCATGAAGTATTCTGTCTCTTATAAGCTCTGGTGTTTCAACGAAATTGGTGTGTACATCAACAACGCCTAGACCGTAGTCTCCCACATAGCCATGTTCATGAAACAATCTGATGTCTTGGTATCCTGTTCTCTTGACTTTCGACCCTTTTCTTCTGTTGTCTCTGTTTGCATATTCGAGGGCCAATTGACTGCAGTTTCGCAACTTGCAGGCGTACTTGGCCAGAACTTCATAGTTGCTGTAGCAATTGTGCAGACTAAACCTGCAGTTGAAACCTCTGACCATTTCGTTGAAAGACTCCACAAACAGTGTCATCTCCTCATCGGTCGGGGCTGTTGTTGCCGCAGGTTCATCTATTTGGATCCATTGCGCTCCCGAGTTAACCAACTTCCGTATTTCTGGTCTCAAAACCTCTTTTGTCAAGTCGAAGACAAAATCCTGTCTCGCTCTGAATTTCCTTTTTTTGAGGTCCCTGATATTAATGGCGACCTTTCTTTCGTAGTACTCGTTGAACGTCCAATCCACGAGAGTGTAAGGTCCTGTAAAAGGCACTTTTATCTTCTTGTTAGTATTTTCTCTGGTGAACACGAACTCGTCCAGATAGAAAGGCTTCAGATATTTTGGTTTGTCAACACAAGCCGCTTTATTGAAGTACCGATAGTCAAAAGATTTTACGAATCCCAAGAACTCAAAGCCGGCAGCCCGTCTTATCACGTGCTCATACATCTCTGATCGCCATTGCTCGCCAGAGGAGACGATGTCCAAACCTGCTGCTTCGAAGAATCTGACTGCGTATTTTACAGCCCATTCAAGAATAGCTTTGTTTCTTTCAGGCGAACCATGGCCCATCAGAAGCTTCACGAACTCCTCAAGATTCTCAATTTCAAGCTTTCTTCCCCAGTATATGGCTTTCGCTATTTCATCCTTCGAGAGGGCATTTCCTCGATAGCCTTTCATTCTCCATCTTGGCTTTGCTAGGCTTCCGATCTCTTGAGTTTGGAAAAGCTTCTTCAAGAGAACTCATCCCTAAGTCGATCTGTTGCAACGCTGATGCTCCTCATCTTCTGTTCTGTTCTCTTCCATGGTAGGTGCTCAAAATCGCAGTTTGGACAAATGAAAACTTCCCCTATCTTTGAACTATAGATAGATCCGATAATTTTTCGGGTGACTTCAACTAACTCATCTGGCTTCTCAACAAGCGAATTTCTAGAGTCAACCAGACCCAAGGCAATGCCTTTCTCAAAACTGTACTCCTCTAACTGCTTCAAATCTGTTTCATATAAGTCAATTCCCAGATCGTCAACGGGGAAATCCAAGGCTTCCGGCGAAATCCGCAGAAAGTCTCCGAAAAAGGTCTGCAGAGAAGTTCTTATAGGCAATCCTCCGATTGCCACTTTCAAAGCTTCCTTAACAGACTCCAGATGATCTTTTCTTATAGGAGTCGCAGCTAAGTTGTAGACCAAAGCTGGATCACTAAGCTGTACGTATTCACAGCCTCGCTTGCTTAAGCTTTCAACTTCCTCTCTGAGTATCTTTGCGTATGCTAGCATGAACTCCGTTTGATCCCTGTAGACTCGGTCTTCAGAGAGTTGAGTAAAAGTGTATGGAGCTGGCAAGATTGCCTTCCATGATCTTTTCTTGGACAAGCCTTTGATATGGGGTGCTTTCTCGATTATGTTTTTTTTTCGTCGCATATTTCTCACAATGATCGGCTTTCTGTAGAATATATTATTATTGAACCATCTCGAAAGACTCCCCATTTCCACACCGTTCAACCCGTTGATAAATGGCCTCAAGAGGTCCTGCCATCTCAACATTCCATCAGTGAGGTATGTGAAACCGAAGGCTGATTGAGTTTCAATTATTTTTATCGTGGCATCTATGAAAGCATTCTCAAGTGCTCTTCTATCAATATGTCCTCGAGTGTATAATCTCGTCGCCGCAATAAGTTCTTCTGGTCTGGGAAGTATTCCTGTCACATAGCAACCAATCATGTTTATCCAATTCCGGCTAGCTGCTCTGGTTTCGGGCAATTTTGTGCGTAAACTATAATAAAAATTTTTATAATAGATCATAGTGCTTCCCTGTGAAAAAATATGAAGAAGAAATTGCTGCTTCACGAAGAAGGGGGCGAGCAAGGAGTCAAGGATATCGTCATTGTCCAAGATCCTCATAGGCTAAAGATGATTCTGAACAAACTTAGTTGGAAGATCATGACCATGCTGTCCGAGAGAGAGATGTATCCGTTGGAGATCGCCAGAAAGCTTGGAATCCATGAGCAGAGGATCTACTATCACATAAGGAAGTTGGCCAAGGCTGGAGCCATAACAATCGTCAAAGAAGAAGAGAAGAAGGGAGCGACAGCAAAATACTATAAGGCGGTCTCGCCAGCCTTTGGGATCGAGGTTCCTCAAGCCTATAGGCCAATAAAAAGGTTCACCGTTCATAGTATGGATATATGTATCCAGAAGTTTTTCGAGGAGTTTGTAGGAGAAAATGGTGTTTTTCAGGGGAAAGTTGTTGTAGGTAGCCCTATACCACATGGTCCATTCAAGACTAGTGCTAGAGATGGGCACTATGCTTCTCATCTGACATTCTTTCTGGGGCAGTTCGTTGGAATACCGGAAAGATTTGCCATAAAGCTTGATGTTGATGTCAAGGCTGAAAAGGAAGAGAAGAACAATCTCATTCTAGTCGGCGGTCCTGGGACAAATCTTTTGACCAAAGAGGTTAATGATCATCTACCCATAAGGTTCAATATGCAACCTTCGAAGCATGGTTTCTTGTTTGGAGGCTTAGCCTCTAGAAAAACGTCGCATCTTTATACTGCAGATGCAGTTGGGCTTGTGGCGAAAATACCCAATCCATGGGATGAAGCTAAGTGGCTCATTCTTTTAGCGGGAAACAAGGCAGTTGGCACAAAAGCATGTGTCTTAGCCTTGACAGCGTTCTGGAGAAAGACGCTGAAACACTATGAAGAAGGGAAAGCATTTGCCGTGGTGATACAGGGCTACGATCTGGATGGAGACGGAAAAGTGGATTCAGTAGAGATCTTAGAATGAGTGGTTCTCTTGACGCAGAGAATGCGAATATCACTTGAAAGCGACTTATCTGATTTCTAGTTTGGCTCGATGTCTGACTCTTCTGCAAATAGGTA
>JABAOC010002354.1_pt1 | contig 11315 bp, 15 predicted proteins | sample 7062161 | NCBI WGS metagenome assembly JABAOC01 (sample SAMN14538625, study PRJNA623070) | marine sediment metagenome | biome: marine biome [ENVO:00000428]; feature: marine pelagic biome [ENVO:01000023]; material: deep marine sediment [ENVO:00002113] | place: India: Gulf of Khambhat ... | reverse complement strand
GGGATTATAGGCATAGAAGCGGCGCCACATACGACAATATCAAAAAAACATCAAAAACACACAATTGAATCATTCATGGATCATATAGTTTATTGCATCGAGCTCATAGGCATTGACTTTGTTGGTCTCGGTCCAGATACACTTTTTGGGGACCATGTAGGTCTTCACCGCATTTTTGCCGAGCATCTTGCCATTAATAAAGTGCTTACTGTGGACTTCCCTCAAGTTGAATATGTCAAGGGACTCGAGAATCCTGCTGAATGCTTTCCGAATATTACTCGTTGGCTAGTTAAGAATGGGTATTCCGATCAAGAAATTAAAAAAATCATTGGAGAGAATGCGCTACGAGTTCTTAAATCAACCTGGGGCGATCGCTGATCATTTCCCCCCTATATAAGGCTTTGTGACTTTGTAAACGCATTTCTCTTCTTTTTGGTGCAACCTTTGAACAAATCACAATAAAAATAGAAAATTACGTGGAATTCTAAAATATCTATTAATCTTGAAATTTGTAAGTGAAAGGTCATTGAAATCTATAATGCCCAATACCGCCACTTATGTGATTTTTAAATGCTCTAAAATCCTTCAAATGATAAAAAATGATTTTTAATCTAACAGAACCTTTCCTAAAGATTTTAAATAGAATTATATCGTGGGAATATTAAATAAATTAACGGTTTTAAAAATTCAACATTCTTTAAAAAATATAATTACTGAAAAAATCTTGACAAATCTACATTAAACTGTCTAGATAAAGCAAGAACGAATTTAAGTAGAGTAATGACTCGGTTATGGAGGAAAACATATGACAGAACAATTGACAACTAGAATTGAGCAACCGTCTAAAGTCATCATTGCTGCGTTCTTACAATTTAGTGGTGGAACTATCATTATGCTTATCGGTCTAATTCTACTGGATCTCCGTGAGGAGTTAGCAGGCAATGGAGATGGTGGGATCAGTGGGACATTTTTGGTTATAATGTTTATCTTGGGATTCAGTGCTTTTGTTGTCGGAGTGGGGCTCTGGACGATGAAGAAATGGGGTTATCAAGCCGTAAAGATTTTTACAATTATATACTTCATTCTAGCTATTCTATCGCTCCCCCTAGGATTTATACTGCTCATTCTTGACATAATTTTACTCTACTTATTGTCCCGACTGGAAATAAAAGATATCTTCGGGATCACTGGCTTCCTGAGCTAGAGCAAACAAGAATCTCAGATAAATAGGCATCACGGAATCTTTTCTTTTCTGATTATTATTGTTGGTATAAGTTGTTAGTTGCTGGCTTAGTACTTTTTTACACGGTCATATAGATTTGCGAGGCTCACTTAGATCTGAATTGAAGGGAGCGAAACGATTGATCTGAAACTCTTAGGAAATGAAGAAAAGATTTTAGAGTTCTTTATAGAAGCTAACATGAATCTGGAAAAACGTGAGGATGCTTGACAGATGAAAAAAGGACTAAAGAACACAATTAGGGATTTATTATGCAGAGATGAATACTTGCCAAATGCAATCGAGCCTGAAGTATTGAAAGATGTTCTTGAATACGTAAAATATACTCCTTCAGCTGGAAATGTACAACCATGGGAAATCATTCTTGTTACAGACCCTGAAAAGTTTGCGAAAATAACAGGAACATTACTAGACCCATTTTTGAGGGAAGATGATGAATTAATACAGGAATGGATAACAAACGCTCCAGTGATTTTAGTCGTGTGTATGGATACAAAACGGGCGAAAGTTCGTTTTGGTGAACGGGGCATTGAGTTTGGCCTGATGGATATAGGTGCTGCCTCCTGTAATCTTCTCCTTGGAGCATGGGAATGTGGGTTGAGGGGCTGTATTGTACGTGAATTTGATCAGGATAGAGTCCGCACGTTACTTAGGATTCCTCCCTATGTTATGCCACTTATGATGATCACAATGGGTTATTCAACCCAAGAAAAAGCCTTCGCCCCAACGTTAGAATTGGAAGATTTTGTTCATAAGGATGAATGGGCCAGAGAGTGGGAACTTTGATTAAAGATTTCTTTGAAGTGATAACGACTAGACGAAGTGTACGCCGATACAAACCTGATCCAGTGCCGGATGCACTAATTCACAAGCTCATTGATGCAGCTCGTTGGGCACCGACAGGAGGAAATATGCAGCCTTGGGAATTTTTTGTGATAAAAGACCAACAGACGAAGGAAGCTATCGTTCAAACAACATATGTTGGTTACGACAAAAAAACAGGACGGCCTCAACGATGGATATTAGATGCCCCTGTAATTATCTTAGTGGGCACTAATACAAAACGGACAGGAGCCCGCTATGGGCAATTTGGTGCCAAATTTGTCGCTTCCTTGGATGTTGCTGCAGCAATCGAGAATATGCTTTTGGCAGCGACCGCTTTGGGACTAGGTAGCTGCTGGGTTGCTGGGTTCGATACCCCCCAACTCAACCAGGTCTTGCAACTTCCAAAAGAAATTCGACCACTGTCACTGGTGACAATCGGTTATCCAAAAAAGATTCCAGCTCCCCCTCCGCGCCTCTCGGTTCAGGAAATAACAACATTTCTAAAACCAAGGGCGAATACACTACCATGAATTTTCAACTCCACAAATCCCTATCATAAAGGCTTTGAAACTTAATTTTTGATTTTTTGAGTAGATTATCGGCTAAGGTGGGGGCTGAAAGAGCCCCGCCTTGTAAAATTTCTCTAAATTGGGAGTGGGATATGATACCTTACTATGAGTCATTTTGAGTGACGCAAGCATTTCAGCAATCTTGATGCTAACTTTAGCTGGATTAATAATAGGTACATCAATCGAAAGTTGCATTTTTTCATCAAAGAGAAGAAATGCTTCGCTCATACACCCTAAAATAATGCTAGCAGGCCGATCTTCGTGTGTTATTTGTTTTGCGAGGTTAATCATGACTTTTAGGGTTTTTTCCTCGTCAGCTGCCAATTCTAGGACGGGAATATTTAAAGCCCGGATTGATTTACAGCTGGAAGCCACTCCCATCTCGCGTATTTGGGCCTCCATTAGAGGAACCACCGAGTCGAGGACAGTTAGGATACTGAATGTATCACCAATTATTGAAGCAAACGAAACAGAGGCTTCTGAAGGGCCAATAACAGGGATTTTTACCAACTCTCGCGCAGGTCTGAGTCCGGGATCACCAAAACAACCAATAATAGCCGTATCATACATCTTCTGAACTTTAAGAAGCGTTTTAAGGATCTCTGGAACGGCCATATAATCTTCAATTGCCGATTCTATCGAGAAAGGCCCCTCTTTAACTGCTTCAACTTGCACTTCAGTATTAGGATTTGTTACAAAAGTTTGTGCAATCTGTTCTCGTCGTTTTTGTTCTTGTTCGGGCATTTGACCAGGAACCAAATAGAGGATTCGCACAATATCACACCACTCTGCATCAAACGGATGATATCATTCTTTTATCTGTCTCGGTCTGACACCTCCATTACTTAAAAGTATTCTAACTACGATTTTAATTACCGTTCTAGGATTCATATATATTCTTGCAACTGTTGAAAAGGATCTTGATCGCTTTTATAGAATAAATAGGGGACAAGAAGAAAAGAGAGAGAAAAAATCACATGAAAAGTAGAAATCGTCAAACAATTGTAAGTGATGCTTCGCTTAATTGTCGCTGCTCACGAGTTTTTCCTTTGATGTCGTTTGTACATAAACACCCCGGTTACAGAAATCAGGACAAGGACTCCTGCTACGAGCAACCATGACATAAGACGCATTTTGGGACCAATAAGACCCAGTTCATATAGGAGCACATTCCGAACTGTTTTTACGCTTTTGTATACCGTTGCGAAGTCATCATCTGACCCCAATATCCCATTGGCATTGATTAATATGATGACACCGAATGGACCCTTATCAGTTTGCTTGCAATACATTAAAGCCATGTATCCTGAACTGACCCACCATGTCCCTCAAAGTCATCAATAAATTGCTCCCAACCTAATTCGTAGCCTTCGGAGTTAAGATTGTAGTCATAGGGGCCAATCCATTGAGGGTCACGGTATGCTGACCAGCTACTGATCTTTGTATGCATGAGGTCAATTGTTCCAGATTGAAGGATTTGGAAGTCCTTGTTCCGGCCTTGGTTTATGTGAGCAATGAGGAATTGTGCCATATCTGATACAGTACAATGAATCATCAACTGTCCAGACCATACAGGTAACTCATGATTCGTCTCACCAATTCGGGTATACGGAATGGCATGATGGCTTGCGAAATCCGAGGCATTGAATCCAGTGTTCTTCATTCCTAATGGACCAAAAATATTCTCCTGCATATAATTAGCAACAGATTGATTGGTGACCTGTTCTATCAGATATTTTAGTACCACAAAACCGGAACCAGAATAGCTATACTCGGTTCCGGGTTCGAACAACCAGATATTAGATCGGTAATTGGCCCCACCAGGTGTCAATGAGGCGTTTAAAAACTCTTCTACAGATAAATCGAGGATATCTGACTTGTAAGCTGATCTATATTTTGGATAGAATGTCCCCTCTGTATCCCAAAAAAATTGGTATGGTAATTCGCTAACTAATCCGGATCTATGGGATAGGAGCATTCGAATCGTTATTGGAACGGTTGGATAATTTGGGTTCCTCACAATAAATGGCAAATATTCATTAATATCATCGTCAAGGGTGTTGATTACCCCTTTCTCATAGAGTTGCAGCACTGAGGTTACTGTGAACGTTTTTTGAACTGATCCAATCATGTATACCGTATCTAAGCTTGGCTGCAACCCATACCCCTTTGCCCAGACTAACTGATCTTAAAAGACNNTACCCCTTTACCCAAGCTAACTGATTTTGAAAGACGACTCCTGCTTGCAGCGATGGGATTTCGCCCTCTGTCACTAGTCGTTTAATCTCTTCTTCCAAATCTGATGAAATTAACTTATCCTCAGTCATTTCAAAAGCCAAAATTGGCATGTGAGCATAACACAAAACCAAATTAGTATTGCGAAGTTTATGAATGTGTGAAATCGCATTAAATTTCTCCTCTAGTGACTCGAACGACGATTGTTCCAAATCCAACAAAAGTAAAAACAGTTTCAAGGTTTAAAAATAAAGATTTTTTGAAATGAACCGTATCACGAATATCACAGCATTCCTCTAGGGATAGATCCGCTTCACTTTCGATTTCCTCAAGCTTATCAACAGATGTCCATTTTAGCCTTTATGACAAGTTATTTATACTCAGGTCAGAAAAATGACTTAAATAAAAAAATATGACTTAAGTACAATATCTTAATAAATCAACTTTATCCACTTGGTGAAAAAGTATCATGTATACCAATGAGAAATCTGACTCTCCCAAAAAGCGAAGAATAGAACGTGAGCGCAGGCGTCGTCAAGATAATATTATCAAAACCGCTGAAAAGTTTTTCATAAATCAGGGATATGAACAAACCATGGTTGATCAGATTGCACTTGAAGCAGGTTATAGCAAGGCAACGATCTACAATTATTTTGAGTCAAAAGATGATCTCTTTATAGCTGTGGTGTCCATCACCTTTGAAAAATTGTTTCACATCATGGAAAATACTCTGAATCAACCTGATGTGAAATTTGAACTAAGATCTCTTGGGGATGCCTATCTAACCTTTGTTGATGAATATCCTGATCATGCAGGACTATTAGATTCTAGCCGTTTGAGTTTGATTATTGGAGAAATGATCAAGAAGGAAGAAACCAACCAACCCTTAACTGAAAGCGAAAAAGCGTTTAGATTTCACCAATTGAAGATTCAAGAACTTATGACACATGTTATTACAGAAACAATGAGAGAATCAGGAGTTTTGACGAAAATAGATCCTTTATCTGTGGTGATGGCACTTAGTACTCTTGGTTTAGCGATCAGAGAATTAGTAATGCGTGGTAAGACTCGGAACCAACTAGAAGAAAAATCTAGAGAATACTTAAACGTATTATTCAATATAATTGACAAGGGATTGAAGTATTACGATGATTAGATATTGTATTAGTCAAAATATAGGAATATTAATGAAAAATCGGTGATTAAAAATGACACGTGCACTAATATTATACCATTCTCTTTTTGGGAATACGAAAACTGTAGCTATTAGTTTAGCTAAGGGAATTAAAGAATCTGGAATAGAAACTGATTGTTTGAGTATTGATGAGGTTGACATAACCACCATACCAAGTTATGATTTTCTTGCGATTGGTGGTCCTACTCACATGATTGGAATATCTAAACCAATGAAAGATTTTCTGCAGAAGCTTAAATCTATAAATCTGAAGGGGATGAAAGGGTTCTGTTTCGACACTAGAACCCACTCGCGGTTAAATAAAAAAAGCTGGGGAATATTGGAAAATAGCGCTGCAAGAAAGATTGAAGGAAAAATGAAACGAATGAAGATAAAAATTATCAAACCTCGTCAGTCGGCTATTGTAAATGGTAGAGAAGGGCCACTCGAAGAAGATATAGAAGGAAGGTTTGAACAAATCGGAGTGGAGATCGCGGAGTTGATTCGATGAACTATTGGTGGCTTATTGGTGCTTTTATTGGTGGCTTTTTTGGAGTTTTCTTGTTGGTGGAGCTTTTGTTAGTTGTAACCAAGAAGATTACACTTAAGAGAGCAATCAAGTGGTTTGTACTGCTTCTTATTTTAGTTGCTGTAATCACTTTTCTGGCCTTTTTGACATGGCATTTCGTGCAAAACGGGGAATTGCCTCTCCAGAATTGCTCCAACTGTCACGGCTAGTATTGGTAGTCAGAAATCTGGTGCTCCAAAAGGTTGTTGAACGATTACGAATACAATTGGCACAATAGAGAAACATGATGTCTATTTTAGGTTTTAATCAAAAGATGTATTAACTGAGGGTTCAAAGCGTTTACACTAGAATACGATTTCGTTGAGGTGTATCACCGCGCCTTTTTAGTAAGCCCTACTTCCCTGCGCACTTCAATCCAAAGGTAATAGCGATTTATATTACCCAGTTGGCTCGATGGACTTCTCACCGACCTCAGTTAAACTTCATTCAGGATTTTTTTCAGGTTCTCAACAAAATGAGCAACATCTGATTCAGTATTATAAAAATGTAAGGCTATTCGAATCATCTCTTGCCTTATGCTCATCTCCACCGGTCTCTCTAAGTTACGAAGTCTCTGACCAACTTTTTGAACCGGTTTATCTTTAATTCTAAAAGTTATTATTGAACCACGAGTACTTGGCGAGATAATTTCAATTCCTTTAATTGTATTTAACTCATTTAAGAGCAATTTGACTAATTTCTGATTATGAGCTGCAATATTATGGATTCCTAATTTCTGTAAATATCTGATTGATTCGGTTAAACCAAATTTCACTCCATATCCACTTGTTCCATACTCAAATTTCCGAGCTGTTGATGCAAAGGTGAGATTTACTGCGTCAAAATTCCACATATCTTCAGGAGTTCGCCATCCAACAAAAGCAGGTGTGATTTTCTCAGATAGTTTTTTTGAAATATATGCTATAGCTGAACCAAATGGAGCACAGAGCCATTTATAACTTCCAGTGATGTAAACATCAACATTCCATTGTTCCAAGTTAAGTGGAGTATATCCAGCAGCTTGTATTCCATCCACAATGATTAGGGCTCCAACTTCATGAGCTTTCTTAGAAATGGGAGCTAAATCAAATCTCTGTCCAGAAAGATATTCCACATGACTTAATACGACGATTTTTGTCTGGTCATCAATTTTTTCAAGAAATTCATCGATATCTATACACCAATTTTCTGCTTTGATGAGTTCAACATTCACAGCTGTGTTCCAAGCTATTCTTAACCATGGATAAGTCACAACAGGGTGTTCAATAGCAGTTGAAACAATTTTACCCGTGTCGATCTCTAAACTCCATGCAATAATATTCATGGCTTCAGATACACTGTTAAAAACTGCGACATCTTCTGGGTTGCATTGGAAAAGCTTAGCTCCCTCTTTTCTAAGGTTATCATATACTAAAACCTCCAATTCTTCATCAAAAGATGCTGTTCCCCCTTGTGACAATGTTATTAAGTGATCTTTTAGTATTTCAATAACCGGATTGGGTACGAGTCCAATGCTCGCCGTGGAAAGATAATTAAATTGTTTTCTGGCTGGAAAGTCGGATAAGATGTCTTTAACGGCCATATTATCACTAGAAGGAATCAAAGAATTATTTTATATAAGGATATTGTACCAACTTGTGAACTACTCCTGTCCAACTTGTGATAGAGATCTATTGAGTACTACATAGAGGAATTCAAGGAGGAAAATGAGTTAATAAACGAAATTTTAGTTCCAGCCGGATTTGCAAAAGCGTTTGAGGTTAACAAAGGGCAATTATTATCAATTATCGATATTGAAGGAGGCCAAATTGGCGATCTTATTGCTTTTAATCGAGATAATCATGATGAAAAATTGTCACCTTCTCATACGCGCTTAAAACTGCTTTCATTAAAAATTAAAGTGGGAGATAAGCTCTGGACAAATCTTCGGAACCCCATGTTTAAGATTGTAGAAGATTCTGTTGGAACCCATGACATCCTTGTACCAGCTTGTGATGAACATCGTTATTTAGTGGATTATGGAGTGAAAGATCATAGAAGCTGTGTTGCGAATTTTGAGGAAGTTCTACTTCCTTTTAATATAAGGAGGAATCAGTTTTCTGATCCAGTCAATATATTCGAAAATTCATCTTTTGATAAAGAAGGAAAACTGATCCAAGGACCTACAATTTCGAAAACAGGAGATCGTCTTGTCTTATGGGCATTGATGGATACTATTTGTGCAATATCTTCATGTCCAATGGATCTTAATATTAGCGGAGGTGATAAAATAACGGATCTTCTGATAAAGATTTATGAAGAGTGACTATTTTCCCATTTAGAACACAGAAGAGAAAGATCAAGTCTGTTCTATTATAAACTGATATTTTTATACTCACATGAGAGAAAAACATCCCCGATTTATAAGGTTTAATAGCCAGTAACTAGGTTTCTTAAGAGGCTCCCTATTTTTTGCCGAATTTTCATCTAACATCAGGGGTAGAAGGAGAGACTTTTATAGCAGGACGAGTAAAAGATATTTAGCCTGATGATGGCTTATCGTCCTTTTTGATCATGGTGACTTGAATGGAATCAGACCCATTACTTGCCTGGAAGATGGATTCGGAGCTCAGAGATGCCATTGAGAGTGGATTCGAGATATTAGAACTCGCATTTACTCCAAATTATGTACAGTTTGTTGTCCGACCACGACTATTCGATCTTAATAGCAGCCTTATGGCCGTGAAAGAACGTCTTGAGCCATCAGGACGAATTCCCATCCTTAGAGAAAAAGAAGGGAAGCTTCTGCTTGCTATTGGACTGCTTCCACCGAAAAAAGAGTCGCGTGGTCCTTGGCTCAATATAATCCTGTTTTTCGCAACTATAGCTTCGACATTGTATGTTGGTTATGTGCATAGTTTAGGCTATCTCGATTTTGATTCGTTTACCTTCTCTTGGCGAGTCTTGGGATTGGCAGGACTCTACTCATTTTCCATTATGTCCATCTTAGGGTTTCACGAACTAAGTCACTTCATCCAAAGTAAGAGAAGCGGAGTCAGGGCAACATTCCCCTATTTCTTACCTGTTCCAATTTTTCCCATCGGAACATTTGGCGCATTCATCCAGATCAAATCTCCGATTCTAAACCGCAAGTCCTTGCTAAAGATCGGTTTCAGCGGGCCATTCACAAGCTTTGCCCTTTCGATAGTCGCAATTATCATAGGAGTACTGTTGTCTGAATTTGGGAAAATACCTGATGAGCCAGGGGCGTTTTTTTTGGGCTCTTCTATTATATTCACACAGCTTGTCATTGTAATCAAAGGTTCTCTTCCTCCTGAGGGAATGACGCTATTTCTCCACCCCGTTGCTTTTGCTGGCTGGGTAGGACTTCTAGTTACCTCTATCAACTTAATACCAATTGGTCAGCTTGATGGCGGCCATATTAGTCGGGCAGTTTTTGGTGATGGCTGGGCAAGACGGGTGTCATTGGCATCAGTTGTCGGTCTAATCATTCTCGGGGCCATACTAAACTACCAGGGCTGGTGGTTTTGGGCCTTTCTGGCGTTCATGCTAGGAGGTCGCGGAGTTTTTCCTCTCGATGACGTGACAAAAGTGGATGCCAAACATTTGGCTCTTGGGATCATTGCCATAATTGTTTTTATCCTCTCCTTCATTCCTGTACCCTTTCCTTTCTGAACTCCATAAGATTCCTTAGATACACATTGCAGTACCCTTAAGAAAACAAAACCGAGACATTAAAATTTCAATAACAAGTCTATATGGGAATCTGTTAATTGGCAATTTCTTAATTATGTAACAAAAATTCTTATACAATGTATTTTAATCCGATTTCCTTAGCTTTCTTTACCCAAGATGGGACTAGAGGTACCAACTCGTTCTCTGATCTTACTCTCAGCTCTATAAACGTTGGATCATTGAGTTTAAATGCCTCATGAAGAGTTTGAGGAAGATCTTTAGCTTCTTCGACTTTAAATGCTACTAACCCAAAACCTTCAGCAATTTTTTGATAGTCAATCTCTTTGAAGTTCGTAGCAAAATCCACATATTTAGGTCCATATGCGGCTTGAAGTTCGGCTTTTATCCATCCATAGCATCTGTTGTTAAAGAGTACAATATTGATATTACCACCTACCCTACTGATGGTTTCCAATTCACCTACAGAAAATCCAAAGCTGCCATCTCCTGTTAACGCAACAATACAGCTATCAGGTTTTGCAAAATAAGCCCCGACAGACGCAGGGATCGCATATCCCAACGCCCCGAGAGCATAATTGAATATGATGCTTCTTCCGGATTTCACCTTAAAGAATGCTGAAGAGTAGATTGCACTGATTCCTGGGTCTGTAACTAAGATATATGCTTCTGGAAGGGCTTTTGTAAGTTCTTGGATGAATCGCATGGGATGTACTGGTTTCTCATCGGATTGACTGACCTCTCGGATATATTCATTATAATCCCTAGCTTCATTTAGTATGTGTTTGATCCGTGGGAGTTCTTCATACTTATCCTGGGGTATTTTAACTGTCGCATGTTCTATCATTCTTAATAACGTGGCTTTTGCATCCCCGATTAAGATGACTTCTGTTTGATAGTTATTCCCTGTCTCCACTCCGCTAATATCTAAATGAATGATCTGCGTGTCTGAATCCTGAGCCGGCAATGTCCATTTTGAAGTCCCAGCTGAGTCGGTGTTACATCCAATAT
>JABAOC010013908.1_pt5 | contig 11317 bp, 12 predicted proteins | sample 7062161 | NCBI WGS metagenome assembly JABAOC01 (sample SAMN14538625, study PRJNA623070) | marine sediment metagenome | biome: marine biome [ENVO:00000428]; feature: marine pelagic biome [ENVO:01000023]; material: deep marine sediment [ENVO:00002113] | place: India: Gulf of Khambhat ... | reverse complement strand
CATCAGGTGCCGGCGGGGGACGAGTTCGGGGCGGGTCTGGGGAATATAGAGTTTGGTGGTCAGCAGCGGAAGGTCCTGAGCGTTAGCATAGGCAGGCGTGGCCATTTCACTTTCCCTGGTCACCTCACGTGGACCGCTTGCTCGTGAACAAGCCGATACAGATATCGCGATCTTATCACGGTTTCCTCATCCTCGCAATGCGGTGATAGGGAGGATGGCCACCCACAAATATCATTGCGATTAATATTGTTCCCCTACTACGAGGTGCGTTGCGCTTGCGCTATTCTTTCCCAGCCGCCTTTCTGCGTTCGGCCCGAGCCGTGCGTTTCATTTCATTCCAGTAAAAATCGCGGGGTAGGTCTCTTTGAACGAGCGGTAACCTGAAAACAGAGATGTAGGCCCGGCGCGGGGCGTCTGTGAGATTCGGGCCTGCGTAGTGTAGAGTCCGGCAATGGTGAATCGTGGCACCCCCAGCCGGGATGGGACACGCAACCGCTTTTGACACGTCTACGGTATCGACTTCAAGTCCATGGATTCGAGGATCGTGACCAATGCTGTGGTGAGGGAGCACGTCCATTTTGTGAGTTCCGGGAATGAACTGCATACAGCCGTTTTCAACAGTTGCTTCTTGCAGCGGCATCCAAACACTGAGAGAATTGTACTCCACAGCCGGGTCCCAATAGGCTTCATCCTGATGCCATGGTGTCGCCGCACCAATGGCAGGCGGCTTGCGGATAGCGTGCTCGACAAAATATTCGAGATCGGGGCCCAAGAGCTGCGCCGCGATCGCATAGGAGTTGGCCCGGAAGAAAGTGTCTTCCAATTCGGGCGCATACTTGGCAGGATCCATGATCTGCGGCAAGAGTTGTGTGCCATCATCTTCGTCTGGGCTTGCCAGATCAAACTGGTCTCCCACGTCACGTCCCGCTCTCTCAGCGAAGAGACGGTCATAGATATCACGTATGCGTTCGATCTCCTCGGCGCTGGTGATCGCAGGAATGGTTAAGTAGCCCTCACGGTGATAAAACTCAATCTGTTCATCGGTTAGAGTAATCGTTTCCTTGTCCATTATTTCCTCTCTAGTCTCCAAAACGTGCCCGATATCCAAATGAGCATCCTCGGTTAATGTCAAAGCTGCTTATGCCACTCTTGAGTGGCACCTTCTTGTTGTCCCCATTACTACCTTGTTTCAAAATACCCCTCGTTATCGCAGGCGATTCCTTACGTCAGCAATCTCACTCTCCCATCGCTCCCCCTTTCCGCGGCGACAGCTTGCAGCGGCAACCTCTAAACCTGCCGCATCAAGTGACTGAGAATCAGCCAATCTAATTCTTCATAGTCACGCGCGGCGACCAGTTTCTCAACCTCTCTGCTATCCAATGAGCGCACCAGCTCCACCAGGCGCAGAAAAGTCCATAAGCTGTTGCGCAGATGCTTGGTTGCAAGCTCATCGGGTTGGCTACGAAGCGCTTTCACATCCAGGCCCACAACGCCAACTTCCCAGAAGCGATTTGCGTCCAGAACGCGCACTTGATTGAAAGCCCGGCGCAGATCCACCGCCCCGAAGGCGCGATCCTGATCGTACTTCAGGCCGTTCTGGTCGTTAAGATGAACGCTCCACAGCTTTTCGAAAGTCATGGCAAAACCAATCTCATCCGACGGGTCCAGGCCAGCCAGGACACTGTGTGCCGACTCCATGAGCACCCCAACTCGGGCTGGGTCCTTTGTCTGAAAGCCCAGCGCCAACGCATGGCCCATCGTCGGGATATAGGCCAAATCCATTGGCTCATTGGGTTTCGGCTCAATGGCGATGCGCAGATGGGGGTCATAATCCAGCAGGGTGTTGATTGCTTTCAATAGCTGGTCCGTAGCGCGAACAACATCCTTGGCCTCGCGCAGGTAGGTCCCTTCGCGTGCCAACCATAATACCATCAAGTTCGTCCCCAACTCGTGGGCGATGTCTACGGCCTTTTTGGATCGGTCAATCGCATAGGCGCGTGCCTTGGCATCGTTGGCGGTGTAAGCGCCGTCGATCGTTATGGGATGTTCCCAAAGGCGTGGCGCGACGAACTCGGCCACCAGCCCGTGGTCGTCAAGCTGCTGCCGCACCTCACGGGTTGCATCGCGGATTTGGGCCGGCGACAGACCGTCGAGATTCGGCACCGCGTCATCATCGTGGAATTGAACCGCATCGAAGCCGAGTTCCTTATACACGGGCAGCTTGTCGCCAAAAGCGCGGGGCGGACGTACTGGTGGCCCAAATGGATCAGCGCCTTCTTGTATATTCCAAGGGCCGAACGAGAAGCGATAGCCATATTTTTCCATAGTCAGCCTCCTTTGTGTTCATCCAGCAATTTTATCATTCAGTGCCGGGCTACATTCCCAGCTCTTCACGAATGTACTGCCGACTAATTGCAGCGCTCTTGTACCCACATATACGAGGATTGTCAAGCTCCACACACAATACGCCATCGAATCCAGCGTCCTTCAGAATATCGACCACTGCCGGGAGGTTCACGATTCCGCGACCCAGCTCGCGGAATCCCGACCACCAGGGTAGATCTGGATCCCACACCGGCACTAAGTCCTTCAAATGCACGTATCGAACTCTGTCAGCGTATTGAGCAAAGGTCGCTTCAGGATCCATACCACCCAGAACGGTGTGCGCTGTGTCTAAGGTAAGGTGGAAGAGTTCCTTGTCCACACGTTCGATGACGTAGGCTATCTCGTTTGATTGTTCTACTATGGTATTGTAATGAGGGTGCAAGCACATAGTGACACCCTGCTCACAGGCAAATTGGCCGATTTGTGAGATTTTGGACACTGTTTCAGATAAATCATCCTGTGTTGGACCGCCCTCGGGACGAGGAGCAGCCTGAAGGTTNNTCTCCAAGAAACTTCAAGATGCGTTTTGCCATCGTCCAATCTGACTCCCAATCGCCCGTCAGATGGTGATAGGCACAGGCGAACTTCAGACCGCGAGAGGACACCAAAGCATCGAGCTCCTCCGGACAGTCTTCATAGAACGTGACAATAGCACCAAGGTTCTCCACTGCCTCGTAATCAAGGTCGCTTACTTCTTTGATCGCCTGTTCGAAGGGCTCTTTGCTTTCCGTGCCCCACGTCCACACGTTGATTCCGACCTGCATTATTCTGACCTCCTATAGTATGTCTGGCGTGGCAGTAGCCAGTGATCGACACTTAGTAAAACGTTTACGTAAACGTTTACCAGGCCGGAATTCTAACACACCTTTGTCACGTTGTCAAGGTAACGCGACTCTGACTACTTATTATCAATTTCCTTGACACCAAACCAAAACCATGCTACAATGCCAGTAAACGTTTACGTAAACGTTTACCAGGAGGGCAGCGACCGATGGCTACCATCCGTGACGTAGCAGATCATGCAGGCGTCTCCATTGCCACCGTCTCACACATCATCAACCAAACCCGGCCCGTGAGTGACGAATTACGCCAGGTTGTATTGGCGGCTATGGACGAGTTGAATTATCGGCCAAACCGCCTTGCCCGCAGCCTACGCCGAGGCCAGACGCAAACGTTTGGAATGATCATACCTGATACCAGCAACTCCTTCTTTTCGGAAGTCGCGCGAGGTGTTGAAGACGCCAGTTTTGAGCAAGGCTACAGCGTCATACTCTGCAATTCCGAAGGCGACCNNAACTATACGTCGACCTGTTAATAGAGAAACAAGTTGACGGCATCTTGTTTATTGCAGCCGGAATGAACACCGAGCACCTCATTGGCACGTTGCAGTCAACCCGAGTACCAGTGGCTGTGACCGATCGTGAAGCGGAATGTGTGACGGCCGACTTTCTGGGGATAGACAACGCCGAGGGAGGGCAACTGGCAACCAGTCATTTAATCAGCCTTGGGCACGGTCGTATCGGATGTATTTCTGGACCCTCAGACTTCACGCCCAGTGCTCACAGAGTAGTCGGTTATCGCCAGACTCTGGCCGACCACGGGATTGCCGTCGACGAGCAGCTTGTCGTGAAAGGAGATTGGACGTACGAGGGCGGTTACAACAGGGCATCCCAGCTCCTCACTATGACAGACTCCCCAACTGCGATTTTCGCCTGCAACGACGTAATGGCAGTCGGCGTCATTAGTGCCGCGGCCGAAATGGGTCTAGAGGTTCCCGACGACCTTTCAATCATTGGTTTCGATGATATAAGGCTGGCTTCATTTACAAACCCGACGCTAAGCACAATTGCTCAACCCAAATACGAGCTCGGCGCTGCCGCAGTCACCATGTTACTTGAACGTATGCAAGACCCTCAATTACCCTCACGACGCAGACTCTTCGGAATAGACTTGATTGTCCGCAAATCGACGGGACCTCCCCCACCTGGGAGGGGCGATTAGTTAGTTGTAGGGTGAAAAACGCAGGCGGGGCATCCTGTCCCAAAGGGATTTACGGAGGCCCGCCACTGACACATGGGGATGCGCCAGCTAACGGGTTTCGCACCAAGAATTTGTCAGACTTTGGCTGTTGCATTTGGGGCTCCGCAGACTCGGGGTGCGGCTCCGACCCGTCGATCACGCATTGCCAGGCGGAATTAAACCAGGAGGTAGACTATGAATTGAGTCGATACCCGAATCGCCAGCAAAGAATGTTGCAGAAGTTTTCCAATCTGTCCCTTAAATTAATGAGGAGGTAAAGATGAAAACGCTCGCTCACCTGTTGATTGTCTGCACAATTGCTTTCAGCATTGTATTAACCGCATGTGTCGCACCGGCCCCGGCCCAGCCAGAAACCCAGCCGGAGGCTGCCACGCAGGAAGAAGCCGAGATGGCGGCAGAAACCGAAGCGGAGGAAGAAACAGAACCGGTGACTCTCCGTTTCGCAGTATTCATCATACCCGCCTGGATGGACTTCTATACAGAAAAGGCACAGCAATTTCACGAGCTTCATCCCAATATCAACGTAGAAACCGAGTTGGTTGGCTACGAAGAGTATTTCGTCGATATGGCCGTGCAGCTCGCAGCAGGGGTCGGACCGGATCTCATCTTTGTTATCAACACGGTGAACTTCCCTCAATTCGCCGATGCAGGTTACTTGGTCCCCCTCGACTCATACATCGAGAGGGACAACGTGGATCTCTCGGATTATGTAGAGCCAGCCATTGAAGGCGCTAAGTATGAAGGGCAATTGTATGCACTTCCTGATTATTCTATCACAACGGCGTCAGCATCCTGTATTACAACAAGACAATGTTTGACGAGGCCGGTTTGGACTACCCCACCGATGATTGGACCTACGAGGATTACATGGCGGCCGCGGAGAACCTGACGAAGGACACGGATGGTGACGGTGTAGACGATCAGTTTGGATGGGTCCCAGAAGCATTCTCAGGCAATGTGGCCGACAACGCTAGTTTTATGCGCTCTTTCGGCTGCGAATGGGACGATGAAACGGGTACCCAAGCCCAGGCCGACAGCCCCGAGTGCCTGAACGCCGTCAAGTTCATCGCCGACCACGTCCAATTCGCGCCACCCTATGACCCAACTCTTCAACGAGACAGCTACTTCACCTCAGGCCAGGCAGCCATGACGACCCAGGGCCCTTGGGTTCTAGAAGGCTTCCGCGCATCGCTTGAATCGTTAGGGGCCGAAGTCGGGACCGCTAAGATCCCCATTGGCCCAGCCGGTCGCTTGTCTTCGGGAGCTGCTTTCGGCGCTCACGGCATTACCACCTTGTCCGAGCATCCCGATGAAGCCTGGGAGTGGATCAAGTGGATAACCAATGAGGAAAACGTCAAGGACTTTGCCGCCTTGAATCTCAGCCAGCCAGCTCGCTACTCGGCCTTTGAAACGTGGGTTGACGAGTTTCCCTTGGAGACGCCGGCTGTCGCAGCGGTGGAGTATGGTGCGCCTCCGATGAACACACCAGCCAATCTCCGCGGTTCTGAGATGCGGGAACTGATCAAGAGCACGCTCGACGGAGTTTGGATCGGGGAGAAGACACCCGAGGAGGCACTGAGTGAGCTCCAGCCACAGCTTCAAGAACTGCTCGATCAACCCAAGCCTTAGACGCGTATAGCGCATCAAACTGGGGACGGCCAGGTGCCGTCCCCACGACTTGGCAAATTGACAATGACCCGGCGAACTTCGGGAAACCATACTTGGCTTGCCGGATAAGGAGTGGGTTATGGCGCAACAACGGAGCGGTTACGAAGGAAGCGTTCCCATCGAAAAGCACCGCCTACCCGCGCGGCCCAGATCCGGGTCGTGGCCGTGGAAAAGGCTTTCTCTGGCGAAGAGAGAGGCACTGACTGGCTACCTATTGATCTCACCCTGGCTGTTCGGTTTCTTGTTCTTCACTGTGGGCCCCTTACTCGGGTCGTTCTGGCTCAGTTTCCAGCGATACGGCCTACTGTCGCCGCCGGCCTACGTCGGGATTAGCAACTACACCAAGGCCTTCACACATAATTTGTTTGGGCAATCCTTGAGCGTCACGGCCAAGTTCTGTCTGGCTGCGGTGCCTCTTGGGGTGGGCGGCAGCCTATTCTGTGCCGTGTTGCTCAACCAGAAGGTGCGCGGCATCCTCATTTATCGAACTCTGTTTTTCCTGCCTTCCGTGGTATCGGCCGTAGCCGCGACCCTGATGTGGTCCAGCTTGCTCAACTACCGGCTCGGCTTGATCAACTATTGGCTCCGGTCCGTTGGTATCACGCAAGCGCCGAACTGGCTTGGGTCATCCGCTTGGGCGTTACCAGCAATTCTCATTATGGCCATGTGGACCGTCGGCGGTCCCAACACCATCATTTTTCTCGGAGCACTGCAATCCATCCCGCAAGAGCTATACGAAGCGGCACGTATTGATGGGGCAAACAAAGTTTCTTCTTTTCGACATATCACCTTCCCCCTGCTTACACCCACCATATTCTTTATGACGATTCTGAGTATCATTTGGGTGTTTGCCCAAGGTTCCTTCACCATGGCCTATCTAGCCACAGAAGGCGGACCAAACTACGCGACCTATTTCTTTAGCCTATACATATACGAAAATGCCTTCCGTTTCAGCAAACTTGGCTTCGCTTCCGCTCTCGCCTGGATTCTGTTTTCTCTACTGATCGTGGTAACCTACATTTATTTCCGATCCGCCAAGCTCTGGGTGTATTATGCAAGCACCACTGAGTAAACGTATGAGGTATGTTGAGGAACGAAATGAAAAGTAATACGCGCACAGCAAACCGGCTCGGCACTGTGATGGGCACGTTGATGACCCATGCTCTCCTTATACTCGTTTCAGTCTTATTCATGATCCCATTTTTATGGACACTTTCCTTGTCACTCAAGGCGGCAGCACAACTTCTCCAATACCCGCCCAGGTGGATACCCGACCCGATTCGATGGTCGAATTACGTGCGTGTGTTTGAGGTATTACCTTTTTCCAAGTTTTACCTAAATACCATCCTCCTCTCGATTCTCGTCGTCGCCGGTGATCTCCTAACCGGTTCGCTGGTGGCCTATGGCTTCGCGCGATTTCGCTTCCCCGGACGCGATGCGCTGTTCCTGCTGTTGATCAGCGTACTGTTACTACCTGCCATCGTGGTGCTAGTGCCTGAGTTCATCCTAATGAAGGAGTTGGGATGGCTCGACAGCATGCTGCCCCTCTGGGTGCCACACCTCTTCGGCGGTAGCCCGGTTATTGTGTTCCTGTTCCGCCAATACTTCCTCAGCATACCTATGGACCTGGATGAGGCAGCGCGCATAGACGGAGCAGGGCCGCTGCGCATCTTCGCACAAGTTATTGCGCCGCTGTCCAAGCCCGTCTACATCAGTGCGGCCATCTTCTCTTGGCTGGCAGTGTGGAACGACTTCTTGCGACCCTTGATCTATCTAAGACGGCCACAATTATTTACACTTGCCATCGGCCTCAAGGCTTTGCGGGATGCAGGGGGCGGCGGCGTCGCGGCCAAGCCTCAGGATGATTTGCTGATGGCGGGGGCACTGCTGTCGATCATTCCCGCATTGCTCATATTCTTGATCGGCCAGCGTTATTTCGTCAAGGGCATAGAATTGCAGTTCTACAAATAATCAACCACGTGTCACAGCTATTATCGAACCAAGTAAGCCCTACCCTCAACCAATACGCCCCGTTGCTTCATCTATGGCGATCGGTCTTCAGCCACAACCTCATCACCTAGAGGAGTCGTTATGCAAACCATGACAATGCGAGAACGCATGTTGGCCGTACTTGACGGACGCGCTCACGATCGCGTGCCCTTTGTCACCTACGCCGGCATGGAGGGTTTGCCATTCGACGAAATCCGCGAGGTATTGGGTCCCAATCGCATGGGCTTGCTCCGCTATACGATGGTCCATCGTGTCACCTATCCCAACTGTCACTTCGAGAGCGAAGACCATACAGACAGGGGTATTCAACGCCATCCAGACACAATTCACGAAGCGATAAGGGTTAGGTTCCCAGACCCCCCTCCTGCTCGAGAATCTCAGTGTAAGAGATGGCAGAAGAATACCATTCATACGCCAGCAGGTTCCATTTACGAGGAGCGGGCCTTTGAGCCGGTCTATGGCAGTAGCTCCGTGACCAAGCATTTCATCCAGGAGCCGGAGGATTATGAGGTCCTGTGGTCACTGCTAGAAGATGCGGTCATAGAGCCAGATTACGACAGATTCCTGCGTGATAAAGCTGAGGTAGGCGATGAAGGGCTGGCAATGGCTTGGATCGAGCGAACACCCTACCAGCAACTCTGGGTAGAGTGGGTGGGTTTGGCCAACCTCGGCTACCACCTGGCAGACTGTCCCGGCCGGGTGTTCCACACCATGGAGCTCATTCGCGAGCGCGCTCGGAAGATGTTTGAGATCGCTGCCCGGTCACCGGCGCCCTTTATTGAGATGCCCGATAACATCACCGCTCCAGCCATTGGCCCCAAACGATTCCGCGAGTACTGTGTACCCCTGTACAACGAATTGGCCGGAATGCTTGAGGAACGCGGAGCGCTGGTATTTGTCCATATGGACGGCGAGCTAGAAGGCTTGTGGGAGGCAATCGCCGAATCGCGGGTGGACGGTTTGGACTCATTCACGCCCGCTCCGGACACAAACACGAGCATCGAAGAAGCTGTTTCCCTGTGTCCTGATTTGAGATTCTGGGTCAACTTTCCCGCGTCGGTGCATCTTCGCTCGCCAGAGGAGGTCCGCGCGATGGCCGAGACTATCTTGCGTGCCGCGGGCCACACGCGACACCTGCAGATTCAGATAACGGAAAACATTCACACCGGCATCTGGCGCACGAGCTTCCCGATCATCGCCGACGCCATCGACGACTTCGGCCCCCCTTGAATCTCCTACGTGCGCAGTGAAATAAACTATATAAGGAGATTGCATCTATGCCCTTTACGTTGAAGGATGATGAAGAAGAGGCTCGCGAACGTCTACGCGCCTTCTGGTCAGGGTCAAGTCTGGGGCGCCCTGCCCTCCACATTCTGGCGAAAAACCCAAGCTATGAACCAACCCCCGTCCCGGAGGATATGCTTGAGGGTAAAGACACTGATTTCTCGCCCGAGTGGCACGCTTGGAGAGCTGATGAGTACCTCAAGCAGTGGATATTCCTGGCCGAAGCTATGCCGGGTACCATCTTCTGGTGGGGCACAGGTCTGACGATGCTGGCTGTGTTGTGCGGCGCGGATTACGATTACCACACAGAATCGGCCTGGATCAAGCCTATGCCAGATGTATACGATCGTCCNNGTCCACTACCCAGTTTCAACCCTGACGACGGCGTGTTAAGAGCGCTAGACACCTGTTATATCCGAATCGCCGAGATGGTGGGCCAACGGGGCTACGTTAACCCTCCACCTCTGATGGACGGTTTCACGACGTTGTCATCACTGCGCGGGCCGACTACGCTATGCTTGGACTTGGTAAAGAGCCCCGCTGTTGTCCGCCGCTGGTGCGATGCACTTACGACCTTATACCTGGCCTGTTATGACCACTTCTACAAGCTCTTAAATCAACTGGGCTATGGGGACACCTCGGCCTGGCTTCACGTCATGGCCGAAGGCCGAATGGATGCCGTGCAATGCGACATGGCGGTGCTGCTATCGCCCCAGATGTATGAAGAATTTGTAATGCCGGACAACCGCAGAGTCACCAGGCATCTTGACTACTCTCTATATCACCTCGACGGTACCGAGCAACTTCGCTTCCTCGATCAGATTTCCACGCTGCCCGGTCTGAACGGCATCCAATGGAATCCCGAAACGACGGCGGGCCAGCCGTCCCAGTGGATTGACGCGTTCCGCCAAATTCGCGATCTGGGTTTGTCCCTTCACATCGAATGTCCCTCAACCAACGAAGCAATCACCCTTGCCCGTTCACTAGGACCTGACGGGCTTATGCTCGTCCTGCCGCCCTCTGACAGTCAGCACGAGGCCAGGCAAGCTATACAAGCTATTCAGGCTGTCTGCTGAAACTACGGCGAAAGCAAATGCCTGGAGCCACTCATAATGCGCGGAAACGCGAGATCTGGGCCCTGGTGATCACCGCGTGCCGAGCAATGGGGCTCGAGGCATTCTCATCCAGCAGTTGATACAGGGAGAACAAATATGCAGGTAAAACAGATCATAGTCACCGGACAGAATCAAGTTGAGCTTCAGGATCGCGAACTAGACGACCGGGGCTTGGACCCAGATGAACTCCTAATTGATACGGAGTATACCTATATCAGTGCTGGCACCGAGCTGGCCAATTACACCGGTAAGGACCCGGATGTGTTCAAGTCTGGGACCTGGTGTGCCTACCCTTGGTCGGCCGGTTATGCCAATGTGGGAGTGGTTCGTGCCGTTGGCGATCAGGTTGCAAACTACAAACCAGGCGACAGAGTGTTCACGTATGGGCCTCACGCCTCAGCCATACACTACGGTCAAGATAGGTTGGTGATAGCCGTTCCGGAGAACCTCGATCCGGCCATCGCGGCGGCGTCGCGTATGGCCGGGGTGGCCCTCGCCGCCGTGGTAGGCGTTGAAATGGAATACAACCCTTGGGTCGTCGTATTCGGGCTAGGTGCCATCGGAAACCTGGCCGCCCAAGCATTTCGTATTCGAGGGGGGCGGGTAATTGGGATTGATCCAATCCCCTCAAGGCGCGAATTGGCCGAGCAGTGCGGGGTACCCTATACCGTTGGTGGCAGCGAAGAACAAGTGCAGGCAGCCATCAAAAAGCTCACCTGTGGGAAAATGGCCGACATCGCTGTGGACGCAGTCGGACATACCAACGTGGTGCGCCAGGCATTAAAGGCCACAGCGAGTTTCGGTGAGTTGATCCT
>JABAOC010003815.1_pt4 | contig 11317 bp, 18 predicted proteins | sample 7062161 | NCBI WGS metagenome assembly JABAOC01 (sample SAMN14538625, study PRJNA623070) | marine sediment metagenome | biome: marine biome [ENVO:00000428]; feature: marine pelagic biome [ENVO:01000023]; material: deep marine sediment [ENVO:00002113] | place: India: Gulf of Khambhat ... | reverse complement strand
ACCACCGTACGCGACGCCGGCGGCATCGACGGCGGCTTCGCGCAGGCGGTGGCCGAGGGCTACATTCGGGGTCCGCGCATCCTGCCCAGCGGCTCGCCCATCTCCCAGACGGGGGGCCACGGCGACTGGCGCCTTCGCTTCCAAGAGGGGCCTCTGCCGGCCATCCCGGGCCTTGTGGCGATGCCCGCTATCTGCGACGGGCCGGAGGAGGTACGCAGAGCGGCTCGCCAGCAGCTACGGCGAGGTGCGACACAGCTCAAGGTGATGGCAGCAGGCGGCGCCATGTCCCCGGCCGACGAACTGAACACCACCCAGCTCACAGTGGAGGAGATGGCGGTGGCGGTGTACGAGGCGGCAGCCGTAGGCAAGATCGTGATGGCACACACCTACAGCCCGAGCAGCATCACGAACGCGCTGGAGGCGGGAGTGCGCTCCATCGAGCACGGCAACTTCCTGGACGAGGCGACGGCCGCCAAGATGAAGAACCAGGACGCCTTCCTGGTGCCCACACTGACCACCTATGAACTCATCGACAAGTTCGGGGAGCAGTACGGGGTTCCGCAGTTCAACCTGGAGAAGATACGAGAAGCCAAGACCGGGAGCCTGGAGAGCGTGCAGGTGGCCGCGGCGGCGGGAGTGAAGATCGGCTCCGGTTCCGACCTGCTGGCGGAGATGCAGCCCTACAAGACGATGGAGCTATTGCTCAAGGCCCAGGTCATGGGGTCAACGGCCGCCATCATCAGCGCTACGCGCACGAACGCGGAGCTCTTCGGCCTGGCGGACAAGCTGGGCACGGTAGAGGCCGGCAAGTGGGCCGATCTCATAGTGGTGGAAGGCAACCCGGCAGATGACATCGAGCGGCTGCGGGACAAGAACAACGTGAAGCTGGTGCTGAAGCAGGGAGCGGTGCTGAAGAACCTGCTGGAAGCGTAGGCCCTAGCGCTTGGTGTACTGAGGGGCCTTGCGGGCNNGGGTCGCGTGTGAGGAGGCCAGCCCTGCGCAGGGTGGGCTTGAGAGCCTCGTCGAAGGCGACGAGGGCGCGGGAGATGCCGTGGGCGAGGGCATCGGCCCAGGCGGATATGCCGCCGCCGGAGATCTTGGCTTGCACATTGAAGCGCTCTTCTGTCTCAGTGCTCACCAGGGGCCGGCGCGCGTTGAGCTGGTGTAGCTGCCAAGTGAACACTTCCTGGAACGGCTTGCCGTTGACGACGATGTTGCCGGAGCCGGGGTACAGCCGCACCCGCGCCACGGCCGTCTTGCGGCGTCCAGTGCCGTAGTAGTACTGCTCGCTGGAGGGGACGGACAGTTCGTCGGTCTGGTCTTGCGTCATGACGGTTTCTCCGAGCTGATGGCGGCCGCTGCGGCCTGTCGCTTGCGGGAGGCGTTGACCTGGGCCTCGTGAGGGTGATCGGGGCCGCTGTACACCTTCAGATGGCGATAGAGCTGTCGGCCGAGGCGATTGCGGGGGAGCATGCCCCGCACGGCAAGCTCAATGACGCGCCGCGGGCGGCGCTGGAGCATATCACTTAGGGTCGTCTCCTTGATGCCGCCCATGTAGCCGGTGTGCCGGTAGTAGGTCTTGCCCCGAAGCTTGTCGCCGGTGACACGAATCTTCTCAGCGTTCACTACTACGACACAGTCTCCCATGTCGAGGTGGCGAGAGTAGGTGGGCTTATGCTTGCCCATGAGGAGGTTGGCCACCTCGGAGGCCAAGCGGCCCAGCGTCTGGCCGTCGGCGTCCACCACGTGCCAGAGCTTTTCGATCTCTGCGCCCTTCAGGCTATATGTCTTCATCCGTTTCATCGTCAAACAGTCCGTCCTCATAGCGAACCTTCATCAGGCAGAGGCCACGGGCCGGGGCCGTGAAGCTGGCCGCCCCCGGCTCAGCCCGGCTCAGCAGGTCTTTGAACGCGACCGGGGGGAGCCTGGCCCTGCCAACCTCCACCAGCGCCCCGGCAATGCGCCGCACCTGATGGGGCAGGAAGGCATTGGCCTCCAGCTCTAAGAGGAGGCAGCAGCCGCGCCGCCTGACCTCCGCCCGGGTCATCCGCCGGCAGGTGCTGCGCTTGCCGGCCAGCGAGGGCTGGGTGAAAGCGGCAAAGTCGTGCTCACCCACCAGGTACGCCGCCGCCTCAGCCATCGCCCCCTCGTCCAGCGGCTCGGCCACGTGCCATACGAAGCGGCGCTGGAGAGCGGGCCGATGGCCGCCGTTATGGATCGCGTAGCGATACCAGCGGGCGACCGCCTGACGGCGCGGGCCGAAGGTGGGCGCCACCTCTTTGGCCGCGCGGACCGCTATCTGATCCGGCAGGTGATGGTTGAGGGCCCGCAATAATACGTCAGACCTATGGCGGCTGGCCGTGTTGAAAGCGGCCACCTGACCCTTGGCATGAACACCGGCATCGGTGCGGCCAGCGAGAGCTGCCCTTATCGGTTCGCTTGTTAAGCTGCTGAGGGCGCGCTCCAGCGCGTCCTGTATCGTCCGCGTATTCTTCTGGTACTGAGAGCCCCCGAAACCGGTGCCCTCGTACTCCAAGAGGAGGGCCAGCCGGCGCAAGGGTGCGTCCCCCACCATCCGCCTCAGGCGGAGCAGAGCCGCCTAGCTCTCATCCTCCTGCTCCACGATCTCCAGTTGGGCCATGCGGGCACCATCTCCCAGGCGCAGGCCCAGCTTCACGATCCGGGTATAGCCTCCCGGCCGAGCAACGTAGCGCTCGGCTAGGTCATCGAACACCTTCTCCACGACCCTCTTGTCGTACACGAAGCGCAAAGCCTGGCGACGCGCATGGAGGTCGCCCTGCTTACCGAGGGTAATGACCCGTTCCGCCAGCCGCCGCACCTCTTTGGCCTTGGCCTCTGTGGTGATGATCTTCTCATGGCGGAGGAGGTCCGTCACCAGATTGCGGAACAGGGCGAGCCGGTGGTCGGTGGGCCTCCCCAGCTTGCGCCCGTCGATGCGATGGGCCATGGCTACTCCCCAGGCTCCTCACTGGTGAGCTCCATCAGCTTGCGCTTCCAGGCGGGGACTTCCTCCTCCTCAGCATCCTCAGCGGGGGCCTCGGTCTTCTTGTCCTCTGCGCCCTTAGCGGCGGGCGCAGGGCCCTCCTCTTCCACCTTCGCCTCCTCTGCGGCGGGAGCTGCCTCCGGTTCCTCAACTGCCGGCTGCTGAGCCAGGATAGGAACCTCGCCCTCCTCCAGAGGCGCCGCCTCCATCACCTCCTCCGGCTGTTCGGCGGGGAGCAGACCCAACTCATTCAGCTTGTCTCGCAACTCCTCATAGGACTTGCGGCCGAAGTTGCGGAGGGACAGGAGTTCCTCCTCGCCCCTCTCCAGCACCTGTCCAACGGTCATGAGGCCGCTGCGCCGCAGGCAGTTGTAGGCCCGCATGGAGAGGCTGAGGTCCTCGATGGGCATGTTGTACCTCTCAGGGGTCAGTACGACGCCGGCGCCGAGGCCGCGCTCTACCACCGGCAGAGGCGGCTGTCCCATGTGGGCGAACACCTTGAACTGCTCGCTGAGGATCTCAGCGCTGCGGCTGACAGCATCGACGGCGCTGATGGTGCCATCGGTCCAGACCTCCATCTCCAGGCGGTCGTAGTTGGTCTCCTGGCCGACACGGGTGCGGCTCACCTTGTAGTTCACCTTGCGCACGGGTGAGAAGACGGCGTCCAACGGGATCACGCCTATGGGCAGACCATCGACCTGGCCGGCAGGTACGTAGCCAAGGCCGGGCTCCACGTTAAGCTCGGCGCGGAGCTGACCTGCGGCGGAGTCCATGGTAACCAGGTGGAGCTCCGGGTTCATCACTTCGTAGTGCTCAGGGACCTGGAGGTCCGCTGCGGTGATCTCACCCTCGCGCCCGCTGACGTCCAAGACGAGCGTCCCCGGGCGGTCGGAGAGGGCACGCAGGCGCAGTTCCTTGACGTTGAGGAGGAACTCAATCGTATCCTCCTTCACGTTGGGCATGGTGGAGAACTCGTGCTGAACCCCGTCGATGCGCACGGACGTCACCGCGGCGCCGGGCAGGGAGCTAAGGAGCACGCGTCGGAGGGCGTTGCCCAGGGTAATGCCGAATCCGGAGGCCAACGGCGCGGCTACGACACGGGCGCAGTCTTCCCCGATCTCCTCAACTTCGATCTTCGGCTCGGTGGCCGGCTCCTCGACGACGGGCGAATCAGCCACACCTCGGTAAACTTGAGACTCTAGCATCAACTATCCCCTACCGTGAATAGTACTCAACAACGGTGGCCGGACTGAACTTGGCCCCGATCTCTTCTATCTCCGGCTGCGCCAGCACGCGGCCGGTCATGCCCTCCACATCCACGCTCAGCCAGGACGGCACGCTCTTCCCAGCCATCTGCTCTTTCGTGATCTGGAAGTACTTGGACCGCTGTCCCCGCGACGTCCAGCTGACAACGTCCCCCACCCTCAGCACATGGGAGGGGGCATACGCCTTGCGACCGTTCACGGTGACGTGCCCATGGAGGACTACCTGACGCCCCTGAGCCCGCGAGTCGGCGAAGCCCAAGCGGTACACCAAATTGTCCAAGCGCATCTCCAGGATGCGCAGGAGGTTATCGCCGCTGACACCATGGCGGCGCACCGCCTCGGCGTAGTAGCGGCGAAACTGCCGTTCCATTACCCCGTACGTGAGGCGAGCCCGCTGCTTCTCCCGCAACTGGAGGCCGCGGTCCGAGACCCTGCGGCGGCGCATGGATCGCGGACCGGGAGGGTAGGGCCGCCTCTCGAAAGAGCACTTGGGCGAAAAGCACTTCTCGCCCTTGAGGTACAGCTTGTCGCCCAGGCGGCGACACAGGCGGCAGACCGGTCCGGTGTAATGTGCCATATCCCTCCTAGACTCGCCGTCGCTTGCGTGGGCGACAGCCGTTGTGCGGTACCGGCGTGACGTCTCGGATGCTGGTTACCTGAAGGCCGGCGGCCTGGAGGGAGCGGATCGCCGCTTCCCGACCGCTGCCTGGGCCCTTAATGCGCACATCCACCTGTCGCAGACCGTGGTCCATCGCCCTGCGCGTCGCCTCCTCCGCGGCCAACCCGGCCGCGTATGGGGTGCTCTTGCGGGATCCCTTAAAGCCGACGGTGCCGGAGCTGGCCCAGGAGAGGACGTTGCCGTTGGGGTCAGTGAGGGTGATGGTGACGTTGTTGAAGGTGGAGCGGATGTAGGCCAAGCCCACAGGTACGTTCTTCTTCTCTCGCCTGCGAGTGCGCGTCTTACGTTCTGCCATATACGGGCTCCCCTACTTCTTGGCCATGGCGCGACGCCTCCCGGCCACCGTGCGGCGGGCGCCCCGCTTCGTGCGGGCGTTGGTACGGGTGCGCTGCCCGCGCACAGGGAGGCCGCGGCGGTGCCGGATGCCGCGGTAGCTGTTGATCTCTATGAGGCGCTGGATGTTCTGACGCACGCGCTTGCGCAGCTCTCCTTCGACTACGAAGTTGCGGTCGATGTACTCACGGATGCGGGAGATTTCATCGTCGGTCAGGTCACGAACCTTGGTCTCAGGCGAGACCCCCGTGTGTGTGCATATCCGACCGGCCGTGGTGGAGCCGATGCCGAAGATGTATCGAAGGGACACATCGACGTGCTTGTCGCGAGGGATGTCCACTCCGGCGATACGAGCCATAGCAGCCTCCTACCCCTGCCTCTGCTTGTGACGGGGGTTGCGGCAGATCACGCGAACCACCCCTCGGCGGCGCACGATCTTGCAGTTATCGCAGCGACGCTTTACTGATGCCGATACTTTCACGATAGGACCCTACTTGAAGCGGTACGTGACTCTGCCCCGGCTCAGGTCGTAGGGGGAGAGCTCCACCAGCACGCGGTCACCCGGCAGTATGCGAATGAAGTGCATCCGTATCTTGCCAGACGCGTGAGCGAGGATACTGTGCCCATTAGGTAATTCTACACGAAACATCGCGTTGGGCAAATTCTCCTTGACTACCCCTTCGACTTCTATGGATTCTTTCTTGCCCATGAGCGCCCTGGTCCAGAATTCCGGGCCTGTGGCGGTTCACCTCCTGTGGTCTCTACCTCCGAAATTCATATTCTACGGCAAAGTCAGCACACTTGCCTGTCCGTCGCGGATGGCCAGCGTGTGCTCGAAATGGGCGGACAGGCTGCCGTCCAGCGTCCGCACTGTCCAGTTGTCGGAGTCGCGCTTGGTGCGCCAGTCGCCAACGTTCACCATCGGCTCGATGGCGATGACCATCCCCTGTCTGAGGATGGGGCCGGAGTCCGGATCGCCGTAGTTGGGCACCTGGGGATCCTCATGCATGTGGCGGCCGACGCCGTGGCCCACGTACTCGCGCACCACGGAGAAACCCTGGGCTTCCACGTAGCCCTGAATGGCGGCGCCGATCTGGCCCAACCGCGACCCAGCCCGGGCAACGGCCACGGCCCGGTTCAAAGCCTCTCGCGTCACCTCGATGAGCCGCTGCGCTCCGGGGGAGATGTTCCCCACTCCTGCCGTCACCGCCGCGTCTCCCACGAACCCCTTGTGAATAGCGCCAAGGTCTATGCTCACGATGTCCCCATCCATGATCTCGCGATCCCCGGGGATGCCGTGGACGATCTCATCATTGATGGAGACACAGACCGCAGCCGGATAGCCATTATAGCCCAGGAAGGCGGGGATAACATTGCGCTTCTTGAACTCGGCACGGACGATCTTATCCAGCTCCCGCGCCACCAGGCCGGGCCGCAGATGGTTCACGAGTATCTGGAGGACCTCGGCGACGCTGCGTCCAGCCTCTCGGATGATGGCGATCTCGTCCTCGGACTTGATGACGATGGGCATGAGGGTCTAGCGGGCCTCCTAAGGGCGTCCCATTGCCTCCAGCACTCGTCCCTTCACTTCGTCCACCTCACCCCCACCATCCACCTCGACCAGCTTGCCGTCTCGCCGGTAGTACTCCAGAAGAGGCTCCGTCTGCTTGAGGTTCACCTCCAGCCGGGTGCGCACCACGTCCGGACGGTCGTCCTCACGCTGGTACAGCTCGCCGCCGCAGCGATCGCAGACGCCCTGACGCTTAGGGGGCATACTCTGCTGATGGTACACGGCGCCGCACTGGCGGCAGTTCCAGCGACCGGAGAGGCGCCGCACGAGTTCCTCCGTCGGCACCTTTATGTAGATAGCCCTGTCGATGGCCTTCCCCTCGCGCGCCAGAGCGTCGTCCAGAGCTTTGGCCTGATCCAGATTGCGGGGGAAGCCGTCGAGCGCGAAGCCCCGGGCGGCGTCCGGTCGGGCGATGCGGTCAAGGAGCATGCCCACGGTCAACTCGTCCGGAACCAGCAGTCCCTTCTCCACAAAGGGCTGCGCCTTGCGTCCCAGTTCCGTCTCCTGGCGGATGTTCTCGCGGAAGAGCTCACCGGTGGTTATGTGAACTAGGGCCGCGTGTTCACAGATCGTGACGGCTTGGGTGCCCTTGCCCGCTCCTGGCAAGCCCAACAGGATGAGATACAAGCCCCTGCCCTCCTCCTAACGGATGAACCCTTCATACTGGCGCATGAGGAGCTGAGCCTCGATCTGACGCAAAGTGTCCAGAACCACGCCGACGGTGATGATGAGACCGCTGGAGGTGATGCCGAAGGCGGCCGAGCGGCCCCGCAAGCTGAAGCCGCCCCCGATGATGGTTGAGAAGATGAACGGCGCCACCGCCACAAACCCCAGGAAGAAGGCACCTCCCCAGGTGATACGCATCAGAACCCGGTTGATGTACTCCCCTGTGGGACGGCCGGGGCGTATGCCGGGGACGAAGCCTCCCTGGCGCTGGAGGTTCTCCGCCAGGTTCTGCTGCTGGAAGACCACCAGCGTGTAGAAGAAGGTGAACACGACAACGGTGACGAAGAGGAACGCCCAGTACCCCCAGTTGCCCGGATCGAACACCCCCTGCATCCAATCGCCAGCGCTGGCGACGAAGCTGTTGTCGGAGGTAGCGAAGATGCTGCCCACATAGGCCGGGAAGATGATGACGGAGAAGGCGAAGATCAGGGGAATCATGCCGACGCTGTTCACGCGCAAAGGGATATGGGTCTGGCCAGACTGACGGTACATGCGGCCGCTGCGGAACACGCTGCGAGAGTACTGCACGGGGATCCGCCTCTTCGCCTCCTGGAAGATGACGATAATGTAGACTAGACCGATCATGAGGGCACCCAGGAAGATGGTGGCGCTCACGGTCTCCCCGACGCCGGTGTAGAGGCGCCCGGCGATGAACTGGGGCAGGCCGGCGATGATGCCGGCGAAAATGAGGATGGAGATGCCGTTGCCGATGCCCTTCTCGCTGATCAGCTCGCCTATCCAGACCAGGAACATGGTGCCGGCGGTCATGGAGATGATCATGGCAAGGGTGGGCAACGCCTGCGCGCCGCTGAAGCCGATGCCCTCGGTGCCCGCGAAGCCGCCCTGGCTCTCGATGAGGACAAGCTGTCCATAACCCTGGACGAGGGCCATGGGCACGGTCATCCAGTGGGTGTAGATCTGAATCTGGCGCCGCCCCTGCTCGCCCTCCCGCGAGAGCGCCTGCAGGGTGGGCACCAGGGGCACCATGAGCTGCATGACGATGGACGAGGTGATGTAGGGGTAGACGCCCATGGCGGCCACGCTCATGTTCTGGAGGGCGCCGCCGCTGAAGATGTTCAGGAACCCGAGGACGGTGCTCTCCTCGAAGATCGTGGCCAGTTGCTCCGGGTTGGTGCCCGGCACCGGCAGGTTGGCCGTGAAGCGGAACACCACCAGCATGGCGAAGGTGAACAGGAGCTTCTCGCGGATGTCCGGCTGGAACATCGCGTTGTAGGCCGCCTGCAGAAGCTGGGGACGCTGCTGCTGAGCCCTAGCCGCCGTCGCCATCGCCTATCTCCAGGGCGCTGCCGCCCGCTGCCTCGATCTTCTCCTTGGCGGTCACGGAGAACTTATGCGCCTTCACCGTGAGAGCCTTTGTCAGTTCCCCTCTGGCCAGCACCTTCACCGGCCGCCGTAGGCTCCGCACCAGGCGCGACTGCTGGAGCAGTTCCGGCGTCACCTCGGTACCAGCCTCAAAGCGCTCCAGATCGTGCAGGTTCACGGCAGAGTACTCCTTGCGGAAGATGTTGGTGAAGCCGCGGCGGCGGGGCAGCCGCTTGATGAGGCGCGTCTGGCCGCCCTCGAACCCCAGCTTGGGCTTCCGCCCCGAGCGCGATTTCTGGCCCTTAATGCCCCGACCGGAATAGGTGCCACGGCCGCTGGCGTCGCCGCGACCCACGCGCTTGCGGGCGGGTTTGGACCGCTTGGGCGGTCTGAGTTCGTGGGCAAGCATCAGTCTTGGGACACCTCAGCTACTGTGACAAGATGCCGAACTTTGTCAATCATGCCACGTATCGCCGGAGTATCACGGTGCTCCACCGTCTGGCCCAGCCGGCGCAGGCCCAGGGCACGGAGCGTCCGCTTCTGGTCGCCGGCGTAGCCGATGGCGCTCTTGCGCCAACTTATGCGAAGGCTAGGCATCGATGGACGCCTCCGCCGAGACCGCGCGCCGACGCGCCAGCGCCTCCTCAGGCGAGCGCAGTTGCGAAAGGCCAAGGATCGTCGCCTTCACGACGTTCGCTGGGCTCTTGGAGCCCAACGACTTTGTCACGACATCCTTGACGCCCGCCCCCTCCAGCACGGCGCGAACGCCGCCGCCGGCGATGAGCCCGGTGCCGGGCGCCGCCGGCTTGATGAGCACACGGGAGGCGCTGAACCGGGCCAGAATGGGATGCGGTATGGTGGAGTCAACCATGGGAACGCGAATCATATGCTTGCGCGCGATGGTGGAGGCCTTGCGGATGGCCTCCGGCACCTCCCTGGCCTTACCCAGAGCAACACCCACGTGGCCGTCGCCGTCGCCTACGACGACGACAGCGGTGAAGTGAAAGCGGCGCCCACCCTTCATCACCTTGGCCACGCGGTTGATGAACACGACCTTCTCCGTCAGCTCCATCTCGGAAGTATCTATCTTCTCCCGCTTGGCGACGTACTTACCAGGGTTAGACATACTCACCTCATCAGAAGGAGAGACCGCCCTTGCGGGCCGCCTCTGCCAGAGCCTTGACGCGGCCGTGGTACCTGGAGCCACCGCGATCGAAGACCACCGCCTTGATATCTTTCTCCGCCGCCTTGTGGGCGATGGCCTCCCCCACCAGTTCGGCCACTTCGGTCTTGCGCTTGTCATCACACCGGTTGCGCAGGTCCGCCTCCAGATCTGAAGCCGCAGCGAGGGTGCGGCCGCTGCTGTCGTCAATGACCTGTGCGTAGATGTGGTTCAAGCTGCGGAAGACAGCCAATCGGGGCCGCTGGGGGATGCCGCTGACCCGACGGCGTATCCGGCGGTGGCGTCGAATCCGTGCAGCGGATGAGGTCTTGGCCTTTTTCATGGCTAGTGGATCGCCCTGCCAGCCTTACCGGCCTTGCGGCGGACGTACTCGCCCGCATAGCGGATGCCCTTGCCCTTGTAAGGCTCCGGCGGCCGCACCTTGCGAACGTCGGCGGCGGCCTGGCCCACGTCCTCCTTGCTGATGCCCTTCACTGTGACCCGGGAGGTGCCCTCCACCTCGAACTCTATGCCCGGGGGCGGTGTCAGCTCCACCGGTCTTGAATACCCCACGGCCAGCACCAGGTTGGGCCCCTGCATCTGGGCTCGGTAGCCTACCCCCTGAAGCTCCAGCGCCTTGGTGAACCCATCGCTGACGCCGGTGACCATATTCTGGATCAGGGTGCGGGTCAGCCCGTGGGCCGAGCGATGTCGGGGCTGATCGCTGGGCCGCTTCACGGTAAGAACACCGTCGCTCAGTTCGATGTCCATATCGGGATCCAGGTCGCGGCTCAGCTCACCCTTGGGACCCTTGACGATGATGCGCACGCCCTCCATGCGTACGTCCACCCCCTTGGGCACGGCTATTGGCATCTTGCCTACGCGGGACACGGCCTCACCTCCCCCCTCGGCCCTGGGGCAATAGAGCATATGAGCGAAGGACCAATCTCTCTTGCTCGATTGCTGCTCTGTTCCATTGCTCTATCCCTCACCACACGTAGCAGATGACCTCGCCGCCGAGGCCTCGACGGCGCGCCTCTCGACCGGTGAGGAGGCCCTGAGACGTGGAAATGATGGCTACGCCAAGGCCCCCGTAAACCCGCGGCGTCTCGCGCTTCCGGACGTATACCCTGAGCCCGGGCTTGCTCACCCGCTGGAGGCCGGCAATCACCGGCTCTCGTTTGTCTGCGTAGGCGAGCTGTATGCGGATAGTCCGCTTCGCCCCATCCTGAAGCACCTCGAAGCCGCGGATAAA
>JABAOC010017892.1_pt1 | contig 11323 bp, 11 predicted proteins | sample 7062161 | NCBI WGS metagenome assembly JABAOC01 (sample SAMN14538625, study PRJNA623070) | marine sediment metagenome | biome: marine biome [ENVO:00000428]; feature: marine pelagic biome [ENVO:01000023]; material: deep marine sediment [ENVO:00002113] | place: India: Gulf of Khambhat ... | reverse complement strand
CTCAAGCTCAGCTTCCAGGCTGAACGACCAACCTCCCTCTCAACTCATTCAGCAGGAGCTCCTGATGGCAGCTGAGGGGAGTAGTGAATATTTTTAAAGGCTTTCTTGGCTGCTCTTTGCTGATCCTGTGGAGAAGTCTATCTTGAACTTATTGGTTTGTTGGTTATGGTTGAATTGTGTCGCTTTTTGAGTCGTTGACCTTTCCGTTTTGGATTTGATATTCTTGTTTCAAGATGTCAGTGGGTGGAAATCACGCGAAATGGTGAGGTATTTGTGGCAAGGCCAAAAACGAATTTCCTATATTTTTCCGGCTATTTCTTCTTGGGTATAGCGGGCATACCGTTGAAGATAATTCGGCTGGCAAACAGCTGAAGCCAGACCACTGAGCCGTCCTTGCGAATAATGCGAAAATCATACTGAGGAGGCTGAAATTTTCTTGCCAGGCGGTCTTTGAAAAGCCCCCAAACAAGATCATGGTCCTCGGGATGCACAAGTGTTCTGACTTTTTTCAGGCGTAAGAGATAAAAGCTCCTTTTTAGTGTATCCGGTGATCTGGATCAGTGCCTTATTGGTAAACACGATGCGAAAATCTTGAATGATAGCAACTCCCTGGAGAGATTTTTCGATCACTTCCCTGTATTTTTTTCCGATTCTTTTAAAATTTGTTCTGTCCGCATCCGGATGATTTCTGAGATTTCCAGCTCTTGGTTCTGCTTTCGGAGCTCTCGAGTTCCTCAAGAAGTTGTTCTTTTGTTTTATTGATATCCTTCATTTTGGTGTCCTCAATTTTAGGCGAAAACTGGTCCCCAGGATTCTGTTCAGTTTGATTTCTCCATGAAGTTGATCCTCAACTAAGAGGCAAACCAGATGTAAACCCAATGAGTTTGTTTTTCTGATATCCATTTTTTTTGGCAAGCCTACTCCGTTGTCAACAACACAAAGTTCAACCTTCTTTCCGTTGAGGTGATGCATGGCAACGATAATTTTGCCTTTTCTTCCATCCGGAAAAGCGTGTTTCAAGGAGTTAGAGACCAGCTCGTTTATGATCAGACCACAGGGAATGGCAGTATTGATATCAAGAAACACATCTTTGATATCAATATTCAATTTGATTTTTTCCCGGTTGACTCCAAAAGCCATGAAAAGATGATTGATTAAGCTCAAGACATAATCTGAGAAGTCAACTCTGGAAAAATTCTTGGATTGATAAAGCCTTTCATGAATGATGGCCATGGATTTGACCCGGTTCTGGGTGTTCCTGAACATCTCTCTGGCCTGTTTATCCCCTATGTATCTGGATTGTATATTGTGCAGACTGGATATAATCTGCATGTTATTNNTGATGAACTTCTTGAAGCAAGACTTCTTTCTCTTTAAGGGAAGCCTTGATCCTCTCTTCCACTTCTTTGCGTTTGGTGATGTCACGGAAGACGCCTTGCAATATCTTTTTGCCTCCTATTTGGAAAAGCTGGGCCATTATTTCCATTGGGATTTCTTTCCCGTCGGAACGAATGACTGGGATTTCGAGGGGAAACGTTTTTTTCTTTGTTTTGGACTGTTGAATATGTTGTTTAAAAATTCCTTTAGCGAGTTTTTCTTGCTGAGGAGGGTGAAGTTCTGTCTGATGAAGTCCCACAATTTCTTCACGCGGCTTTTTGAGTAATTCTGACGCAGCCGGATTGGCATCAATGATCTCTCCTGTATCTGCATTCGCTAAAAAAGTAGCGTCTGGCGCGCCCTCAAACAGAGTTCGGTACCGTTCTTCACTATCTTGGAGTGCTTCCTCTACTCGCTGGCGCTTAGTGATATCGCGGACGACAGCGATGACTCTTGAAGGACGCCCCTTAGTTTTCCGATGAGAGGCGTAACTTTCCAGATGTATTTCTTTGCCTTTTTTATTTTTGATGGTCAGATTGATTGCGGTTGTCTTTTCCGTGAACACGTTTTTGAATTTTCTCATGAGCAAATGGATTTCTTTCGGAGTGAATAATCCTATTTTTGTGAAATGTTTGCCGATCAATTCTTCTTTGGTGCCACCAAATATGCGGATAGCTTTCGCGTTGGCTTCAAGAATTTTTCCCTTGTTGTTGAGNNTTGAGATAAACAAGACCATCATTGACATAATTGAAGATTTCCTTGAATTTTTCCTCTGATTCTCTTAGAGCCTTTTCTGCCAGCTTTCTATCGGTGATATCTCGTGCAATGGTTTGAATCGCATAAGGCTTCCCTCCTCGGGAAATTAAAGACCCTTCGGCTTCAATCCAGACATAGCTGCCGTCCTTTTTTTTAAATTTGAGTTCGACCGGATTTTCCTGTGAGCCTTTCCTTCTGATATTGTTGATGGCTTTGAAGACACGGGGCAGATCGCTCTTTTTGAGTAAATAGGAAAAATCGAGGGAGGGAATGTCCTCTTTCGTATAGCCTAGTGAATCTAATGCAGCTCGGTTTGCATTGAGGAATTTGCCTTTAAAATCGTGGACATAAATCCAGTATGAAGAACGATCAAAAAGCGCCTTATATCTATCTTCGTTTTCAAGAAGCGCCCTCTCTTTATGCATGTGTTCGTGCTCGATTTTTTCCAATTCAGATGCCTGTCGGCGCAGGCTGGGCAGTTCCTTCAAGGGCTGATTTTTTTGTTCTATCTTTGTCTTTCATTTTTTGTTCCTTATAGAGCCAATGAAAATCTTATTCATGCAGTCTTAATAGCTGGATGAGAAATGGAAATCATGGTTCAACCTTCTTGCTTTTTTAGTTTCGCCGGACAACGGGATTCTTGAATGAGCTTTTTTAACACCTTAGGAATCTTATGAAATTCGGTAGATTTATCGAAGACGAAGTCAGCCCCTTCATCCTTGCATTTTTTCCGGTACTGCGGGTAGGGATAATGGGTAAACATTATGACCAACGGGGAAGATTCTTTTTTCTTTATGTTTTTAAGAATCTCTATTCCGCTGCCTTCGGAGAGGCGAATATCAAGTATCACAATATCCGGCTTGAGTTTGTGGATGGAACTCGTGGCTTCGGATTCGCTTTTCGCTTGTTCGATTATGTCTATATCCGGAAGGACGGAGATTATAGATGTGACTCTCTCGCGCAAAAGAGCGGAATCGTCTACAATCAGAATTTTCATTTTTTGTGAAGGGGGTTGTTTGAATAGACTGTTCTCAAAAGCCATGAGGATTTTAATTTATGATAGAGTTGGAAATGATAATATCAGGATTTATCTGAATTTTTTGTGGGTATTTGTCCTACTTAAAGGGTGAAGAAAGAGTCTAAAATTTATTGAATGAGATGGTTTTTGCTTTTATAGTGGGGAGGCTAGCTGTGAACGTTTTTTTCCAGAATGCGGGAACGATAGGTGCTGACTGTTTTTGGACTCAGGAAGAGATCTCTGGCGATCTGGGTGACTGTTTTCCCTGAGGCGATCATGCGCATCACTTGGTCCTCACGTGCGGAGAGGGTCTCGTGAGGAGGTCTTTCTATATTTATCTCTAGGGCAAAAGCGAGCTTTTCTGCGAGAGAGGAAGAGACATATTTCCTTCCCCTTGACACTTTTCGCAGGGCTGTGCCAGTTCATCAGGAGCACTTGCTTTTGTCAGATACCCGNNTACCCGGAAGCGCCTGCCTTCATCATCTGCACCGCAAATTGTTCTTCCGGGTGCTTGCTCAATACGAGAACGTTCAGTTTTGGCCTCTGGTGTTTTATTTCATTCAATAATTCAGGTCCGCCTTTCCCAGGCATGGAGATGTCCAGCAGAACGACGTCTTATTCGCTTTTATATGCTTTTTCCAGGACTTCCTGTCCGTTGCTGGCTTCATCGGCTACCACCATATCAGAAGTTTCTTCGATGATTTCCTTCAATCCTTTGCGGACAATCGGATGGTCGTCAGCAACGAGTATTTTGATCATTGGGTTTCTCCTGGTAGGGAGAGGGGTATGGATACTGACATCGTGGTTCCTTTGTTCCGGACTCCTTTAATATCGATTTGACCTCCAAGAAAGCGAACTCGTTCCCGTATCCCGATGAGACCGAAAGATTCAGGGGCAGAAACTTGTTCTTTTCTGATCCCTATGCCGTTATCCCTGACCTTGAGCTTGAGCATGGAGCCTTTTTTTGTGAGGCTGACTTCGACCCTCGACGCCTCGGCATGTCTGGCTATGTTGGTTAAAGACTCCTGAAAGATACGGAAAAGTGCAGTAGAGTGCTCCTGGCTCAGTGCAATATCCTTGGGGCCGATGGATAATTCACAGATGACCTCTGTCCTTTTTTGAAATTCTTCTGCCTGCCATTCCNNCCCGGGCCTTAACTCTGATGAGATTCTCTGCACCTTTTCAATTGTTGAATCCACCAATTCGATCATGGACTTTGTTTTCTTGGATAGAAATTTTTTATCCTTTGAAATACTTTTCTCCAACCATGATAAGTCCATCTTTAAGGCGGTCAAAGCCTGGCCCAGCTCATCGTGGATCTCGCGTGCCACGGCCGCTCTTTCTTCTTCCCTTATGGACTGAAGATGAACAGCAAGGTTTCTTAATTGTTCTCTCGATTGCCTCAGCGCTTTTTCTGCCTGCCTATGCTCGGTGATATCCGTGGCGATTCCGAGTGTCGCTTTTTCACCTTGATAATTTATCAATCTTGCGGTGAGAATGGCCTCAATCCTTTTTCCATCCTTGGTGATAAGCGTGTATTCGTAAGGTTTGACCTCTTTTCCTTCAACGTGTTCCCCGTATAATTCTTTGACCTTTTCCACAAATTCTGGCGCGGTGAGATGGAAAAAATCAAAATCAGGAGAATAGAACTCATCTCTTTTATACCCCATGAGTTCTTCGCATCTTTTGTTGGCATAAACGACTCTGCCCTTCTTGGTGATGAAGATCATGTTCGGCGACTCTTCTGCGAGAGTCCTGAATTTCTCCTCTGATTCTCTGAGCGCCTCCTCTGCCTGCTTTCGTTCAGTGATGTCTCTTGCGATTCTCTGAATGGCAAAAGGCTTTCCCTCTTTATAAAGGAGGGAGCCTTCGGTTTCCACCCAGATATGCGTTCCATCCTTTCTTTTCAGAGTGTATTCATTAGGTTTCTTCTGATGGCCGGTTTTTTTTATTTCTTCCAGAGATTTGTGTGCCTGGGGAAGCTGGCTCTCATCAAGCAGGAAGGTAAAATTGAGGGAAGGGATATCCTTTTTCTTAAACCCGAGAGCTTTCAAAGTTGCTTTATTCGCATCCAAGAACCTGCCCCGAAAGTCATGGATGCATACGAAGGAGAGAGAACGGTCGAAAAGAGCTTTGTATCTTTCCTCACTTTCTTTAAGCATATTTTCGAGGTTATGCCTGTACAGGGCCATCTCGATGGTTGTGAACAGGTCTTTCGGTTCAAATGGTTTGATGATATAGCCGAAGGGTTCTGTGACCTTTGCCCTTTTCAGTGTCTTTTTTTCAGAGTAGGCGGTCAGATAGACAACGGGAATGTTGAGGCGAGAATGAATGATTGCTGCGGCCTCGATCCCATCCATTTCACCTTCCAGCACAATGTCCATCAACACTAAATCCGGCTTAATCTTTTCTGCTTTTTTAACGGACTCTTCTCCAGAGCTGGCAATTCCTGCGACAGCATGACCGATATTTTCCAGCTTTGCTTTTATGTCTTCCGCGACAATTCGCTCGTCTTCAACCACTAAAATTTGTGTTTTCTTCATTTCTCGATCATTTTCAGTATAGAATTTACCCTCCCTTCATGGGATTGAATTCAACTGCAGATCTACCGCTTAACATCTGCAGGGAAAACATTTGAATGCAGTCCGACGCCCCTGCGTCGCTTTGAGGTTTTATTGTGGGTTTGAAACCGGCTTCTCCTTATCCGAACCTAGACAAAGGCCTTCTTCTGCTTCTTTCCCCTGAAATTTGAGTCTAGCATAGTGAAAAGCGCGGTGTCAATATAATATATATTTTATATTATACGCATTAGATAGTTCCCCCGAATATATTATGATTTGCTCTCACAATTTGTGGACGCTTCTGGCAGGATGCATGCAGGGTTTCCTCTGAAAAATCAGCTTACGCAAGCCTTCGGGCTTGGCAGTCTGAGGCCCCATTATGATCCAAAAAGTGAAAAAGTTCCCTCTTTTTTGATGATTCTATTTGTAATTCTTTGGAATTATCAGCAATAAAATAATTTATGACTTTTTGGGCTTATTTTTTGAGGAACTCCTGATGCTTTCGACTTGAGACTGTCGACGACATGAGGAGTCTCGTCTCACCATTTGACATTTCCTTTCAGGAAAAAAGGGATGCCTCTTTGGTTTCAACATAAAATCTAAATTTATCCCAGGATAGCTGTATACAAAGCTCCTCTTTTCTCTCTGTATAGAGTAAAAGACAGCCGGGCTTTAATCAGTATAAAAATCTTTACAACTAAAGAGGATTCAAGCGCCTCTCAACTTTTTCTGAATAAAAGTCTTACAGCTTTTTTCCCGTCTCCTTCTTCTTGCCTGAAGATTATTATCTTGGAGAGAAGCGCATTCTTTTTGAGATATTCTTTTGCTTTATTTATGGCCTCTTCCAGTGAGTATTCATTCTTATCGAAGAAGACCGGCAGGTCAGCAAACTCCTTGTATCCTCTAAGAAGAAATTTTCTTTCCATTGTTACTCACTTTTACATTTAGAATTTAATCTTGAAATGAGTTCCAGTCGCTCGATCCAATTTCATCTTTCCACCTTTACTGGAATATCCATGCTGTTATCGGCGATAATCAGCTCGATCATGTTATTATTTGTTCTTTTGAAAAAGGGAACTGTTCTCTTTTTTATTTCAGTTAAAACATGATTTTGAATTCAGTCCCCTCTCCTCTGTTCAATTCAATTGTTCCTTTCAGCTGCCGAACTAAGTCTACAACCAATTTCATTCCAAAAGATTCTGTTAGTTGAAAATCAAATCCCTCAGGAAATCCCTTTCCTGAGTCTCTGACTGTGAGAGTATACTTTTTTCTTCCGCTCGGATGCATTTCCACTGCAATTTCCCCGGTCTCAGCTTTAGAAAAGGCATGCTTCAAGGAGTTAGAAACCAATTCAGTAATGATTAATCCACAGGGCAAAGCTTTTTTAAGGTCGAGATAGACATCTTTAACATCCAGCTTGAGATTTATCGCTCCGACTCTATCGCGGTACATGGATACGAGATGAGTCGTTAAGTTCCTTAGGTATTCAGAAATGTCCACCTTTGCCAGGTTGTTGGATTGGTATAACTTCTTGTAAAGGAGAGACATGGATCGTATTCGACCATGGAGTGCGTGAAAAACATCTCGGGTTTCTTTATCCTGGATATTTCCAGCCTGGATTTTCAACATACTAGAAATAATCTGCATATTGTTTTTAACCCGATGGTGAATTTCCTTCAAAAGGACTTCTTTTTCCTCGAGTGATTTTTTAATTTGTTCTTCTGTTTTTTTACGTTCGGTGATGTCACGAACACTTCCCAGTACAACAGGACACCCTTTTATTTTCACCGGGTGTGTTCTTATATCTACTGCAACAGGGATGCCGTCCTTCCGGTATAGGATAAATTCATCAGGGCCTGTAGGTTTGCCCAGGGCATTCTTTGCCAATTGTGAAACTGCTTTTGGGATATCTTTGGCAGACAGAAGCCTACACTTTAGGAAATTTTTACCGATGAGTTCTTCTTTTTTATACCCGGTCAATTCCTCTGCGGCTCTATTTCCGTCTACGAAATTTCCTTTTAAGTCGTTCAGATAATATCCATCAGGGGCGTATTCATACAATATTTTTAGTCTTTCTTCTGAATCCTTTAGTGCTTTCTCCGTTTTCTTCCTCTCGGTGATGTCTTTTATGTACATTCGAGTCCCATTTTTATCTTTGCCTTCTTTGATCGGTGAAACTGATATTTCAAGATGTCGAACAGAACCGTCTTTCTTGATTCCTCTAAACTCATAACTCGATGAAATCTCTTTCCCCTGGATGCGGTCTTTATGATATTTTAGGACCATTTTAACATCGTCAGGGTGAACAAGTGATTGAATCGATTGTTCTCTTATTTCCTCCATGGAATATCCGTAGAGTTCTGCCGCCTTTTTGTTAGCATATTTGACAATTCCCTGTTCATCATCGATTAAAATAGCTATATCTGCATTTTCAACCAAATCTCTGAAACGCTTTTCTGATTCCTTTAATTCCATCCCCAGACATCTGTAATGGGCTGCGTTTGCTTTCCGTTCAGCCATCCTTGGATGCAATTTTTCCAATTCCTTCATAAATTGAGCCTTTGACTTATTGTTATCTTTCATTTTGTGCTTCCATTGAGAAACGCCGTTTTCTCAGAAGAGATATGAGCACCTGAAGTCTTTGGAGAAGATTGGAAAAACAATAATTATTCTTTCTTAACATTGAATTTAAAGCCTTTTTCTCTGAAAAGTTTTAGGCAGGTATCGACCATCTCCGAGTCATAAAGAATGCCTTTGTTATTCGAGACTTCATTGAGTGCTTTGTTAATCCCGCCTGCTGCCCTGTAGGGCCGGCGGGAAGCAATGGCCTCAACGACATCCGCAACAGCCAAAACCTTTGCTTGAGGCAGAATTTTATCTCCCGTCAGGCCCCGCGGGTATCCAGAGCCATCCATTCTTTCGTGGTGTTGAAGAACGGTTTTGGCCACAGGATAGGGGAAATCTATTGTTTTCAGTATGTCGAAACCGACTTGGGCGTGAGTTCTGATCATGTTGAAGTCGATCTCGCTTAACCGGCCAGGCTTGCTGAGTATCTCACTGGGAACGAGTATCTTACCCACGTCATGGATCAGCCCGGCCAGGCGTATTCCTTCTGTTTGCGCAGCTGAAAAGCCTATTTCTTTGGCTATGGCACAGGCCAGATCGGTCACTCTTTTCTGGTGTCCTGCAGTATAGGGATCTCTCTTTTCGACTGTTGATGAGAGGGCGTTGATTGTTCCTTCAAGGTATTTTCGAAGCCGTTCTTCACTCTCTCTCAGCATATTTTCCATTCTGTGCTTGTGAAGGGCCATTTTTATGGTGGTGTTCAAGTCTCTGTCATCAAAAGGCTTAAGGATGTAGCCGAATGGCTCTGTTATTTTTGCTCTCTCAATCATTTTCTCGTCAGCATGAGCAGTAAGATAGACAACAGGAATTCCAAACTGGGATTGAATTGTTGAAGCGGCCTCAATTCCATCCATTTCTCCACGAAGAACAATATCCATCAGCACCAAATCAAGGTTGTTCTTTCCTGCATTATTAATAGCATTTTCTCCTGAGTGCACTATTCCATGAACATCGTATCCGAGTCTCCGCAAACTCATTTCTATATCCTCTGCAACGATTCGTTCGTCTTCGACGATCAAAATCTTAGTTTTTTTGTTTTTCATTGTTTTCTCACAGGTTGAAGGTTTTAAACATTCCAGTCACTCCTTTTAAACAAGCGAGATAACTATCCTCTTATTGATAATATTTTATAAATTTTTGCTTTTAAGTCCTTGGTTTCTACAGGCTTGACGAGGTAGTCGTCAGCGTATAGACCTGCAGCCTTGATTTTGGATTCATCTTCGTTTTTTGCTGTAAGCATGATGACGGGAATATGAGAAGTTTTGTTGCTCTCCTTCAGCTTTTTCAGCACCTTAAAGCCATCCATACCAGGCATCATCACGTCCAGAAGAATAAGATCAGGATTTTCCTTTATAGCAGCCCGGATTCCCTTTCTTCCTTTATTCGAAGTGATTATTTCATAGTTACTGATGTGCTGCAGGTTGACTTTCACAAAGAAAGCAAAGTCTTTCTCATCGTCGATGATCAAGATTTTTTCACTCATTTTTTTTTACCTCCTTTTGGGCAAGGGAAAGAACAATCTTTGCAGTCGTTCCTTTTCCCAGCGTGCTTTCTATTTTTAAACTTCCTTTATTGTTGTTGACTATCAACTTAGACATGAACAGTCCCAGCCCTGTTCCTTTTTTTGCATGTTTTGTTGTAAAAAAAGGCTTGAAGAGTCTTTGCAAATTTTCTTTTGATATTCCTTCTCCTGTATCTATTATCTCAATCACACCAAAGCTTTTATTGCCTGAAGGTTCTGACATTGTCGTTTTATAAGTGTTGATTGAAATTTTTCCGCCTTTGGGCATCGCATCGGTTGCATTGGATATAAGATTGAATAAAACTTGTTGTATCTGATTTTTATCCACTTCTACAAACAGTTCTTCTTTTTCTGGCTGTGTTTCAATTTTTATATCCATTAAAGGAGCGCTGTAACTGAATAAAGACAGAGCTTCGCTGATTAAGTCTCCAATTTTTATTTTCTCTTTTTTAATTTCTGCTGGCCTGGCAAACCTTAACAGATTCTGAACGGTAGAATTTGCCCTATATGTGGCTTCCTTGATCTTGTTTATGGCAACTTTTACTTCGGATTCGGCTTGGGATAGTTTGGCTTCTAAGAATTCTGTTCCCCCGAGGATAATTCCCAGAGGATTTTTGATTTCGTGCGCGACTCCAGAGGAAAATCTCCCCAACGTAGCCAGTTTCTCCGATTGGATTAAATCCTGCTGTGTTTTCTTTAAATCAGCATAAGCCTTCTGGAGTTTGTTCATCATTCTCTTCCGCTCTGTTATGTCTTGAAAGACCAGCACGGCACCTTCGATATTTCCATTCTCAAATTTTATCGGCGTACAACAGTATTCAATAGGGCGCTTAGTTCCTTCCTTAGCCTTCAGTATTGTGTCATTTACAGTTCCAATCCCAGCGCATTTTTTAAGGACCTTAGTCAAAGGGAACTCTATGGGTTTGCCACTTTTATCATTCAGATTCACGAAGACATTGTTGAGGTGCTCTCCCTTTGCATCATCCTGCGCCCATCCGGTTAATACCTGGGCGCTGGGATTCATAAAGGTCACATTGCCGTTTGTGTCAGTAGCGATAACAGCATCGCCGATGCTCTTGAGGGTTGTAGAAAACCACCTCTCGCTTTCTGCAAGCTTTTTCTCCATTTTGTGTTTGTAGAGGGCCATTTCGACAGTCGTGCGCAAGTCGTTATCATCAAAAGGCTTGAGAAGATAGCCATAAGGTCCAGTCACCCTTGCCCGTTTGAGTGTTTTATCGTCTGCATGGGCTGTAAGATAAACAACTGGAATAACGAAGCGCGAGTATATTATTGAAGCAGTCTCAATACCATCCATTTCTCCTTCAAGAAAGATGTCCATCAGCACCAAATCAGGGAATGTTTTTTCTGTTTCTTGAATAGCTTCTTTGCCTGAGTGGGCAATGCCGCACGCAGTATACCCAAGCCTTTGCACACTTCTCTGAATATCCTCGGCTACGATTCGTT
>JABAOC010036833.1_pt1 | contig 11324 bp, 10 predicted proteins | sample 7062161 | NCBI WGS metagenome assembly JABAOC01 (sample SAMN14538625, study PRJNA623070) | marine sediment metagenome | biome: marine biome [ENVO:00000428]; feature: marine pelagic biome [ENVO:01000023]; material: deep marine sediment [ENVO:00002113] | place: India: Gulf of Khambhat ... | reverse complement strand
ACTTCGTAGGGGACTTTTCTCCCCAAGGCAATTTCCTTCCCTTGTTAAGCGGGCTTGTGCGTTTGCTCAGGTGGGCCGAAAGGAAGGGCGCAACCCATATTCTGGTGGACACCACGGGGTTTGTGACAGGAGGTGCCGCACTTGAGCTCAAATATCACAAGGTTGAATTAGCCCAGCCCAGACATGTGATCCTTTTGGAGCGGGGAGGGGAGCTGGAGCCCCTCGCCAACTCGCTTCACTGCAGACAGGATCTGGAGATCCATCGTCTCAGGGTGTCGGTGAGCGCCACCAATATCGGTGCTGATGAGAGGAGGGCAAACCGACAGCAGGGCCTGCGGCGCTACCTTCGAGGCTCGAGTCTGTTTACCATGCGCCTGGAGCCGGAAATCATGCTCAATCCCTACTCGTGGCTGGAAGATGAGGGTGCTTTGCTGCACAGGATAGTGGGCTTGGTGGACGGCCAGGGAACAACGCTTGGGCTCGGAGTGATCCGCGAGGTCGATGTGGAAAAGGAGACCTTGCTAGTGCAAACGCCGTTGGCCTCAATTGAAGGGGTAACGCACCTGAGGCTGGGCACGATTCACGGGGTGTAAAAACGTATTGTCATTTATCCCCATTAGTATTATCCATGACTGGATTTCGGTGATCCAGAGTTCGGGAGATAACACGTAATGAAACTCGGCATCATGAATGATCCCTCGGCATCTGCCTACGATGAGATCAGAGCCATAGGAGAAGCCGGCTATGACTATGTGGACCTTACCATTGAGGGACCCAAGGCTCTGAACCTTGATATAAAAAAGGTGCTTTCACTGCTTGACCAATATGACCTTTTCATTGTAGGGCACACCGATCCGTGTCTCCCCTATGCATATCCGGTCAAGGGGGTCAGGAAAGCCTGTCTCAAGGAATTGGAACGCTGTGCCGAGATCTTCTCGGCCTTGGGCGCGAGGACCATGAATATCCATCCTTGTTACTCCTGTCCGCCCGGTATGAAGGAGGACCTTGTTGAGCTCAATGTCGAGGCCCTCAGACCGATTGTGGAGATGGCGGATTCATATGGACTCACCGTTGTCTTTGAAAATTACAAGAAACCGTTTGACTGTGTTTTGACCTACGAGGCACTTTTGGAGCGGGTTCCGGGCCTGAAGGTCCATCTCGATTTTGGCCATGCACACATGGGAAGAGATGATGCGGAGGCTTTTTGCCAGCATGTGGGAAGACATATCATGCATGTCCACTTCTCGGATAACCGATCGACCGATGACCACCACATGCCACTTGGAGTTGGGAGCATTGACTGGAAGAGAGCCATCCAGGCCTTGAAGGCCATCGGCTATGATGGGACCATCACCCTGGAGGTGTTTTGTGATGATCCCAGGGTGCTTTTTCAATACCTAGAGGTCAGCCGGAAGTTGTTGCTCGAGCTCTGGAACAGGTAGGGTATGACGGAAGGGAGGAGGTCAGCGATGGAGGGCATTGGCTTGAAGGAGATGACCAGGAGCCGCACGCTAAAGGTAGGACACTACATTGGAGAATTCGTTACACCTGGGATTGGACAAATCCTCAAGGCTGCCGGATGTGACTTTGTGCTTCTGGATATGGAGCACAGCGGTTTTAGCTTTGACACGGTGAAGAGTGCACTTCGCTATATGCAGGCCGGGAACTTACCAACTATTGTCCGTGTTCCCTCTAAGGAATTCCACCACATAGCCCGCGCCTGCGACGTGGGTGCAGAGGGTCTTATGCTCCCCATGGTGAACTCCGCTGAAGAGGCCAAGGACATCCTCGAGTATATGAAATACTTCCCGGAGGGAAGACGGGGCGTTGCACTGCAAATCGCCCATGACCGCTACCAGCCAGGCCCTGTCCTGGAAAAGCTGGCGGCCGCAAACAAGTGGACAACGCTATTCGTCCTGATTGAGACTACGGAGGGGGTGCGGAATGCAGATGCCATAGCTGCGCTGGACGGTGTTGACTGCCTGTGGATCGGTCACGTGGATTTGAGTTGCTCCCTAGGCATACCTGGGCAGTTCGACCACCCCACCTTCACTGAGGCGACCGGGCAGGTGGTTGATGCCTGCAGACGACACAATAAATCCCTCGGTCGGCTGGTGCCAACCGTGCAGGAGGGGGTGGAGTTGTTTCAGATGGGCTTCGACTTTATCATCTACTCAGGCGATATCTGGGTGCTGCGCAATGGCGTAAGGGAGGCGGTTACCGAACTTCGCGCCAAGTGTGAAAAGAAATGAGGGAGGTGAGCCATGAATAAGTTCCGTGTTGCCCTCAGCGGGGACTTCTGTAAGCCGGATGGAAGCCCGGCCTACCCCGATTTCGAGATCACGCCGCTTGAGGCCGATCCACATGTCGAATACGCCTATATTGAGGCCGACGATGAGATCAGCCCTCAACATATTGAGGATTTCGACGCCCTTATCCTTTTGGGGGTCAAGTTCACGCGAAACAGCATTCACCCCAACCAACGTCTCGCCGTGGTCGCACGATTCGGGGTTGGGTACGACAACGTGGATGTCGAGGCCTGCACCCAAGCTGGTATTGCCCTGGTCATAACCCCTGATGCAGTGCGCCGTCCCGTGGCTGTGGGGATCCTCACCTTGATGCTGAGCCTGACCACCAAGCTAATGATCAAGGACACGTTAACCAGGCAAGGGCCTGAAGGGTTTCGGCAAAAAGCGGCTCACATGGGTGTGGGGCTTGTGGGCAAGACGCTGGGGAGCATTGGTGTGGGTAATATCGGAGCGGAGATGTTCCGCCTCGCCAAACCCCTTGACATGAATTTCATAGCCCATGACCCATATGTCGATAAATCGGTGCCACGTTCGCTCGGCATCAGAATGGTCGATTTGGAGACCCTGTTTCGGGAGGCCGACATCCTGACCATTAACTGTCCGCTCACGGATGAGACACGTCACCTTGTGGATGCCGGGAGACTTGCTCTCATGAAGCCAACAGCCTACCTCATCAATACAGCGCGCGGACCCATCATAGACCAGAAGGCCCTCGTTGAGGTGCTCAGCCAGAATCGGATTGCAGGGGCCGGCCTCGACGTCTTGGAAAAGGAACCGCCAGATGCCGAGGATCCCATACTCAAGGTGGGTAACGTCATCCTCGCTCCTCACGCACTGAGCTGGACTGACCAGGGATTCGCCGGAATCGGCGCAGCCGACATCAGCGCCGTCTTGGACGTAATGCACGGTCGGGAGCCGGTTGGCATAGTCAATCGTGAGGTTTCAACGCATGAGGGATGGCGGCGTAAGCTAAGCCTCTACCGGCAAAGATTTGGAGGCTAGAGGTTCAGATGAAGATCTTACCGGGGTTCATTAACCCCTTGGGGTCCAGCAATGTACTGATACCCCGCATGAGCTGATAGCTTTGGCCGTGCTCCATGTGCATGAACTTGCGCTTGCCGATACCAACGCCATGTTCGCCCGTACATGTTCCCCCCAATTCAACGGCTCTTTGGACAATGCGCTCATTGATATCTTCAAGCGCAGACCATTCCTGCTCATCTCCAGGGTCTCCCATCATGACAACGTGGAGGTTGCCGTCTCCTGCATGGCCGAAGACATATCCAGTGACCTTCCGTCCTCTCACGAGCTGCCGGGAAAAAACCACCATCTCCGGATAGCGGGAGATGGGGACAGCCACATCAACGATGAGCGTTTCCTTCCCCTGATGGGCGCGGTGGATCGTCTCCCACGCGTCATGTCGGGCACGCCACAGGTCCTCTCGTTCTCGCTCCTCTACCCCGGATCTAAAACTGGTGCCGCCACAGCTCTCCGTGAGTTCCCTGGCAAGACTGGAGGTTTCCAACAGGGCAGCCTTGCTGATCCCGTGAAATTCGCAGAAAAGGGTCGGGACCTCGCTCAGGCCGAACCCCTCTTCCCTGTTCATGAGGCCAATTAATTCAGGGGTTAACAGCTCGAGGGCGGCAGGTTCCAGACCTGAGCCTATCATCACTGCCACGGCGTTGGCTGCACTTTCCAGGTCATCGAAGGTGATGATGGCGGCTAAATGGTGCGAGGGGATGCCGGTCAACCGGAGCGTGGCCTCGGTCACAACCCCCAGTGTGCCTTCTGATCCGATGAACAGACGGGTGAGGTCATAACCTGAGGAAGACTTGCCAGCCTTGCATCCCGTATAGATCACATCGCCTTGAGGAAGGACCACCGTCAGCCTCAATACGTAGTCTTTCGTGGCGCCGTACTTGACGGTCTGGACTCCGGAGGCATTGTTGGCAATCATACCACCGATGGTAGCGTCTGCGCCCGGGTCTGGAGGAAAAAACAGGCCGTGTTTACCCGCTCGACGGTTCAAGTCCTTTCGTAATACGCCAGGTTGGACATCGGCCTGAAGGTCGTGAGGCCGGATCTCCAGGACCTTATTCATCCTGGTAAAGTCCATCACCAGGCCGCCTCGCGTCGGCACAGGATTCCCCTCTGTACTCGTGCCTGCTCCCCAGGGAGTCACTGGGATATCTTGGGCATAGGTCCAGGCAAGAACCCGGCTGACTTCATCGGTACTTGTCGGCCAAATAACGCCAGCTGGCAGGGTCCCACGATGAGCTGAGATATCGTGAAGGTGGAGCTCCCGACTGGAGTGCCCCGTTGAAAAACGATTAGGCCCTACAAAAGTCGATAAGGCCTTAATCTGTGCCTGAGTGAATTCTCTAATCGACTCTTCTCCCGTAGATCAATAAAGGATACCTTGAGGTGAAGGGAATTACCGTGGAAGTATAATATCGAACCCGGGAGGGATCANNATTTCAGGTGACGCGAATTATCCTGGAAGTATAGTATTGAACCCGGGAGGGATCAAGGGAAAGTGTATTTTGCAAAATTTCTTGACCAGTTAGCTGATTATAGACTAAGCTTTAGTATATTCAAAAGGTGTGGTCAATGCGCGAGCTCTTTACAATGTGGCAGAATACGCGCATGGTCGTTTTGACGGCAATCAGCGCCGCGGGCTATGTTGCGGTGATGCTTCCATTCAAGGGCTTTATCATTATCCCAGGTTTGACCGAGGTGCGTCCAGGGGCGGCAATTCCGGTTGTCTTGAGCTTCCTCTTTGGCCCCGCAACAGCGTGGGGAGCTGGCTTCGGCAACCTCATCGCTGATGCCTTAGGGGGCATGCTCGGTCCGGGGAGCCTTTTTGGCTTTATCGGGAACTTCTTCTATGGTTTCCTCCCTTATGCGCTGTGGCGAGCCTTTATGGGACACAAAAACCCGGTCCGATCAGGAGTCAAAGGCTGGCCAGTTTTTGGGATTATCCTCATCACCAACTGCCTTGTAATCGGTTCTATTATCGGGTGGGGCGTTGATTTGATCAGGCTTGCCCCCTTCGGGGCGCTCGGCCCTATCATAGCCGTCAATAACCTCATAGCCTCAGCAGCCATCTCCACGATTTTGTTAGCCCTGCTTTATGAGCGCGTACGCGCATGGGGTCTTTTGTACTTCCAGATCCTCGAGGAGGCGGGGGAAGAGAGGCCAGCGCCTTCAGTGCGAAAAACGGCGAGGGTTGGCGCGATCTTTTGCATTGTAGGTGGATTCGTCGCCTTTTTTACAGGCTTAATCATAAGCTGTGAGGCGCTGGGGGCTGGTTATGGGGTGAGCGCATTTGCCAGTGGGACAAAGGGGACAGCTGCAGTTGCAGGCGGAATGGCTCCTGGGCTGCTGCTTATCCTTCTCGGCGCGATCCTCCTCTAGGCCGCAATGCGCAACCTTCTCTCCTGCAGGAACGTTTCCTTTGCATACCGCGGTAGCGAAAGGCCTGCCCTGGATGAGGTGGATTTCTCCATCGACCAAGGGGAGTTTGTCGGGGTCGCTGGGGCTACCGGCGCAGGAAAATCCACCCTTATACGGTGTGTCTCAGGGATTGTGCCCAAGTTCTTCAAAGGGCGCTTTTCAGGGCAGATTTTCCTCAAGGGTAAGCCAATAAAAGGGAAGCGCGTCGCTGAGCTTGCGGGCACGGTTGGGACAGTATTTCAGGATTTCGAGGCCCAGCTCTTTTCAACCAACGTGCGTCGCGAGCTGGCCTTCGGCATGGAAAACCTCTGTATTGACAGGGAGACCATGCTGCGGAGGATTGATGAGGTTGCGCAGGTTGTTGGGCTGTCAAATCTCATAGAACGTGAGCCTCAGAGCCTTTCCGGCGGGCAAAAGCAACGGCTCGCGCTTGCAAGCGTATTGTGCCTTAACCCCGATCTGCTCCTGTGTGATGAGCCAACTACCGATCTAGACCCGATCGGGAAAAGAGAGCTGCTGGATATCCTGGACCGGTTGGTGGATTCCGGAAGCAGCGTCGGCCTTGTAGAACATGATACCGAAAAGCTGACAGGCGCTGACCGTGTGGCTATTATGGCCGAAGGACGAGTCGTTGCAAGCGGCAGGCCAACAGAGGTACTATCGGACGCGGAATTTTGTATTCACAACGGGCTCCTCCCTCCACAGATGTTTGCCCTGCTCTCCTCGCTGGGCCTGCCAGGACACCCCCTTTCCGTCGAGGAGGCAAAAGTCATACTCGATAGGGAGGGATTCATCCCAAAGGCAAACCCCCCAAGCGCTGAAATGCGCGAACCTGGCGGAGCTCCACTGATAACCGTCGAAGATCTGCACTTCTCCTACATCCCCAACGTGCCAGTCCTGCAGGGGGTTTCCCTTGCCATAAAGGAGGGCGACTTCGTGTGCCTTCTCGGGCAAAACGGCTCTGGCAAAACTACCATGGTTATGCACTTGAGCGCCTTTTTGCAGCCCACTGCAGGGCGTGTGCTTTTCAAGGGGAGTCCCGTTGAGGAGATCGGTCCGGCGAGGATGGGCCGTAAGATTGGCTTTGTGCTTCAAAACCCGGACCAAATGCTCTTTGCCGCGAATGTGTTCGAAGAAGTCGCCTTTGGCCTCCGCAACTATGGGACAGCCGAAACAGAGATCTCCAGCAAGGTTGAGACTGCGCTCGAGCGTGTGGGACTCGCCGGAAAGGAGGAGATCGATCCGTTCATAATGACCAAGGGAGAGCGCCAGAAACTCGCCGTGGCGTGTGTACTGGCCTGTGAACCTGAAGTGCTCATACTGGATGAACCGACCACGGGTTTGGATGCTCGAGAGCAGACTGCTATGATGGAGCTTTTGACCAAGCTGAACAGGGCAGGGCACACGATCATCATCATCACCCACTCGGTGCAGGTCGCAGCTGCGTACGCACGTCGCGTGGTGCTCTTGGATTCGGGAAGGATAATTGGCGACGGCACTGCCCGTGAGATATTCAGCAGGCCCGATTTGCTTTCCCGGGCAAGCCTGGTCGCTCCACCTTGTGTCCGCTTGGGGCATATATACGGTCTTTCAGCCCTCACTATTCCTGAACTGGCCCAATCCCTTGAGAGGAAGGTGCCATGAGCCTGGCATTTTACCATCCAACGGGCGGATTCTTCGAACGGGTGAACCCGATTACAAAGCTCACTAGCCTGGTGGCCGCCTTTGTGCCCCCGTTTTTCGGGGGCTCGCCGCTGGAGGTCATGCCATATTTTGCGCTTTTGTTCTCTGCAGCCCTTGTGGCCCGGGCAGGGGCTAACCTCCTCCGCGTCTATAAGTTGATGGTCCTCCTGTTTGTCATGAGCATAGTGCTGTGGAGCTTTTTCTATAGAGGACAAACGGCCCTCTGTGTCATTAGGCCGCTTGTGGTTACGAAGGAAAGCCTCATGTACGGGATTACGATCGGCATACGATTAAACTGCTTTGTCGTGGCAGCGATCATCTTCCTGACGAGCACGGCCATCGAGGACTTTACCTACGGGCTTTCAAGGTTGGGGATACCCTTTGTAGCCAGTTTTGCCTTGACCCTTGCCTTTCGGCTGACTCCTCTTTTTATACAGACAGGGCAGGCTATCGTCCTCGCCCAGAAAGCCCGTGGCCTGGACCTTGATTCCGGCGGCGTTCTGAGGCGTATACGGCGGTATGTGCCTATTATTGTGCCAGTGCTGGCAAGCGGCCTTCGCCGTGCCGACCAGCTGGCTGTAGCCTTAGAGTCGAGGGGTTTTGGAAAAAGCAAAAAGCGCTCCGTTGTATCGGAGTTTCCCGTGACCTGGAGGGACTACCTCTTATTGTCGGTTACCTTCGCTGCGGGAGCTCTGATGGCGCTTCACCGTTTTGTATAGAAATCTTGACCCTCACAAAGCCCGGTCTGCGGCGCGAAGTTTGATGTTGACTCATCTATCCAAAAGACTGATACTTCATGGTGCTGTGTTCTGTGAAAGGCAAGGGCTGTTCTTGCTATACAAGAAAGGAGTGGCAGGATGAAGATCGGGTGGATTGGTACTGGCGGTATGGGAGCGGCCATGGCTGGCCATGTGCAGGGGGCTGGACATGACCTTTATGTCTTTAATCGTACTAAAAGCAAGGGTGAGCCGTTGCTCAAGGGCGGGGCCCATTGGTGTGAATCCCCAGCTGAAGTCGCGGCCAACTCTGAGATTGTATTCACCATTGTCGGGTTTCCCGCTGATGTAGAGGAAGTCTATCTGGGTGAGGGGGGAATCCTTTCCGCTCAAGGTCCCTGCCGGGTCGTGGTGGATATGACCACCAGCCGGCCGAGCTTAGCTCAGATGATCGCCGAGGCCGCTGCAAAACAGGGGATTGATAGCCTGGATGCCCCTGTGTCAGGCGGCGATATTGGTGCTCGAGACCGAACCCTTGCTATTATGGTAGGGGGTGATAAAGGGGTCTTTGATGCGATCCTATCTCTGTTTCAATTGATGGGAAAAGACATTTCCTATATGGGCGGGGCAGGGGCAGGCCAGCACTCGAAGATGTGTAACCAGATCCTTGTTGCCGGAACAATGATTGGAACGTGCGAGTCCCTGCTGTACGGGGCTAAGGTCGGCCTTGATCAGCAGTCAGTGATCGATATCGTCGGTAAGGGCGCGGCCTCTTGTTGGTCCATCAACAACCTGGGGCCGCGTATAGTCCGCGGGAACTACGAGCCTGGTTTTTTTGTGGAACATTTCATCAAGGATATGGGCATAGCATTGCAGGAGGCTGCCGCAGTCGGGCTATCGTTGCCGGGATTGGCCTTAGTCCACCAATTATACCTTGCGGTTCAGGCCCAGGGGCATGGCCGTTCAGGCACCCATGCGCTCATGCTTGCCTTGAAGACCCTCAACGGTGTTAGTTAGCCCTAGATCCGCAAGGGTTATGAGCTTGGAGCAAATGCCAAGACAGGGGGTTATTCAGAGAGAGGGCTTTGCATTTACGTTCGACCCAGGGGCCTGCAGACGGTGTCAAGGGAGATGCTGTAACGGGGAGAGCGGCACTATCTTGGTAAACCGCGGCGAGATAAGGGCCATATCCAAATTCCTGGGGATTGGGATTTCCGAATTGATGGAGGAGTATCTCGTAAAGGTATCTCACGAGTTCTCCATACGGGAGATAAGGACGAATACCAATTACGCCTGTATCTTCTACGAGAGAGAAAAGAACAGATGTTCCATCTATCCCGTGAGGCCTCATCAGTGTATGACATTTCCATTTTGGGGCTACTTTCGGGATAGACCTCAAGAGGCGGCCAGGGAGTGCCCTGGGGTGTCATTGTTGGGAAGTGAATAGGAATGGGACCCCATGCCCGAAATCGCCGTAATAGCCGATGACCTCACAGGTGCTGCTGATACGGGTGTTCAATTCTGCCCGTACTTCGGCACTACGGTGTTGACATCGTATGGTAATCTCTCACCGGATTCCCACATCCGGAGTTCCCAGGCACTGGCGATCTATACCAATAGCCGCGCGATCGAAGCTGAAGCGGCACAGAAGCGCCTCCGATGGGTAGCACAACAACTCCTGGCGTTGGACCCTACGCGGATTTATAAAAAAGTCGATTCATGTCTCAGGGGCAATCTGGGAGCGGAAGTGGACGAGATAGTGGATGAGATGGGGTTTGAGCTCAGCTTTATAGCTCCTGCCTTTCCCGAAATGGGTCGCCTCACGCTTCACGATGTGCACCTGCTCCATGACGTACCAATTGCCGAGACAGAGCTTTCCCAAGACCCAGTCAGCCCAATTACCGAATCGCGACTGTCGCGCATCGTTAGTGCACAGAGTCGATACGGGGTTGGACACGTGGATGTGAGCTTCCTCGAGGGTGATGATGAAGCGATGGCTGGTGAAATTGCCCGTCTAATCAAAGGCGGTGCACGGCATGTGGTTTTTGATGTGACATCTCAGGCACACCTTGACAGGATTACTCGGTTCGCCTTGAACAGCGACAAGAAGATTCTCTTGGTGGGATCTGCTGGCCTTGCTGGAAGTCTCGGGACCCATTTCCGAAGGAGGGATGTTGAGGTTGAGGATGAGGTAACCGTTTCCCGGGAGGGAGGCCACCTCCTGGTGTGCGGTACAGCCTCAGAGGTAATGAGGGTTCAAATCTCAGCACTGACAAAGACCTATCCATATCAGGTGATCCCCCTTATGCCGAGCCGCTTAGCAGATCAGGACCACCGGGATAAGCTCCTTTCACAGGCGCCCTTTGCACGGCGTCTCTTATCGGAAAAGAACGTCATTATGAAGATAGGACCTTCAGAGACCGGGGAAGCCAATACCTTATCAGCAGGGGGGCCAGAACATATCGTTGAGGGATTGGGCCTTTTCGTAGCCACGGTTTTAGAGGGCAGCAGGCCGGCGAGCCTCTTTCTTTCAGGGGGAGACACGGCGAGTGCAGTGCTTGCAGCCATCGGTGCCACGGGAATACGACTTTTGAGGGAAATCGTGCCAGGAGTCGCAGAAGGGAGGATTATCGGAGGTCTCATGGATGGGCTTCCTGTTGTTACGAAAGCAGGGGCCTTTGGCAAAGAGGATACGCTCATCAAAGTGCATGAATATTGGTCGCAAAAGGGTAAGGGGAAATCGGCATGACTGCTGATGAGAGACCGATCTTGGGGATTTCAGTAGGTGACCCAGGAGGGATTGGACCAGAGGTGACAGCCAAGGCTTTGGACCGTAAGGATATCTACGAGCTTTGCAGGCCGCTGGCAGTGGGCGACGCCCGAGTTATGGAGGATGTGTTTCAGTTTACGAAGTTGAATATGAGGCTGAATGTCGTGGATAAGCCTGGGGATGGCCTCTATCAGTTCGGCACGGTGGATATCCTCGATATGGCCAATATGGACTTGGCCCATCTACGGTACAAGCAAGTTACACCCGAACAGGGCCAGGCATCCTTTGAATATGTGGCCAAGATAATAGATCTCGCACTCAGCAGAGAAATCGACGGCACGGTAACAGGCCCTATTAACAAGGCCGCAATTAACGCCGCCGGCCATCACT
>JABAOC010006388.1_pt4 | contig 11327 bp, 11 predicted proteins | sample 7062161 | NCBI WGS metagenome assembly JABAOC01 (sample SAMN14538625, study PRJNA623070) | marine sediment metagenome | biome: marine biome [ENVO:00000428]; feature: marine pelagic biome [ENVO:01000023]; material: deep marine sediment [ENVO:00002113] | place: India: Gulf of Khambhat ... | reverse complement strand
TTTCCCCCAAATAAAATGAGGACGCTAATAAAGCGAAACCCCCGTTCAGGCTGGAAGGGAGCAAACGACCATGCCAGATTATGACGCAATCATCATAGGAAGTGGTGCAGGAGGGTTATCGGCGGCTCTCAGGGTCGCACGGGCAGGCTTTTCAGTGTTAGTCCTCGAAGCAATGCCGGCCTTCGGCGGCTATCTCAACCCATTCTCCCAAAAGGGTTACACTTTCGATACAGGAGTCCATTTCATCGGGAAACTCGGTCAAGGGGAGTCTTTTTGGAGGATGCTCCATGGATTGGGAATAGAAGATTCTGTCAAGTTTATTGAACTCCACCCGGACGGGTTCGACCGATACGTCTTTCCCCACTTCGAATTGCGGCTCTGTAAAGGAAAAGAGCGTTTCGTGGAACGGCTGGTCACTCAATTTCCAAAAGAGGAGCGGGGAATTCGGAAATTCTTTAAGGTCTTCGACAAGATCACGGAAGCCATGGGTGCTTCTCAGTTGATGAGGGGGAGGGCCCTGGGGATGCTTAGATTCATTTTGAAACACCCGGCAATGGTGAAATACTCGCGCGTTCCCTACCAGAGACTCCTTGATGAGGTCACGTCTGACAAACGCTTGCAAGCCGCCCTTGCCGCTCCTAGCAGCCTCTATGGACTACCTCCGGCCAGAGCCTCGGTTTTCACGGCCATCGGTGTGTGGGATCATTATTTAACGGGTGGGCACTACCCTCTCGGAGGAAGCGGTGCATTCAGAGATGCGTTTATCGACGCGCTCCGGAAACACGGGGCCGAGCTGAAAAGCCGTTCGAGGGTTGTCTCTATTGATAAGCGGGGCAATGAATTCGTCGTCGAAACGGAGTCTGGCGACCCAAAAACCGCACGAATCGTTATAAGCAAAGCGGATCCGGTCATCACACTGGGAAAACTCGTCAATTCAGAGATACTCCCCTCCGGCATCAGGAGGAAGGCTGAGCGTCTCCGTCCGTCCGAGGGCGTATTCTACGCCTTTATCGGGACGGATCTGGATCTCCCTTCGCTCGGAATCACCGATGCGAATATCACTCACTTTGAAGATTACGATATCAACAAGATGTACGGAGTCTTCCTTGCCCCAACTCCGCCCTCAGGTTTCCCGGTGTTTTTCATTACGAGCCCGTCTGTGAAGGATCCCTTCTGCGGAAAGGCTCCGGAAGGGTATCACACCATCGAGATTCTGACAGGGGCGAATTATGCCGTTTTTGAAAAGTGGGCGAACCTGCCGTCCAGGAAACGAGGCGAGGCGTATGAAGCGCTGAAAGAGAACATGGGCGAGCGACTCATTGCGGCGGCTGAACGTTATATCCCGGGCCTTTCGCAACACCTTGATTTTGTCGAGTATGCGACTCCTCTTTCTAGCGAGTATTGGGTCAACGCGGTGCGGGGGGGGAGCTACGGGCCCGAGCAGACCCCCGATCAAATAGGCCCCGGTCGGTTTATGAGTTTCACTGCGGGGATAGATGGGCTGTTTCTTGCAGGCTCAGGGACCCTCGGCGGCGGTGTGATGGCCTGTGTTGCGTCAGGTTTCCTCGCTGGGCGAAAGGCCACCCGTTACCTGGAGTCCTAACCTGCTGTTTTCCAGTCGAGCGAGGCGTCCGGTCGCTATGGCCTGCCTTATCTCGTGGGAGAATTCATCGGGTTCCTTGGACTGTGGCAGTTTACCCCATCAGGCCAACTTCGGCCATTGCCGGTTCGAAACGCTACATCGAATTCACCCTGCGAACCGCGACTGCTAGGAAAGTGTCCTGGCAATCGCTGCTATTTCTTTGAACAGGGAGACGGCACCTTAGTTCGCATCTCCTTTGGTCTCCTTTAACCGCCGTCGCCATCTCGGTTAGCTTGATCCCTGCCCTGCGGTCTTACGTTTGAGTTCATCTGCCGCCTTGTCTATATCCTCTGTCACCTCGGCCGCGTTATTCGACATTTTGACCAGTGCGTCGTTAATTTGGTCGCGCACATCCCTATAGCTTCTGAATCGCTTTCCTTTCTCGGTAAAGCCTCGTCGCCTTCAGATTCTGATGACGGAGCGGCAGCTTGGATATGATCTCTAGCGGGCTTCTTCAAGACGAGTGCTGAATACTTCCTTTTCCCACTCGTGTGAGAGGTATGCCTCTCTCCAGAAGTTTTTCGGATAGGTCATGGCGGTGCGTGTTACTTATTGCCCAACGTGCACATCAGATCGGATTGCCCAATGATCAACCAACATGGATAATAAGACCTTGGAGTCAAATATTGTCAAATACTATGAACCGATTTCATAGATCTGCCAGCTCATGACGCGACACTGTGAGCCTTGTATATTGATTTTATTAGTCTTTTTTCTGATTGATTACCTGGCACAGTGTTCGCATGGGGGAGTGTCTATGAGAAAACCGAACGACCCACGAGTCTGAGGTCAGATAACACCGAACCGATTCAGTGAGTCGTAGGAAACAAATTTGCCGTCTAGGCAGAGGGTCCCGATGACGTTAAAAGAGATCGTCCAAAAATGTCGCATGCAAAATGTTCATGAGGTTCGAAGTATCACGGATGACTACGTTGAGCTTGTCTTTTACAATAAGAAACTGGATCAATGGAACAAGATATTCTATGACATCTTAGGCCCTCCGAAAAAACCAGCGGGCGTGAGACCTTCCAAAGAGGACCTAAATTTGACAGAAGACTATGGTGGGATTTGGATCAACCAGACCCTTTTTCGGAGGGAGTTCGTTGATTCTACCGTTGTTGCAATGTACTGGCCCTGGCAAGATGATGTTCACACGACCTTGAAAATGGCCAACTCGAAAAAATAAGGGTTAGATGATTCTGACCGCACCCGTGTACCCCGACTTGTCCCCCCTCTCTGGTCTCTCTCTCTTTATGTGCCAGAATGCCGTTAGTGTATCCGTAAGAAAATCGTAGGCACTGGCTCCTTGACCGCTATAATAGTAGGACCTACCCTGTGCGATAACCAGTTCGCCCAGGTCGAGCCAGGAAATGTCTTGAGGCGGCGACCCTATTCTCGCCCTTGGCGGATAATATCGCTCAGAGACGGCAGGCTCCACCGAGAATGGGGGAACTCCTGTTCAAAAAAACTTGACAGAGACTGCTACGGGATATACTGGGTATTTGGAAAACGCGGAACATTGGGTGATTACCCGTGGAAAGAGGAGGTGCTGATGATTTCTCTAGAAATCAACGGAAAAGGATATGAGGTGGATGTGAATTCGGAGGTCCCGATTCTGTGGGTTATCAGGGAGCACCTCCAGCTCACAGGGACAAAGTACGGTTGCGGCGTTGGGCTGTGCGGGTCGTGTACCATCCTCATCGATGGAAGGGCTCAACGGTCGTGCCAGATCCCTGTCCATGAAACAGCGGGGCGACGGATAACCACGGTCGAGGGGCTGCCCGCTGATCACCTGGTGAAAAGGGCCTGGATCGAGGAACAGGTTCCTCAGTGCGGTTATTGCCAGCCCGGTCAGATCATGCAGGCAGTGGCCCTGCTCTCTGAGGACTCCAGCCCTGATGAAGAGAAGATTCTGGCGGCCATGGATGGGATTCTCTGCCGTTGTGGTACATACCCTCGAATTAAACGCGCCATCAGGAGGGCCCTAAAGGAGGTCGGTAGAGGATGAGCACCCAGTCGAATCGACCCGAGTCTCAGAAAAGAATTGTGGCCAGAAGTGTCCTCGCTCTAGCCGTTTCGATCACGCAGTCGGGATTGAGACTCATGACTGCGAAGGATATGGAAGAGGCCCCTCGAGAGATGCCCCGTCCCAGCGTATGGTTGGAGATAGACTCAGATAATACGGTCCGGGTTTTTGTGGCCAAGTCCGAGATGGGTCAGGGTGTCCTTACCGCCTTACCCCTAATAATCGCCGATGAACTTGAGGCAGATTGGAAGATGGTGCGAGCGGAGTTTGCGCCTGCTGGCGAGGAGTACAAGGACCCTGTCTGGGGTGAACAAACAACCGGAGGAAGCACGAGTGTGCGGCATATGTACTGGCCCCTTCGGAAGGTGGCAGCGGCGGCCAGGGAGCTTCTCGTCCTCGCCGCAGCCGAGACATGGGCGGTAAGGGTGGGGGAATGCAGGGCTTTCCAGGGAACGATAAGACATACGAAGAGCAGCCGAAGTCTGACTTATGGACAACTCAGCGAGAAAGCGAGCAGGTTTTCTGTTTCTCAGAATCCAGATTTGAAGACGGAAGACGAGCTCAGACTTATCGGGACTTCGATTCCACGCCTCGACGTCCCAGATAAAGTCCAGGGGAGAGCCGCGTTTGGCATCGATGTCTTCGTCCCGGGCATGCTTTACGCGGCGATCGACCGCCCTCCGGCCTTTGGCGCGAAACTGGTTTCCTGCGACCGAACAGGCGCTGAAAAGGTCGGTGGCGTGCAAAGTGTCGTGGATCTTGGAGGGACCGTTGCCGTATGTGCGGATACGCTGGAAGCCGCATGGAAGGCAAGAGAGGCTCTTCAGACCGCCTGGGACCAGGGAGCGCAGACCGATTTAAGTGATGAGACCTTAGAGAAGGCCTTCATCGGACACCTCGACAAGCCAGGGTTCACGGCCAGAAGCCGTGGCGATGTGAAAGATGCTCTCAGTCGCGCCGAGAAAAGAGTTGAGGCGATTTATTTTCTGCCATATCTGGCCCATGCCCCTATCGAACCGATGAACTGCACGGCCTCTGTACACAAGGATCGATGTGAAATCTGGGCTCCCACCCAAAATCAGTCGGCTGCTATCCGCGCGGCTGAGAGGGTGACGGGATTGAAGCGAGACCAGATATTCGTCCACACGACCTATATCGGAGGCGGGTTCGGGAGGCGCTTAGAGGCCGACTTCATTGAGGAGTCCCTCGAATTGTCAAAGGCTACGGGGAAACCTGTCAAACTCGTTTGGTCCCGGCAGGAGGATTTCCAAAATGACTTCTACCGCCCCGGGAACTGCTGCAGAATCGAAGGTGGAATTGACGCCAAGGGCCGTCTCGTTGCGTGGCGTCATAAGGTTGTTGTCCCCTCAATCTGGGCACGGGTGTCCCCCGCGATGATCGGAAACGGGGTCGATCCGTCAGCCGTCGAAGGCCTCGTGGATCAAAAATATGGAATCCCAAATCTTCACGTCGAGTATGTGAGGATCGATACCCCGATTCCTGTGGGCTTTTGGCGGTCCGTCGGGCATTCGCAGAACGCCTTCACCATGGAGAGTTTCATGGACGAACTGGCCCATGCAGCCAGAAGGGATCCTTTGGAGTTCCGCTTGGATTTGCTGGAGGAAAAGGCCCCTGCTCGGCGAGTGCTGGAGGCGGCAGCCGAGAAGGGTGGATGGGGAAAGCCGCCTGAAAAAGGCGAGGTACTGGGCATTGCGCTTCATTCCTCCTTTGGCAGCCATGTGGCCCAAATTGCGGAGGTTTCTGTTGATCGGAGTGATGGAACAATCAAGGTCTTCAGGGTTGTCTGTGTGGTGGACTGTGGCCCGGTCGTCAATCCAGACACACTTAGGGCTCAGATCGAGGGGGGCGTCGTTTTCGGCTTGAGTGCTGCCCTGAAGGAAAGGATCGCATTCGCCAAGGGGGGGGTCGCTTCGGCCAATTTCCACAACTATCCTCTACTCCCGATGGGGGAATCGCCTGAGATCGAGGTCCACATGGTTAGGACCCAAGAGAAACTGGGAGGGATTGGGGAGCCCGGCGTACCGCCGGTTGCACCAGCCGTCGCAAATGCCGTTTTTGCTTCCACGGGTCTGCGTTTGCGGCGTCTACCCATGAAACCAGGGACTGTCCTCGAAGGAGTTAAGAAACTCGAATCGGGACGGTCAAAAAGACGAGATGTGACGCTCAAAAGTTGACATTGGCGCGCAAACAGTATGGATATTAAGGTGTGAAGATTGGAAGAATCGAATACCCCCGTATTCTCTCAAAAGAAATCTCCCACCCAGAGGGGCGACCGTCTTTTGGCCCAAAGGGTGGAGCGTTCTCGACCCATTCGGGTCGAATAAGAGTATCAAAGACCACCGTTAGGTACCCCTCAGCCACCGAAAACCAACTCGTCCGCAAGCCCTGTGCCGGGGCCATCCGTTATGAGGATCGTGGCGAAAAGCCTGGGTCGAACTGTCTGCACAATTTCTCCGAAGAGGTCGACAAACTCTGGTTCAGACAGAAGGTAGAAGTCTGCCCCCTCATCGATTTCTACTTTTGAGCGCTCCCATAAAGCCATGGCCTGCCGTAGTTGCACACCTAGCTGAAAAAAAAACTCATTCCCGGATTTACGAACAGGCCAAATTCCTTTTGGCTTTTCCCGAAGGTTTTTTGATAAACCTGCCGACGAGATATGATTGTATTCGCAGATCTTGTGCAGTTGCGCAACCCCCATGGCACGGTCTGGACCGTCCGTGTAGTTGAAAGAATTAAGGTGTTAATCATTCTCTCAACATGCTTTCGAGAGATCGCATCTTCTGTCGGACATCGCTCAGGGTGGCAAGCATCTGCAGGGAGTGATTGGCCCAGACAGACCCTCTGGACCCGTTGAGTACGAGAATCGGTTCGAATTGAGACTGGTTGAGGAGCTTAATGGTCTGGTCCAGAAGTTCAGTCGCCTTTTTGATTTCAAGGATCTCCGAGAAATCGGATCGAACGGCTGTGAGGACTTGGCGTATTCCGTATGCAACGCCCCTGGCATAGTAGAAATTGTCGTCGATTGCGGTCCAGGGTATCTGGATGGTGACGGTCTTCTCGCCCTCAATATAGGGATCGCCTGCAGTCTCCTCAGTCAGGATCTCTCCCCGGTCTCTGGGCGCGTTGGCAAGGCGAGTGTTCACACCCCCGAGTAAGGAATTGAGCTGGGCCAGTAGTTCAATGAGATTATCGGCCCGAGGAAAGAAGTTTGCGATCCCCTCTCTTAAACGGTCCTGATAGGCCCTCAGTTCTTGGACGCCTGCTTTGTATTTACTCTCGGCTGAGGGAAAAATCCATTTGTGAGGATCATTGGAGAAAAGGATGTAGACTTGGTCGATATTTTCATCGATTTTGTCTGTTGTTCTGAGGCGCGAAAGATTGTCTCTCAGGACCCTAACGGCATATCTGAGTACTTCTAGCTCCCCCAATTGAAAGTTCTGCGGATTGTCCAGAAAAACCGTGGGGTAAAACAAATCGTTCGGCAACCAGGCCCTCGTCATATCATCTCCCATGGTAATCAGGGTTTCTGTAAAAGCGAGCCCAGATCTGTCTCGCGAGCCCTCAACCTCGAAGTACTGGGGAAAACGATAATGAACGATCATGATGACAATCGATGCAACAAGAATGAGGGAGAAGAGCATCACCAATAAGATTGGTTTACGACTTTTTCCCATCTGATTTCCTCGAGGGTTCGTTATTTTTTTTTGCGTTTGGATTTCCTACCAATTACGGCAACCTCTTTCAAGCGTTCAATGATTGGCAAGTGCTGGGTGCACGCTTCCTCACATTTTCCGCATTCGACACACTTCTCGGCCTCTGAAGCACGAAGAGCCCAGTGCCAGCTCAGTCTTCTTAACATGGCTTCATCATTCTTGTAGAGCTTTTTGTGGTTGTAGGCCTCCATAAGTTTAGGGATGGGAGTCCCCTCCGGGCAATTATCGCAGTATCGACAGCTCGTGCAAAGACCCAAGAAGGCATCGGATAGTCCATCTTTAATTCTCTCTATCTCCTCTGGAGATATCTCATCGTGGCTTTCGATAGCGTTGACTGTCTCCCGAATCTCATTCCTATCCCCAAATCCAACGAGGGCCGCTGTGATCTCCCTGTGCGATAGGACAAAGTTGAGGGCAGCCTCTATCACCGTCTCATCCGGTCGCGTTTTGATGAAATCGAATATTTCTGGATTACCAGGTATGATACCTCCGCCAAGCGGATTCATTACGACGCATCCGATTCTGTGATCGGCTATTGTATGCAATGCGGCCTGACGGGTATTGAAATTATATGCCGAATAGCCGAAGAGAACCCCCTCAAACACTCCTTCCATGAGTAATTCCTTGATATCTTCACCGATCATATGGCTGGAAACACAGATATGCTTAATCAGACCCTCGTCCTTAAGTTTTCTCAATGATTCAAGAACTCCCTTCTTTTTTCTTTGGTGCCAATCCTCGAGACTCATGATACACCAGAGATGATAGAAATCTACAAAATCGATATTCAGTCGCTTGAGTTGATGCTCAATCTCTCTCCGGATTGACCTCTCATCAGATTCTGTTGTTTTCGTGGCGCAGTAAAAGGGTATATTCCGGCTCTTGAATTCGGCAAAGGCCTGGCCGAAAACCTTTTCGCCCTTGTTGCCGAAATACCTCGGCGCCGTGTCAAAATAGTTCACGCCGGCCTTAGCGGCTTCCAACATCATTTCAACACATTCGTCGGTGTTATTGATGTTTTTGAAGCGCATACCGCCGAAACCCAGTGCGGAAACCTTTTTGCCTGTTTTCCCATAGTTGCGGTAGATCATAGCGCTTCCAGAACCATTAGAAGATGGACCGTGTAACCTAACCTTCTAGGGTGAACTGAATGACCTCCGTTGAGAGGCCGTAGCCCAACCTCTCGAAAGTCAGAAAAGGGAGCCCTTAAGCCGCAAAAGTTACAATAGCGTTCGCACACCAATCCTGCCGGATCGAAACCTGGATATCCATTAAATCATGATAAAATCGCGCTCCAGCATATTTCATGATCTCTTCCAGGTCAATCTTCTTTCTTTTCACGTCGATGGCCCGATCCACTGTTGAGATGTCATCGATATCCCCGTCGCGGAGATAAGGGGACTTCAGGAGATTTCCCACCGGGGGTAAGGACGGTATCGTATCATATCATAGTCGGCTACCGGGGGATCGTCCCGGCCGATATCATGGCCGAAGAAGGTTGTCGGTTCACCCAAATCGTCCGAAGCCGGATAAGCCTCATTAGAGCGGAGAGCGATATCAAAGACCATCCGACCGTCTACCGGCAGTGCAATATCCTTCCCGATCAAATAGGTCCGATGGTGGTTAAGCTGGGCCAGGATCACGACAACAGGACGCTCTCCCTTATCTGAACAGGGAAGGGATGGCAGCCATCATCATTAGAAAAACGAAGTATTTGTGTGAGTCCGTTAATTTCCGAGGTTTCATCGAAGTCGTTCGGAATAATTATGCCTCTGGAACGAGCAGGTGGCAAGGGTTCTCTTAAAATCCCAGGCCTACCGAATATCTCGCCTTCATTATATTTTCTCCATTCTTTTGCATTCAACCTTTCGCCACATCAGGCGCCAGGTTCAGGTGTGGCATGCCGTGTGGCATGCCCTCTCAGATCAGGGGTGGGCTTAGTGGATGCATCCAAAAGGAGTTCTCGATTTCTGTTGATTGGCCTGGGATACTGAGATAGCCTTTGGACAGGAGGTGAGCTTTGGTGTGCATGAGCAGGAGAGGTGGCGGGCATCCTAGTTGTGAATGGCGGAGCCATCTGAATCTGTCTTCAGACCGAATCGGTCACTTGATACTCTTCTGAGGACATATGCCGCCCACACGACCCCTAAACCAGCCAAGCCCAGCGCGCTGTAGGACCAGCCCCATGTGCCGTAGATGCCGGTCTCTAGAGATGCTGGGTTGACCAAATCGAGAAGAACACCAAACGCTAGAGCAGAGAGGGCGCCGGCCCCGAAGCCGAGAAAAGACCGCAGGGCAAAGGCGGCTCCCAAGTAAGAACTTTCAACACTCTCGGTCAGTCCTGCAGAAAGGATTGGGGAATCTCCCAGAGCTGAAAATGCATATACCATACCCGTTGCAACGACCAGAGCAATGGGAAATCCAATGAGCCAACCCATTACAAAGGAGCAGGCGGTGCTGAGACTGGCCAGGAGAAGTATGACCGAGGCACGACCCAGTCTGTCAGATAAGGTTCCCATTGAAAAAGATGCCGTCATACCCATGAGGTGAAATAGGCTTACGATGTATGCTCCACTCCCGGCGGCTTTCAGAATCTCAGACCCACGCACCGCCAGACAGGCCGATAAAAAGGCCGGTGTCCACGCCCACATCCCGAGAATCTCCCAACTGTGGAAGGCATAGCCGGTTATATAGAGGACGGCTTTTTTGTTTCGAAGAACCTCAGTCGAGAACTTTTGTTCCTGCCTTCGAGGGAATACTTTATTGGGTGTCGAGCCCAGGGTAATCCATGCCAGTATGGACCCGACCGATGGGCCCAGACAGGTGAGGAGGAAAGCACCACGATACCCGCCCCAGGATAACACCAGTCCACTCATTCCGAGGGAGAGGGCGTAACTGAGAGAGGTGCTTGCGATAAAAAAGCCAACAGACTTTCCGCGGCTTTTACTGGGGTAACGGTCTGCAATCATTATCAGTGCCGGAGGATATGTTCCGCCGAGAGAGACTCCGATCAGGGTATACAAAACCAAGCCCGAGTAATATCCCCCAGCAAAGCCGGCGAAAACCAATGAGGCAAAAGCTGATAGAAGATTTGACATGAGAAAGACACGCTTGGCGCCCATTCTGTCTGCCAAGGCCGAAAAGACGACAAGAGAGAAAGCATAACCGAATTGGAAGCCGCTTGAGATCGACCCAGCTGCGGCCGCGGACATCTTCCATTCCTTCTGTAAGACAGAAAGAGCCGCTGCGTAGGTCATGAAGACCAGGTAGGTGGTGATCCTCGAGGAACATATTCCCAGAAGCCACCAATCAAATCTGGTTGCGGGCTTATTCACGGGTTCGCGAAAGGACAATGGGGCACCTGGACCACCAGCGCGTGTTTCCATCCTCAAGAGTCGTCGGAATTGTGCCTACTCCTTGCGAGAGGAACAATAACACAAAAATGCTGTTTTGTGCTCCGACGATTTTCCGTGATCCTGCTTGTGGGGGAGGTGATCGGAACGAATCAGTTATTCGAGAAAATTGAACCGGGCAAAAACCCGTTGGGATGTCAAAAGGATTGAAAGGAGGAAACCTATCGGGAAGTTCGGCGTTTTCTTACTTTGTTCACCTTCATGAGCTGTTCTAATACTTCGTATGGTTGTGCGCCCATGACCGCCCGTTGATGGATGACAAAAGTCGGAACCGCATTCACGCCCATCGTGTGCGCCCGTGACCAGTCCGAATCGACGGCTTTTTTGAATGCTCGTGTTTGGAGCACCTTTTGGGCCTCTTTACCTGGCAAACGGACCGATTGCGCCAAATGAACGAGTTCAGGGATTTCACCGATGTTCTTGCCGTCGACGAAATATGCCCGAAAGACCGCGTGATGAAATTCGTCGCCGTTACCTTCCGACTCGGCCCATTTACCCAACTCTTGGGCCAG
>JABAOC010010382.1_pt1 | contig 11329 bp, 9 predicted proteins | sample 7062161 | NCBI WGS metagenome assembly JABAOC01 (sample SAMN14538625, study PRJNA623070) | marine sediment metagenome | biome: marine biome [ENVO:00000428]; feature: marine pelagic biome [ENVO:01000023]; material: deep marine sediment [ENVO:00002113] | place: India: Gulf of Khambhat ... | reverse complement strand
CATGGTCTTATTCTACAACACGGAGATGTTTAAGGCAGCGGGTCTCGATCCGAACAAGCCGCCCAAGACCTGGGATGAATTCCTCGAATATGCCAAGAAACTCACCCGCGACACTGATGGAGACGGGAAGGTTGACCAGTGGGGATTCGGTACCCTTGGTGCCAAGAGCCCGGGGTTTTCCCTCAGATTTGGCCCTTTTATTTGGAGTTTTGGAGCGGATTACCTGACCCCGGACATGAAACGGTCCGCCTTGAATTCATCCGAAGCCACGGAGGCCTTTACATTCTTTGTGGAACTCTACACAAAGCATAAGGTGGTGCCACCGGGGTTGACGGCCATGGGTGCCCAAGATGTTCGAACACAGCTTGCCCAGAAAAAGGTGGCCATGATCCTTGGCTCTGGTTGGACGCCTCCCATTGTCAACAAGATCAATCCCGACCTTAAGGCTTTTGAAGTTTTAAAATGCGCTCCAGCCCCGATGAAGAGAAAACAGGCAACCGCCATCTGGCTGAGCTCGTGGGTCATGAGCCCGAACACCAAGCACCCCAACGAGGCCTGGGAACTGATGAAATTTATCACCAGCAAGGAGATCGAGCTGAAGTGGTTTGTGGACAACCGCGTTACCTCTTCTCGGAAGGACGTCAGCGGCGTCGCTCCGGAGATCCTCAACGACAAGTTCGCCAGTGTTCTGGCCTCCCAACTTCCTTACGGAAAGGTGGAGCCCCAGATCAAACAGTGGCCTGAAATTATGGACACGTTCACCACTTCCCTCCAGGAGGCAGTCGTAGGGATGAAGACCCCCGAAAAAGCCTTGGGCGAAGCCCACGAAAGAATCAACGCCATCCTGGCAAGATAAAGGGCCCATCAAGACAAGCAAATCGAACCGTGGGGAAAGGGGAGTGTTTTACCGCTCCCCTTTCCCTGGAATGGGGAGCCTAGTGGACCTCAGCATTCGGATAAAAGACCGCTACATGTGGGTGTTTTTTGTGCTGCCAGGGGTTTTGTTGCTGGTCTTGGTCCTCGGTTTTCCCGCCATCACAAGCCTCTCTTACAGCATCAAACCCGAAAAAGCCGGCACTGCATCCTATACCCTCTCCCACTATGCGAACCTACTCAAAGATCCATTTTTTGCGAAAACGTTCTGGAATACGGCGATATTCGTATTTCTCAGTGTAGCCAGTCACATGGTATTGGGGCTGGCCGTCGCCATGGTATTGAATAAGGCCTTGCCGGCAAAACCGTTGTTCCGCGTGATCGCCTTGCTCCCCTGGGTCNNGGGGATCATCTGGAAATGGATGTACGATCCCCTCTACGGAGCCCTCAATGATGTCCTCCTCAAGATCGGGTTCATTAGTACGGGGGTGGAATGGTTGTCAAATCCGAAACTCGCTTTATTCAGTGTAATTCTCGTGAACCTCTGGCGTGGCTTCCCCTTTGTGATGTTGATCCTGTTGGCAGGGCTCCAGGCCATTCCCCGACATCTCTACGAGGCGGCGGCCATCGACGGAGCCTCCAAGTGGCAGCTCTTTGTCCATGTCACCATTCCCGGACTGAGGAAAATGATCGTCGTCGCACTGGCGTTGGATATCGTCTGGGAGGTTCGGCGCTTTGGGCTTATCCAGGCAATGACAAAGGGCGGCCCAGGGGTCCTCACGGAGGTTCTTTCTACCTATACGTATAAACAGTATTTTCAGTTTTTCCGATTTGAGTATGCCTCGGCCATAGCCGTGGTTATGAGCATCGTTCTCTTGATAGTCAGTCTCCCCTACATCTGGATGATAAGCCAGGAAGAGTGAAATTGATGAAAACCAACCCTATGCTTCCAAAAGAACCTCTTTTCAAGACCATCGTTTGGATTTTCCTGATCCTTGTCTGTCTTTATTGCCTTTTCCCATTTGCGTGGATGCTCTCCACCTCGCTCAAAACCGAGGCGGAGGCTTTCAAGATTCCCCCCACATGGATTCCCCTCAAACCCACTGCGGATAGTTATATCGGGATTTGGGTGAGAAAAAACTTCGGCATCTATTTCTTTAACAGCACCGTCATCTCCCTTGGGACAGCAGTGCTCTCTACCTTCTTTGGCGCCCTGGCCGGCTACGGATTTTCAAGATTTTTCTTCAAGGGACGACGTTTTCTCATCGGTTTCTTCTTGGCGACACAAATGCTACCCGGTGTTCTGCTCGTGGGCCCTTATTTCAAGGTTCTTGGCAAGATCGGTCTCTACGATACCCGGACCGGTCTGATCATTGCCTTTCTGACCATCTGCCTGCCTTTTTCCACGTGGATGATGAAGGGGTTTATCGATAAGGTGCCGGTCTCGATGGATCAGTCCGCCATGGTCGACGGATGCTCCAGGCTGGGAATTTTTTTCAGAATTATCCTCCCAGTAGTTGCCCCTGGAATGGTTGCCACTATTCTCTTCGCCTTTCTTCTGGCATGGGGAGACCTACTCTGGGCTCTCTGTCTCACGAGCAGTGAGCCCATGATTACCGTTACCTTGGGCATTGCCCGAACCGTGGGAGAGTTCAGGATCATTTGGCCCATGCTAATGGCCGGTTCCCTCGTTGGAGGGATGCCAGCGATCATTCTTTACATCTTTTTACAGAGACTTCTGGTTCAAGGCCTGACGGCAGGAGCTGTGAAAGGGTGATACATCTTAAAAAAGACGGAACCTGCAAGAACGGCGAAAGGAACCCTCTCTTTTTTCTACTCGGGAGTATAGGGTATGATCTTAATAGGAAGCCGGAGAATTCTCTTCATGATTCCTACTATTTCAGACCCCACCGCGGAGGGAGAGAGGGGCGTGACAGTTGGATCGTCAATATTGCCTGTAACCTTGATGGGAATGGAGATGAGCGTCCCTCCAAGGACATGGCCAACCCACGGAATCTTTTCGATGATGCGATCTGCGGTTTTCAGAGGGGCCACCAGAACCGTGAGGTCCATCTTCTTCGTAATCAGATCTATATCACCCTGCCAGGCTATCTTCATCGAGGGACCATTAAGGATTCCTTCCTTCACCCTAAGTTTGCCATCGTGGAGATTTCCCGTGGCTTTCATGGAGTCATAGGCAAACCCTTCTTTTCCCAGGTCAGGGAGCTTACCCATAAAGATTTCGGTCACATTAAGAAGGGCGAAAATCTTTGCCAACACCCCAAAGCGATAAATCCGACCATCATTGGCAAGGAATTCCACATTTCCTCTGAGGGACTGGGCCAGTTCCTCAGATTTTCCCCGGGCCACGAGGTTCCCTCCGAGGGTAAAATTACCGCTCATAAGCCCCTTCTTATCCCATAGACAGGCGAGGGTAGGATCCAATTCCTGATTTTTGGATACCGGTTTAACATCGAGTAGGAGTCCTTGAGGTGATGCTTGGATAATTCCAGGAGTTGAAATACCGCATACATTGGCCTCGGTCACTGAAACGCTTATCCCATCATCGCCAAAGGTGAGGTCCGCATGAAATGGGCTCCAAGTGAATTCTCCAAATGTGAAGTATTCAGATTTGGCTCTCAGAATTCCTTTTAGCGGCAGGGGCAATAATTTTTCGCCTTGTTCCAGATCCTTTTCTTTGGTGAGGATTTTCTTTACGTTGTCCCACCCCAAAGCATCAGCGGAAAGGTCCATATCGAGGATGAACCCTCTTTCCGAAAAATCCACATTCCCCTTAAAAGTAAAGCGGCTATCATTAAACGTGAATAAGGCCGATTCCACCGTGAGCCTGTTTTTTATGGCACTCAACGACATGCTCTCCATTTTAACCGGTGCCTTTAGTTTTCCTGGGTAACGGAGATTTCCCCCCTGGAGCTTCCCCTGGGCCGTAGATCTCATGGGTTTATCTACGAGAATGTGGGCCCGAAAATCTCCCTTTATCCATCCCGTAAGAAATTGATTCTCTACCAGGAGTTGATCCACGGTTTTCTTATTGAGATTTCCGCTAAAACTAAGATTGAACTCCTTCTTCTTGCGATTGAAAGTAATGGAAGCCCGGGATTTTTCATCCTGGATAAGCAAATTGTTCATCTTCAGTTCTTCGGGATTCCAAACAATATCGACGGAGACTTCGGGACCATCCTTCACGGCCAGATTCCCTGAAAAAAGGGTCTTGGCGTTCTTGTCCCAGATCAAATGAGCCCTTGAGATGGACAGGGGAGCATGGACTCTGAGTTCGGGCGGCATGCGGATAAGGTTTGAGACCCATTCGGTAGCCTCCACCCCCATACTCCCTTCAAGAGCCAAGTCTATTTTGTGAAGCCCTTTCAGATAGCCATCGAGAATACCCGACACCCTTAACGAGGCATCCGAGATGTTTGTTTGAGAATCCCTGAGGGAAAGTTTCTCAGGAATTGCTTCGAATGTTCCCCTGGTCACTGTTATCGGACCCGGGAATAGAGTCGAATCCAGGGCAAGGTTCTCCAGTTTGCCCCTCATTCGGAAACGCCATTTTTTGGGCCTGAAGAGTGGACCTTCAAAGTTCAGGTTAGATAGTTCGACGGTACCTCGCACGGATTTGAAGGCTTTGAGCGCTCCCTTGAGCCCTTTGAACGATGAAAGCCATGGATAGATTTCGCCCATGAAGACTGAGGACTTCCCGGATAGGATCTCAAGGTAAGGGGCTTTCTCGCAGCTCAATTGAGCAGTAAGCCCGGAAAAAGAGGATTTCCCCAACTTGCCGGTCAGGTTCTTTACACCGATTTTGTGCCCGTCATAGTCATAGGAAACCTGTCCTCTATGAACCTCCAGAAGATATCGAATTCGTTGGTAATGGGCGAACAGATTGAGTTTCGAAAGATCAATCCTCGCTTTGATAGATTCTGTGCTCTCCCCGAGGACCAACCTTCCCAGAGCCTTGCCCTTAACTTCATAGATACGGCCGATTTCTTTCATAAACGTTTCGTTCTTTATCAGGCGTCTAAGGAGAGGCGGAACTTGAGAAAGATCAACCTCCATCGTTGTTTCCAGATGCAGAGGGGCATCCTTGCCTTTCAGGCCCAATCTCAATATACCTTCGTGCCCATGGGCATTCTCCCACTGCCCTTCGAGATTTCTCCCTTCCAGAATACCCTGCGAAATGACCGCATTCCCGCTGACCCCCTGGAAATAGAGATGAGCTCTTGGGACGGAGATCTTTCCCTCAAGAATACTTCCCTTGATGAGAATATTCTCCGCCTTTCCCAAATCAGCCACCGAACTTCCTTGAGTATTGAGGCTGATTAGAGGGACTTTGCCCCCTCTTACGATGTCAAAGATCTTTCGAGCAATACGGGATTCTCTCATCAGAGCGAGGGCCGCCTCACGCGTCGAATACACATCCACTTCTCTGCCCTGCAATTCCAAACTGACCAGCGGAGAAGTCTTATCAATGAAAAATTTCCCGGACATTGTGAGTTGAGGATGATCGAGATGTAGTTCGGTAAGGGAGACCGTTGCTCTATCGCCATTCACATGCAAAGCTCCCCTCAGGCTTTTGCCTTTTATGACCAATTTCTTATTCGCGTGATGCAACGTCATGTAGGGAAAGGAACCCTCCACCTCTGCCTTCAAGACCTTGGGCCCATCAGCCTTAAAACTGAGGTTCAGATTCACCTTCGAATCTGAAACACGATGATCGGCGCGGGGAAAAAGGTAATCTGCAAGCGCTTGAGGTTGGAAATGCGTAAGATCAATACGTCCATCTCCCTTGAAATCCTTGGAGTTTACCCACCCCTTTAGGGAAATGTTTTTCCAAAGGTTGGATTTACAGGTGAGGTCAATTTTGAGTCTATTTGGCGTGAAACCAATACGTGCATGAATATCCTGGAACCAAAAAACCGGTTTCATTTCCTCAGAGAGGCTCAGTCTGCCTTTTTCTACCAGGACGACCCTCCCCGGTGCTTTCGATGCCATAAGGGCTAAGGCGGAACTCACTCTATCCTCAATGGTTGAAAGAGGGAAGGCCTTCAATCCTACCTCATTTTTCTCTGACGTCTCTGGGAGCTTCATTTTGAAGTCGGGAGCTTCGAGGTGGAGCATGGCGATCTGCACCGTGCCCGTGAAGAGGGGCAGGATTTTAGGATACAATGTCAGGGATTCCAGGGTTCCGGTAACTTTTCCGGGGATGGATAGGTTCCCATGGTGCATCACCACACGGGGGCGTGGAAAAAATGAGAGATCGAGCCTCTGAAATTCCACTGCGCCCCCCACTTTCTCAGAGACGGTTGCCAGGATCTTTTCCCTCGTCGGTTCAATGTTGATTAACTTGGGTAAGAGAAGAATGAGGAGCAACAGGAGGCCCAAAAGGGCTCCTGTACCTCCTAGGATCCATAGAGATATCTTCTTATACCTACTCATTGAGGGACTTCACCTCAATCTAGGGCAGTTCCGGGCTGCTGGCGAAATGATAGACCCTCTTTTCAATTGCGGCATGGTCCGAAGCAGATACCTTTTTCCTTCGAGCCGAAAGGAGGGCTTATGGGATGTAATGAATTGATTCTACAACCTAATTCATTCTCCTCTAAAAACGAGTGAAATTCAAGGTACCGTTTACTGGAGGTTCCTGGCTTTTATTAGCAATATTTTTGTAACCCATTGAATTTCTTCCATATCCTATGTTTGAAATGTGAACACCCTTGTCCCTTCGCTTCAGTNNCCTTTCGGGGTTCGCAGGTGGGGAATACTTTCCCCTCCCAGCCTCTCAAGGGCTGGCCTTCCCCTTCCTGCTCACCCTCGATGGGTACCCCACCTCTCCAGGAATTTCCGCTCAGGAACAACGGTGTTCACCAGTAGCATAAGCTTAACTACCACTTGGTAAGAAGGAATGCAAGTTCTGCTTTTCTTCTTCTTGATCTTGGGTACAAGTCCTCCATGCCAAAATAAACGGGAATAGACCGCTTTGGTCACCTGTATGATTCCGATATACAATAGCGCAAACTGACTTAGAATCAACGTGCCCAACTTCGATGTCGATGGCTTCCAAGGTGAAGAAACGAAGGAAATCAAAGAAGATCGAGCACTGCTCTTACGTCATCCGAATCGAAGACTGGACGACTTCATACTCCCTGAGCGTTGACCGGGAAGGGCGGTTTGGCCTCGACCCCTATTGGGAACATGGGGCCCTGGAGATTATCGGTGTAGTTCTGGCCCCTGGCAACCTGCAGGATAGAAGGATCAAGGTTGATTTTCTTGCTGATCGAAGGCTACCGCTCATACTCAGCGGGAGTGAGAATGCAGGCTACGAACCCCGGTGTGTGGGCGCACTAACCGCCCGTGGGCAGCGCACGGAATATCTCGGCTCTCTGCCCACCGATGTCTTTCAGACCCTTCCTAGCCTCCTTCAAGCGGGGAAGCTCAACTTCATCGTGTTCTGGGGTCATACGCTTTATCGTGGGAGTGCCGATATCTCCTCGGTTCACTTTCAACGGGAGCACGATCCGGACGATTGGTGATTGAAGAATCTCCCGATCAGACCGGCCTTTGAACATAGCAGATGAACTCGAAACCGTGCTCTTCTGTCCACTTCTATCGATTAGCGTTAGAAACATACACCGGATGGGGACTGACGGAAAATCCATAGTTCAGTTAGTTATCGATTATCCTGCAAGTTCGAGATACACGTCTGGCGAAAGAGGCGAGCATGGATACAAGCTCGTTCGAGGCAGACAGAAGCCTCACGTTTAAGGAAGCCGCCAGCTCGATCGACTACCAAAGGAGGGACTCTCATAGAAGCAATCCTCCCTTTTCAGTCCAATTTGATCAGATTTGATCAAAGAGGTTGACAAAGCCATTTCATGTGCTATAATATATCGTAAAAATACGATGAAAGGCCAAGGTAGCATGGAAGTGATTCAGGAAGAAAGTTCCGCTCCGGTCGCCTGCTGCACGCTGGAGATCTCGAGCGCAGAGCAGAAACGCCTGGTGACGATGTTCAAAGCCTTGGGCAACCCAATCCGCTTTGAGATCATGAAGTTCTTGGTCACCCATCCCGGTTGCATCACAGGTAATATTGTCGAATTTCTGCCGATTGCCCAGGCAACGGTCTCACAGCATCTCAAAGTCTTACGAGATGCGGGTTGGATTACTGGAGAAATCGACGGCCCAGCCACCTGCTACCATTTTAACGAGGAAACGATCGCCTGGTTCAAATCGAAGGTGGGCGACATATTCTGAATAGGGTTTGTTTTTTTGGACTATATTATCGTAAAAATACGATATAAGGAGGTAAAAAAGCCATGCTCAGTGGTGAAATCTGGAGATTCTTCCGATCCAGTATCCTTACAAATCCAGAAATAGAGAGAATATGGAGGACGAAGATGAGAACGCAGACCCTGCCACTTCGAATGTATGAGCTTGGCAAGCCGATTTCACGATTCGTCGGCGACAGAGTGTTTATCGCGCTAATTCTGACATTTGCCACCGTCACGATTGTAGACAAGGGACAGGCCCCCCAAAGCCTCCGCTTTACACTTGAATCGCTAGGGGGAATCGCACCGTTTTTCTTTCTCGCTATTGCGTTTGCTGGTTTCTCAAAGGCAACGAGGGCCGATGCTATAATTGCCCGTGCTTTTTCCGGTAATCCCGTGGTGACAGTGGTTGCAGCTTCGTTGGCCGGCGCCCTTTCGCCATTCTGCTCCTGCGGGGTGATTCCGTTGATTGCGGCGATGTTGGCCAGTGGAGTACCCCTCGCTCCCGTTATGGCGTTTTGTATCTCATCCCCGATTATGGACCCCGAGATGTTCATCTTGACGACGGCGGGCATAGGTCTCAACTTTTCGATTGCCAAAACGATTGCGGCAATCGGTATGGGGCTGATGGGGGGTTTCCTTGTCCTTGTCCTTCAGCAGGCGGGCTTTCTCCACGATCCTCTGAAAATGGCGCCCTGTCGTAGTGGTTGTGGCCAGACATTTGAGGCCGGCGCGAAGATCGATGTTATGTGGCGTTTTTGGGAACAGGCAGATCGGTCTAAGCGTTTCGTCGAAGAAGCTCTGAACACGGGGTGGTTTCTCGGCAAGTGGTTGACGCTGGCATTCTTCCTGGAAAGCCTAATGATAGCCTATGTTTCCCCCGAATGGATCGGTAAACTCGTTGGCGGTGAAAGTGGGCTCGCCATTCCTTTGGCATCCATTGTAGGCATTCCCTCCTATCTGAATGGTTATGCGGCTATTCCCTTAGTTTCGGGTCTCTTGGACATAGGCATGTCACCTGGTGCGGCTATGGCATTCATAACTTCTGGTGCCGTATCGTCGGTCCCCGCAGCACTTGCGGTGTATGCCTTGGTGAGGAAACCAGTGTTTGCCGTGTACGTAATTCTGGGTTTCGTCGGCTCGATACTCGCTGGATACGTCTACCAACTGAGTGGAGGAATTATCTGAAATACTTACGCGAGGAAATACCAAAGATCTGCTTAATTCAAGATGAAGTTGAAACCGTGCCCCTCTGCCCGATTCTATCGAATAGCGGTAGAAACATTGACCAGACCTGGATCGGCGGAAAATCCGTAGTCCAGTTAGAAACAAACACCTCATTACCCTGCCGAAAGAAGCATCCTAAAGAATGCTGAGTAATACTTAATGAAGAATCAGGCGGGATAACCACTCGCTGGAGCGGCCAGATTCGCCAATTCATGTGAACCCGCTGGTTAGTTACTCCCTAAGTGGTTTTCGTTCCGCGAAATAGTGGGTCCTGGACTCCTTCACAGGGTGAAACCCATTTCTCTTGTACAAAGACTCAACCGGGTTCCCCTTAAAGTATGATAATCTTGAAACCAGACCCTCCTCGTCGGCCTTTTTCAAGATGCGCTGAAGTAAGTACGATCCAATGCCTTTCTTCTGGTATTCGGGCAAAATATAGAACTGCCTGATTTGAATGCCCCCTTCATCTCGTACTACTGAGAGCGTCCCAATTGCCTTGCTACCATACTTTATGATGTCTGGTTGCCTTTCCCTCCAGTGCTTCTGATGAAAATCTCTCTGCAGGGCTTCATCCCACCCCCAGATTCGCTTTATGTACTCTCCTTCAGCAACCTTCTTCACGTGGTAGGAGAATTCATAATCGTCCTTAGTCGCAGGAACAAGCGTTATTAATCGACAATCTATCATTTCTACAGCCAAATATTGGAAAGTTCGTCTACTAGCTTACTTTCACTAAACGGGAAAAACGCAATAAGTCAATAGATATTCAAGGTCGTCATGCCTTTCGATTCAAGATGTATCAGGCAATTTAGGCGAGATGCCAAAAGGTAAAGATTTGTAACGCAATTCGATAGAGGCAGGGGCTGGGAAAGCTATCTGATTCAGTTAGAAATAGATACTTGAGAAACTCCGTAGGTAGGGGCCAGTTCTTCGTTATCGTCATGAGAGCGGAAAGCCATTGAATAAAGGGCCGCTTCGCTCACCTGCTTCCCGGTTCAAACAATCCCCCCATTAGATCCAAACATTTATTGAAATCCTGAGAAAATCAGAGGGATACCAAGGAAATCTAAGATTTGGTGAGATTTTTAAACTTACAAATTTAAAATAGTATTTTCTAAGATTTAATTTGCTGAAAATTTTAATGAAATTAAGTTACCACGGCGTGGTAGATATATAATCCATTATAGCAAGTATAAACCCTGTTTGTGATTGGTTTCTGTCTTTGATACAAATAAAAGTTGTAACCGAAAGGCCAACCATCCGTGAGGGTAGGGCGGTAGAAAGGAGGTGATTGATTACAAGGGGGAGTATGGGGAAGGACAGATTTTTCAACTTTTCAGAAAGGAGGGTAACAAGAGAAAAAGCTCACTATATTAGCTGTTGGGGCTCTGTTGGGGCTATGGTACAAGGGGTGTAAAAGAAGCGGGAGTCGTCGGGAAATGAGCCGTTGACTAATTAGGACGTTCCCCCCTTTCAAAATATGTGCCGCGTCCGATCCGGCTAGGCATCCCGCGCAATGCGGGTCACGGCTCCCGCAAATCGAGCACCTTCAAGTCAAATCGAAAGGCTAAACCATCCGTCAAGGTAAAAACCAGAAAGCCACATAGCTCGGAGGGGGGAGATCCCCGGAGATTCCGAGATTCGGCATCATAGATCTCTTGGGGGGTCGGCTTGCCGAAGGAAAAGGGGGTGATTAAAGGCGCAAATAGCGCAGAACTGCAGGACAGTTATAGGTATTCATTGTTTTTCTTTTGAAAAAGGAGAGAAAAGCCATGAAAAAACTAATTGGAACAATATTAGCAATCAGCCTCATTCTTTTTGGAAGTACGACACTCGCATCGGCAGCATCACCATTCCTGAAGGTGGCCAAAGAAACAGGCATCGAGATAGTTGAGGAAGATGGCGTAACCATCTGGAAGGGTCCACATGGCGGAAAAATGAAA